>Ga0210394_10001721_pt1 | contig 33295 bp, 17 predicted proteins | sample IncBWC12MmetaG_FD_160121 | JGI IMG/M metagenome (GOLD analysis project Ga0210394, IMG submission 160121) | Forest soil microbial communities from Barre Woods Harvard Forest LTER site, Petersham, Massachusetts, United States - Inc-BW-C-12-M | ecosystem: Environmental > Terrestrial > Soil >... | reverse complement strand
CTAAGGCCATGAACTATCGCCGCGCCGGCGGCTCGGCCAAGGTCAACTACGCGGGCACCAAGCTCATGCCCACCGCCTCAGGCGAGGCGGAGGTTAAGGTCAAAAACAACCGCATGGAGATCGAAGCGAAATTCGACGGCATGGAAGACGCCACCAAATTCGGCCTCGAATATCTGACTTACGTCTTTTGGGCCGTCTCGCCCCAGGGCCGCGCCGAAAATCTCGGCGAAATCACCGTGAAAAATGGCATGGCCGAAATCAAAGCCGATACGGACCTGCAGACCTTTGGCATGATCGTCACGGCGGAGCCCTATTTTGCCGTTACGCAGCCCGGCAACATGGTCGTTCTGGAAAATAGCTTCTCGAGCCTTCCCTCGGGGAAGGTCGAAAACATCGATGCCACTTACCAATTGCTGGGCCCCGGCGCGTATTCCTCTTCCAACACCAAGATTGACAACGCCATTTTCGGCATCGACCGCAAAACGCCGCTCGAACTCTTCGAAGCGCGCAACGCCATTCGCGTCGCGCACAACGCCAATGCCGACAAATATGCGCCTGCCGTGTGGGCCAAGGCGCAGCAGCAACTAGCCGCCGCCGAAGACACCTACCGCCAGAAGCGCGATCGCAAACTCGTCGACTCCGCTGCGAAAGACGCTACGGAAACGGCCGAGGAAGCCCGCGTGATGGCCGTCAAGCAGAAGGGTGAGGAAGACGCGCAGGCCAAGATCGCCGCTGAAAAACAGGCTGCCGAGCAGCGCGAAGCCCAGGCTCGTGCTGACGCCGCTGCCCAGGCGCAGCGCCGCCAGCAAGCCGAGCAAGAACGCCTTCAGGCCGAGCAGGCCAAGGCGGAAGCCGAGCGCATGAAGCAGGAGGCCCAGCAAGCCGCGCAGGAGGCCGCCAGGCAGCAACAGCAGGCCGAAGCCGCTCGCCAGGCCGCTCTCGCTCAGCAGCAAGTCGCCGAAAACCAGGCCCAGCAGGCCGCACAGGCTCGGGCTGCCGCGGAAGCGGAAACCGCCAAGGCCCGCCAGTCGGCCGCGCAGGCTGAAGCCGAAAAAGCGCAGTTGCGGGCGCAGCTTCTGCAGCAGTTGAACGCCGTCTTGCAGACGCGTGACTCCGCTCGCGGCCTGATCGTCAATATGTCCGACGTGCTCTTCGATACCGGCAGCGCCGATCTCAAGCCCGGCGCTCGCGAAAAGCTCGCCAAAATTTCCGGCATCGTGCTGGCGCATCCTGGGCTCTCGCTTCAAATCGAAGGACACACCGATAGCGTGGGCTCCGACGATTTCAATCAGGAGCTCTCCGGCCGCCGCGCCGATGGAGTGCGGGATTATCTTGCCCAGGAAGGCGTTCCCGCCTCCTCAATGACTGCCAAGGGATTCGGCAAGACCCAGCCGGTCGCTTCCAATGACACAGCCGATGGCCGCCAGCGCAACCGCCGCGTCGAGTTGGTCGTCAACGGCGCCGCCATCGGCAACTCTACGAGCAGCGCCGCGCCCGCGGCCCCAAGCGCTAACCCGGCAGGCGGCAACCTCCGCGGCGTCTCCGCCACCAATCAGCCCAACTAAGGCTGAACGAAACTAAGGCAGCAGCCTAAAACTCGTACGGAAACTGCGGCCGGCGGCATCCGCCGCCGACCGTAACCCCCGCTGCCTCACCCGGCGGGCCATTCCTTAATAGCCCGGGAGGACAATTCTAAGTATCTGATCATCCACATTACGATCGGATAATCTCTTTCATACGTTTTGCGGGCAAGCAGGCGTGAGTGCACGACGTGCATTGCCGCAAATGTTCTGTGCTCGCCCGTCCGATGCATAGGATTGGGGTACAATGCATTCACATTATGGTCATGCTGAACCAATGTCTAGAACTTGGATACTTGGAACAAAAACTGGGTGAAGTTGTCCTTGCTATTGAGGCGTGCCCAGAGGACGAACGGAAAAGACCAAGCCTCGAATTTCTCCGAACATTAAAGGTTCTGATCGAAAAGCGCATTAGAGTTCTCTTGCACCTGCTACGAGCACTTCTCTTCCTAAGTGACATTGTTCTGCTCGAAATACATTTCTTTCAATATCACAGTTGTGGTCGTCCTCCCCGGTCCGTTGAGTAGGGCTTGATAGCGGCCTGTCTCAAACGATTCGGGAGACTGTGCTCCAGTTCCGCTCTCATGTAAAACCCTGCATGGTCTAAAGAGCACCTCCCATCTCGAAAAAAGGAGATGGTTGGCATGATTCACTCAGGCTCTCATTCGTTCTTAGCCTCACCACTGAGTTCTTTTGAGACTCCACTGCGTGTCCATCATGTAGCGCAAAGTTGTGGCGTCGCCCGTCGGACGGTGAGATGGGCAGCAGCACGCGGGCACTTACATGGTTTTAAGGACCCCAAAAGTCCGAAAATTTGGAGATTTTGGCGGCGCGACGTACTGGCATATCTGGAGTGGCGAAGTGCTCCCCAACGCAAAAAGAAATTCAACCGTCCAAGTAAGAACCGAGTTTCGCGGCCGGTTCAAAGACGCAAGCGAATCGTTTTTGGAAAGCGCTCATTGGCCCGGGCCACGGAGAGTTAACGGAATGTGGCACAATGTTCGCCATTTCATTAGAGATGCAAGATCGATATTGCCGGAAATCCAGGGGTTCATTGGACAATTGGTATTGACCATATCCGCGCTCTGGGGGTTAGTGCAATTCGTGATTTGGCTGTTTAGGTAAGGTCAGGTCCATGACACCCGCTCGCGCGAAGAGAATGCCATGAACGCTACGTCTACCAACAAGCATCCCTGTCGTTTGTGCGGGCAACCCGTAACAGAACTGAAGAGCGGAATCCGCCCAGAGGGCCTTGTCGAGCAATACACATGCAAATGCTGTGGGACCTTCAATGTACTGATCGATCAGGCAATCATCAAAGAGGAAGAAAAGTATCTATTATCTGCCGCTGTCCGGATGTGGACCGGGACGCAATTCCCAATTCTTGGCCGCGATACAATCCCCGCACTGGTCCAAGGCGTTCCCAGGCTCAGCGTGCTCGAAAAGCTCGACCTACTCCTTGAGTTGGCGGCTCAAAGAACGCCTGGAATCGGACTATGGAGTAGTTTTGACCTGAACACGGACTATCCCTTGATCGTCGCCCGCAATCAGGAAGAAATTTACCAACTCGCCGCGGCTTTAAAGGACAGAGGTCTCGTGCGCCAAGCAGATAACCTTCTCTTCCTCAAAGTTCCAGGCTGGGAGCGCCTAGAGGAAATTCGACGATCTGGATCACGGTCATCCCTGGTATTCGTGGCTATGTGGTTCGAGCCGTCGACCCTGTCTCTCTATGAACAAGCAATCAGACCGGCCATCCGCGAGGCTGGTTATGAACCGCTTAGGATCGATCAACATGAACACGTTAACCGTATAGATGATGAAATCATCGGGCAGATGCGGCGCTCCAAATTCATGGTCGCCGATTTCACAGGGCAGCGTCCCGGCGTCTACTTTGAGGCGGGATTCATGATGGGACTTGGACGAAATGTGATCTGGATGTGTTCCAAGTCTGAACTTGAAAAGCTCCACTTCGACGTGCGCCAGTACAGTTTTGTAGATTGGGAGTCTATTGAGGACGCTCGTACACGTCTCAAGCGGCGGATACTCAGCTTGGAAGGCGAAGGCCCTCGGCTTTCGTCCACGTAGCGGATAAGTAGTGGCGCCCATTTTGGGTTCCCTTGACCCGTCCGGCACGCCCCACTCGACAGTGTTCCACGTGAATCGTTCGAACGACTTTTAGACCATCCAAGCAGTAGTTACCAACACGCATCTCTCACTGCCTGACCAAATCCGGCTTAGCAGGACCGCTGGCGCCCATGAGCGTGAGGAGAGGGAATTCAGACGGACGGCGCCACAATAAGCATCGGGCTGTCGATTATCATTCGAACGATCCGCCCGTTCGAACGAATCGACCTCACGAATACCAGATCTAAAACACAAAACTTATTGATAACTAAATGATAATATGCTATACTTGCGTATGTTCTTCGGTGGTTCCTTCCAATGTTCTCCCATAAGCGCCGATTCCTGTCCTCCTGACGTTTCAGCCTGCGTGGTCACGCTAGGCTCGCACGGCCTCTCGCCAAAACTGTCGCCGCTTTTCCGCTCCGAGAAACATGCTAAGCAACTCTCGAATTTCAATTCTCAGGTTTCGGTCACAAAAGCGTTTTTTGCGCTAAGCCTCGCAAAATCAGCACATCCACAAAACGCGCCCGCAACTCCCGCAGAATCTGCACTTCCATTTTTATTGGACTTAAAACCGACCAGAATCAACACTTACGAAAAATTTCGCGTTGGGAGGGCGATGAGCGCGGGTGCCCCATTTGTTGCGCTTTGTGCAACAAGTGGGTCTCCGGTCTGCAACACGACTCGGCATTCGGTCTGCAAGAAGACCACCGGCTGCGCGGCAGCTTCTTTGAGAAGCGAGACCATCTTCGGCTGTTTCTCCCTTCAGTACGCGGCTGTGAATCTATGCGCTGCAAGGCCAGCAGAATGAACACTTGCGCAAAAATGGTAGGGGGGTGGGCCGCAGGCGCGACGCCGCTGCGTTCGGGTCTAGCGGTCCAGGTAATATCCTTGGCGGGCTTGCACGACGGAATCCTTCTGCTTAACCGTGACGTGAAGCTTGTGATAGCCCCAGGCGGAACTCGAGTTCGGCGTGTAACCCAGGCTGTACTGGCTGCGCAGTTCGTCTTCGATCTGATGGTAGATCTGGTCCACCGTCTGCTTCTTGGAGACCTCGAACATTCGGCCTCCCGTCTCGGTGGAAATCTGCGTCAGGATTTTCTTTCCGTCCGGCCGCTGCTCCGGGAACCGCGGATAACCTCCGCCGCGCCGGCCGCCGCCATAAGGTCCGCCACCGTACGGACCGCCGCCATAACCGCCGCCCGGCCGCCCGAACCCGCTGTAAGCCTCCTCGCCCGCAAACAGGATCGAGTAGACGATCGTGTCCGTCCGCTGCGCCGTCTCGATGGCGTGCTCCAGCGTCTCCTTGCTTCCGTGATCCACTCCATCGGTAAGGACAATGACCGCCTTGCGGCCTTTCTGTTTCCTCATGATTTCGTCCGACGCGAGGTAGATCGCGTCGTAAAGCGCGGTTCCGCCTCGCACTCTCCGCTGAGATCCCCCGCCGCCGCCCGGGTAACCCCCGCCGCCTCCGGGATAACCGCCACCACCAGGATATCCCCCGCCCCCGCCTCCGTTTCCGGACCCCGAATCGTTTTCGGGCGGCGCGATTTCCAGCAGGTTGAGCGCAGCCTGCAGTTTCTGGTGCGAAGAGGTCAGGCTCTGCAAGAGTTCCACTTGGCGATCGAAGTGGATCAGAAACGCCTGGTCCTGGTCTCGAAGCAAGTCATCGAGAAAGCTGCGGCTCGCATCGCGCTCATCCGGCAGCACGCGCCGCTGGCTCATGCTGGTATCCACCAGCAACCCCAGCGTCAGCGGCAAATCGGTTTCGCGCGCAAAATATGTGATCGTTTGCGGACGCCCGTCTTCCTCGAGTTTGAAATCGTCCTGACCCAGATTCGTTACGATTTGGCCTTTCTTGTCGCGAACGGTGGCGAGCACATTCACTACCTTGACGTCCACCGAGATCGCGGGCTTATCCTGTGCAGGTTTGTCCTGTCCGGCCAGCGTGACTTTCAGGGTTATGAGCGACACCAAGAGCGAAAGGCAAGTCAGTGATCCTATTTTCGCCATCGTGCCGCCGCGCCGCCGCGACGAGCATCGTTTGTAGTGAGGGCTTGGGCGGGAAGAATGGCTCATGAGAATCCTCGCTTGGTTCAATGCTCACTATGCCGAGCTACTGACCACTGCACAGATTCTCTTCCTAAGCTCATGGTTGCCCGAAGTGCAACCGCTGGGAAGGCTAAAGCGTCGTATGATTCACGGAAGCCTATGCGGACTCTGACTTTGACGGCACGCGCGGTGTTGTATTTGCTCCTGATTGTGGGCGCAATCGGTGGGATGGGTGTAGCAGCCCTCGCACGCAGTGCAAGTGCATTCGCACCCAGCGTAAGCGCATTCGCGAAAGACAAGCCTCTCGTCTTTAAGTCGATCGAGAGCGCACTTTTGCGCGTGAATGACGCGCCGCCGAAGGACTGGGAAGTTTATCGCACCGGCAAGAAGAACGAACCGCTCCTGTTGCAGATTGGGAATCGCTTCCTGCTGCTGGAAACTAGCGGCCATCAGGTTTTTGAACTCGATCCCTCGAAGATCGATCACAAGACTGGGGAGGTTCTCTGGAGTCCTTCTGATCGCCCTGATAAGCCGCTGGCCACTTCCGATTGGACCGTGGACGACATCGGCGCCGCGTTCATCGTCAAGGTCAAACTGCAAAGCGAAAACGCGCTCGTCGACTTGCAGCTTCCGCATCCGCCCAACGTCGGCGACCTGCCCAGTCGGCCGCCTGCGCAGCAACAGCAGCAACGCCGCCGCAATTACTTCGCGAACTGAGGAACTATGCGCTACTTCACGTTTTTGTTGATCCAGCCGTCGATGAACTTGATGACCTCGTCGCTGTTCCGGTCGAGGAACATCTCGTGCATGTTCCCGTGGATTCCCGCGTCTTCCAGGCGCACGAAATCGTCTTTCGCTCCCGCCTGATTCAGCCACTTGGGAATGCACACATCGAAGACGCGGTGATAAGTGCCTTCTGCGGAGATGGAGAGAATGCGCATATTCTCAAAGCTGACGAGCTTGTGCACCGGCTCGTCCTGCATGTAGCAGCCGACTTCGTCGCCCGGCCGCTCCGAAGGCTCCAGATGAACCTTGAGTTCCGACGGGCTATTGATCGGCGGATCGAACTTGAACGGCATCGTCGTCAAGCCCCAGGACTTGGGGTTCACGCGCGTGTACTCCACCTTTGCGGTATCCGCGACGCCGATTTGCGGGCCGCCCGGCTCGATCGCCACCATCCCGGCGATCAGCTTCGGCCGCTCGTTGGCGACGTCGAATCCGATTCCGCCGCCCTGCGAGTGCGAAACCAGGATCACCGGCGTGCCAATCTGATCGAGCAGCGCAACGCCCGCGGGCGCCGCGAGTTCCTCCTGATCGTCCACGAACTGCATCTGGCCCTTGATGAAGTTGTCGAACACGGGATCGCCGCGCATGCCCTTCTTCGGCGAATCGCTCGGCCATTGCGTGTACTTCTTCATGCGCGGGAAGTCCCCGCCGGACGTGGCCGGAGCAGTCCAGATCTGCTCGAGCTCGAGCGCGGTGCGGATTCCCAGCTTGCCATCAACGCCGGGCACATAGGGCGAGCGCCCGCGCGCCGGGTAATCCACCATGTAGACGGTGTAGCCCTGCCCAACGAGGTAATACGCCCAGCCCGGCCGCCCATCCGGAGTCTGCCGCCAGACGGCGCCGCTTTGCCCGTTGCCATGGAAGAAGACGATCGGATAGGGATGCCGAACCTGCTTCGGTACCCACACTTCCGTATACATCGCGTCGCCCATGACTTTCTTGCCGTCGTAGTCCTCGTATCTGCCGCCGGCGTAGAGGAATCCCTGACGCGCGATATTGTCAGCAGAAAACGTTGGGATAGTCGAAGGCGGTGTCGCCATCGACGGCTTGTCTTTCTGGGGCACGTTCTTATCGATCCAGTTGCCGATGTACTTCACGATGTCGTCGCTGTTCTTTTCCAGCATCAGCTCGTGGCCGTTGCCGTGAATGCCCACGTCTTCGAGGCGCACGAATTGCGTATGCACGCCGGCCTGATTCAGCCACTTCGCAAGGCACGGATCGTATTCGCGGTGATATCCGCCTTCAGAGGAAAGATAAACCACGGGAATCTTTACGAGATTGATGAGCTTGTGCGCGGGCTCCTTCTGCACGTAGCAGGGAACCACGTCGCCGGGCGCGTCGGATTTTGCTTCGAGAACCGGCTGCAGCTCCGCTGGATCTTTCACCGGTGGATCGTAAGTGACCGGCTGTGCCGCAACTCCCCACGTCAATCCGCCGGGACCGTCGGTATAGGCAAGAGTCGCGGTGTTCACGCCTTTGATTGGCGGCGCGGCGGGCTCAATGGTGACAATCGCCTTCACGTGGTTGGGCCGCGAATCGGCCGTGAGCCACCCGGGCGTTCCGCCCTGCGAGTGCGTCAGCAGAATCACCGGCGAGTTGATCGCGTCCAGGAGCGCGACGAGAGCGCGATGGGTCATCTCATCTTGACTCACCGGTCCTCCGCCGCCGAGAAACTGCACCTGAGTCTTCGCGAAATTATCGAAGATCGGATCGCCCATCAGTCCCGTGCCGGGAAACTGGTTGTGCAGATGCGCGCGCGGGAAATTGCCCTTCTTTGCGGAAGCGGTGAAGATCTCTTCGAGATTTGGAACGTTGCGGATGGTCAGATTGCCGTCGACTCCGGGAACGTACGGCGAACGGCCTCGCGCCGCCGAATCCACCATGTACTGCACATAACCTTGCTTGGCGAAGTAATAAGCCCAGCCGGGACGCCCGTCCGGCGTTTGCTCCCAGTCCGTCGCGGTTTGGCCCGCGCCATGGACATAGACAATCGGGTAAGGATGCTTGATCTGCTTCGGCACCCAAACCTCGACGTAGGCGTCTCCGCCCATCGTCTCCTTACCCGGCTCGCCTTCGTACTGGCCGCCGGCGTAGAAGATCCCAGTGCGCGCCAGATCTTCAGTAGAGAAGGTGGGAATCGAGGCCGACGTGCCCTCATGGGCGGCTTTTGCAGTTTTCCTGGCGCTGTCCGCACGCGGCCCGCTTGTCACCAGCGCAAGCGACCCTGCAATCAGCAGGACCGGAATAATGTACGAGATCCGCAGTTTCACGACGACCTCCCTATTTCAAAATGACGCTTCAAACTGACCGATTTGCCTAATCGGATGTAATGACAGAGGCATATGCAACGTACCGCTGTCCCTATATCGCAGCGGCTAAATCATTCCCGAGGAGTTTACTACAGCGGTCTGCAAAGTTGCATGCAACTCTCGGCGCTCCAAGTTATGCGCGGAAGAGCAGCAAAGCAGGTTGTTCGAGGGCTTCGGCTACCCAGCGGAGAAAGCGAGCCGCGTCGGCGCCATCGATGAGGCGATGGTCGTAGGAGAGAGAAAGAGGCAGAATCTTGCGCGGCTGGAACGAGCCATCGACGTGGCGCGGTTCCACGCTAAGCCGCGAGATGCCTAATATCGCCACTTCTGGATAGTTCACGATCGGCGAAAATCCGGTCCCGCCGATCCCGCCCAGATTCGTGATGGTGAAAACTCCGCCGGCCATCTCGTCGAGCGAGAGTTTCTTTTCGCGGGCGCGTTCCGACAGTTCGGTCAATTCTCTGGCAAGCTGCGGAATGCTTTTTTGGTCCGCGTCGCGCACGACGGGAACAATCAAGCCATAGCTCGTATCGACCGCGATGCCGATATTGCAATAGTGTTTGTAGACGATCTCCCGTCCAGCCATATCAATGCTGGCAGCGAATTGCGGGAATTTTTGGAGCGCCGCAGCGACGACTTTGAGCGCTATGGCTGTCACGGTGATTTTGGGTCCGCCTGAATTTTGCGAATCCGAAAAGCGGCCGCGCAAAGTCTCCAGTTCGGTGATGTCGGCGCTATCGAAGTGCGTGACCTGCGGAACATTGTGCCAGGCTTGCGCCAGGTGCTCTGCCGTGGCGCGCCGCACATTGCTCATGGGTTTGCGTTCGATCTGACCCCATTTCGCGAAGTCAGGCAGCGGGGCGAAAGTCTCGCCCGCCGAACGCGGGGCGGCCCCTTGAGAAATGATCTGTCTGGCGTAATTCTTTATATCTTCTTCATCAATCCGCCCTTCGGGGCCAGAACCAACAACTTTGTTGATGTCAATGCCCAATTCGCGCGCGAGGCGCCGAATGGCAGGAGAGGCGGCAGCCAAGTGACCAGCGTGGCGCGCGGGCTCCGTAGTTTCCGCCCGGAAGGGAATGACCGTTTCTTTCCGCTCGCTTTCGGAATTCTCTTCCTCGGCTTCGGCGGGCGTTTCCGTTTGAACCGGAGGCTTTGCCTCAGCTCTCTGCGGCTCCGTTTTCTCTGGCTTCGGCTCAGCTTTCGGACTTGGCTTCGCTTCCGCTTTAGCCTCTGCGCGCGCCTGTGGCTTAGCTTCAGGTTCGGGCTTCCTTGCCTGGGCCACTGCAGCACCCGACGGTTGAGCTTTGGCCGCGCGCGATGGCTGTTCTTGCGGGAGTTGCTCCTGAGCCCGTGGTTCCCGTTCCGGTTCGGTTTTTTGTGGCTGGTCTTTCTGCGACTGCTCCTTCTGTGACTGCTCCTTCTGTTTCGCGCCCGCGCCATTTTCGTCGATCGTGAAAAGCGCGTCTCCTACTTTTATCTTCTGGCCCTGCTGAACATGGAGTTCCTTTACGACGCCTGAAACGGGAGATGGAACTTCGATGGTGGCTTTTTCCGTTTCGAGCTCGAGAAGGGGATCGTCTTTGGAAATTGCGTCGCCGACATTGACGAGGATTTTTGTCAGATCGCCCGAATCAACATTCTCGCCGAGTTCGGGAAGCTTGATCGTGGTGGTCACTGATAATGTCCTTGTGAACTTAGTATGCTTCAAGAAATTATAGGATCAACTTTCGCCGGATTGATCTCCAAATCGTGAATGGCCTTTTGCACGACCGCCGGTTTGATGGCCTTTTGCCGGGCTAGTTCATTCAGGGTGGCCAGCGTGATGAACCGCGCGTCCACCTCGAAAAAGTCGCGCAGAGCGGCACGCGTCTCGCTGCGTCCAAACCCATCCGTTCCCAAGGAGACCAGAGGCCGTGGCATCCAGCGAGAGATCGAATCCGGCAAAGCGCGGAGATAATCCGATGCCGCAACGAGCGCGCCGGGAGCATTTCGGAAAGAGTGCGTGACGTAAGGAACGCGCGGCTCCTCCGAGGGATGGAGCATGTTCCAGCGTTCGCAGGAGTGGCCATCCGTGTAGAGCTGCTTATAGCCGGTGACGCTCCAGACATCGGCAGCGACGTCATAATTGTCCGCCAGCATTTTTTGCGCTTTCAGCGCCTCCCGCAAAATCGCGCCGCTTCCCAAAAGCTGAGCGCGAAGTTTCGATTGCTGATTTTCAGCGCGCGCGAGCAGGTACATTCCCTTCAATATGCCTTCCTCGGCGCCCTGCGGCATGGCAGGCATAGAATAAGGTTCGTTGGTGACAGTCAGGTAATAGAAAATGCTTTCGCCTTCTTTGTACATTCGCCGGATTCCGTCGCGAATGATAACGGCAATCTCGAAGGCAAAGGCCGGATCGTAGGCGCGAAGATTGGGCAACGGGTAAGCGAGGATATGACTCTGGCCATCCTGATGCTGCAGGCCTTCGCCTGCCAACGTGGTGCGCCCGGCAGTGCCGCCAATCAGAAAACCCCGCGTGCGTTCGTCGCCCGCGGCCCAGATGAGGTCGCCAATTCTCTGAAAGCCGAACATGGAGTAAAAAATGAAGAACGGGATCGTGGGAATACGATGAGTGGCATAGGCGGTGCCGGCGGCGATGAAGGAAGACATGGAACCTGCCTCGGTGATGCCTTCTTCAAGGATCTGTCCGTCCCGTGCTTCTTTGTAATAGAGCAACGTCTCGCGGTCGACCGGATCATAGAGCTGCCCCAGATGGGAATAGATTCCCACCTGGCGGAAAAGAGATTCCATGCCGAAGGTGCGAGCTTCGTCCGGAATGATCGGCACGATGAGCTTACCTAGTTCTTTGTCGCGCAGGAGTTTTGCAAGGAGTCGCACGAAAGCCATAGTCGTGGCGACTTCGCGGCCATCGGTGCCCTTGAAGAATTCCTCGTAAAAATCTTCGGCAGGCTCGTGGACCGAAATCGGCCAGACTTTGCGGCTTGGAACGTAGCCGCCGAGAGCACGGCGGCGCTCCTGGAGATATTGCATTTCGACGCTGTCTTCTGCAGGCTTGTAGAAGGGAGCCTGCGCGACTTCTTCGTCGGATATGGGAATGCCAAACCGAGAGCGGAACTCACGGAGTTCATCTTCATTCATTTTTTTCTGCTGATGCGTGATATTCCGGCCCTCACCGGCTTCTCCAAGGCCATAGCCTTTGATCGTCTTCATCAAGATGACCGTCGGCGAGCCTTTGTGCTCGACTGCGGCTTTGTAAGCCGCGTAGACCTTCTTTGGATCGTGGCCTCCGAGCCTCATCTTGTGAAGTTGCTCGTCGGAGAGATGCTTGACCATATCGAGGAGACGGCGGTCGACACCGAAGAAATGCTCGCGGAAATATGCCCCGGATTCCACACTGTTCTTCTGGTACTGGCCGTCCACGTCCTCGCCCATGCGCCTTACGAGAAGGCCATCGCGATCTTTTTCGAGCAGCGGGTCCCAATCGCTGCCCCAGAGGACTTTGATAACGTTCCATCCGGCACCACGAAAAATGGCTTCCAGCTCCTGAATGATCTTGCCGTTTCCGCGTACCGGGCCATCGAGCCTCTGGAGATTGCAGTTAATGACGAAGATCAGGTTGTCGAGTTGCTCGCGGGAGGCCAGAGTGATGGCGCCGAGAGACTCCGGCTCGTCGGTTTCGCCGTCGCCGATGAACGCCCAAACTTTGCGGTCGGAGGGTTCCTTCAACCCGCGATCTTCCAGGTAGCGATTGAAGCGGGCCTGATAGATGGCCATGATCGGGCCGAGTCCCATGGAAACGGTGGGAAATTCCCAGAAATCGGGCATTAGCCAGGGATGCGGATAAGAGGAAAGCCCGCCACCGGGCTTCAGCTCCCGGCGAAAATTTTCCAATTGATCCACGGAGATGCGGCCTTCCAAGAAAGCTCGCGCATAGATTCCGGGAGAGGCATGCCCTTGAAAATAGACGATGTCGCCTTCGCTATTCTCGCCGCGGGCGCGAAAGAAATGATTGAAGGCGACTTCGTAAAGCGTGGCCGCCGATCCATAGGTGGAGATGTGGCCGCCAATTCCCGGCTCCTCACGATTGGCGCGCACAACCATGGCGAGCGCATTCCAGCGAGCGAAACTTTTGATGCGCCGCTCGATTTCCTGATTCCCGGGATATGGCGGCTGTGCGCTGGCGGGAATGGTGTTTACGTAAGGGGTGTTGGCTGTGAACGGCAGGGTGACGCCGGATTCGGCCGCATGCTGCTGCATGCGCTCGAGAATCTGTCCAGCTCGTTCGCGGCCGTGCTCCTGGAGCACAAAGTCCAGCGAGTCGAGCCATTCCCGCAGTTCGACGTCCTCCACCTGCGCGGAATCGCGGGCGTGCGTCATGCTCATTTCAAGCTCCAAACCATCGGGGTTGTTCCTCATTAAATTTGATTATGCATAAACAGCAGCGGTTCTATGTTTCCTGCGCTGCACTTCGATTTCTTGTGTCCGCTGTGCTACCTTCGATTTGAGTACTGACATGGCCTCGACAGTCGAATCTGTAGCCCGAACTTCGCCCCGTGTTGCCGCACAGGCGCCCGCAGAATTGACGTCTGTCCCCTGGTATGTGTGGGCGCTTTTTGGGGCTGTCGTTTCTGTGGTGATCGGGGGCTATTGGGACATTTCCTGGCACATGTCTATTGGTCGGGACACGTTTTGGACTCCTGCGCACATGCTCATCCAATTGTGCGGCATTCTGGCCGGATTCTCCAGTGGATACCTCATTCTCTCGTGCACTTTAGGGCGCGACCCGGGACTGGCTTCGGCCAGCGTAAGTGTGTGGAGATTTCGCGGGCCGCTGGGCGCCTTTATCGCAGCCTGGGGCGGCGCGACCATGCTTACGTCAGCACCGTTTGATAATTGGTGGCACAACGCCTACGGACTGGACGTAAAGATCTTCAGCCCGCCGCATGTGGTGCTGGATGGCGGCGTGTTGGCGATCCAATTTGGCGCGCTGGTGCTGATTGCGAGTGCCCGGAACCGGGCGAGCGGCGTGGTGCGGCGGAAGTTGGATTGGATGCTGCTACTGCTGGGCGGCATGATCACCATGCTCGCGCTTACGGTGGTCTGGGAATCGACTTATCGCGTGCTCATGCATTCGGCCCAGTGCTACCGGGCGGTGGCCATCGTGATTCCCGTGGTGTTTACGGCCTTCGCTCGGATTTCCGAGAATCGTTGGGGGCGTACGATTGTGGCGGGTGTTTACACAGCTTACGCGATGGTCATGCTTTGGATTTTTCCGTTGTTTCCGGCAACGCCAAAGCTTGGTCCTGTCTATCAGCGCATCACCCATATGGTGCCCATGGAGTTTCCGTTGCTGGTGATCGTGCCCGCCTTGTTGCTCGACGTACTCGAGCCCAGGACGGTCGGCTGGAAGAAATGGCGCAAAGCAGCGATATTCGGAGTGATTTTTCTTGCTACTTTCCTTGCGGTGCAATGGCCGTTTGCGACGTTTCTCGTGTCGCGGGCCTCGGCGAACTGGTTTTTCGGCACGAACTATTTCGCCTATTTCGCCACACCCAATGGCTATGACATTCGGCGCCTGTTTGTGCCCATCGACTACGCCGCGTTCGGCTTCTGGATGATTATGGGGGAAGCCGTGCTTTTGGCAATTCTCAGCAGCCGGCTGGGCGCAGCAGCGGGAGAGTGGGTGCGGGGGATCCGCCGTTAAACGGCTGAAGCTTGATGCAATGAAACGCCTTATTGCAATTTTCCTGAAAAAGCAAATCCTTCGCTTGCACATCTGCGGCGCGCAAGGGCGGCGTGTGCTGGGGACCGCGAGTGCGCTCGGATTGACAGTTTTTGTTGTCGCTGCGTGGGCCGTGCCGGTCTGCGCTCACGTGGGCAGTCCGGACGTCTTCGTCGAGGGCAATGCCGGGCCGTATAAGTTATTCGTCACGGTTCGAGTGCCGGAGGTGATTCCCGGTATCGCGGAAGTCGAGGCTCGGAGCGAATCGAATGACGTAACCGAGATTCGCATCGCGCCCATGCAGCTCACGGGCCCGGGATCTCAGTACGCTCCCGCGGCGGAAAGCGCGGAGCGATCAAAAGACGACCCGCAATTTTTCCGTGGGAGTCTCTGGCTGATGGAGTTTGGTTCGCTGCAAGTGCGGATTGAGGCAGACGGGGCCGCTGGCAAAGGCTGGCTCGCTGTGCCGATTCCGGCGATCGCGCAGCGCACGCTGCCGATGCAGCGATCCCTGGGTGCGTTCTTGTTTATTCTCATGATCGTGCTCGCGTTCGCCATGGTTTCCATCGTGGCGGCTGCGGTTCGGGAAGGAAATCTTGCACCGGGAGCAACTGCTCCAGCGATGCGCAAACGCCGGGTGCGATTCGCGGCGGCTATAGCGAGTGTCGTGGTGGCGACGGTGCTTTGCCTAGGCGGCTTGTGGTGGAGAGCAGATGCGCGTCAGTATGCGGGCCACGTCTATACCATTCCTGAAATCGAAGCCGCAGTTAGTGCGAATGGCCAGTTGATCCTGCATACAAAGCCCATGCGGATAGCCTCGGGAAATCCTCGCCGGCCGGAAGATTGGATCGATTTCCGCGATCTTATTCTGGATCACGAACACCTGATGCACCTTTTCCTCGTTCGCACTCCCGGCATGGACGTTTTCTGGCATTTGCATCCGCAGCGCTCCGGCGACGGCTTCACTCAGCACCTGCCCGCCATGCCCGCCGGCGATTATCAGATTTTTGCGGACGTCGTGTTGAGCAGCGGTTTTCCTGTAACGATGATCGGGCAAATCGATCTTGCGTCGCCCATTACAGGCCAGCCGCTCATGGGCGATGACAGCGGGATCGATGGGAATGGGAAATCGTCGGAAGCGGCGACAAGTGCAGAATATTCGCTTTCCGACGGGGACCGCATTATGTGGGAGCGCGACGCGCAGCCGCTCCAAGCGGGCGTTCCGCTGATTCTACGGTTTCGCGTGGTGGACCGCGAGGGGAATCCGGCGCAAGATCTGCAACCCTACATGGGCATGGCGGCGCATGCCGCAATTATTCGGACGGACGGGAGCGTCTTTGCGCACGTGCATCCGGCAGGGTCCGTGCCGATGGCTTCGTTTGAGCTGGCCCAGGCGAGTTTGCCCGCGACTTTGGAAGAAAGCGCACATAGCGCGATGAACATGGCGCAAATGGGGGGTGAGAAAGTCGCACCGGAAATTTCCATCCCTTATGGCTTTCCGAAAGCGGGCGACTACCGCGTATTTGTGCAGGTGAAACGCGCCGGTCAGATTCAAACTGCCGTTTTCGACGCCAACGTGAAATAACTCAACTACAGAGATTTAATTCTGCCTCGGTTTTAGCAATCACCCCATCCGCAAATATCCGCCGAGTACCTGAACAAAAGGACAGGCCGAGAAAGCTGTACTCCTGTACGGTAGATTTTGAAGGCAGTTCCGGGTGTTAATACGGGCTATGTATCTATCGTCCACTCGCCGAGGGTAGTGCTCACTGTAACGATGTCTGGTCAGGAGAGCTCAACCATGAAACCCAGCCTCACGACTGTCTGAGACTTACGTAACAGCAAGGTTTTTGCCCGGCCGATCGGCCGTTGCGTCCCCCTGTCATCCGCCGAGTCGCTTCGTTTTCTGGAGTTGTGTCTCGTTTCTCTGAAGGAGAACCTATGTCGCGACAACTGAAGGCGTCCCCCTTCTATCTGTGCGCCCTGGCGTGCTTCTTTGTGTTCGGCGCTGCTCATGCGCAGGGCCGACGCGGTGGCGATGGACCTGCTGTCATCACTCAGAGAATCGATGAGGGCAAATTGGTCCGTCTTCAGGGCAGCACAAGCCACCACGTCGATGCCGACAACGATCGCGGCGCCCTATCGGACAATTTGTTGCTGGATCACATGTTACTGCAGCTGCGACGTTCTCCCGCACAAGAGAGCGCACTTCAACATTACATCGACGAGCTGCACACGGAAGGTTCGCCGAACTTCCATCGGTGGATGACCGCTCAACAATTCGGAGAAAGCTACGGCTTGTCGAGCCAAGATCTTGACACGGTCACGGGCTGGCTCAAATCTCACGGGTTTCAAATCAACATGGTGTATCCGAGCGGCATGGTGGTCGATTTTTCCGGCACCGTGCGCCAAGTGCGTCAAGCGTTTCACACGCAGATGCACTATATGAATTTCAAGGGGGAGCGGCATATTGCCAACGCGAACGATCCCCAGATCCCAGCGGCCCTCGCTCCTGCGATTGTCGGCGTCGTCTCACTGAACGACGTCAGGCCGGTCGCCCTGCACAAAAGACACGAGCCGAAGGGCAACTTCACGTTTGATTCTTTGGGCGCTACCTATGCGATGGTGCCTTCCGACCTGGCGACAATCTACAACCTGAATCCTCTTTTCAGTGCGGGCTATGCCGGCCAAGGCCAAACGATCGTTCTGATCGAAGACACCAATGTATACAGCGCCGCAGACTGGACGAAATTCCGTTCGACGTTTGGGCTCTCCGGCTATAAGTCGGGGTCCTTCACCACGGTGCATCCAGGCCCCTCCAGTGGTCCCAACAACTGCAGTAATCCGGGCGTCATTGCTCCGAACGACGCGGAAGCGATATTGGATGCGGAATGGGCCAGCGCCGCGGCGCCTGGCGCGACTCTGAAGCTGGCGTCCTGCGCGGATACCACGACCACTTTTGGCGGATTAATCGCCATGGAGAATTTGATCAACAGCAGCAGTCAACCGCCGGCCATCATGAGTATCAGCTATGGCCAGTGTGAGACTGAAAACGGCGCATCAGCTAACGCAGCTTATTACACGGCATATCAGCAGGCAGTGGCAGAAGGCGTTTCGGTCTTCGTGGCCGCCGGCGATAGCGGCGCGGCGGGGTGCGACAACAGCGTTTCCGCGGCTACACATGGCATCGGCGCCAACGCTTTCGCGTCCACGCCGTATAACGTGGCCGTAGGCGGTACGGACTTCAGCGATACGTATTCCGGCAGCAACAACCTGTATTGGAACACCACGAATAACTCCACGTTCGGTTCGGCACTGTCTTATATTCCCGAAATTCCCTGGAACGATTCGTGCGCGGGCCAACTGGTCTCGAATTATGAGGGCTATCCGACACCCTATGGCCCGAGCGGCTTCTGCGGCAGCGACATTGGCGCCTTTTTGCAGACGACGGTCGCTGGTGGCGGAAGCCCAAGCGGCTGCGCGACGGGTAATCCTTCGATCGCAGGAGTGGTGAGTGGAAGCTGCGCGGGCTGGCCAAAGCCTGCCTGGCAATCTGTTTTGGGCAACCCTAATGATGGGGTGCGCGACACTCCGGACGTGTCGGTGTTTGCGGCTGACGGACTCTGGAGCCACTACTACGTATTCTGCTGGTCCGATACCGCGAACGGCGGCGCTGCGTGCGCAGGTTCCCCAAGCGGCTGGTCGGGTGCAGGCGGAACGTCGTTCGCGTCGCCAATCATGGCCGGCGTTCAGGCGCTCATCAATCAGAAGGCAGGTTCGCGCCAGGGTAATCCGAATCCAGAGTATTACCACCTTGCGGCCAATGAATATTCGTCGAACGGCAGCTCGTGCAATTCGAGCAACGGTTCTGGGATCGGGAGCGGCTGTATTTTCAATGACATCACTCAGGGCGACATGGATGTAAACTGTACCGACCCGAATTGTTATCAGGGCGTGCTCTCTACTTCGAATCAGGCATACATCCCTGCTTATAGCGCAGGTGTAGGGTGGGACTTCGCAACCGGCATTGGCAGTATTAACGCTGCCAATCTAGTCAACAGCTGGCCGAATACGACCCCCGGCTTCACGCTTTCGGGGCCGCCGAATTTGACGCTTACCGAAGGAACGAGCGTCACGGCCACGATAACGATCAATCAGCAGAATGGCTTTGGCGGTAGCGTCAGCTTGTCTGCATCCGGGCTGCCCGCCGGAGTTACGGCATCGTTCAGCCCGAGTCCTGCGACGACGTCGAGCGTTCTGACTCTCACGGCCACCAGCACCGCTGCCACTGGGAGTGCGACCCTGGCGATTACGGGTACTTCCGGCAGCCTTACGAATTCGACGACGATCACGCTAGCCGTAACGGTTGTAGGAAACTTCACGTTGTCCGCATCACCAAACAGCGTGAACATTGCGCAAGGGTCCAGCGCCACGAGCAAAGTTGCCGTGACGCCGCAGAGCGGGTTCACCAGCAGCGTCAGTTTGTCTGCTTCCGGGCTGCCCGCGGGTGTAACAGCATCGTTCAGCCCGAATCCGGCTACCGGTTCCAGCAATATGACGCTGACGGCCACGGGCGCAGCCACGACGGGAACCGCGGCGGTGACGGTCACGGGCACGGTCGGGGGATTGACTCATACGGCCGCAGTTTCGGTGACGGTAAATCCTGGGCCGAACTTCACGCTTTCCGCGTCGCCGAGCAGTTTCAACCTCACTCAGGGAGCTAGCAGTACCACCACGATTACAGTGACGCCACGGAACGGCTTTGGCGGCAGTGTCAGCTTGTCAGTAATCGGTCTTCCGAGCGGCGTAACAGCTTTGTTTAGCCCGAATCCTACGACGGGTTCGAGCACATTGACCGTGCTGGCCAGCAGTGTCGCCACTACGGGCATAGCGACAGTAACGATCACCGGGACGTCAGGCAATTTGACGAATTCGACCACTGTTGGGCTAACCGTGATTGCGGCAACCAACTTCTCTTCGGGATGGCTCGACAGCGACATAGGCAATGTCGGTCTGACTGGGAGCGCGAGCTTCGCCAATGGGACTTTTACCGTCAATGGTTCGGGCCAACAGATCTATGGCACTGCAGACAGTTTCAATTTCGCGTATCAGATCCTCTCGGGCGACGGCTCGATTGTGGCACGAGTGACGAGCAGCAGCCTGACTTCGGCAACCCCCTCGGTCCTCATTCGGGATTCGTTGAACCCCAGCGCCATGAGCGCTGCCCTCGGCTACTACCAGTCGACCGCCTATCTGAACTACCGTGCCACCACGGGAGGCAGCAGCAGCCAGGCGAGCGCCGCAGTGGGCAGTTTGCCGTATTGGCTGAAGGTGTCGCGCAGCGGCAGCAGCGTGAGCGCCTACACGTCGGCGGACGGGGTGAACTGGGCGCCCGTCGGGACGACACTCACCATCAACATGGGACAGAACGTGTACATCGGACTGGGCGTGTACACTGGCAATACGTCCACGCTGGCCACGGCCACCTTCGACAATGTTTCGGTGAACTCCACTGCCGTACCAGCGCCGGTGATCAGCAGTGTTTCGGCCACCACGGGATCGGTGGGGAGCCAAGTGGTGATTTCGGGTACAGGTTTTGGAGCCGCTCAGGGCAATGGTTTGGTAATGCTGAACGGCACGGCGACCACGATCAGTTCTTGGAGCAATAGTTCCATTACGGTCACCATTCCTGCGGGAGCAACCTCCGGGCCTTTGGCGGTGTTGGTGGCTCCGAGCATGAATGCGAGCAATCCCATCTCCTTCATGGTAACCGCTCAACCGCTGCCAGCTCCGTGGTTGGATCAGGACGTGGGGCAAGTCGGGATCGCAGGTAGCGCCACCTATGCTAACGGAATCTTTACGGTGAAGGGGGCGGGGCAACAAATCTACGGCACTGTGGACAGCTTCCATTTTGTCTACCAGGCGTTATCGGGCGACGGCTCGATTGTGGCGCGGGTGACGAGCATCAGCCCGACTTCGGCAACCCCCTCGGTCCTCATTCGGGATTCGTTGAACTCCAGCGCCATGAGCGCTGCCCTCGGCTACTGGCAGTCGACTGCCTATCTGAACTACCGTACCACCACGGGAGGCAGCAGCAGCCAGGCGAGCGCCGCAGCGGGTAGTTTGCCGTATTGGCTGAAGGTGTCGCGCAGCGGCAGCGCGGTGAACGCCTACATCTCGGCGGACGGGGCGAACTGGGCGCCCGTCGGGACGACGCTCACCATCAACATGGGGCAGAACGTGTACATCGGACTGGGCGTGTACACTGGCAATACGTCCACGCTGGCCACAGCCACCTTCGACAACGTTTCGGTGAATTAATGCGATCCTCGTCTTGCCGGGATGCGCTTGTGCAAGCGCGCCTCAAGACTGACGATCTTCAAGAGTCGTTCGGGGAATGACAAACCATTATGAGCGCGGTGTAAGGCACCGAGAACAGATCGAGGCGAGCATACAGATCCACGGTGGTAAATGAGTTTGAAACTAACCGGAGGCAGGATCGGTTTCGATGGACCTCCCAAGGTCCCGATTCAAAAGGAATTCAGCAATAAAGGATCCACCAGAGCGACGATAAAGGATCTAAGGTGAGGAGCCTCCCTTCGCTCCTGGTACTTGTTTATAAAGCTCGGTTGTTGCTGCTGCTTGCGTGTTATCGAGATGATGTAGAACTCCCATCATCAAGATTAAATCAAAGGATCCCAGTTCCTTGGCAGCTGCGTCATCCTAGGTCTGGCGATAAAAACTTCCTCGGCCCCCATATTTTTTGGCATAGGCGATATATCGAGAATTAATATCGAAACCAAAGTAAGTTGCTCCCTTCAGGTACTCCCACCATATAGCCAGGACCGCAGCCGATGTCCAGCACACGCATGCCGCCTGCCTTCGGACATAAGCCCCCTTAGGAAACCAAAGATCAAGAGGTTCGAGCTCTGCTCATGCGTCTACAAATCCTACTAGTAACTCTTTGTAAAATGCGTCGTCACCGAGAATCTTGAAGCTTGGTACACTGTTCCTGTGTGATGATATATTCAGTCTTGCGATGATTCCTCTAATTCTCAGTTCTTAACGTGTTTTCGCCGGTCCAGTTCACGCTGAAAGCCCTGCTATGAATTACCCTTTTCGCCTCTCCGTTGCAATCCCGATTCGTAATGAAGGAAATACATTGCCTGAACTCCTGAGGCGGCTCCGTCTCGTCTTGGATCGCGCTGAAGGTGGGCCCCACGAGATCATTTTCGTAGATGACGGAAGCACCGATCAGACTTTCCTAATCCTGGAACAAGAGGCTCGAAAGGACTCGCGCATTTTGGCTATCTCACTTTCACGCAATTTTGGGCACCAGACGGCGCTCACGGCAGCCCTCGATCACGTCACCGGAGACGCCGTCGTGATCATGGACGGAGATCTGCAGGATAGCCCTGAGGTCATCCCGCTATTTATCGAGCATTACACCCAAGGATACGACGTCGTTTACGCGCAACGCTTCGGACGCAAGGAAGTTTGGCCGCTGCGCCTTTGTTATTTTGTTTTTTATCGACTCATCGCGAAACTCTCGGAAGTTTACTTGCCCGTGGACTCCGGTGATTTCGGGTTGATGTCGCGCCGCGTGGTCGAAGAAGTTCGTCGGATGCGTGAGCACCATCGCTACCTTCGGGGGCTGCGCAGCTGGGTCGGGTTTCGGCAGATCGGAATTCCGGTTGAGCGCGCCGAGCGTCATTCGGGTCGAAGCCGTTACGGTTTCTTGCGTTTGTTGAAGCTCGCTGCCGACGGAATCTTTGCATTCTCCATCGTTCCGATCCGAGCGGCCGCCTTGCTAGGTGCCGCGGTCACGGTTCTCAGCGGCTTGTTCGTCCTCTATTCCTTATATGCAAAACTCATTCGACACGAATCACCGCCAGGCTTTACTGCATTGTTGGTAGTTATGTCCTTTCTGTCTGGTATGATTCTGTTTTTCTTGGGCGTTCTGGGCGAATACATCGGCCGCATTTATGAAGAGACCAAGGCTCGCCCGCTTTACGTCATCGACCGTATCGCGGGAGGCAAAGTCTGGGCGCGAGAGAATCAAACCGCCGCACATCTCTCAATCCGTACGGGAGAGGATTTCCGTTAGCTCCAAATGGAAACGGCGGCTTGCGATATATCGGCCGCCCCATTGATTTCGAAAGGCCAAGGGACGTGCGCGTACAGGATTCTCTGATGCTTCCATGGGTGATTTGCGACAGGCGATCCAGATTTTTGATCACGGGTTTGCAATTGGTTGGTTAGGATTGATCACCGTAGTGATCCATGCGCCATTGTGCGGCGCCACTTACTGCCGTCAGCTTTGCTTTGCTCATTCAGGCGATGCGTCATCCTGCTCATTGAGTCTCGTGCCCACACGACTTTAGCCGAATCGATTTCCCCCGCGCTGTAAACCGATCCTGCGTGGATGTAATGCCGCTGCCGTATCGAACCATGAATCAGGCGCCGCCCGTGCAGTTTCTTGAAAGCTGGGAAAGAGTCACGCGTCGGCCACTGCGGATAAATCAGTTGCCGCAGATTTCGCGGGGATTTTTGAAATCTCCTGGTTCCCGATATGCCGTTACAGCGATGCCCATCTCGCGCTCAAGCATTCAGCTCTACATCCAACGGGGTTGGCCGCATGACCGAGGGACCTTGACATCGCTGCCTGGCCAAAGTGTAGGCTTGTGTAAACCTAGGGTTACGCCAAACGGATGGGTATCGCGACGGATAAACGCATAGCTGGTTCTTACCTTTTTGCTTTTCCTTTGAAATAGACCTTGTTCCACAGCTCGATGCCGCCCGCGGTTAGAGAGAAGGGTTCAAAGACAACGGGCTCGAAAGCCTCTGAGAATATCTGCCTCCATTCTTCTTGCGGACGCGGAAATTGTCCGCGATCCGAGAGAGCCAAAAAGCGCGGAACGCCCTTTTGCTGCGGAAGCACCAACTCCACGATGTGTATGTGCCCATCTTCGGAAAGGAGAGTACTCAGATGATCCAGCAAGCGGTTCGTGGGTGAGATGTCAAGGTGATGCAGGAGGCTGTTCGCCAGAATAAAGTCGAAGCGTTCGCCAGGGGGTACGATCAGTTTTTCGGCGTCGGCCATCTGAAACCGGCCCCTATGGCGCTTCTGTGCGCTCCGAATGTAACGTTCGTTCCAATCGATCCCCAGGTAATCGGTGTGAGCAAAGTGGCCCGCATTGGTGCCTGGCCCGCATCCGACGTCCAACACGCGCCGCACGCGTCCTAGGTCATTATGGGCGAAAATAGGCATGAACTTCTGCTCCGCGAAGGGTGCCATCCAGAGCCTATAAATAACTGGTTGACTCATGACCATTTCAAGAAAGCTCACTCCCTCCACCTCACCCGAAAATTACCGATCTGCTTCGATTGGGGAAAGCGACTTTTCACGACCTGCTCCAGGTCCCAATTGATGTTACCCGCGAACCCCGGGTTTTCATTGAATGTAAGGACTGTAATGCGATGAGTCTCGATGGCCTGCAGAATTCGTTCCGTGCGTCCCTCTGGGTCATCGAAAGAGTCGAAGAGTGTGCGCGTAGGGTTTTTCAGTCCCGTGAGGAAATAGATTTCAGCACAATCGGGCCCTGCGTAAGTGAATTCTCCTGAAGCATGCGTCTGAACAAGAGGAATCAGCTCCTCATAAACTTGAGCTTGGATTGGGTTCACACGCAGATTCCCTCCTCTCGCCAGTTTCAAGGGTTCTGTCTGCACGTCCGGTGCAGCAGTAAAACCCATGTTGAAAATAAATGCTGGCGTCACCCGCCAGACCACGAAAAGCAGGAAAAAAACCAGCAAGGCACCCAGCGCCAAGCGCGGCGGTCGGGGAATAAGCTCAAGCAGGGCGCCTGTTGCAAGCACCAATACCGGGGCGACATAACAGAAGTAGATTGGAGCGGAAAACGGGAACTGCACCAGATTCGTCATGGCGAGCGCGCAAAAGAGGAGCATAAGTTGTTGCTGTCGCTCGGGATCGAGTCTGCGCGCGAGACGTGGCACGCCCAGGTAGACGGCCGCCACAAATACAACAAGAGGGACAGAGGCGGCAGCAGAGAACCACCCGGCACGATACACCGCTGCATCGCGCGCCGAAACCTGTAGAAGGCAACCTAGATAAAGACCCAGAATCGCACTGGAGAGTATCTGAACGCTCTTGGTTGCGCAGTAGGTCAAGGACAACAACAGTCCAACCAACGCCGGCTTCATCATCTGAGCCAAGTCAGGAGACGCCATCGCGGCGGAGTCAAATCTCTTGGTGGGAAGAACGAAAATCCCATGGATGAGCGCCGGAACCGCTCCGGCACGGAGGTACGGGATCAGGAAAATCAGGACGGGCACGGCAGTTCCCCCCGCAAAGGGAAGAAGCATCTTGAAAAATGCTGCGAACCGATCCTTGTCCCCCATCGGAACGTCGTTGAACTCACGGCTCGCCAGGACGGCCATCAGCGCACAGACTGGAAGCAGGAAATTGATCAGTCCATTCAATCCTGGACCTCTGAGGATCATTCCGGTAAGCAGGAAAGCAAACACCAAGAGCCCAATTAGCACAGCAGCAGGATAAAGGCGGGCTCGAGTTCGGGGTGGGTAGTTCCGGCTTAAAGCGACTGATTGTTCTCGGAAAATGAAAAAGAGAATCCCGGCAGCAACAAAGTAAAGCCCGACGATCTTCACGATAATGGAAAGGCCGGCGCAGAAGCCAGCAATGAACACCCAACGGTGGGTTTTGGTCTCCATATAACGCAACAGAGCTGCCGTGCCAAAAACGGCTAAAAACAGGTTGTACCAGGAAGGCACTGCGGCTGAGTAATTTGGGACACTCCAGGCCACAGCCAGCAACGTCAACGCCGCAGAACTGAAGGCGGAAGCAAAACGCGACGCGACATAGAAAACGGCTGGAACCCAGGCAACAAAGCATACGAACAAGACGATGCGCAGCGATCCAAAATTAGCGCCGAGTACGCGGAATGCTAGAGCGTTCGCAAAGGCGAGCCCGCCCGTATAGATTTCGTCGAAGTCCCGATGGGGCAACTCTCCGTTCAGTACACGTTCAGCGCTCTGGGCGAAAGCGCCGTCGTCATGCGGAATCCAACCTCGCTTTAAATCCATGGCCGCATAACTCGCGCTCAGTGCCCATACAATAAAGAGCAAGAGCCAGAACCGATTGGGATTTGTACGAATGGGGCCTCTGGAAAATGGAGTGTCTGCCAAGCCGTGCGGGTTCTGGAGTGCTTGTTCAGTTTCCCTTGCCGCGGAGGCTAACTGGCGCGGTAGGTCGTCAAATGGCCCGCTGGCAAGCGAGCTCCGCAGGGTGAACTCCCTAGCGCTGTATGTGTCCGAGCATCCAGAATTGTCGGTCATAACGCCTTGATTGGAAGCCGAGTTGGAACGAGTAACCCTCATATTTACGGTATACGCGCGCCTGTTGGTCGTCTATCAAATAATACGGATCGTGTCTTCCAAAGACCAATCCGCGCATTTGTGAAACTTGCACACGTGGCCAACGGTTCCACCGTACTAACCCGGGCTAAGGATTGACCTTGAACTGCCGACAGAAAGCGCGTAGGTCATAGAACCGTTTCCCAGAGGATGCTACATTCAGCAATGTGTGATCGAGACGAAAGCGAGCACTAATCTCGATTTCATTGACGGGCAGCGCGGGAACTTGCACGCTTGAAGAAGGAGCCTGGGCCGCCTGGTTGTACGACCTGCTTGCAGAATGAAGTGAAAATGCCCGAAACAGATGGCGAGATTTCCCGCAATTGACGTGCTCAGCACGTTTCCGAACTTGGGATTTGGACACATGGGTAGCAAAAAATTGGCATTGGTCACCGGCTCTGGCGGCCTCATTGGCTCTGAGTGCTCACGGCTCTTATGCGAGGAAGGATGGGATGTCATTGGAGTTGACAATGACATGCGGCACCGGTTTTTCGGTGCGGCAGGCAGCACGGCTCCGGTCGTAACCGCTCTTCAAGAAAAGTACGCATCGTACCGACATGCGGCCATCGACATTCGCGACCGGCAGGCTATACGGAAGTTGTTTGAGGATGAGCGGCCCGAGTTCATTATGCACGCGGCCGCGCAGCCATCGCACGACAAGGCAGCATCCATTCCTTACGAAGACTTTGACGTAAACGCTGTGGGAACCATGAATCTGCTTGTGGCGGCGCGGGATTTTTGCCGCGAATCGCCGTTTTGCTTCACAAGCACGAATAAGGTCTATGGAGACCGACCCAATTCGCTGCCGCTGCGCGAGTTCGAAAAACGCTACGACTATGCCGATGGCAGGGATGGAATCGACGAATCCATGTCAATCGATGCGTCCCTGCATTCGTTATTTGGCGCCTCCAAAGCTGCCGCAGATTTGATGTGCCAGGAGTTCGGGCTTTATTTCAAGATGCCAGTGGGTATTTTTAGAGCGGGTTGCGTGACGGGACCCCAGCACTCCGCCGTGGAGTTTCACGGGTATCTGAGCTACATCGTGATGTGTGCCGTGACGGGGCGCGAGTACACCATCTATGGCTATAAAGGGAAGCAAGTCCGCGATCAGATACATTCGCACGATGTGGCGCGCCTTTTTCTCGAATTCTACGCGGCGCCACGGTGCGGCGAAGTCTATAACCTAGGAGGAGGCAGGGAAAATAGCCTGTCCATTCTGGAGACAATTGATCTCCTCGAAGGCTTGGGGTACAAAACGCACTACTCATACGATCCCGCCAATCGGATCGGTGATCACATTTGCTACATTTCCGACCTCACGAAAATTCGCGGTCATTTTCCGAGCTGGCGCCAAGAGTACCGGCTCGTAAGGATCGTGGAAGAGATCGTTCAGCGTTATGCGGTGCCTGCGAGCACCGGAGGCAAGCGGGACATTTGATAGAATCTGTCGCGCTAAGCGTCAGAGCACACTTTCGAACTGGGCAGATTTGGATTTCTTTTCTAGTGTTATTCTCATAGCCTTTCGTTAGCATCAGCACCTAAAATCTCAAGTGGAGCGCGCGCCAAAAACAGCGGGAAACTCGTCATGCAAATCCGGATAGAATCGCGGCACCTGGGTGATGTAGCTGTCCTGGCTCATGAAGTTTTTGAGGACGCACGTGGATTTTTCATGGAGGTCTTTCGCGCCGACCTATACAAAGAACAGGGTTTGCCGACTGAGTTCGTTCAGGATAATCATTCGCGATCGAAGCAGGGAGTTGTGCGAGGGCTTCACTTTCAGTGGGATCCGCCCATGGGCAAATTAATGAGAGTTACCTATGGTTCGGCTTTTTTGGTCGCCGTCGATATTCGCAAAGGATCTCCTACGTTAGGGCAATGGTTCGGTGCGGAAGTTTCCGCCCGCGACAAGAAGCAGGTGTGGGCGCCTGCGGGGTTTGCGCGCGGATTTTGTGTGACGTCCGATTTTGCTGAGATTCAATATAAGTGCACCGGAATTTACAATTCCAAGGGCGAATCGGGAATTCGCTGGAACGATCCGAAAATAGGCATCCAGTGGCCGGTTAAAGAACCAGAGCTTTCGATGAAGGATCGTCAGGCCCAAACCCTTGATGAATGGCTGGCGTCGCCGGCTTCGAACCATTTCCAGTTTCCAAAGTCCTGAACAGGAGAGGCTGAGCGATGTTAACCCTTGTGAGGCGGGTTGAATGAAAGTTGCGGTTATCGGGGCCAATGGCCAACTAGGAACTGATCTTTGCCGAGTGCTCGCGGGCCCGAAGGTTTCGGTTTTGCCACTGACACGCCGAGAAATTGATGTCTCTGATTCCGCGCAAGTGGACCGCGTTTTGGGTGAATTGCAAGCTGACGTGGTGATTAGCACGGCAGCCTTTCACAAGGTCGAGGAGTGCGAGAAGCAGCCCGCCCAATCATTCGCTGTCAACGCCGCGGGTCCGCGAAACCTCGCTCTAGCCTGTCGTCAAAATAACGCTGTGCTGGTTCACTTCAGCACGGACTACGTTTTTGATGGCGGCGAGCGACGTCCATACAAAGAGTCCGATCTACCGCGACCGCTCAATGTTTATGGCGTCTCGAAGCTTGCTGGCGAGCACATGGTGAGGCTCACCTGGGAGCGCCATTTCGTCCTTCGCACATGTGGGCTTTATGGTGTGGCGGGCAGCGCCGGCAAGGGCGGCAATTTCGTGGAGACAATGCTGAAGAAAGGCAACGAAGGCGCGCCCGTTCGCGTCGTCGAGGATCAGGTGTTAACACCGACTTTCACCGGAGACTTGGCCGAAGCCGTGAGCAAGCTCATTCGCACCGAGGCGTATGGGTTGTATCACGTCAGCGCCGGAGGCGAATGCTCCTGGTATGAATTTGCCCGCACAATTTTCGAGTTGGAGAAGGTAAAGGTAGACCTCAAGCCGGTCAGCAGCACTGAGTTTTCGAGTCCGGTGCAGCGCCCCGCCTACTCGGTCCTAAGCAAACAACGGCTAGCCCAACTGGGAATTGCTATGAAGACGTGGCAGGAGGGACTGGCTTCTTATTTGGCGGCGCGGTCAAACGCGCGAAGCACCGTAAACACAGTCATCTGGTAGTCCAGTTTGCTTTCCCGCCCAAGCGGTTCCTTATCAGAGCTCCGCAGGCGGTTCCCCTCGCTCCGGCTGATGATCTTGGTAGCTCCTTTCGCAAAACCCGGACACCACAACTTTACCGGAGCAACGGTGTTGCTAGCTCATGAGGGATACACCTCGCTTTGCGATCATATTCGAGGCTGGAGAGCGTGGATACCGGCTATTCACCAGAAAATAAAACGCTTGCCGTCCGCGTTCGATGGTTAATTGCCTCTTTTTGTTTCGTTATCATGGCCCTCACCACAGGCTGCGTCGGCGGTGGTAACTCCCCGGTCATCACGCCCCCTGAGGCTCTCGTTTTGCCTAAGCAAAAAGTTCAATTCACCGCGCAGGCTGCGGAAGGCACTCGGTTGTGGTTGGTTAACGGCGTACCCGGCGGAGCGTCTTCATTTGGGACGATTTCCGCGACCGGAATGTACACAGCGCCTGAAGTACCTAACCCTGGGTCGTTCAACACTGCAATACGTGTGAGTGTAATTGTGAACGGTGTGGATTCGTTCTCTGTTCCCGTTTCTCTATTCCTGCCTGGAAAGTTGACGCCCGGAATTATTTCCTCCACTGCGAATGCGTTGGTGGCCTCTTACTCAATTCCGGCGCCCGTAGGTGCGTCAGTGCAAATTCAGTTCGGCTCGGGCACAAATTATGGCCTCACAACCTGGTCCCAACCGGCTCCTCCCTCGGGAGGTAAGGTCAGTATTTTAGTGGCCGGAATGCACGCCAGTTCGATTTACCACATGCGCGCCGTGATTCAGTTGGCTGACGGAACACAAGCTGTCGATGCCGATCACGTTTTCACGACGGGACCTTTGCCCGCGAGTCGATTGCCCGCCGTTACCGTACAGCAATTCGCAAACCAGCCACTTCATTCAGGTGTTGAATTGCTTGCTTTGCTGCCCGGTACGGGAAATCAGCTCACCGCCGTGGCTACGGATCTGTCCGGAAACGTAATCTGGTACTACGACATGGCACCGGGCGAGTGGCCCTTTCCCATTAAGCTGCTGCGGAATGGCCACTTCCTGTTGGTGGCCAGCACCGGAGGCGGCGGAACCCCAGGCGGCACAAGTGAAGTTCGCGAGATTGACCTCGCAGGAACAGTCATCAACAGAATTACCACGACCCAAGTTAACTCAGCACTCATTTCGATAGGGGCTTCGCCTCTAGCCGGCAATTTCCACCACGACATTTTGAAACTGCCTAACGGGCACATAATTTTTCTGGTTCAATATTCAAAGCCTTTCAATCTTCCGGGACTGGCGCCAGGTACCCAGATCATCGGAGATGCTCTTGTCGATTGGGACCCTCAGGAACGATTGCCTGTATGGACTTGGTCGACGTTTGATCACCTCGACATTAATCACGCTCCTTTCGGATACCCGGACTGGACTCACGCCAATGCCATCGTTTACTCGCCGAATGACGGCAACCTGGTTCTCTCGATGCGTAACCAGGACTGGTTAATAAAAATCAATTACCGCGACGGCAGGGGCGACGGCAGTATTCTATGGAGGCTGGGTCCTAGCGGCGACTTCACGTTACCCACTAGCCAAGCGCCCATAGAATTTAATTACGGTCAGCACAATCCACATCTCTTGGAACCGGACACCGCCGGGATTTATCCGATAATTTTCTTTAACAACGGCAATAACCGCTTGGTAGACGGAAATGACGACGTCTGTGGGTCCGGCGCCGTTAACTGCTATAGCAGCGTACCCATCATGGAGCTCAACGAGTACACAAAGACCGCGCAGATTCTCTGGGAAAATAAATTGTCGGCATACTCTACATGTTGCGGAGACGCCTTGCGCCTTCCTAACGGAGATGTGGAATATGACGTTGCCTTCGACGTGCACACCCCTGGCGTCTCGTACATCCAGGAAGTAACCCAGGAGCTGAATCCGCAGTTGCTGTGGCAAATGAACATCGCCGGGCAATTGGCTTATCGTGGCTTCCGCATTGGCAGCCTCTATTCCGGCGTTCAGTGGTGATACCTCTGGAGTCGTACATTTTCCATTGCTCACTCGCACAGTCAATCCCGCTGAACACGGATCGCAACGTTCACATTACCGAGAGCTGAGTCCGAGTCTCTCTTTGTCGGCCACAAGGTTCTCGGTGACTCCAACGGAAGAATATATTCGGTAGTAGGACGAGCCTTGGTGGCTCTTTCGCCGTAAATTGCGGTTTGGCGGCTCCATGGTTGGGTTAGAAATTCACCGTGTGATACCGAAGAGCCTGCTGGGTCCGGATGCCGAAGAAAACCTCATAAGCCTCTGCTCCCGCTGCCACCAGAAAATTCATCGCTCATGATTTGCCGGTGCGAACAGCTGTCCTCGCTCCTGCCTGGTTCCTACCTCAAATTCGAATAGTTCTGGACAAGATAGATCATCCTCTAGGGCGCAACTATATCGCGCCAGATTCATCACCGAGGTCATTGAGTGAGTATTATGCTGACGACGTTGGTCGCTGCATCTACTACTGCGATATCTGGAACTCCGTCGCCGTTGAAGTCACCGACGGTTACATATGCGGGGCTCGATCCCGTTGCCAAACCTTGATAGAACTTGAATGTGCCGTCTCCATTTCCCAGGAAGACTCTCACTCCGTTTCCATTCAGCGCAGCGTTTTGAGTCGTAACAACCAGATCTATGCGGCCCGTGCCGTCAAAATCGGCCGAGGCTAACGAAAATGGGCCGCTGCCCGCAAGAAATCTTGATTGCGGTTTGAAGGTACCATCGCCATTGCCAAGAAGAATGCTGATATCATTTGTGCCGTAATTCGTCACCGCAGCGTCCAAATTTCCGTCGTGGTTGAAATCTCCGAGAACTATTGCCGCGCCGAGGCTCCCCACGGGATACAGCGTCACAGTTCCAAACGGGCTCGGCCCGAAGTTGGCATTTCCTTGGTTGAGCAAAACCCCGACGCTGCTGGGCGGTTGGCTTGGCGGCCCGCCTCCGGTTAGGGCCACCCCTAACAAATCTTGGAGCCCGTCGCCATTCAAATCCCCGACGGCAACACCCTGCGTATCGCCGAGGCCGATCTGGTATATTTGCGGCGCCTGAAACGTGCCATCGCCCTTTCCTAGGAGAACCGCGCTGCTTCCGTTGCCGCCGACCCAAAGGTCTTGATTTCCGTCGGCGTTCAGATCGGCGGAAGTAAGACAAATAGGGCTTGTGTTCGAGTTGACCTTAACGGCCGGTAGGAATGTGCCATCCCCCTTATTGAGCAATATGCTGATTGTCCCTCCGCTTGTGCCGATGAGCCTGTCGGTGACAGCGATGTCAGGTTTACCGTCATTGTTGAAATCAGCTATTGCCGCGCAACCGGGAAAACTCTGGCCCCCGCTCCCGATATTGTAAGTGACAGCTGATTGAAACGTACCGTCGCCGTTTCCGAGTAGCACGGCTACGGTGTCACTATTCTGGTTTATGACGACGAGATCAAGTTTGCCGTCCCCGTTCACATCTGCCGATTGCACATAGATCGGCGTTACGCCTCCAGTGCCGAAATTCATTACGGGAGAAAAAGCGGGAGTCGCAGTCGTGTTTGTCAAATTGAAGCTAGCCGGGCCAACTGCTCCTGCCGTGGCCGTGACCGTGTAGCTGCCGGTGACACCGCTGGCCGTGAACGGTGTCGAGGTGGCTGCGCCACTGGCGTTGGTCACCGCCGTGGTCACCGCCAGGCCGCCCGCGAACGTGCCCGTCGCTCTTATGCCTGGAATCACTGTAAACTTCACCGTGACCCCAGCCACTGGGTTGCCGCCCGCGTCCTTCACCGTCGCCTGTAAAGGCAACGCAAAGACCGTGTTGATCGCCGCACTCTGCGGCGTCCCGCCCGTAGCCGCGATCATCGCCGGAGCTGTCGCGGTGTTCGTCAGATTGAAGTTGGCCGGCCCCGCTGCTCCTGCCACGGCCGTCACCGTGTAGCTACCCCCCGTTCCGTTGGCCGTGAACGTCGTCGAAGTGGCTACGCCATTCGCGTCGGTCACCGTCGTGTTGATTCCTCCTGCGAACGTCCCGCTCGCCCCACTCCCCGGAACCATAAATATCACCGTGACCCCGCTCACCGGGTTGCTGCCCGCGTCCTTCACCATTGCCTGCAAAGGTAACGCGAAGGCCGTGTTGATCACCGCAGTCTGTGGCGTCC
>Ga0210394_10001720_pt1 | contig 33345 bp, 34 predicted proteins | sample IncBWC12MmetaG_FD_160121 | JGI IMG/M metagenome (GOLD analysis project Ga0210394, IMG submission 160121) | Forest soil microbial communities from Barre Woods Harvard Forest LTER site, Petersham, Massachusetts, United States - Inc-BW-C-12-M | ecosystem: Environmental > Terrestrial > Soil >... | reverse complement strand
AGTTAAAAACTCAGCATCTTCCATTTTACCAATCGCAGCTTTTGCACCTAAAGCTTCAATTTCTTTTTGTCTTTCGGTGTTACTGCTAATAACAGTAACCGTATGCCCTTTTTGTACCAACTCTTTTGTAAGTGGTTTGCTTATGTTCCCTAACGAACCTGTAATTGTAATTTTCATTTTTTGTTTTTTATGTTGCAAAGGTGCGCAACAACATACAAGTAAATGTAGCCATATCTACTATTGTTGTAGTCAAATATGAGTTAATTTATCCTAACGTAAGAAATAGATTTAAAGACTAAACCTCCTGTTCAAAATAAATTTTGTAGTATTTTCTTCCGTCCTTTTCAACACCTTGTTCAATCAACTCCCTATTACCATGTATATAAATATGAAAGTTTTTATCAAGCTTTAAAACACTTTTAAAAACCCTTGCCTGCTTTTTAACCGCTTGGGTAGAAATTTCAAAACTATCCTCCAGTTCTATATCATGGCTCTCTCGGTAGGTTTCATCAAAATTTTGAAACGACTTAATTATTTCTTTGTTATGAAACACTTCTTTTTCAAAATCCTTCTTATCAAACGTGTCATGCGTTTTAAAATATTCAACCGACCTATTTAATAAATCAATTTGGTCTGTTTTACTCACTTCAAACTCCTCAGCCAGCTGTTTGGTTACATAGTTTTTGGTGATGTTTAAAAACTCCTTGGTTTGATGATACTCATCTTTACAAGGTTTTAGCTGAAGAAAATTATCTTTCCAGTATTGGGCTTCTGCCGCTTTGTTTGCTTTATCAATTACACAAATTTTATAACCTTCATCTTTATTGGTGTTTATAATTAAGCAACCTTTATCAAGTTTATCTATATTAATGCCATCCTCATAATGAATCAAAAAATCATCTTGGGCATTGTCCAATTTTAAAAACTCTTGTCTGTTTTCCGACTTAAATATTCCTATTACATCCGTATGCTCCTCATCAATAATAATATTGGTAAAGTAGGTAACAAATAAATCTCCACCTTTAATTTGCGGATGAACCGATAACTCATATAAATGCTTTGCTATATCCTTAGCATTAGCATGAAGTGTTTTTGCGCTACTAAAAATCTTTGAAGCAAACGTGTATAGCGGATTCATGGTAAAATCCTGATTAGAAAACGTAAACGAGTAAAACTCCGGCACAGTAAACGGACTTAAAAAAAACTTACTCAGCAACTCTTTAACTTTTACATCATCCGTATCAAGCAATGTTTTTGATAAACGAAGCTCATCTTCATTGTTTTTATTGCCCACGTAGTGAACAGATACTTTTTCGAGGTTGCATTTGCTGTGGTCTAACATTTTTTAAAACTCTCTTCTAATTACTATTTTATCAATTCAATATGAGCCTCACGTACAGGTATAAAAGGGTTTTTCACCCCTTCTACTATTGGTAGTTTAATAAGCAAATAATCAAACCCGTCAGGTAGTTCTGCACCATATAATCCCGAATCTCTAACTCGTGGTTGTTCTTTAGTAGCTACAACCTTATAGGCAGGCGCATCGCCAAATAAATAACTTACTCTATCTTCTAAATGATACATTGTTGCCATACTATTTACAAATGTATACTTGTTTTACCATGTGCAAACCAAAAACAAAAAAGCCGCTAAGATTAACTTAACGGCTTTTATAAAGCGGAGAGAGAGGGATTCGAACCCCCGGAGGTTTGACCCTCAACAGTTTTCAAGACTGCCGCAATCGACCACTCTGCCATCTCTCCGGGCGCAAAATTAGTATTTTTTTTAAATTGAGCCACTTTATTTATGTATTTAGGTTAAATTTTGTAACTTCGTACTGCGTCCCTGCTAGTTAAAAATCATCTTAAAACATGAAAAAGTTTTTTTATTTGGTTGTTTTTACAACCTTTTTTGGTTTAAGCGCATACAGTAATGTTAGAGCTAACTTTAATTATTCCATATTTTATGCACCGGGTAAGGGCAGTTATATAGAAACCTACTTATCTGTAACAGGCTCTTCAGTAATTTTTAAAAAGCAAAAAACCAAATACCAGGGCAAAGTACATGTAGAAATTAACTTTTCGCAAGATGGTAAACCCATTACAGTAAACCTGTATAATTTACTTAGCCCCGAAATAACAGATACAAACAGCAAACCAAATTTTATTGATTTGCAACGTTATGTACTAAAACCAGGAACCTATCAAGCAGAGATAAAAATAAGCGATGTAAACAATCCAAAAGCAGAGCCTACAAAAGGCAAGCTAACTATTGTAATTGCTGAACAAAATGATAGTCTGCAAATTTCGGATATTGAGTTGGCAGAATCTGTAACAAAATCAGTACAACCATCAGTTGTAACAAAAAGCGGATACGATATTGTGCCATATCCCCTAACCCATTTTCCGGAAAAAGTAAACAAACTAAATTTTTATGTAGAAGCTTACAATACATTAAAACAACTGGGTGCCGATTCTAAGTTTTTGTTTACTTATTATATTGAGGCTGCCGAAATGAAGGAAATTATCACCGGTTTTCACACATTTGCCAAACATAAATCAGAAGAAGTAGTGCCACTTATTGGGCAATTTGATATTACAAAATTAGCATCCGGAAATTATAATTTGGTTATTGAAATTCGTAATAGTAACAACGAGCTTAAAGTGCAAAAAAAGCTTGCTTTTACACGTGCTGCACCCCACGTAGAGATTGCCTTAAGTAATTTAAAATCAGTTGACACAGCCGGAACTTTTATTAGTCCGGTTACAAATCCCGATACGCTTGTAGAGTATATTGCTTGTTTGTGGCCTATATCCAGTACCAGCGAACGCGATTGGCAAAACAATCAAATGGGTAGCAATAATGTTAAGTTAATGCAACAGTACATATATGCTTTTTGGTTGAACAGAAATCCAAAAAACCCAGAAGCAGCATGGAAAGTATATCAGGAACAAGTTAGGAAAGTAAATAAAATGTATGCTTGTGGTGGTCAGCCGGGTTACATGAGCGATAGAGGACGAGTTTACCTACAATATGGTGCACCTGGTGCAGCACAACAAGTGCCCAGTGAACCCGATTCGTATCCGTATGAAATATGGCAGTATTACAGAATACAAAACCCTGCAACAGGGTCGTATCAAACCAATAAAAAATTTGTTTTTTATAACCCGACTTTAGATGGCAAATGCTTTACTTTATTACATAGCGATGCACGAGGAGAAATTCGCGACGACCGTTGGCAAATAAAATTAAAACAACGTAACAACCAAATTATGGACTACGACCAAACTGCACCACAAGGCAGTTATGGCGATGGTGCCAGCGATTTGTTTAACAGCCCACGTTAAATGTATGCAAAGTCAAAAAGTTGCGGTTGTTATTTTAAATTTTAACGGTAAACACCTATTACAAAAATTTCTCCCTACCGTAATTCAATATAGTCAGCAAGCAATTATTTATGTGGCAGATAACGCGTCTACTGATGATTCTATTGCATTTTTAAAAACAACATTTCCTGCCATCAAGCTTATTGAATTAAAAGAAAATCATGGTTTCGCCCAAGGTTATAACGAAGCTTTAAAACAAGTTGCTGCCGATTATTTTGTGCTATTAAACTCTGATGTTGAAGTAACCCCAAATTGGATTGAGCCCATTATCAGTTTAATGACACAGGATAAAACCATTGCAGCAGCTCAACCAAAAATACTTGCTTATAATGCAAAAAATGAATTTGAGTACGCCGGTGCTTGCGGCGGTTTTATTGATAAATATGGGTACCCATTTTGCCGAGGCAGAATTTTTGATACACTTGAAAAAGATAATGCCCAGTACAATGAACCTATAGAAGTTTTTTGGGCAACAGGTGCTTGTATGTTTGTGCGTGCTGATGTATATAATAACTTACAAGGCTTTGATGGTTTTTACTTTGCTCACATGGAAGAAATTGATTTATGTTGGCGCATAAAAAATACACAGCACAAAGTTATGGTGGTGCCAGCATCTATCGTATATCATGTTGGTGGAGGAACACTTAACAAACTTAGCCCAAGAAAAACATTTTTAAATTTTAGAAATAGTTTAATTTCACTTACAAAAAACAACACAAATGGTAGTTTGTTTTTAAAAATAATAACTCGTTTGGTGTTAGATGGAGTTGCGGGCATTAAGTTTTTTGTAGAAGGAAACCCAGCACATACTTGGGCTATTGTAAAAGCGCACTTTTCTTTTTATGGCAACTTAAAAAACACATTGCGTTTACGAAACGAAATTAAATTAGCTCCCAACTACAAACCTTGTACCAGTCAAATTTACCAAAGCAGTATTGTGTTTGATTATTATTTGAAAAAGAAAAAACATTTCTCTGATTTAAAGAAAAACTCGTTTACTGCCTAACCGGTTGCCAAACACTACTGGTAACACCCTTGCGATAACGTACAAAACCTACAAATAAAGCCCTATTCATTACTACAAAATGCGACATTGAAATAAGTGGCTTTACTTTTATTCCCATTTTTTCCAGCAAAGTATTTAACAAAGGGGCTAGTAGTATAAATAATCCAACTACTAATATATAGGCCATCCAAGAGAAGTTGCTTACTAAAAATACACAGCAAACAAGGTTTATTAAAAATAAAAATGGTGTTAACCAACGTAAAACTTTGTGTGATAAAAAAGCAAAACCAATTTTAGAGAATGGATTTTTCAGCAGGTTTTTAAAGTAAGCCAGATTCTGAAAATTTCCGGTAGCAATGCGGGCTTTACGCCTAAATTCGCCTTTGGTTTCAGCACTTGCATCCTCATGTACAACAGCACTTTCTTCAAATAAAATTTTTCCATTAGTATTAAGTACATGGCAAGTAATAAAAAAATCATCGGCAATAAAATGCGACGGAATGTGCAAATAATTATCTTTACGAAGCGCATAGCAACCACCCTCGGCCCCAATTACAATTTGCCACAATTTGCTTTCCGCACTTTTCAAAAAATTTTCAAAATTAAGATACTGTAACTCGTTTTCAGTAACCGTTTCTTTATTAAGCGCACGCTTTACAATATTGCCACAAACCATTTTAACATTACTATTTTTAAAATGTTTTACCAACTCAAAAAACGTATTTTCTTTAAAATACACATTAGCATCTGTCATCACAAAAACCTCATCCTGCGCTAAACTACATAGTTTATTAAGTATGTTTATTTTACCGCTACGCTCGCTAAACTCCACCAACTTAAGTAGCGGATATTTGTCTTGCAGGTTTTTAATAATGGGTACCGTGTTATCACTACAAGCATCTGTACCAATATAAAAACTAATTTTTTCTTTGGGGTAATTGGTAGTAAAAACGCTTTTTATTTTTTCTTCTATCACGCGCTCTTCATTATAAGCTGCACAAATAACAGCTATGCTTGGCAATGTATCACCAGGTGTATATAAATTTTCCGTTTTGTTTTTTCTGCTTTTCGAAAATACATATAACAAACCCGGATAAATAATATAGGTGTGAACCATTGCATAAGCAGATAAAAAAAACAATATTTGGAAAAATACCAACACGCTTACAGGTTTTTATAAAAGGCTACCAATTGTTTCACTAAAGTAGTGTTTTCAAAATAGTGTTCAATAAAATTCCGTGCCTCGTTTTGTAACGATTTTCTTTTTTCTTCGTCATTTAAAATTTCTATAACAGCATTAGCAAAATCAGTTGCATTATCAGCTAATATACAATTTTTATTGGGAGTAATTGCAATGCCCTCTGCACCAATATTAGTAGCAACAATGGGTTTTGCATAAGCCATGCCCTCAATCATTTTTATGCGCATACCACTACCTGATAATAAAGGCACCACCATAACCGAATAGTGATGGTACACTTTTTCCGCATTTTGTATTTTACCAATTACCACCACATTTGGTTTATTAAGACCTAAAATTTTATCGCCCATACCCCTGCCAATCACATAAAATTTTGCCTGTGGATTTTTTTCTAAAACTTTTTCCCACACATTATTTATAAACCACAACACTGCTTCTTCATTAGGCATCCAATCCATACTACCAAAATGAAACACACTGTTAGGTAGCTCATCTGTATGGTTTACCAGGTAGTGGGACAACTGTATGCCCGTTGGTGATACATAGAAAGGAGTTTCTATGCCCCAGTTTTCCAAATATTGCCTATCTATATCCGTTATGGTAACAATGGCATCTACGCTTTGTAATATCTCTCTTTCAAATTTTTTTAAGCGATGGGTTTGTAATGATAGGTACGCTTTCTTTACAAAATTGCCCTCATTAGCAAGCATTCGTTCCCAAATTAAATGCTCGGCATTATGTGTGCGCACCGTTATTTTGGCTTTGCTATACTTTTTTAGTATTGGAATATAGTTACCTAAAAAAATGCTTTCTAGTTGAATAACATCGAAATCTTTTTCTTTTAACAGAGTAATTAGTTTTTCTTCAAGCTCCTTAAAATAAAATCGGGAAACAAAATACGATTGACCGGAAAACAAATTACATGCCGCCCCAAAAGCCGTTACATCGGTATCTCGGTAAACCGACTGATAATTGCTTTTATTTTTAAACTCCGCATCAACTTCGCTATCTGCTTTAAAATGCTTTTTTGTATTAATACAAAGCAAGGTTAAATCAACCCCGTTGTTTATTAAACCACAACTCATGTTGTACACAGCTATCGAACTGCCATCGTTTGGAGGATATGGCGGTTTATTAGTTAGTTGCAGCAGGCGCATGTTGTTTTTTATTTTTGCCGAATATTTTTTTAAAGAAATCCATATATAAAACAGCATCAAACAAAGGCGAATCATTAGCCGCCTTTAAAGACAACCAAATTCCGATTGGCAGAAAAACAGAAGCAGATATCCACATGCCTACCACATCGTTTAGCTTGTCTTGCAATACCATTTTTTCGCAAGTAATTGATATTACATAGTATGTTATAAATAAAAATATAGATATAACCACCGGCATACCAAAACCTCCTTTACGCACAATAGCTCCAAGCGGAGCACCCACAAAAAATAAAATAATGCAAACAAACGCAACAGTAAATTTTTTGTGCCACTCGGTTGAAAGCTTAGCTTGTTCCATAATTTGGTTTTCTTCTTCTTTCACTTTCGATTCAAGAAACGAATCGGCACTACGTGCCATATTTAAAGCATTTTCTATTAAATTTTTTCTTTGTACGGCGCCCAATTTTGCTAAATACGTATCAATTGAAATAATTTGTTTTATATGTAAAGAATCATTTACCTTAAACTGCGCCAAGCTTTTCTGAAAATAATAAGCATTATGAAACTGATTATAAGTTTGCGCATAGGTTTGAAAACGATACTTAGCCGACGTATCCGTATATTGGCTAAGTAAACGTATATTCATCATTTCAGCATTGTTTTTAAATAAATTTTCGTCGGTTTGCTGCATTTTAACTTTACTCAAGTCAATGTTAACTTCCTGTTCTTTAAAATGCATAATCATGTTTGGGCGAGTTTTTTCTTCCCGTGCATCTTTTAAAGGTTGTTCGTAACGTGTACCATTAAAAAGTTTAATGCTTAAAAACTTTTTATTGGGCGACATAAATATTTGTCCATCCTTAGCATACATCTGTGTAGCGTTTCCCCTTCCGGCACTGTGGTCGTATATAGAAACATTATGTATAGTAACACCATCATTATCTTTTTTTCCAATACGAATGCTATAACCCTCAATTCCGTTATAAAAAATACTTTCTTTTATGTTAACCGCCGGTTTAGAACTGCGCACATCGTACAACAACCTACCGGCTTTTAAATGTATATAAGGCAACGTATAATTACTAAACAAAAAACAAAAACAAGCCAAACCAAACACAAAAACTAATATGGGACGCATAATTGCGAGTAAAGATAAGCCTGCAGATTTCATCGAAGCCAACTCATAATTTTCACCTAAATTCCCAAACGTCATAATAGACGAAAGCAGCACAGCCAAAGGCATAGAAGGAGACAAAAATGTAATAAACATATACCCAAACATTTTTGTAAGCGTAACGTTATCAACGCCTTTTCCTATAATTTCATCAATATAAGTAAACAAAAAAATCATAAAAAAAATAAACATGCCAATAAAAAGCGTAGCCATAAATGGCGGAATAAACTTTTTAATTAAATAAATATGTAGTGTTTTTATACCCATTAACACAACAAAGTTATCATTATACACTGTTTTTTAAAATTTAAATGGGGGTGTTTTGCCAATTATAGCAACCGAGCTTTACGCACTGCATGGCAGCCTGCTACAATCCTTTAACTCAATTAAACATATTTTTTTATATTTGCACCCTTACTTAATATGTATGATTAACGGAAAAAAAATAGTGGTAGTGCTTCCGGCATATAATGCGGCAAAAACACTAAAACGCACCTACGATGAAATTCCTTTTGATATTGTAGATGAAGTTGTATTGGTTGATGACCATAGTAAAGATAACACCAGCGAGGTGGGCAGAGAAATTGGCATTAAACATATTATTCGTCACGAAAAAAATAAAGGTTACGGCGGTAATCAAAAAACCTGTTATGATAAAGCTCTTGCACTTGGTGCCGATATTGTTATTATGCTACACCCCGATTACCAGTATACTCCCATGCTAATCCCATCTATGGCCTATTTAATGGCACAAGATTTATATCCGGCCGTGCTTGGTTCTCGTATTTTAGGCAAAGGCGCTCTTAAAGGAGGCATGCCTATGTATAAATACATTTTTAACCGGTGCCTTACACTTTCGCAAAACATTTTAATTAACCAAAAACTATCAGAGTACCATACCGGTTACCGTGCGTTTAATGCCGAAATTTTAAAAACAATTAATTACCACGCTAATAGCGATGATTTTGTGTTTGATAATCAAATGCTATCTCAGGTGTTTTATGCCGGTTTTGAAATAGCCGAAATTACCTGTCCAACTAAATATTTTGATGACGCTTCGTCTATCAATTTTAGTCGTAGTACAAAATATGGTTTAGGTGTATTGGGTACTTCATTCGTACATCTTTTCAATAAAATGGGTTTAATGAAATCCGATATTTATAAAACTAAAAAGTAGTTTTTCGTTCTTTAAAACTAAGGGGGATTAGCTCAGCTGGCTAGAGCGCTTGCATGGCATGCAAGAGGTCGTCGGTTCGACTCCGATATTCTCCACTAAACAAGAGATGTTGTATTTTTTGCTTCATCTCTTGTTTTGTTTTTAATGGTAGATAGATAAGTTTAGTATTTTTACCTACTTATTAAAACCATAAGCCCGTTGTTTAAGCCCTTCGATATTGATTTACCCATTACCGAAATTATTAATGAGGTAAAATCACAACTGGCTTCAGCCAACACCTTACTGGTTAACGCCCCCCCGGGCGCAGGTAAAAGTACATTACTACCTTTAGCTTTATTTGAAGAGAGTTGGTTGCAAGACAAAAAAATTATTATGCTTGAGCCAAGGCGTTTAGCGGCGAAAACTATTGCATGGCGTATGGCATCGTTGCTTAACGAAGAAGTTGGGCAAACCATTGGCTACCGCATACGTTTAGATACTAAAATTAGCAAGCAAACAAAAATAGAAGTGGTTACCGAGGGTGTTTTAACCCGCATGCTACATAGCGATAATGCGTTAGAAGAAGTGGGCTTGGTTATTTTTGACGAGTTTCATGAACGTAACCTACAAGCTGATTTAGCCATGGCATTATGTCGTGAGGCTCAACAAGTATTGCGACCTGATTTGCGTATCTTAATTATGTCGGCAACTTTAAACATGCCACAATTACAACAATTATTAAAAGCACCTCTTATTGAAAGCAAAGGCAGGCAGTATCCGGTAGAAATTATTTATGCAGGCGAAGCTGATGAAACTCTTTTACCTGAGTTAACTGCACGTGCTGTAGTTAACGCTGTTAACGAGCAGCCTGGCGATACATTAGTTTTTTTACCCGGCGAAGGAGAGATAAAAAAATGTGCTGATATACTTTGTTCTTTATTGAGCGATTTTAAAATACATCCGCTGTATGGTCAGTTACCACAGCACGAACAACACTTAGCGATTTTTCCAAACAAACAAGGTAAGCGAAAAATTGTATTAGCAACTTCTATTGCAGAAACCAGTTTAACCATAGAAGGAATAAAAATTGTGGTAGATAGTGGTTTTGCACGCACATCGCGCTTCGATGTAAAATCGGGTTTATCAAGATTAGAGACTATACGCATTTCTAAAGATGCTGCCGACCAACGTACAGGGCGCGCAGGGCGATTAAGCCAAGGAGTATGTTACCGTTTATGGACAATGGCTACACATAATCGTTTAGCCGAACACCGCGTACCCGAAATTATGGAAGCTGATTTAACTTCTTTAGTATTAGATATGGCTAAATGGGGTGTAGACGATATAAACCAACTCACTTGGTTAACGCCTCCGCCAAAAGCATCGTTAAATCAAGCGTCAGATACATTACATCAAATAAATGCTTTAGAAAATAATCGCATTACCGAACATGGTAAACAAGTTCATCAATTGGCTTGTCACCCGCGTATAGCACATATGCTGCTAAAAGCTGAAACCATAGAGATGAAACAGCTGGCTACCGATATAGCTGCTTTGTTAGAAGAACGAGATCCATTGCCCCGCGATAGCGGTATTGATATTAATTTACGCATAGAAGCTCTAAGGCGTGAACGCAGTAAAAATAGTAGCGGAAATCGTTTTGCACGTATAGAAAAAAACGCAGCTTCATATCGTAATCTTTTACAAATAGAAGTTTCTAATGCTGTATATGATGCGTACGATGCAGGACTCTTACTTGCCTTTGCGTATCCCGAACGCATTGCCTCTGCACGACCAGGTAACAATGCACCCTTTCAATTAGCTAATGGTAAAATAGCCGTAGCAGGTCATAAAGATGATTTAGCACACCAAGCCTGGCTAGCAGTTGCCAATATGGATTTGCGCGATGGCTTAGGCAAAATATTTTTAGCTGCGCCGCTCAACCCAAAAGATTTAATTACCATGGTACGAGAAGAAGATACCATTGTGTGGGACACTCGCAAAGGTGGTTTGCTTGCCAATAAAGAATTAAAAATAGGCAGCATTGTTTTAAAATCTAAACCGCTGGCAAAACCCAACGAAGAACAACGCGTAGCAGCCATTTGCAAAGCACTCGAAAAAGAAGCCACCAGCCTATTAAATATCAGTGAAAATTTTACTCGTTTGCAAAACCGCATACTCAGCTTACGTGCATGGAATGGGCAAAACACTTGGCCCGATGTTACAAGCACTACATTATTTGGTAATACACAAACTTGGTTAGCGCCCTACTTAACAAATGTGCGCGAACCTGAAGATTTAAAACGCGTTGATTTAGCGGAGGCTTTATTGCATAATTTAGATTATGAAAAACAAAATCTTTTAAATCAATTAGCGCCGGCCACCTTTGAAGTGCCGAGTGGTTCTAAAATAACTATAGAATATTTTCCTCAAGGCGCAGCACCTGTATTAGCTGTTCGCTTGCAAGAGGTTTTTGGTTTAAGCGATACACCTACCGTTAATGCCGGAAAAATAAAAGTTAATTTGCACTTACTATCTCCTGGTTATAAGCCTGTACAAGTTACTAACGATTTAAAAAGTTTTTGGAACAACTTGTACCACGAAGTAAAAAAAGAATTACAGCGCAGGTACCCTAAACACGCATGGCCCGATGACCCATGGACTGCCACAGCCGTAGCAAAAGGTCGTAGTAAAAAATAATAGAATGAAACTAACCATCAAATCAGCTTTACCCGATAATTCTATTTCGCATTTTGTGCACAGTTTTTGGATGCTGGAAAACAAAACAGGAAAAGACATTCTTTCAACTCTGCTACCTAATGGAATGGCTGATGTAACGCTAATGAAAATGAATTCAGATGAGTGGCAAATATTAGTGAGAGGCATCGATACTATACCCAGTCAAGTAACAATCCCGGCAGGCACAAAAATGTTCAGCATAGGGCTTAAATTATTAGCTGTAGAATATCTGTTGGGTAACTCAATTAAAGATGTGTTGAACATAGGAAAAAATATTTCAAACGATTTTTGGCAATTTGAAGAAGGTGATATGAAGAGCCTGAAAAGTTTTTGCACTAAGGCAACAAAAAAAATAAAAACCGTTTCAACCGAAGACATTGATAGCCGAAAGAAAAAATTATTTGACCTTATTTATTCTTCTCATGGCTCAATAACCGTAAAAGAGCTTTCTGAAAAAGTGTATTGGAGCAGCAGACAAATTAATCGTTACTTCAATCAGCAATTTGGCATTTCATTAAAATCATATTGTAATATTCTACGTTTCGGAGCTTCGTTTAAAAACATCAGCGAAGGCAATCTTTTTCCGGAACAAAATTTTACCGACCAAAATCATTTTATTAAACAAATTAAAAAATATGCCGGCGTTACACCAAAAGAATTGAGCAAAAATAAAGATGGCCATTTTATCAATATTACAGCAATTAAAACATTTCCTTCTTAAAAACGGCTGATTTTTACTATTTCATCTCTTACCACCTCCATAATTTTGTATCGTAATTAAACAATACAAAACCATGTTATTAAAAAACAAACAAATAGCTATAGTAGGTGGAGGCCCGGGCGGACTAACCTTAGCACGACTTTTACAACTAAAAGGTGTAAACGTAAAAGTGTACGAACGAGATCTTAATAAAGATGCTCGTGTGCAAGGCACCACACTCGATTTGCATGAAGAATCGGGATTAAAAGCATTGCGCCAGGCACAGTTATTAGAAGAATTCAAAAAGAATTTTCGCCCCGGTGCAGATAGAATGATTATCGTAAATGAGCATGCTGAAGTATTTTTTTCTGACCACGAAAAAAAACCTGAAGAAGATTTTGGTAGTGAGCATTTTCGTCCTGAAATTGACAGAGGTCCGTTAAGAAAAATGTTGTTAGAGTCGTTACAACCCAACACCGTTGTATGGGATAGTCAATTCGTTTCTATGCAAAAACAAAACGATGGTTGGTTGTTGCATTTTAAAAATGAAACTTCTGCCTATGCTGATATTGTAATTGGTGCCGATGGGGCTAATTCTAAAATTCGCCCATATATTACTCCTATAAAATCTTTTTACTCAGGCATATCAGGTATATTGAGTGTAGAAAGTGTACATAATCCAGAGGCAAAGACTCCTAAAATTTATAAACTTTTAAATGGCGGAAAAATAATGGCCTTTGGTGGCGAAAAATTTATTACCGTAGCCTCTAAAGGTGATGGAAGTTTGGCTTTTTACGTCTCCTTTAAAGTAGATGAAAGTCAAATAAAGAATATAGATTTTACCGACAAAACAAAAGTGTTTGCATGGTTCAAAAATAATTTTGCTGAATGGGATAATGTATGGAACGAGTTATTTGAAAACACCGAAATAACTTTTATGCCTATCCAAATTAATTGTATACCATTAAACCAAACATGGCAGGCTTTACCAAACCTCACCCTGTTAGGTGATGCTGCCCATTTAATGCCACCCTTTGCAGGCGAAGGCGTAAATATGGCAATGCTTGATGCGGTAGAGCTAAGTGATTGTTTGTGTAATGAAGAGTTTAGCGATATTCAAACCGCCATTGCTTTTTACGAACACCAAATGCGAAAAAGAGCCGCAGAGGTAGCACAAAAATCTTTAGAAAATGGAGATAAGATGCATAGTCCTGATGCACTTCAAAAAATGCTGACCTTTTTTAATGGGCATTAATTTTTAAGTAGTTTTTCTGAAATAAAAAAGCCCAATAGAATTTGTCTATTGGGCTTTTTAAGAGGTCCCGGTTAGATTAGAACTTTTTTGTTTTATAAATTAATATTCAATGAGTTACAAGAGCCCTTTCTTCCCTACTGAAACATTTCTACAACACTTTGTGTACTATCAATCATAATATCCATTTAATGAATAGCTGGGGAAGGGTTATTAGCATCAAGTGAACCACAATTATCTTTGCAATTAAAAAGAACAGGTCCACAAAAGACTTTAAAAACTTAAAATTCGTATCTTTAACTCAGCAATGAAATTGCTGGCAACTATATTAAGTGTTTATATTCTGTTTTTGACAGTTGTACCTTTATCTCTAAAGGCTGCTCCAATTTCAACTAAGACAATGGATTGTAAAAAATCGTGTTGTTCAAATGAACATGATACAAAAAAACCTGCCAATAAAGACTGTTGTAACATCTGCAACCCTTTTATGGTTTGTTGCAATTGCGCTGCTTTGACAAACCAAGCACAACGCCTTATTGTTCCGTTTGTATATTCAACTCAAAAATTCACCACCTTATCAGAAACCGATAAATTGGATTTTTCATCAGATGCTTGGAACCCTCCTAAAGTGGCTTGATTATTTTCCGCATTAAATAATTCAATCAAGTCAAATAATTAAAATTTAAAAAATGAAAAAAATAATTTTAGTGTTAGTCGCTATTGGTTTTGTATCAATGGCTGCTAAAATGCCAACGGCAAACAAAAACGTTGTAAAAATCGAATCAATCACTGACAAATACAAAGAGTGCATCGCTGCATGTGAGACTTGTATCAAATCATGCAAAGCCTGTGAAACATCATGTAAAAAAGGTGCTTCTTGTACAAAAACGTGTACAGAATGTATTGCATCTTGTGAGAAAGCAATAAAAGCAATGAAATCAGATAGCAAAGATGTAAAAGCTATCTGTGCTGAGTGTGCTAAGATGTGCGAGAAATGCGCTGCTGAGTGTGCGAAATGCGAAGGTGCAGAAGGTAAAAAATGTGCTGAGCAGTGTAGCAATACAGCGAAAATGTGCAGCCAGATGTAATTTAATGGTTGTTATTCATTAGTAAAAAACGCCTCAGAAATGGGGAAATAGTCAGCTATGACACCAAAAAAGGACTGGATAGCAATATCCAGTCCTTTTTTATTTATATTAGGATATTTATACTTTAAGTCAATTATAAATTTGGATTTTTATGTGACCATACATCTTCCATCATTTTTCTAACATAAGACTGGTTTAGAAAGTATCTCAAGTTTTTTTCAATATTACTTGGAATGTTTTTTCCTTTAATCTCAAGAACATTTCCAGCAAAATCGATTTTAGCATATATTCCTTTTTCTTTGTTGTCGAAGTGAAAATGCTTTTTTCCACTAATTAAGTGTTCATTGCTGTATATATTAAGAGTGTAACCATACCTTGAATTCCAGTCTTTAATTTTCTGGAGTTGCTCGTGGTTATGTTTATACTCAATTTGTTCATACGTTAATCCCTCATCTTGAGTTTCTATAAGAAGGTCATCGAAATTTCTATCAAGATGAAGGTCGGTCCAGAAAGTAACTATTGATACTTTCTTTTCTTTTGGTGGAAAAAATAGGTGCAGTATACTTTTTAGTAACCCCATTTCTCCCCAATTATAGACTGTCTAAACATTAGCTATTTTAAAAGCTAATTTATAAACTTATTTAATACTGTCTACGCATAAGAGTTTCAGCTTTATCCCAACTTGATTTCGGTTGACCATGTCTTGAACCACTTTGATTAGCTGATACAGAAATATGCTTTATTTCTTCTCTTATATTTTTAATTGCTTGTCGTTGGTCAACTATACTAATAATATTAAGGCTATCAGAACGTTTTAATTGCTGTACCGTATTTTGTAAACTAGTAACGCTATCCTGTAATGCAGCAACTTTGCTATTTAATTCTTGACTGTTATTGCTACATGATGTGATAAATAATGTTGCAATAATTACTAACATAGAAGCATCATGTTGAAATCTTGGAATTAAAAGTCCGATTGGTGTAACTAACTCAAATAATCCTGATATGAGAACTAATTCGGTTTTAAAAGGGATAAAATTAGGTATCATCATAGCCATTCCTTTTGAATAAAGAAAATGCCCTATTGCCGTGAAAACAAGCATCGAACTCATCGCCACATTAGCAGACAGGATATAATCCCAATTATTTTTAAAAATTTTAAATGATAGAAGAGATAAGATAAAAGAGATTATCAGTACAGCAAGCGGTTTCATACAAGATTTAATAAAAATCGAAGATACAATTTACAAATAAACCTAATAATACAAGTGATTGAAAATATTGGTTTAGTATTGTCTTGTACATGGAATAAGATTCTTTGATATGCCAAATTATTTTATTTTGGTTTTTAGGTATTCTACTGCTTTGGTAATCACAGGGTCTTTCTTCTCTATATAATCATTAACTGTTGGTATTACTTCAATATCCGGTTTAACACCATAACCGACAAACTCTTTACCGTTAGGATAAGTATCTTTTTTTGTACAGATGCGGGCAGTTGCTCCACCAACAAGGTCGAAGCTATACGGCATACCTGTACTTCCAAATGAATTTTCACCGATTTTAATCATGTGCTTTTGATTGTCGGCATAAATCAGAAAATCCTCTGCTGATGAACCCGTATTATGTCCGATCAAGATTGCTGTTGGAACAACAATTCTTTTCGCCTTCAGTTTTATGCTATCTGTATCAAAACCTAAATCATAATAGTATTTATTGTTAGCGCATAGGAAATATTTTTTATCCGATTTATCTGTAGCCGTATCCTTGGCCGTAAGCCCAACTCCCCACGCCTTATACGCCGCAATATGGTTGCGTGTAACTGACTTCGAGCCATATAATACTTTATCATTTGTCAGGTATTCAAGTATGTTAGTCCCTATATCTGTACTTCCACCGCCATTATAACGCAAATCAATTATCAAACCTTTTGCTTTATATAGTTCCGGTAACTTTTGTATGAACAGGCTATCAATTTTTGGGTCTTGAAAAGAATTTAATGCTACATAAGCTATTTGGTTATCAAGCCACTTAAATTCTAACAAGCCGCCACCTTCTTCTTCAAAAGCAGGGAATGCAGCTTCCTCTGTTGTTTTTGCATGCGTGAGTTTTAAAGAAATAATTTCTCCTTTAGGTTTTTTGATTTTCACATTAAATATTTCTCCTTCAAAACCCGATAGTAACCTTGATATACTCCAATCTCTTATGATATAGTCCGTTGAAGATGCGATATAAGGGGCAACGTATTTTTTTATGTAATCATCCGTAGACAGGTTATTTACCTCGATAACTTCACTGCCAATAGGAATTTCACTTTTTTTACTCAGGTTTGTACGTACAATAATCGCTTTACCATCTATATTTTCAATAAAAAACCGATAATCGCCGAACATGGTATTCATTTTCTGAAACTCTTTTTTATCCGGTAAAATAATATTGGTATGCCCGTCTTTCAATAAAGCACAAAACCGTTCAAGTTCTCTGAAGTATTGATAATCGTTCTCTGTATTTAAAACAATAGGGATAAACTGTTTGTATGCACTGTCCCATTTTTCTTTACCGAATTTATCTAAGTAGATGAAATTATAATTTACTTCCTCCCAAAATTTTGAAAGACCGTAAATTTTTTCTGCCTGTGTCAATGTTTTTGGAAGTTGCCCGAATGCATTTATTGCAATAACAACAAGAATAATAACCGATATTTTTTTCATAGTAGTTATATAAAACCGCTTATAAATATAAACAACTTTCACTATCGATGTAGTACCCGGAATAATTAAGCCTGTTTTGCTTTTTATTTGAAAGGTTGTAACTTTCGGAAAGCAAATGACAAATTCAGGCAAGTTAAAAATAATTGAAGTTGAGAACAATACCGATAAACCCATCGGTACAGTTATTCTTCCTGATAATTCATTGGTGCTAAGCATTCAGTTTGGCACAACTGTATACGAGATAGTTGATGGTAAAAAAGCAGCATTGCCACAAATAGCTTTGTGCGGGCAGCTTACCCAGAAAAAAGAATATGTGCGCAACCCGGGTAGTAAAACTATCCTCATAAAATTTCAGCCATGGGTAGCCGGATGGTTTTTAAACGACCTGCATTCACTTACAGATAAGAATATAAATTGTGTTGATTTTTTAAAAGGCACCGAAGAACTTTCTTTCGACATCAACCAAAAAATAAATGTTGAAGCTTTGCTAAATAGGTTCTTTAACCAAAAAGTAATTGATAAATCCATCTTGCAGTCTTTTTCTATTATCAATGAAACTAACGGGCAAATAAAAGTAGATGATTTAGCGTATAAAGTAAATAGCAGTAAGCGAAATTTTGAACGAAAGTTTAAAGACGCAACAGGAATTACACCTAAAGAATTTATACAAAATACCCGTTTCGACCATTCTGTAAAATTGCTTAAATCATCGGACGACCTTAGTGATATTACATACGATTGCGGATATTATGATCAATCACATTTTATCCATAATTTTAAAGATGTTACGGGCATTACTCCCGAAAATTATTCAAAAACTATTCAGCCGATCGAGAACTGGGCTATGGCATCAAAAGTGTATAAATAGTTGTCGCATTTTTACAATTCCACCTTTTTCATTCTCCGGTACTTTGTACAAACAAAAACAAAGTATCATGAAAAAAATAAAAAACACAGTTTTCTTATTGCTTATGTCAGCTATTTACCTTTCCGGTAAATCCTGTAGATATTTTTAAAGACCGCACAGGACAATTTATATCGTCGGGAATTCCTGCGGCAACCGTTGAAAAAGCGAGAGTTTCTATAAAAGATATGTGGACAGAAGGCCCCGGTGGTTGGGTATATGAATGGTCATTGTTGGCGGAAGAAGCAGAAAAGAAAAATGACTATTTGCTGGCCTCCTTAATTTATGGCTGTGCAAAATATCCCTGCCTGTTCAATGAATCAAAACATGAAGCCTTTAATAAACAATTACAGGCACTTTTAAAAGCTACTGAAACGTTTCCTTATAAATTTGAACGTAAGGTCGAAATGGTTACATATAAAGGCATCACTATACCTTTTGTTTACCACATCATTTATGCGGAAAATCCAAAGCGGGCTCCCGTACTTATTCTAAGCGGAGGTATCGATACCTACAAAATGGATGTACACATGCGTGGCGTTGCCCTCGCCAAAGCAACAGGTGCTAATATTATTATGATAGATATGCCTGGCACGGGAGAATCACAGGTAGCATCAGCACCTGATAATGATTTATTGTATAAAGATTTCATTACAAAAATCCGACCTATAGGAAACGGTAAAGTAGGATACATTGCTTTTAGTTTTGGTGCTTATTGGGCAGCACGCTTGGCAATGGCACACTTGGTGGATGCTGCTGTGGCAGTAGGTGCCCCTATGAACGATGCTTTTTTAAATAAGAAAATTGAAGACGGTACAATACTACAACCTAAATTAGGCATGAGAGGTATTTTACCTTATGCCTTTAAATTAGATGGCGTTGTTCCTGATGCTGTTTTACTAAACAAACTAAAAGCATTTTCATTAGAGCAATTGGGCTTAATGAAAAACATACAAACCGCACCGCTTATTTTAATTAACGGGGATAATGACCCATATATTCCAAAAAGCGATGTAACTAAATTTGAAGGGATAGCTAACATTGAAACAAAAATTATTCCCAACTCAGGGCATTGCGCCTCTACTAAAATAGGAGAAGTAATGCCTTGGGTTATTGGTTGGCTAAAAGAAAAATTGAATTAGATTTGATTTTAAATTGAATAATACTTTATGGAAGCATGGCATGATTTTTTTGTGGCGGTAGCGGGAGCTGCCGCCGCTTTAACAGGATTGATTTTTGTAGGCGTTTCTCTTAGTCTCAGTAAAATAATTACAACAAAGCTTCCTGACAGGGCTTCTGAGGCCTTAATTCTTTTAATGACGGCATTGATTATTTCCTGTTTATGCCTGGCACCACAATCATCAACTCTGTTAGGAATAGAGATTTTAGTTCTCGGTGTTCTTGTTTGGTTTTTTATGCTTAGGCTGGATTTAAGTGTCCTGCGTGCCACAGATAAAGAATACAGAAAGCATTATCAACGTATGATTGTACTTACCCAGTTAGCTACTTTATCATATATTATTTCCGGTATCGTTACTTTAGTTTGTGGGTGCGGAGGCATTTACTGGCTTATTCCTGCCATAGTAGTCTCCTTCGGTAAATCGGTGCTGGATGCCTGGGTAATTTTAGTAGAAATACACAGGTAACAAGTTGTCGCATTTTTACAATCAGGGCAAACAGCTTGTTCTGACCTTTGTATAAAACAATCATGAACATGTCACGCAAATTTTATCCCTACATATTTACTTTTTTGGTAGCAGGGCCAATGAGTTTAATCATGACACTTGCTATAACTATTCGCAACAATGGTTTCAATGCTTCTTTCTTCCCTTTTTGGATGAGGGCTTTTGGATTTGGTTTTTGTATTGCCTATCCAACAGCTTTGTTAGTTGTGCCCATTGCCAAAAAATTAATAGAGAAGATTAAATGGGTGGATTAATTGCAACTCAATATTGTTAAAGTAAGTGGAAAGAAAAGTATTGAAAGATATTATACTTTTTTAATCATTGTTATTCCACTGACTTTAGCTTCAATAATTTTCCCTAACGGTTTACCATCACGATCAACTTCTAAAATAAACAGCGGATGATGTAGGTTTAAAACACCTATTTTAAAAACATCATTTATTATTAATTGACTTCGTTTAGCAGAAAGAACTTTGAAATAAGATTTGCCGATATACTCAATAACAACCTCTGCATCCGGTTTATAAGAGTATTGGTATTTTTCACCCTTCTTTAGCTTGGTAGTTTTTAATTCCGTGATATTATCAGGTTTTGCATTACTATTTTTATCTAAAGGCTGTATTAAATCTTCCCAAGAAGAAAAGCCTAAGTAATTGCTTAATACATCTAAAGTATGCGCTCTTACTTCCAAAGTGCCTTTTACGAAACCGAACAATCTTCTTAAGGTACTGGCGCTAAGTTTCAAGTTGCAATCGGAGAATATCTTTTCAGATAATGTCACACAATCACGACCATATCGGATTTTGATACCCGACTTGTCTTCTATTTTCTGTTTAATTAATTCTGATAACACGATATAAAAATATCACGCAATATCATTCGTAATGCAGAATGGAAAATATGAATTGAAAAGAAAAGAATGAGATGTACTGAACTACAATGGAATCAAAAGAATATTATGAAATAAGGTTTTTTTCCAAAATTTATATCAGAATACATTAGCTTAAAATATAAAACCATGAAAACAATTAAATCAATCTATTGGGGTATAGTGCTTTCTGTATCATTAAATATGTCGGCGCAAACCCTTCAAAAAACCTACTATGATTATAAGAAAACTAAAGTAAAAGAAGAATATTATCTCAACTCAGCCGGACAAATGAACGGCTTGTATAAACAATATCTTGAATCCGGTCTTGTTGAAGTCCAAGGCAATTACAAAAATGATAAAAAAGTAGGTACTTGGGTTTTTACTCTTGATGCACAAGGGCACAAAAACATAAATACTTATGATAATGATGGTAATGCTAACGGTTTCTTTGTAGAACATTGCTTTGGGCACCCGAATAGTAAATTATCGGAAGGGTCTTATAAGACAGGACAAAAAGATGGCATTTGGAAAGAATATTTTTGCCCATCAGAAACGGTAACTAAATCTGATCAAATCCAAAAGCTATCAAATTACTCTTTAGGTAAATTGAATGGTACGTATACAGAATACTTTGAGAATGGAAAAATTAAAATGACGGGTAATTATAAATTAAATGAAAAGGATGCTGAGTGGAAAGGGTATAATGAAAATGGTGTATTAATTATTTCCACAACCTATGGTAAAAAGTTTGGAGACTTTGATCTGGTAGATGAAATCAAATATTTTACTTCCGGTGATACCAGGAAAATTAGGCGAACTTCTGTCTATGGTTGGTTAGGTAAAATTTCAAATATAGGAGAAGAACTATATTATGATTCTACGGGTGTTTTATTCGGAAAGAATGTATGGAACAAAGACAATGTTACTGATACTAAAGACAAACGTATGTATGAAGGGTCTCATGAGGATTATTTCCCTAATGGAAAAATTCAGTCGCAAAGTTCTGTAAGATATGACCCTCAAAATGATAACACTTATTTTGTTGGCCTTATAACTATATTTTATGAAAATGGTAAGAAGCAACACGTTTATCAAAAAGACAATAATGGTCAGTATATACAGGGAACAGAAAAGTTTTACAATGAAAATGAAGAAGAGGTTAAGAAGTAAGGTGTAAATTCTACTTATTAATTAAAGGTGCCCTTCATTCGCAAAACTATAGAAACCTTCTTCTGAAAAGATAATATGGTCTATCAGTTCTATGTTTAATATTCTGCCAGCTTCTTTAATTTTCTTTGTAAGTTTTACATCTGAATCGCTTGGAGTTAAATTACCTGAGGGGTGATTATGTAAAAGGATAATAGAATTTGCAGCACAGTGTATTGCCACGCGAAAAATCTCTGTAGGCTGAGCCGCTGTAAACGTACTACAACCAACCGAAACCAAGTCAATATACTTTATTGTATTACGTCTTGTTAATCCGATAGTATAGAGGTATTCCTTATCAAACTCAAACGCTTCAAGCTTTTTACGAATTGATATAAGTATTTCAAAGGCGGTATCCGCCTTGGTAATTTTAACGTTTTTAAAATGAGAATGATCTATTAGCATTCAGCTAATTAAATTCTATCGAACGATTGGAAAAAATTTAGCCCCATGCCGTAGCAATGGGGCTTTAGGTCTCTCGGCTGAGCCTACCCAACCTTCTGTTTGGACTGCTAAAATAATATTTTATTATTTGTGGAAAAAGGCAACTTTCCACAAATCTTCCACAGATATATAAGTAAAATAAACTAACGGCACATGGAAGATAAAGTACATATCATACAATTCGAAAAAGGACAAGAAGTAATCTTAAAACACATCGGTATTTTAAACGGTTCAAATGTGTATGAATCCACCTTCTATTTTTACGACATAGAAGAAAATGATAAGACTGTTTTTAAAATGACCGCAACAGTTACTTCCGGCCTAACGGAAAAGGAAAGGCGCTGGGCTTTATTTCATAGGCCACTTAAGGATGCGATTATTAAGCACGAGGATGGGAGCACACAACCATTACTAAAAACTAACCCTGATACAAAAAGTGCTTAAATAATTCATCTCTCCTGAACAATTTCATATAAAGGCTATATAAAGTATTAGATACCTGTCTAAGATTAAGCCATATTGGTTAAGGAAGGTTCAGGAAATGTTTTAAAACTATAGTATAATGGAAAGAATCAGATATACCGGTGGCGGATGTATTGTGCCTCGTATTGTGGTATTACATTTCGGAACAGACAATGAAGATATGTTTATGTTCGAAAATGGTAGCATTGCATATATGTTGGTAAACATTCAATCAGAAGAAGAATCATACTTATCCGATTTATACAATCAAGCTGTTATAGAAAAGTGGGATGAGAATAAATTTATAGAGAGGATAACCAAAACAATTCCGCGTAGTGGAACCTTATCTGTTACATTCCAATAAAACAAAGAAGGTAGTTTCGGATATGTTTGCATTTAAAAAGAAGAAGTTTTTACTCAAAGAAAAATCAAAAGAACTAAAACCTGAAACAGAGATTTTAGGTTTAAATACTTTATTACAATTAGTGTTACAAGAAGAAAAGTATGAAACGGCAGCCATAATACATTCCCGTTTAAAGGAAATAGAATTAGAGCATCCGCATACCAAGCAGGGTCATCAATAGGAGGCATGGAAAATAAATTGTCAAGGGTCATCCCTTGTTGGTAAATTAGCTATGCATCTGAAACCCTTTATTAATAGGTATTTCAGGGATAATTAATATAAACTTAAAATCAAATCAAATGGAACAAGTAAAATTAGACACCAAAGAATCACAAGAAAACAAAGTTTTAGAATTCTTATCAAAGTTTAGTCCTGCTTCTGCCGGAGTAATTGAAACTGGAACCGGTATTTTCAAACTAAATGTATATAAGATAATGAAGAAATTAACTGAAAGCGGTAAAGTATTAATCGATAAGGAAGGCAAGCCACCTATCTATTCGTTAGCAAACAAAGCTGATGAAACCAGTAAAGCAGGTAAAAAGGATGTTACGGCCAAAAAAGAAAAAACGGAAAAGATTGATAAGAAACCCGTAGTAAAGAAAGCTACTATTTTTAAAGATGATGAAGTGGCATTAACTAAAGAAGGTGGTAGGGACGTTTCAAAGTTTATTTTTAATAAAGTAGCCTATCCAAAGTCGAGAGCCGTATTAGAAGTTATACGTCAATATGCAAAAGACCATCCCAAGATTACCCTACAAATCCTACAAACTGTTTTTAGAAATAACGAGCTTCAAAAGAGGTATGGTACAGTGATAGAGCTATATGCTGCGAAGAAATTTGAAACATCTTCCGGCAGACCACGACACTTTATGAAGTCAACGGATATTATCAATGTAAATGGTAGAAAGGTGGTAGTCTCTAATCAATGGGATGCCAATAACTTTGAAGCTTTTAGAAAGATTTGCACAAGTTTGAAATATACAATTAAGAAGCAACAATAACCTCGCCATGGTTTTGTTGTATTAAAGGAGAGCAATTGCTCTCCTTTTTAGTTCCTATTATTTTACAATTAGATTAGTTGTAATTAAGCTTGTGTACTAATCGCTTTATCCCTTAATTCTTCAATATTATTATCATTACAGTAGCGAACGTAGGAATCAAGATAAATGTTTAATGCCCTTTGAATCGTAGAAAGTATGTAAAACCTATCTTCTAATGGGATAGTACGTATATTCTCATAGTCAATTAAGGACTTAGTTTCTTTTAATGATGAGTTGGCAGTTTCTTCTTCGTTAAAGAAATCTTCTCGATGTTTAATGTTATCCATTTTGGTAATGGGGTTATTTTATTTATAAGCCTTTTTTTAGGTAGGTTTCCCACTTAGTAGTAAGGAAGTTTTGATAATCTTCAAAATCAATTCTTAATGCGTTCTGCATTGTTGCAAGAATATAAAGTCGACTGTCTAATGGCACAGTAATTATGTTTGTCATAGCGTTGATCGTTAAGATTTCTGTTTGTGACAAATCCATTGTATCTGCATTTTCGTTTTGAAAGAATTCTTCTCGGTATTTTAGATTATCCATTACGGTAATTGTTTGTTTTATATATCGAAGTTATTAAACCATATTGTTTCATTTTCTAATTGTTGGATTTTGGCTGTCAATAATTAAGATATTAGCCTTAAATTGTATTTGTTACCAAAGCGTGTTATAGATATTAGGAAGGTTCATTTATGGGGTTTTTAATAAGAAAAAAGGCAATTAATGTAAGTAATGAAAATACTTTAGTGAAAACCTATTATGAATCCTATGCTAAACAGTTATTTGCTTATACCCGCAAGAATTACAATATAAGTGAAGATGATTCTTGGACAATTGTTTATAAAACGATTTACAAAATGGCCGAAGTAAATGATAATTACAAATTTGAAAACGACCAAAAGCAGAGAGCCTTTGTGTTTAAAGCACATATAAATTTTATTCGGAACTATTATAGAGATAATAAGTCATTTGAACATAAGAATCTGGAGGTAGAGTTAAATGATTTTGTTCAACCTGAAGAAGACACATCTAAGCAAGAAAGTATAGAACTAAAGATTCTAAATAAAGAATTAGAAAAATTAGAAGAGTGGCAGAGGATATTACTTCTTATGCGAGGACAAGATATTCCTTATAGTGATATTTCAGCTTTTGTAAATAAGCCTGAAAACCAACTAAAGGTTTATTATGCTCGTTTGAAGAAACAACTTTTAGAAGATGTAAACAATGAATTGACTAAACTAAATTCTATTACCAATGAAAAACAATAAGATTTCTGAAAAGGAAATTGATAATTTACTAAACAAGTCTTTTTTAGATTTGGATTTTAGCCAACCAAAGAATGCAAAGTTTTTAGAATCAGTAGCCAATTACTCTTTAAATCCTAAAACTATTTCCTCAACCATTTTTTGGAAATCATTTTTGAACAAGCTTATCCTAACTCTTGGAACATTAGGCGTTATAATTACAGTAGTGTATTTCATTAACAAAAGTGATAAAGACCCGGCAAACGAATTGAGCAATATTCCAGCCTTAAATAAGGAAGCAGAAGATTCTGATAAAGTGATCGTTCAGGAAGTAGTTATTGAACAAAAGACGGCTAATAATAGACCGTTCATTGATAAAGAGACAAATCAGGTTACAACTTATGCTCCCATTGAAACGAATGACAATGAAGATACTTTAACTGAAATTGTAATTTATAAAGAGATCATTACAACAAGTAATGATAAAAAAGAAAATACTATTTATGCGTTACCGAAACTTTCTGAAAAAGAAATTAGAGAAACAGTCAAAGAAAAGAAGAGGATCGCGAAGCTTGCTGTTAAATTGGGTAAAGAGAGATATGCTTTAATCCCAAGCAAGAAATTTTACATGCAAACTACTGAAGTAACTAACTTAGAATATCGTACATTTTTATTTGACTTATTAATTCAGGGTCGAAATGAAGATTTTTTGAAAGCAAAACCGGAGCAAAAACTTTGGTTAAATATAACGGGTGTTTCAAAATTTTATAGTTATAAAGATTTATATTTTTCAGATGCAAGGTTTAATTATTTTCCGGTAGTAAATATCTCCCAAGAAGGAGCTGAAATGTATTGCAAGTGGCTCAATGAATTAGCAAATACTTATAAAGCGAAAAATAAGACAAATTGGGAGTACAACTTTAGGCTACCCGATGAAAATGAATGGATATACGCAGCAAAAGCAGGAAAGGCAAGTGCTACATACCCTTGGGGAAGAGATTCTATACAAAACAATAAAAACAGATTCTTAGCTAATTTTTGTATCCAAAAACTAAAGGGAAAATTTAATCAACCAATAATTTATCCCAATAAAATTGATCCAGATGCTTATACGTCTGCTGGTTTGGCTATTTGTAGTGATACAATTGCAACAGTTCATGTATTTTCCTATAATCCCAATGATTATTTTCTCTATTGTATGAGTGGCAATGTTTCAGAGATGGTTTATATGGTCGGGACTAAGACTGTAAAAACAAAGGGCGGAAACTGGACAAGCGATTTTATGCATTTAAAAATCGAAAGTGAAGATGAATTTAAACAGCCGATAAGACCCTCTCCTATGATTGGATTCAGAATAGTAGTTAATACTGAGAATTAATGGACCCTTATTTTATAAATTAACTATTTATGAAATACTTCTTCTTTATTTTCATATTAGCCGTTCTGTTTCATTACGAATCCTTATCCCAATCAATAAGGGGAAGAATAGCTGATTCAACTCAAGCACCGATTCCTTTTATTCCGGTTGCCCTTCTAAATAAAAGTGATAGTTCGATTTATAAAGGAACTATAACGGATGATAAAGGAAAATACGTCTTTGATAAAATTAAACAAGGCACTTATCTTTTAAAAATTGAAGGTGTAGGTTATAAAACAAAATATAGTTCTGAAATAAAATCAGATAGCCTTACCCAATTAGAAATACCTGATATTATACTTACAAGTGGTGTAAGTCTTAATGAAGTATCTGTAACAGCGATTAAAAGTACAGTAGAATTTAAAAACGGAAATATAATAGTAAATGTGGAAAACAGCCCTTTGGCAAAAGGTAATACTGTATACGATTTACTATCTAAACTTCCAGGTGTTAGCATAGACAATAATGTCATATTGCTAAATGGCAAATCAGGAGTAATTATGATGATTGATGGTCGGGTTGAACAACTTACAAATGTGCAAATGCTTAATTTATTGAAAAGCATGAGTACAGAGTTAGTGGAAAAAATAGAATTACTAAAAAACCCGCCGGCTAAATATGATGCTTCCGGTACTTCGGGTATGATTAACATTAAAACAAAAAAGACAAAACTATTAGGCTTTAGCGGAAGTGCTTATACCTCAAACTCGCAAGGATTTTATGGGCGTTCTATGTCCGGTGTTTCACTCAATTATAAAGCGGATAAGTTTATCTTGTTTTCAAATCTTGATTATAACTACAGCTATTACCAGATTAAAGAGAAGTTTAATAAACAGTTTACAGATAACTCTTTAATCACAATGTTCGATGAGATTGGCACAATGAACGATTTAGAAAAGAATTTAAACTTTAAGATTGGTGCGGACTGGTTATTAAATAAAAAAAGCACTATTGGTTTTAAGGTTGATGGAGGGCCTGGTTCTTATAATTCAAACGGCTCCGGCATAACTACCGTTTCTGATTATAATAACTTAGGTTTTGATCACCTGAATGCTCTTGCTTATAATAATGACAGTTGGAACACTACTAACTATAATATAAATGCCGAGCATCGGTTTGATACAGTAGGAACAGTTTTAAATTTTACTTCTGATTTTACGAGATTAACGGAAACGAATTCAAGTAATATTCAAAACCTTTTTTTTGATGCAAATAATACTGAAGCCCTTCCTTCTAATATTTATAGAAGCAGTAATGCCAGTCAATCAAATATTCTTGCCACAAAACTTGATTTTACAAAAAAAATAAACCGTAAATCATCATTTGAAACGGGAGCAAAAATTAGTCTTATAAATATTTCAAATAACTATTTGTTTGAAAGAAAAAACGACTCTACCGGTAATTATTTCCAGGATACTTCTTTGTCAAATAATTTTACTTATAAGGAACAAACTTATGCAGTCTACGCTAACTATATAAGGTCTTTTGAGAAAGTTAATATGCAGTTAGGTCTTAGAGGTGAGAATACAAATCTGGTAGGAAAGAATATAGAAAAGGAATTTGAAATAACCAGGCATTACTATAATATATTTCCTACAATATCTTTGGAATATACGGCTTCAAAAAATCACAACTTTCAATTAAACTTAAACCGAAGAATTGATAGACCTCAATACAGCGATCTTAACCCATTTAGATATTATAGAGACCAATATTCTTATTTAGAGGGCAATCCTTTTCTTTTACCCCATTATAGCAACACAGCAGAAATTACGCATAGCTATAAAGAATTTATTACAAATACTCTTTCATTTACAAGGATTAATAACGTTATGGTGCATTATACTGAGCAAAATGATACAACTAAAATTACAACCGAAACAATAAAAAACATGAAGTACAATAATTATTTTGCTTACTCTGTTTTTATTCGGCACGATATAAAAAATTGGTGGAATATATCTACCAATGGGCTTGTAGCCTATATACAATATGTAGGAGATGTAAATGGGGCAGTGTTTAATACAAAAGGAATTTATTATAATGCTTCGCTCACTAATACATTCGTAGCCCATAAGAAAACTAAAATCGAAATTATAGGAATTTATAGGGGACCAAAAAACAATGGATTGACCCAAGTCAAATCTCGTTGGATGGTTTCCTTTGCCATCAAAAGAACTTTCTTCAAAGGAAAATTAGACGGCAGTATTGGTGTGAATGATATATTTTACACTTTCATAGCCAAAACCTATGTAAATTTTGCTAATCAAAATTGGAATTACTATCAAACTACCGATACAAGAAGAATTGTTCTCAGCTTAAACTATAATTTTGGTAAATTAAAAATAAAAGAGCGAGAAGTTAGTAGTAATGAGCAAGAAAAAGCTCGTTTAAGTCACTAATAAATACAATTTTATACTTAAATGAACTTTCTTCCGTTTGAAGTGTACAGCTATTTAAAGTATATTTAAAATCATTTTATACTAAGAAAAATAAGTGTGCTTTTTGCTTATATGTTGAGAAAAAAACTATATACATATATCTTTTTATTACTTTCATCTTTTGGGATTTCTCAAAACAGGTTAGAAGGAAAAATTAAAGACGAAAAAGACCAGCCCATTCCTTTTTGTTCTTTAGGACTAATGAAAGCTAAAGACAGTACCCTCGTTAAAGGTACTGTTACAGCGGAGAATGGCGAATTCAAGTTTGAATCAGTTGCAACCGGAGATTACTTAATTAAAGTAACTAACGTTGGGTTTTCTGTAACATGGTCAGGAATCATTCAAATTGATTCACTATCAAAGATTAATATAGAACCCATTGTATTAAAATCAAGTGCTGTCAATCTAAATGAGATTGCTGTTTCTGAGTTTAAGCCAACCATAGAATTTAAAGAAGGTGTCGTTATTTTAAATATTGAAAACAATCCGATAGCAAATGGCAATACTGTGTTTGACCTACTAAAACTTATTCCCGGAGTTACGGTTGACGCTAATAATAATATTGCAGTAAATGGTAGAAGTGGAGTAAGGTTTTTGATTGATGGTAGACTTCAACAGATTCCGGCAAGCCAAATGGTAACTATTTTAAACAGCATGAGTGCTCAATCTGTTTCTGTTGTAGAACTTATTAAAAACCCTCCGGCTAAGTATGATGCATCGGGTTCGGCAGGATTAATCAATATAGTAACCAAGAAAGCCAAAGTAAAAGGTTTTAGCGGAAGTGTTACACAGATAGTAAGTCAGGGAGATCGTTTTAGAAGCACTTCTGCATTTAATCTAAACTATAAATCAAACAAGTTAAGCATATTCACCAATACTTCTTATTTAGATGCTAACCTTGAAACTGATAATAGACAATACAGGGTTATTGATGGAACGCCTTCAACAACAGTGTTTAATTCTATAGGCCATCAGGAACCCAAACGTTCCGCTTTAAATTATAGAGCAGGTTTAGAATATGACATAACAGAAAAAACCAGCGTAGGTGTGAATGTTAGTGGAGGACCGACCTCTTTAAACAATGTTGAGAACACAAATACTACTATAGGAGGTAGCCCTTTTATTTATGATGACTTGGCTTTTAAAATAAACACCACTCAGAAATTTAGTAGTCCGGTTTATAATTTTAATGCCACTCATAAGTTTGATACAACTGGAACTCAACTTGTTTTTTCAACGGATTATACCAATTTCATAAATCAATATCTAAAGGTAAGTGATAACAACTACTATAACAATAATGCAGAAGTAGCACCTACCAATGTTTATAGTTCAGGAATTAATCAAAATTTTAAAATCTATACTCAAAAATTAGACTTCAATACAGAAATAAAAAAACTCTTCGAATTAGAAGCGGGATTGAAATCAAGTTTTGTAACTAATGCGAGTAACGCAACAATTAAGTTTACTGACTCAACTACTGGTCAACTTTATGTAAATCCACTCTTTACAAATCAGTACCAATACCATGAAAGGATTTTAGCTGGGTATATCTCGTTGCACAAATCATACAAGAATCTATCTGCCAGGGTTGGTATTCGTTCTGAGCAAACAAAAATGGATGCCCTTAGTGAACCAAGCATGTTTATTTTACATAGACAATATTTGAATTTTTTTCCGAATACCTCTTTAGATTATAAGATAAACGATAAAAATAGTATTCAGTTTACATACAGTTACCGGATTGACAGGCCAAGTTATGACCAGTTAAACCCTACTCATAATTTTAATGAGCAATTTAATTATGGCACTGGTAATCCCTCGTTGAGGCCACAGTACAGCCATAATTTGAACTTGGATTACCAATTCAACAACTTTATCACGTTTACCTTAGGTTATCTTCGTACAAACAATTTTATTTATAACTACAATTTCGCTAATCAAACTACCAAAGTAAACGTAGATACAGTTTTTAATTTCCCAGTTCGGAATAATTACTCATTTGGTATTTTTATTAATAAGAAGATTAAATGGTATAATTTACAATTATATGGAGCTTTCATGTATAGAAACTTAAGAGGCACTATTGAAGGTTCAAGTGCAAATTCTCAAACATATCAATTTGAAGGCAACATGAATAATCAATTTATGCTGCCAAAAGGATTTAAAATCCAATTTTTGGTTTACTATAGCTCGCCATTTCTTGATGGAATACAATATTACTATCCTGTTGGATCAATACACTTGGTTGTACAAAGAAGTTTTTTCAAAAACAAATTGGATGCGGTTTTAGGTATGTATGATATTTTACATTCTGATATACATCCATATTCAAGTACTTTACCCGGTCAATACTATTATTATTGGGAGAAGAATGATACAAGACGGGTTAGGTTTTCGTTAACGTACAAGTTTGGGAAGATGAAAATAACCCAAAAATCACAACGTAGCAATGAGGATGAAAGCAAGAGGATTAAAAATTAATCTTATTAGATTCAGGTACTACTCTCACAATAAGGGGTAATATTAAGTTATCCTTTATTCAGACAACACGGATTCTTGCTCTGCCATAAAATGTTTTCTTGGATGCTGCTGTGAAAGAATTTTCTTTTGCTTTTCTCCATTTACGTGAGTATAAATTTGAGTTGTTACTATTGAGCTATGTCCAAGCAAGTGTTGAATATATTTTATATCTACATCTTCTTCTAATAACAATGTTGCGAAAGAGTGCCGAAAAGCATGTGGGGTTATTCTCCTTTCTAAGCCCGCCACTTGCGCATGATTTTTTACTAAATATCGGACAGATTGTTCCGAAAGGCGTTTTTTAAATCTATTCACAAAAAAATACCCGCCACAATCCTTTATCTTACCAATGTTTAAACTGTGATATTCTCTCAATGCTTTTAAAGATTCATTATTACATACTTGTATTATACGTTCTTTGTTGCCTTTCCCTCTGACTTTTATTTGACCGGTTCTAAGGTCAATATTTTCATCTTTCAAATTACTTAATTCCGACACTCTAACTCCTGTAGCAAATAAAAGCTCAATAACCGCAATATTCCTAATGCTCTCCACATAAGAATAAGTATTCTCTTTCTTTTTAGTATTTCTTCTTTCGTAAGTTGACTTAATTATTTTTTCTACTTCATGTATATTCATAACATTCGGTAAATTCTTTGGCTCCCTAATCTGAATTTTCATTTTTCTAAAAGGATTAATCAAAATTTTGTCTTCAAATTCTAGAAAATTGAATAAAGCTTTTATTGTAGCTATTTTTCTTTTTACTGTTTTAGGTTTAAAATTGGAAATTGATTGTAGGTATTCTCTTAATATACTTTTATCAACTTTTAATAGCCCGGTAGAATACCCATTTGAATTAAGAAATTCAACGAATTGTTTCAAATCTATTCCATAACATTTTAAGGTTTTGGAGCTAAGGTTTTTCTCATACCTACAATGAGAAATAAATTCAACGATTGCAAACTCAATGTTTTCCATGCTTTTTTATTTAAGTGTTTATTGGAGTAAGATAAGTTTAAGCTTGGTCATTTAGTTGAATAAAGGATAACTATAGATTATCAATTGATGGACGAGATAAACAAAGATGATGTTGTAAAAAAATACAACGCCCTTGTGGTTATTTGGAATGAGAATG
>Ga0210394_10001719_pt1 | contig 33352 bp, 27 predicted proteins | sample IncBWC12MmetaG_FD_160121 | JGI IMG/M metagenome (GOLD analysis project Ga0210394, IMG submission 160121) | Forest soil microbial communities from Barre Woods Harvard Forest LTER site, Petersham, Massachusetts, United States - Inc-BW-C-12-M | ecosystem: Environmental > Terrestrial > Soil >... | reverse complement strand
TCCAGTTTCCTGGTGGTCTTATCGCAAGGGTCACACCCGTTCCCATCCCGAACACGGAAGTTAAGCCTTGCTGAGCCGATGATACTGCGCGGGTAACTGCGCGGGAACGTAGGTCGCCGCCAGGATTAAATTTCAAAAAGGCTCCGAGCAATCGGAGCCTTTTTTATTTCTGTCCGAATATTTGGCTGCAACATACTTCCTGAGCATGGTCCCGGAACATGCGAAGCTGCTAGAGCCGCCACCTTTGGTGGGGCGTGTTACACTGCCTCTATCGGCGGTCTCGCTTGAAAGCAAAACGTCAGCTTACGGTCGTAGTTGAAGGCGGCGTTCGCAGGAAGTAATCGAGCTTTGGTTTCGATGATTTCGATGACGAGGACGCATGACCTTCTACAGCTATCCGATTACGATTGAAAAAGAGCGCAAACACTATTACGCCTACAGCGACGATTTCCCAGGTGTTTACGGTCTGGGAAGAACGGTCGAAGAGGCCAAGCGAAGCATCCTCGAAGCCATGAACCTCTATATCGAGCAATCCCGCAAAAATCGTAAGCCCATTCCTCCGTCACGCACGGTTTACGCCGAAACCGTCACGCTAGCCGTTGACTAGATGCCGAAGGCTGCTGATCTTCTTCGTTTTCTTCAGCAGCAGGGATACCGCAAGGTTCGTCAAACCGGTTCTCATCTGATTCTCGAACATCCTGAGCGGCCGATGCTTGTTGTTCCCATACATCGAGGTGATTTACCAAAAGGGCTGTTCTTGAAAATTCTCAAGGACGCCGGTTTTACGCTCTCAGAATTCCGCCGCAAGTGATGGATCGAAGGGTGCCGCGGTGAAGAATCCCTCGGATATCAGATCTCAACCCTTCCTCGCCACTATCTACAAAATCTGGATGCTGCGCTACGTCGACGTCCCCGAAGACATCGGCGTCACCATCGCGAAAGAATACGCCGCCGCAACAAAGCCAGCCAACCGCAGCGGAAAGAAAGCGCTTCCGAAACACATCCCGGTCGTCGCCACCTCGAATAACCGCAGCACTCGCACCACCCTCGTCCCAGCAGGCGCGGGACGCTATCGCCTCCAGGTCAACGCCACCCTCCGCAAAGCCGCCCACGCCGACATAGGCGAAGTCATCGGCGTCTCGCTCAAAATCGATCTCGCATCTCGCGACTTGCCCGTCCCTCCCGAACTCGAAGCCGCCCTGAAATCCCGCCCCCGTCTCAAAAACGAATTCGACCGCCTCACCGTAGCTGGTCGCATGCAATTCCTCCGCTGGTTCTCCGCCAAATCCCACGAGGTCCGTAAGAAGCGCCTCCCCCGCGCCCTCGAAATCCTCACCGAACGCGCCGTCTTCCGCAAACCAAAATCCTCCAAAAAATAATCCGCGCACCGAGAGCACGCACTTGCACGGGTAGCCACGACGACGCCTTCCCTCGTCGTGGGCCTCTTCTCTGCGTCCTTGTCTCACCGCCGTCTTGCCGTTATCTTTAATCGCCACCGCCATGCAAGCATCCGGCATCCACAGCATCGAACTGATCTTTCTCCTCCTCCTGCTCTTCGTCGCAGGCCTGGCCGCTCTCGCAAAACGTTTCAAAACGCCCTACCCCATCATTCTCGTCATCGGCGGCCTGATCCTCAGCTTTTTTCCCCGCGTACCGCACGTCGCCCTGAATCCCGACATGGTCTTCCTCGTAATCCTTCCTCCGCTGCTGTTCTCCTCGGCTTTCACCACATCCTGGCGTGACTTCCGCTACAACCTCGTCAGCATATCCATGCTCGCGCTCGGTCTCGTAGTCTTCACCGTTCGCGGCGTCGCCTCCATTTCCCACTGGATTCTTCCCGGCTTCGATTTCCGCCTCGGCCTCGTTCTCGGCGCGGTCGTCAGCACCACCGATGCGATCGCCGCCACCTCCATCGCCCAGCGCCTCGGTATCCCCAAGCGCATCACGTCCGTCATTGAAGGCGAAAGCCTCGTCAACGACGCCAGCGGCCTGCTCGCTCTCGAATTTGCTGTGGCTCTCGTCGTCTCTGGAGAAGTCCCCAATCTCGAAGTAAGGATCGAGCGCCTTATTTACCTCATCGTTGGAAGCGTCGTAATCGGCCTGATCATTGCCAGGCTGATCTACTACCTCGAAACAAAAATTGACGACTCTTCCATCGAAATCACCATCAGTCTCATCGCTCCATACTTCGCATACCTCGCCGGTGAGAGCGCCCACGCTTCCGGCGTTCTCGCCACCGTCGTCTGCGGCCTCTATCTCGGACACAAAAGTTCGCTCTATTTCTCCCTCGGCGCGCGCCTCAAGGGCTACGCCGTCTGGGACACGCTCACTTTCATCCTGAATGGTTTTGTTTTTATCCTGCTAGGCCTTCAGCTTCCCTACGTTCTCGAAGGAATTCACGAATATACCATCGGGCGCCTGTTGGTTCTGGGGGCCATGTTCAGCGCGGTCGTTATCCTTCTCCGCATGGTGTGGGTCTATCCCGGAGCTTGGGCGTCAAATGTTATCCGGCGCCACATTTTTCACCAACCCGAGCCGTTTCCCAATTCGCGCGCGATTCTGATTGTCGGCTGGACGGGCATGCGCGGCGTCGTCGCTCTGGCCGCTGCCATTTCGCTGCCGGAATATCTGCGCGACGGCTCGCCGTTTCCGCAGCGCAACCTCATAATCTTCCTTACCTTCTCGGTAATCTTCGTCACCCTTGTCTTGCAGGGCCTCACTCTTCCCCCGCTTATTCGCGCTCTCGGCCTGTCCGAAACGAATGAAAAAGATCCCGAAGAAGAAAAAGCCCGCCGTGAGATGATCGAAGCCGCGCTCGCCTATCTTGAAGCCACTCGCGAGAACGACGCCGCCGAATTCGAGCCCGTCTACGACGAATTGATCCACCTCCAGCGTCACCGCCTCACCCGCCTCGAAGAAATGGAAGACGTAAACGCCGAGCGCGATCCCAGGCACTATGACCGCTATTTCGAACTTTCACGCCAGGTTCGCGCCGTCCAGCGCGCCACGATTTTAAATCTCCGCAACCAAAACCAAATCAACGATGAAACCCTCCGCAAACTCGAATACGAACTCGACCTCCTAGACGCCCAATCCTCAGCCGCCGCCGCCCGTTAGCCTTTCAGTAGCACATACTGCAATCAGCACCAACGGTCGCCGCGCACCCTGATCGCGGTCCTCGCCTTTCAGTAGCGTAGGCTTCAGCCTGCGTCACCGCACCGCCGCATCACGATCGCAATACCTTGTCTCACATCGCGGTTTCGTTCTTTTCGCCCTTGCCTTTTCCGCAGTAGGGGCACGGCATGCCGTGCCCGCACTCGCCAACAGCAACGGCGCGCCATCCACGCACCGTCGCGTTGCCTTGGTCTTCGTACCGCTGGCCTCCGGCCGGCGCCTTTGACTTCAGTCTTGTCCGCTGTAGCGCCGGCATCTTGCCGGCTCTTTTAACGTTAATTTCAAACTGATCCACCTCTTTTCGTGCCAGTCGCGTTCCGTGCAATGTCGTCCGGAGAGGTGAGCCTTTGGCTCCCTCGCCCCGCTATAATCTCAACCCGATGAAATCAATCTATTCGGTCATTCTTCCGCTCGTTTTGTTGTCGTGTACCGTATCGCCCGCGGGCCAAGCCCAAAAACAATCTCCCTCCGCCGATCACCTCGGCCTCACCTGCGCTCAAATCCTCCAAATCTCATCCACCGACTGGATCAAAAAATTCACCGCCGCAAAGGACGCCATCGAACCCAGCACAATCCAGGCAATCTCCGCCTACAGCAAGTGCTACGACGCGCGCACCGCCCGCCTCGCCACCTCGCTCGGAAAATCAGGAAAGGGCCCGCTAATGGGCGCCCGCGGAAATTTCGGCGATTTCGAGCGCGCTCTCAACGACTTCACTGCCAAAGCCCTCGCCGCCACCGATCCACCCGCGGACGCTCAAAAGAGAGCCTACGCCGCACTCTATGCAAAACAGTTCCGCTACGATTTTTATCGCCAGTACGAACAAAAGAATTTCAACCCGCCCCCGCTCACGCCCGAAGAATCCGACGCATTCACCAAAGCCAAAAACCACTTTGGCGAACTCTTAGGTCTGCTCCCGGAAGACAAAATGCACGAACTCCACCGCTCCTTTGGTGCATTTTTCGCCGCTGGCGGTGTCCCTGATGCCACAAAACTCGCTGTCTACCGTTACTCCATCTTCCTGCTCGAATCCCCGTCAGAAACTCCGTACTCCCCGCCCCCGTTCTGACCCGCTCCTTTGTCTCTCTTCGTAGCGTGGCATCCTGCTGGTTCGTTTCGCCTTTTCCGTATTTGAAATCTGAATTGTGAATTTGGAGATCGTCTCTCTGCCTTTCAGTAGCACAGGCATTCCTGCCTGTGCCAACGTAACACCACATCTCGATCATCAGTCCTTGGCACACCTCGCGACATCATTCCTTTCGTTCTGAGTCAAATCAAAGCGGCGAACCCTTGCGTTTTTTCATCGCTCACAACCAGAGCCGTAGGCGCGGCACATCACTTAGTCCCAAAATAATTTCAGCGCTGTAGGTGCGACACATTTTCATTTTCAAATCCCGCTCCATGCTCCGGATCTGAGCCGCGCGCTGTTTTTAAACTTGCAAAGTAGTTACCAGTGCGTTATCATCAGTCGTGAGCTTTACGGACAATTCGCGTGGGAAGCATCAATCAGCACCCAGAACCAGATCCGCGCGTCAGAAGCTCTCCCGCCAGGATGTCATCCCTCCCATCCGTCGTCGCCATCTCGCATTTCTAATCGCAAATCTGGAATTAGAATTCAACCTAACCCCCTAAGAATCAGCAGTCTAAGATTTTCTAATCGCAAATTTTCAGCGATTTTTTACCCTCAGGAGCAAACCTTCCAACCAGCGTTGCCTTCCTAGCGCCCCAACTTGCTCGCCACTCATCACCCATCACTCGCCACTGCCTTTCTAATCGAGACACCGCGATTAGAATTCTCCGCAATCCCCACAAAACAAAGCTCACTACCAATTTCTAATCGAGACAAAATTGCCCTTTTAGCACCGCAGAAGCCGTCAATACTTGGCATCCCCCGTTCCACTTTGGTAGTCTCCCCTCTCTTAAACTCAGGAGACCCAATGACACCCCGGAAGTTCCTGGCTTTCGCGGTTTTCGTGTGCCTTGCACTAGCTACAGAGATCAAAGCGCAAACGAATGACGCTACAAATCAATTGGCGCACGATATTTTCAAACAGCTCATCGAAATCAACACCACCGATTCCGTCGGCAACACCTCCGTCGCGGCCGAAGCGATGGCCAAACGCCTGCGCGACGCAGGCTACCCCGAGAGCGACATCTTCCTCGGCGGCCCGAATCCCCGAAAAGGAAATCTCGTCGCACGGCTTCACGGCACCGGCGCGCGCAAACCGATTCTTGTGATCTGCCATCTCGATGTAGTCGAAGCGCGGCGCGAAGATTGGTCCATCGACCCTTTTAAATTCCTCGAGAAGGACGGCTACTTCTACGGCCGCGGTACGGAAGACATAAAGGACGGCGACGCGATTCTGATGTCCGCGATGATTCGGATGAAGCAAGAAGGCTACAAGCCGGATCGCGACATCATCCTCGCCCTCACCGCCGACGAAGAAGGCGGCCAGTCGAACGGCGTCGCATGGCTCGTCGAGAACCATCCCGATCTGATTGCCGCGGATTTCGCTCTAAACCCCGATGCCGGCGTTTTCGAGCTGCAAGACGGCAAGCGAAAACTGGTGGGGATCGAGGCTGCCGAAAAGACGTATCAGGATTTCGAACTCAAGGTCACCAACCGCGGCGGCCATAGCTCTCTGCCCACTGCGGACAACGCGATCTATCAACTGGCGGACGGGCTCGCGCGTCTGCAGCATTTTCAATTTCCGTTTGAGCTGAATGAAGTCACGCGCGAATATTTTGCGCGTTCCGCCAGTATCCTCGGCGGCTCGATTGGCGCGGACATGAAGGCGATCGTGGAGAATCCCCCGGATGCCGGCGCGATCGCGCGACTCTCCGCCATGCCGTATTACAACGCGCGTTTCCGCACCACTTGCGTCGCGACGATGCTCCAGGCGGGCCACGCAAGAAATGCGCTGCCGGGCGTTGCCACAGCCAACGTCAATTGCCGAATTCTGCCGGGCCACACGTCCGATGAGACTATGACTACACTCGTCGAAGTGCTGAAGGATCCGAATATTTCCGTTATTCCGATAGTCTCGCGCGGAGCTGGATCGGAAGCCACCAAACCATCGCCATTGCGGCCGGATGTAATGGGCCCTCTGGAAAAGGTAAGCGCCGAACTATGGCCCGGAGTTCCGGTTGTGCCGCAAATGGATCCGGGCGCGAGCGACAGCTCGGTCCTCCGCGCTCGGGGTACTCCTTCCTATGGAGTTGTCGGAGTTTTTACGGATGTCGAAGACGACCGCTCGCACGGCAAAGATGAACGCATTCGAGTCGCATCATTCTATGCCGGCGTTGATTTTTACTATCGCTTCTTGAAAGCCCTGAGTGCTCGCCAATGAAATTTCGGTGATAATAAAATTACAGTTCGAGCCGACAACTAGATGAGCCTGATGCGCACCGCGATCTTGAAGGCCTCCGCGAGCCCGTGGATGCGCAAGAATGCGCCGCGTTACGGATTCCTGCGCCGCACCGTCACTCGCTTCATGCCCGGTGAAAATATTGACGACGCTCTCGCGGCCGCGCGCCAACTGGCCGAAAAGCGCATCGCCACCCTCGTCACGCAACTCGGCGAAAACATCGAGAACCGCACTGAGGCGGAATCGGTCACCAATCACTACCTCGACGTCCTGAAGCGCATCAGTACGGCCAGTCTGCCCACCGAAGTTTCGGTGAAGCTCACGCAACTCGGACTCGATCTCGATCGCGAATTCTGTTACGCCAACCTCGCGAAGCTAATCGAAGCCACCCCGCCGGACAAAACGCTCTGGATCGACATGGAACAAAGCCCCTACGTGGACGTCACGCTCGAAATCTATCTGCGCGCTCGCAAAGCGTATGCGAATGTCGGCGTTTGCGTTCAGGCGTATTTGTATCGCACGCAGAAGGATTTGGATTCGCTGATTGCAATCGGCGCCGCAGTCCGCTTGGTAAAGGGCGCGTACAGCGAGCCCGCCGAAATTGCATATCCGCGCAAGAACGATGTCGATTCGAGCTACATGGATCTCGCCAAAAGATTGTTAAGCCCGGAAGCTCGCAAGGCGGGGGTGCGCGCCGCCATCGCCACCCACGATCGCGCGGTGATCACGGGCCTTATTGATTGGGCGACAGCGCAGGGAGTCCCGAAGAATCGCCTCGAATTTCAAATGCTCTACGGCATCCAACGCGCCGAGCAAGTGCGTCTGGCGCAAGAGGGCTATCGCTCCGCCGTCCTGATTTCCTACGGAACATTCTGGTACCCGTGGTTCATGCGCCGCCTCGCCGAACGCCCCGCTAACGTTCTCTTCCTCGCGCGTAATTTCTTTGGCAGCTAGTTTTGCCCCGCGGCGCCAAGCGAACGGATCCACTCGTAGCGTAGCGATACGAATGACTTCGAATCTTTAGGGTTTTGCTTCGTCCGAGGCAGCCGCTGGTTGATCCGCCGGTGATTCTGGCTGCGGAGCAGGCGCAGGCTGCTGAGCGGCGATGTGGCGTATGGTTTGCGTCTTCCGTTTTGGTACCGCGGCAGCCGACAGCGATTGGTTGACTGTCAGGATCGTGTCGCCATGAACCACCACGCGGAAGCGCCTATCGGTGGCCTTGATTGCGGGCGTGTCTTTGTGAAATCCAGTCAGGAAATACGGATAGCCTTCAAAGTTTTTGGTGCGTTCGTTGTCCGGCTGCTTCACCGCAAAGTTAAGCGGAATACGTTCGCCATTGGTGGCCATAATGTCCTGCATGAACCACGCCACCGCGCCCGCGCCATGTGTTCCGGCCGGCCGCACAGCAAGGACGCGCGCGCGCGCTTCTGAACCGCGCACCACGATTGGAACGCCGTCCACGACAAGGTCCTCGACAGCTTCCATTTCGACGATCGTCCCCTCCTGCAATTCTTCCGAGGAGACATTGCCCTTCAGTTCGACTTCGAACGCCATGCCGTCGGGAACTTTGACGTCGACGCCTTCCGGAATCTTTTGTGCCGGCAAACCGGTTGCGACCGGGGCCTGCAGCATCGCGAGGACTACTTTGTCGGAGACGCCTGCGGCGCGAAGCTTTTGAATTTGAGGGGGCGTCATATCGAAAGCGCATGGATTCGATGAAATCTTTTTCAGCAAGAAGTCCGAGCCCGGATGCATGGCGTGCATCGCCAGGATGTCATCGGTGGTGAGCGCGGAGGCCGGCGGCTGCGGGGTGCTGGGTTCGACGGGCTTGGGATCTTCCGTCAGGCCAAAGGTATAGACATGTTGCCGGGGCGGCGGCGCGTCGGCCAGGTCGGCGAAGCGCACCCAGCCCATTCGTCCGTCTTGCGTGCGGATCTGAGCGAAGCTGCCCTTTTGGCCCAGGATTTCAACTTTTTCGCTGCAGCGCAGTTTGCCGAGCTCTTCAAAGCGCTCGGTTGTCTTGTACATCAGAACGTAAGCGTCATACGTCCCGCAAAGTGCATAGCTGGTGGAATCGGCCGCGCGCGCAGAAGTAGCGGCGGCGATGAGAACTAAAAACGCGAGGGTTCGAGCCTTCATCCTGTGCCCCAAGTCCGGAGCCTATGGAAATGGCGTGCCGGATTCACAAGAAATTAGCTAACGGATTCCATTGTTGCGGAAGGATGAAAACTCTCCAATAGTACTTTGTGCCAGTCTGTCCCTAAGAGCTAAGGCATAGCGGCAAGGGCGCTTCGATAATAAATTCCGGAGCAAAGTTAAAAAACTGTCCTAAAGGACAGTAGATTTTTGGTGTTCGCTGTCTATAAAGTGGTCCACCCGCCCAGGAAAATTACATCTGAAATCTCCGAGGAACCTCGGATTGAGAGCGGAGAGTGCCATGGTCAACGTCGGTCTCGACCTCGTCGGCGAGTTTCGACAAGGTCTGAAGGCGCTGAAAAACGGTTACCCCCAGAAAGCCCTCGTACATATGCGGACGGCGTTTGAATACGAAAAACACAATCCTTTCTATATTTCGTTTCTAGGTTTGTCGGTGGCTCGCGCGGAGCGCCAATGGGATCGAGCGACCGAGCTGTGCGAAATCGCGGTGCAGTTACGGCGTAACGAATGCCAGTTTCATTTGAATCTGGCGGAAGTGTATGCGCTGGCGGGACGACGGGAGAAGGCGCTAGACACGATCGATGCGGCGCTGGCACGGTTTGGAAATGACACGCGATTGGTGCGAGCGAGAAGCCGGGTGGAAAAGAGACGCTCTCCGGTGCTGCCGTTTCTCACGCGCGATCATTTTTTAAATCGCACCATCGGAAAGATGCGGCACCGGACGTTGAGCCGCTTCGGCAAAACAGCATAGCTCGCGCGCGGCCGAATAGCGGCGCACCATCAAAGAAATCGGCAGGCCCACGCAAGCCATGTGCGTGACGATCGCGACGATGGACCGCGTGAGTGTGTGCGCCGGATGCATCTTCGCCAGCGGCATCACGATCCAGTACATCACGACGTAAACACAAACGCCGTACAGCACGCCGGCGAGAATTGGCCGGCGCGTCATGAAATCAATCTTCCGGCTAGCCACGTAGAAAACAGCCGCTGCTGAAAAGGCAATCAGGAAGTGAATCGCCCCGCCAAGCAGGGCGCTCGCCGTCCCTTCTTTGAACGCTTGCGGACCGAGAAGCCCGCTGGCAATTCCCTGGAGAATTCTCACCGGCGGAACGCCCTGCGGGGCCCAGGTGATGAACGCGGCACTGATATCGAGCACGCCTGCCAACAAGCCAGCGGAAAAAATTGCCGGAAACGCGCCATGCGAGCGACCTGCGATCTGTGGCGAGTTGGAAGCGCTCATCTTAAGGGCCGGAAATTCACTTACTAATCGGCGTGCGCTTGCATCTTGGCAATATGCAGACGTCCCTGGCGGCTTTCGAGGGCGAGCAGAGCTTTCTTATTTGGAAGGCCACCGCCATAACCGACCAGGCTGCCATTGCTACCGATGACGCGATGGCACGGAATGATGATAGGAATCGGATTCGATCCGTTTGCCAGGCCGACCGCTCTCGAAGCGTTAGGGTTGCCCAGACGGCGAGCCAGTTCACCGTAAGAAGTGGTTTCGCCGTAAGGAATGGTCTGAAGCATTTGCCAGACGCGAAGCTGAAATGCCGTGCCGATGAGCGACAACGGCAGGTGGAACTCTTCCAACTCGCCGGAAAAGTAAGCGCGCAATTGTCGGATGGTTTCCTTTAGGGGCGCCGGATCTTTGCGCCAATGCGATTCGGGATGTTCGGGCCGCTTACCGGCCGCGAAACTGATCAGCCGGAGACCACGCTCGTCGGCGGCCAGCAACGTGGTACCGAGCGGACTTTCGTAGTGGGTGTAGCAGATATCGGTCATAGATCGTTTCTCCTGCAAGTCGAATCGTACCGCAAACCGGACGGTACCTGCCATGCGATGTGGATGAAACAGAACAAGCGAAAGGAACGAAGTCTTGCGTGTGCCAAGGATTGCGATGAGCTTGTGTTGTTACGTGGGCACAGGCAGGAATGCCTGTGCTACTGAAAGGCGAGGCCCAAAGAGCCGGCCCCGCGAACACCATCGGGACGCGGACAGCGCGCAGGATGCCCTTCGTTCCCAAAGGACAAGCCGGCGCTATGAGCGAGAAAGCGAGCGGCTACTGCACAGGATTTTGTGGCGGCTTTGGGTTCTAGCCTGGGAGTGGGGGCGATTGAACGGGTTGGCCGCGGATTCCCGCGACGGTGTTCGAGGAGGCAACATTTGAGACCAGGGGCGCGGTTTCTTCGTGAGACCGAGAAATAAGGAGAGCGAGGCGAGTGGTGCAGCGGTAAAGAGCCCATCCGATTACAACGCACAGGGCGATGAATGAAAAGAGAGTAATGAAGCCTGCAAAAAAGATGACGAAAGCAGCCGTCATTTGAAATAGTGGATTGAAAAGTATGGGAAACGTCATCGTTAGCAACCTTTCGCGTTCACGGCGTCCTTGCGGTGGAACGCGGCGACGAACGAGTCGTTCAGACTGGTGTGAGCGGGGCTTGACTGCTTGGACCGACGGTACGTCACGCGGCAATCGGCGCCAATCGGCATAAGGCTTGATTAAGAGGAAGTTGTTGCTGTAAGCAAACCAATTGTGCGAGCCGCAGCCAAACCAGCGGTACGTAAACTCCAAAAAATATCTAAGGGCATCCCTTGATAGTGTTGAGCGAGTGACGCTAGTACCTTCTACTGTGCTGAGTCCCGGTCCCAGATAGATTTGCAAACCTGCCGAAGTGAAAGGGGACATTCAATTATGAGCTCACGTGCAATGAGTCTTGCAGCCGGTGCCCTGCTATTTGCTACCGGGATTGCCGGCTGCTCGAGAAGCGACACGCGATCGCCGGCCGTGGCGGATGAAATCAGAAAATCGCTGGACCAATCCGGCTACAAGGACGTCTCGGTGAGCCAAGACCGCGAGAAAGGGGTGGTGACGCTTACCGGTCACGTGGCGGCAGACTCCGACAAGCAACAGGTGGAATCGATCGCGAAATCGATGTCGGTGGGACAGGTGGTTGCAGACGAAATTCAGGTGCTGCCGCCCGGCGCGGAACGCGATGCGAAAGCAGTGGACTCCGATCTGGACAAGGGTATCGACAAGAATTTAGATGCCGCGCTGATCCAGAACAGACTGAACAGAGACATCAGCTATGACGTGAAGAACGGGGTGGTGACGCTGAAGGGAAACGTGAATTCAGAAATCCGGCGTAACCAGGCGGCGCATATCGCTTCTTCCGTGCCGAACGTCCAGCAGGTGGTGAATGAGCTGCAGGTAAAGAATCAGAAAGCCAGTTCGTCGAATTAAGGCTGGCGCGCATGAGTCAGGGCTAGGCCAGAACGAATTCAAGAACGAATCAAGGAGACCTTTATATGGTGCGATGGGCTTTGCTGTTTCTGGTTGTCGCGATCGTTGCGGGAATATTCGGGTTTGCGGGTGTGATGGTGGCGGCGGCGGGAATCGCGAAACTTCTTTTTTATGTTTTCCTGGTTCTATTCGTGGTTTCGCTGGCCATGAGCGTCGTTAGCCGGGCGTGAGATTGGAAGGCGCGAGCGACACGGGTGTGACGCGATTTAATCCATCGAAGGATTTGTACAATCTCCTCGCTGTAGTGGTGGCGGTTGTCACAATCGCAGCGCTCTACTTCGCGCGAATCGTTCTGATCCCGTTTGCATTAGCCGTTCTTTTCACGTTTATTTTGACGCCGGTGGTGCGGCTGCTCGAGCGAGCTCGATTGGGGAGGACTTTTTCCAGTCTTTTGGTAGTTGTCCTCACGATTGGAGCGTGCGGAGGGCTAGGATGGGGCGTCTCGAAGCAGTTTGGGCAGGTGGTGAATCAGCTTCCGTCGTACAAGGTGAATATCAAGGAAAAGTTAGCCTCGCTACATTGGTCTGATAGTCATACTCTACATAATGCATCCGAGACCGTAACGGAAATCAGCAAAGATCTCGCAGCCAAGCCAGCGCCATCCTCTTCGGGGGAATCCGAGCAAGCAGGCCGCCCCGGAAGCCACAGCGCCGTGCCGGCACAACCGGTTCCGGTCCAAGTGATAGCGCCTCCCTCGTTGCCACTCGAATCCCTGCAAAGCGTGCTTGGACTGATTGCGCGCGCGCTGATCGTGGTGGTGTTCACGATTTTCATGCTGATTCGGCGCGAGGATCTACGAAACCGGCTGATTTCCCTGATCGGTCACGGACACATGCATCTGGTGACCCAGACTCTCGACGAAGCCAGCTCGCGGGTGAGCAGGTATTTGTTGATGCAGTTTCTGGTGAATATCGGCTACGGAATCTTCATCGGGATGGGGCTTTATTTCATCGGGCTTCCCGGGGCGCTTCTATGGGGAGTGATTGTTGGGATTCTGAGGTTTCTTCCGTACGTTGGTCCACCGCTGGGCGGCATTATGCCGCTGATTCTTTCGATGGCTGTTTTCAGCGGCTGGTCGAAACCCCTGATGGTTCTGGCCCTTTTCGTTATTACGGAGTTGGCGGTTTCGAATCTACTCGAGCCGATGCTATACGGCGCGCACACGGGGATTTCTTCTCTGGCGATTGTGGTAGCAGCGATTTTCTGGACGGCGATCTGGGGCCCGATCGGACTCGTGGTGTCAACTCCATTGACCGTTTGTCTGCTGGTGGTTGGGCGGCATGTTCCGCAACTGCGGTTTCTGCACATTCTGCTGGGCGACGAGCCGCCCTTGACGCCCGAGTCGCGTTTTTATCAGCGGCTGCTTGCGATGGACTATGAAGAGGCGCGCGAGGTGCTGCAAAAATGCCTAAACGAAATGAGTCTGGAAGAGCTTTATGAAAACGTGCTGATCCCGGCGCTGGGCATGGCGGAACAGGACCGGCACCAAAACCTGCTTGAGGACGAGAACGAAAGATTCATCAGCCAGAGCACGCGCGAATTGATTGACGAACTATGCGAGCCGCGCAATGGGGAAAATCAACACGAGGCGGAGGGCGACGGAGCGGAAACCCCGCCGAAAGCTGCGGCACCTCATCCGGCGCGGCCGCTAAGCATTATTTGTGTTCCGGCACGAGATGAAGCGGATGAAATTGTGGGCACGATGCTGGCACAGTTGCTGCAACAGGTGGGACATCGAGCCGAGTGCCTGGAGGTGGAGAGCGGCGAGCGGATGATCGCGCAGATTTCGAATGAGAAGCCGGAGATCGTTTGTATCTCGGCCCTTCCTCCCTTCGCGATACCTGCGGTGCGCGCGCTGTATGGCAGGATGCATGCGCAGAATCCCAATCAGAAAGTTCTGGTTGGTTTATGGCACTTCTCCGGGGACTCGACGAAGCTCGGGCGGAGGCTCGCGCTGAACGACGATTCGCGCGCGTTTACGACGCTGGCCGAGGTTGTGCATGAGGTGCAGGAGATGTCCGCGATACCGGCACAAGCTGTAGAGCATTCTTAGCTGACAATTTGAATCTGTAGTTTAGTCTTCCGGCGTTGATGGTTGCTGGAATCGCGGTACGTCTTTTATTCCTATGGCAGTACAGGCATGATGGTATGGAGGAGGAATACTAGAATCAGTAGAATCGCAACAATTTGGAATATGACCTCGATCGAGCTAACTCGGCTTTATCTCTATCTAGAAATCATTCCGCGTGAAAGCATCGACTGACGCAGTTGTGAGAGTTGCGTCACGGCCCAGAACAGGCACAACTCAAAAGGAGGATTGATGCGTTATCTTCGTTATGCACTTTGCTTTTTGCTTTTAGGAATGCCGGTGTTATTCATCGCCGGTACCGCTTCCGCGCAAGTTGCTATTTCCGTCACGATTGCTCCGCCTGAACTGCCCGTGTACGAGCAGCCAATTTGTCCGGGGGACGGCTATATCTGGACGCCCGGCTACTGGGCCTGGGACGGAGACGATTACTACTGGGTGCCCGGCACGTGGGTGCTGGCGCCGCAAGTGGGTTACTTCTGGACTCCGCCGTATTGGGGCTGGGGTGGTTCTGCTTTTATTTTCCACGCAGGGTATTGGGGACCGGTGGTGGGTTTCTACGGTGGAATTAATTATGGATTCGGCTACTTCGGCGATGGTTTCTCAGGTGGGCGATGGGAGCGAGGTCACTTCTACTATAACACCGCGGTGTGGCACGTAAACAGAACAGAGATTCATAACGTGTACGAGGAAAGAGTGAACGTAAGAGAAAATGTCCGAGTGAGCTACAACGGCGGACGGGGCGGAATTGAAGCGCGGCCGACCCGTGAGCAAGAGGCTGCCGAGCACGAGCGGCACCTACCGCCTGATCAAAATCAGGTTCGTCACGAAGAGGCGGCTCGGTCGAATCGCGAGCTCAGGAATTCCGTGAATCATGGGAGGCCACCGGTGACGGCGACTCCGCGTCCGGGAGAATTCAACGGGCACGAAGGGGCGCCGAAGGGCGAAACGACCCGAGCGGAGACAGGGCACGCGAACAATCCAGTGCATCCGAAAGATCTACCCGCGTATCAGCGACCGGCAGCACCGAATACGGGGAATACGAAGGTAGATCAGAAGTATCAGAAGCAGCAGGAAGATCTGTCGAAGAAGCAGGATCAACAGCGGCAAAAACTCCAGCAGCAACAGGACAGGGAGCACCAGCAGTACACAAAGCAGAACGCCAACGAAGCGAGAAATCAGCAGCTGGAACAGAAGCATACGCAACAGACGCAACATATGCAGCAACAGCACGTGCAACAGCAACAGAAATTGCAGCAAAAACAGCAGCCAGCGCACCAAACATCAGGGCATCAAGAGTCAGCCCCGAAGGAAAAACACTAGCTGTAGGTGTTAGCAAAAACGGGCGAGGCCTCTGCCGATCGGCGAGAGTCTCGCCCATTTTTTGTGACGCAGGAAGGACGATTAGGACGAGGACGACTTCTTCCTAGGGACCTTGGCACCCTTCTTGCGAGCTTCCGAAAGTCCGATCGCGATCGCCTGCTTGCGGCTGGTTACCTTACCGCCTCTGCCGCCTTTTCCTGATCGGACAGTCCCGCGCTTTTCGCGATGCATGGCGCTCTCCACGCTCTTGCCCGCTGCTTTGCCGTATCGAGGCATCACGCTTCTCCTTGTGACTGGTTTTTCAGAGACAACTCTCATTCCCTGATCAGTATGAGCCCTTGGCGCTTTTCGCAGCATCGTCCAGCCGATAAGAGCTGGTAAATTCGTCCACCTGTTTTTCGGCCGCATCTTTCGCTATTCCGTACCGCTCCTGAATCTTGCCTACGAGCTGTTCTCTCTTGCCGTTAATCGTGGTGAGGTCGTCGTCGGTCAGCTTCCCCCACTTTTCCTTGATCTTGCCGGCTGATTGCTTCCACTTGCCTTGAATTTGATCCCAGTTCATTTTGGTCTCCTGAAGTTGAATGACAGCATTTTGATGATGCATAGAAAGGGCGCCGGGCCGGAATACAGCGCACCGTGTAAGTGGGATAACAATGCGCCGTATATCGCGGCGCAGGGAAATGGCGGCCGAAATCGTCGGAGCTTCTCGGGTTTCTTCGGGACTCACAGCGCCTCCACGCAGAGTTTATGAATGACTAAGGCAACTCGATCCAGTGGTTACAGCGATTGCTCGATGGTGAGGGCTCGGAGCCGGGCCTAGTCTGACGATGCATTCAAAAAATCTCAGGGCGCGACCCTTTCAGGAGTGTTGTGATGGCGGAAAAGAATTTGAAGTCAGTGTTTGTGGACGAACTCCGCGATATTTACAACGCGGAACAGCAGTTAATCAAGGCACTGCCAAAAATGGCGAAGGCTGCCACCTCAAAAGAGCTGCGAAGCGGCTTCGAGGAGCATCTGGAGCAAACGAAAGAGCATGCCGCGCGCATTGAAAAGATTTTTAGCGGCATGGGCGAACCGGTGAAAGGCAAGAAGTGCAAGGGGATGGAAGGAATCGTGTCGGAGGGCGGTGAAGTGATGTCGGAGGACTATGAAGGCGCCGTGATGGATGCGGCACTCATTTCCGCCGCGCAAAGGGTGGAACACTATGAGATGGCCGCATACGGCGCCGTACATGCCTATGCAGAGCTGATGGGCGAGAGCGAGGCAGCATCGTTGCTCGAACAGACGCTCGAAGAGGAAAAAGAGACCGATCAAAAACTGACCGATCTTTCGAAGCAGATCAACTCCGAGGCGTACCAGGGCGGCAGTGAAGAAACGAGCGAAATGAAGCCAAAGCAGCGGGCTGCGAAAGCGGGAACAAACCGCTGAACAGTTGATTCAGCGCAGGCGAGGGAGGGATCGGAAGCCGGTCCCTCTCCTTGGCGGAAGGCGCGAAGCTTGGAAGGCTCGCAGCGTGTTGATATTCTTAGGGATGGTTTTGGTCCTGGCAATTCTAGTGGGCTTCTCGCAGCGGAGAATTGGCCACGAGCGTTTTCTGGGTGGGGAAATCAGTTTTGTGGTGCTTATTTTCTTAGTGGTTTTTCTCATAGGCAGATTGTAGCGACGGTTCGACCTTAAGACCTAGAATTGCCCCCCGCCTTAATTGCCGCAATGCGAGCGCATTCAGCGAGTTACGCGCTCCAAGGCTAGTAGACTGTGGTGGGGTGCCGTGACTTTTACTACATCTTTCCCGGTGCGGAAATACGGGAAGAAGAGTGCGGCACGGTAGAGGAGACAGGATAGAATTTGGGAACGTGTTAAAGACGATGACAGCAGGTCTTCGAATATTAATCGTGGATGACGAGAAAGCGGTGCGGACGGCCCTGGGAAGGCTGCTGGGCACACGAAGGGAATGGACGGTGGTGGGCGAAGCGTCCGACGGCGCCGAAGCTATCGGCAAGGCGAAAGATCTGAAACCCGACGTGATTATAATGGATGTAACTCTGCCGGAGCTCAATGGGTTGGCAGCGACTCCGGAAATCAAGAAGGCCATCCCGGGCGCGGAAGTTCTGATATTCACACAGCATGAATCCTCGCAGATGATCCGCGAAGCCAAGAAGGCGGGCGCCAGCGGTTACCTACTGAAGTCTCAAGCGAACTGGCTTGTAGCTGCTGTTGAGACGATCGGACAACACAAGCCGTTTTTTGGCGGCAAGAATATATCGCAAGCCCGGTAGTTAGCCCTGGTAACCAATTCTTCCGCCCAGGCGTATTCTTACCCGAGAGACCCCAACCATTCGGAGGGGGGCTCCTGCTGCTAATCCCGATGAAAACCGATGATCAAAAAGTGAAAGCCGTCGAATCGAGAGTCTATGCGGAGACGATGGCCGAAACCATTCGGGAGTCGATCGTAATTCTCGATGAGGACTTGCGAATCATTTCGGTGAATCGAGCCTTCCTGGAGACATTCCGAGTTACGCGCCATGAGGTCGAAAACAAGCTCTTGGGCGAGTTTGGTGGAGGGGAATGGAACATCCCCGCTTTGCTGGCGTCTCTCAAGAACGTTGTTCGGGAAAAAAACGAATTGAGAAACTACGCGATTGGCCACGAGTTTCCGGGGGCCGGACAGAAGTTTCTGGTTTTGAATGCGCATCAAATCCCGGGCCAGGATAGTTCCGGAGGGTCGATACTTCTCGCGATCGACGATCGCACGGAAGAGCGGCAAACCATCGAGGATCTAAGAAAACAGACGGCATTATTGCACCTGGCCCACGATGCGATCCTTGTTCGTGATGTGGATGGCGTGATTTTATTCTGGAATCGCGGGGCGCAGGAGACCTACGGTTGGTCGGCCGCCGAGGCGTGCGGAAATGTCTCGCATCAAATCCTGAACACCCAGTTTCCGGAAGCATTCGAGCATTGGCAGGAGAGGCTACTGAGCCGAGGCTCTTGGGAAGGCGAGCTGGTGCACCTCACGAAGGATGGGAGACGAATCCACGTGGCAAGCCGACAGGTGTTGCAGCACGATCAGAAGGGACGAACGATCGGCATTCTCGAAATAAACAGAGACATCACTTCGCGCAAGGATGCCGAAGAAGCGCTTCGTAACCTCTCCGGGCGTTTGCTCCAACTGCAAGACGAGGAGCGCCGCCGGATCGCGCGCGAATTGCACGATAGCACCGGCCAGAGCCTGGCGGCGCTGGTGATTCATCTTTCGGCAGTGAGCACAAGAATTTCCGCAATCGATCCTGCGGCTGAGGAAATGCTGCGCGAAGCAATCGATCTCTCGCAGAAGGCATCCGACGAGACTCGTACACTGTCGTATCTCTTATACCCGCCGACCCTGGATCACGCCGGGCTAAGATCTGCGTTGGAGTGGTACATCGACGGGTTCACCCAACGAAGCAAGGTGAAGGTTGAGTTGGACGTTTCAATTGGCCAAGAGCGGCTTGCCGAAATTGTGGAGAGAACGCTTTTCCGGATCGTACAGGAGAGCCTTACGAATATATTTCGCCACTCGGGGAGCAATACGGCGAGCGTTCGAATTAGCCGGCAGGCAGGAATTGTACGTTTGGAGGTGGCCGACAATGGCAAGGGAATCCCGGAAGATGTGCTGGCGGCACTCAACAGCAGCGGCGGCCAGCTGGGCGTGGGCATTCGGGGGATGAGGGAGCGGATCAGGCAGCTGGGCGGTTGGCTCCAAGTTAGATCCCAACCTGGGGGAACGACGATCATATCGAGTCTTCCAGTTGACTGACCGTTGCCGAGCCCGATGGAACTTCGTAACTCGCGTAAATTCTGTGGAAAATACAGGATTCTACCTAGGAGTACTAAAGGATGGCTCCGATAGGCCAGGAATAAAAAGCAGACTAAGGTACGTAGGTATTTTCTGGGGCCAGCTGGCTTGGGCGATCAGCTGTTCATTCACTTCGCGGCACTTCGCGGGCATCGTGGATCGCCGATCCTGATCGCCGACCTCTTGTATAATTGACGGCAATCTTGAAAATTGTAGGAGTTAAACGATGACCAAAGCTCTCCGAATTCTAATCGCTGACGACCACGACCTCATGCGGCGCGGTATTAAGGGTATGTTGCAGTCGCATCCGGGATGGGAAATTTGCGGAGAGGCCCACACGGGACGGGAAGCTGTCACCAAGGCGCAAGAATTGAAGCCCGATATCGCGATTCTCGACATCAGCATGCCGGACCTGAACGGCGTGGACGCTGCGCGAAGGATTCGCAAAGAGTCGCCAAACACCGAGATTTTGATTTTGTCTGTGCATTATTCGGACCAGTTGATTCGGGATATTTTGGAAGCAGGGGTTCGCGGATACATCGTGAAGTCCGACTCAGATCGCGACCTGATCATCGCGGTGGAGACGCTGGCGAATCACAAGCCCTTCCTGACCCCGCGGGCAACCGAGGTAATGCTGACGAATTTCAAGGAAGGCCGGATGCGCTCGGAACTTCCCACTTCGTTGCGCGACCGTCTGACGTCTCGCGAGCGGGAAATTGTACAATTGCTGGCGGAAGGAAAGAGCAGCAAGGAAGTGGCTTCCTCGCTCTGCATCAGCGTAAAAACGGCGGAAACGCACCGAGCCAATATCATGCGCAAGCTACAGCTGCACACCGTGAGTGAACTGGTCCGTTACGCGGTGCGAAATCAGATTGTCGAAGCTTAGTAAGACTCGGTAGCCCTCACCGAGAAACAAAATCCAGATCCGCAAAATTCTGGACGGTTCGGTGCGTTCAGGAGCGCTTCTTCGGCGCGAGTTCTGTCATGAAGAGCGCGGTCCGGGAGTTACTACAGGAAGTTCCCATTTGTCCTAACGCCTAATCCGTATTGTTGAAGGGCTTTGTTTGCACGATTATTGCGGCACGGGAGGAGGATGAAATTCGGTGACCTTGTGAAAGCAAGGTTGGAGGGCTGGGCCGAGTTTCATTCTCCTTCTCGTCCAAGATAGAAAGGTTTTCCCATGAATAAGCCGGCAGCGGCTGAAGACACCGCGCGCTCGTCGCGAGATGACGTGGTCGAAACGGTTGCATCATCTCTTGCACCTCCCACTGTACTCGTAGCGACGGCTGAACCGCCAATTATCTCGAGCATGCGAGATCTGCTTGAGGGATATCCAATCAGAACGATTTGGGCGAGGGGCGTGAATGAGGTGCGATTGGCGCTTGCGAAAGAAAGCGTGCTTGCTTGTTTTTGCAGTTTCTGGCTGGTTGATGGCACCTATCGCGACGTGGTTCGTCATCTAAAAGGTCAGCCGATTGAGATTCCGGCAATCTTGGTGTGCGAACCTTCTTGCCCGCAGGAATATAGAGATTACCTGGCAGCATTGAATCTGCGAGCGTTTGATTTCCTTTGCCATCCATATCGCAAGATGGATTTGGAGCGGATTCTAGAGGCCGCTATTTTGAAGCGCGGTCAATCCGTTCGAATAGCGCCAGCTCCCGTGCGCGGGTCGGTGCAGGAACCGGACTTGCGCAAGGCTGGCTAGGGCGTCTCTATGGGAGGTGCCTCGCGCAGTAGCGAGCGATAGACGCGGGCGTCGCGGTCCAGCGCAACGTTTGCGACGGTCATCAACCCCCCTTCGTCCTCATTTGAGACCTCATTCAGGGCAGGGATTAGAAATAAACCGCGCTGAAGCACCAATAAGCTGTGAAGGTGCGCCTGAGCCGCTGTATCCTTCTAAACGGACGAGTATCCTCGCCAATCTTCGCGCATGCACTAGCTCTTTTTCTTTCGCAGAAGTAACTTTGAGCAGGAAGAGGTCATGTCTCACTCACCGCTAGTGGTGTTTCCCGAGCACGAAGAACCGATTCGCGCCGAGCTCTTCAGCGTGGAACGGCTGGAACAGCATGCCGAGTCGCTGGCGGCGGCTCAGACGGTGACTGAGACCATAGGCGAAGGCCGGCCCTTGATCCCCCGCGTTTTGGAGAACGGGCGCGTTCTCCTCGAATACTACCAAGCGACCGCCGCAGCTGTTTCGCGCGAGCAGGCAATCACACCGGCTGCCGAATGGCTCATTGATAATTTTTATATCGTCGAAGAACAGCTGCGCGAGATTCGGGACGATTTGCCTCCTGGGTTTTATCGAAAGCTTCCCAAGCTTTCTGGCGGCCATCTGGAAGGTTATCCCCGCGTCTTTGGCGTCGCCTGGGCTTATGTGGCGCATACGGACAGCCGCTTCGATCCCGAAATACTGCGGCGGTTCATCGCGGCCTATCAGCGCGTTCAACCGCTCACGATCGGCGAACTCTGGGCGGTGGCGATCACGCTGCGGGTGGTGCTGGTCGAGAACCTTCGCAGAGTATCGGAACGAATTGTGCGGAGCCGAGTGGCGCGCGAGGAAGCGGATCAGATCGCGGACAGCCTTCTCGGCACCGGCGGCCCGCCACCATTAGCGCCCGCGACTGTTCTAAGAAGTCTCGAGAGCAAGCCTTTGGATCGCGCCTTTGCGGTGCAGCTTGTCCAGCGATTGCGCGATCTCGATCCCAGAGTGGGACCCATCCTGTTATGGCTGGACGAGCGCCTCTCCGCGCAAGGCTCTTCCGCCGACGAAGTGGTGCGCGCGGAGCATCAGGAACAAGCGGCCATGAGCGTGACGGTGCGCAACATCATTACGAGCATGCGGCTGACTTCGGCATTCGATTGGCAGACGTTTTTTGAGAGTGTCAGCCTGGTGGACGAAATTCTGAGAGAAGGCAGCAAGTTTGGCGAGATGGATTTTGAAACGCGCGATCAATACCGCCATGCGATTGAAGACCTCTCGCGGGGGTCCCGTTACACGGAAATCGAAATTGCCCGGCGCGCTGTACAACGCGCGAAGCGTGGAGGCACGGAGCCTGAACACAACGGGCATCCTGGCGACGATAAAAAGTCTGATCCGGGTTTCTATCTCATTTCGCACGGACGACTTTCGTTTGAAAAGGAGTTGGATTTCAAACTGTTGTGGAGACGCTGGTTCCTGCGTCTTTATGTCCGGGCCGCGGTTCCGGGTTACCTGAGCACCATCGCCCTGTTGACCGCAATGATTGCAGCGATTCCTCTGATTCACGCTGAGGAATTGGGTCTGAGTGCGAAATACCTCGTCCTGTTCGGTCTTTTGACTCTTGTTCCGGCGTCGGACTTGGCGATTGCCCTTATCAACCGGGTGGTGACTGATTTGCTTGGGCCTCGCACCTTACCGCGTATGGAATTTCGCACTGGGGTGCCGGCGGATTTTCGCACCCTGGTGGCGATGCCAACGCTTTTGAGCTCGCAGGAAATCGTGAAGGAGCAAGTGGAGCGATTGGAGATTCATTATCTGGCGAATCCGGATGGCGATCTTCGATTTGCATTGCTGACTGACTGGGCGGATGCGCCGACGGAGACTGAGCCGGGCGACGACGAACTGTTAGCGGCGGCGTCGGAGGGAATCTCTGCGTTGAACGAGCGATATGGCCATCCGGAAGGCGGCGGCGAGCGCTTTCTATTGTTTCATCGCAAGCGCCTGTGGAATGAGAGCGAACAGAAATGGATGGGGTGGGAACGGAAGCGCGGAAAGCTTCACGAGCTAAACCAGCTCTTGCGCGGATCCACCACCACGTCTTTCATGGAAGTCGGCGGGCGCACGCCGGAGATTGTGCCAGGCGTGCGGTACGTGATCACGCTGGACGCAGACACGAGACTGCCTCGCGGAGCCGTGACCCGTTTGGTGGGCACGATGGCTCATGCTTTGAACCGTCCGCAATTCAGCCCGGACGATGGGCGCGTGGTGGACGGCTACGGACTCGTGCAGCCGCGTATTACTCCGTCGCTCCCCACGAAACAAGAGGGGTCGCTGTTCCAAAGAGTTTTCTCAGGGCCGAGCGGAATTGACCCCTACGCCGCGGCTGTTTCGGATGTATACCAGGATCTTTTTCGTGAGGGGTCTTACACCGGCAAAGGAATCTACGACATTGACGCGTTTGAATCCGCGCTGGCCGGCAAAGTGCGCGACAACACGCTTCTGAGTCACGATCTTTTCGAAGGTATTTTTGTGAGGACGGCGCTGGCGACGGACATAGAGCTCTTCGACGAGTTTCCGTCGCACTATGAGGCCTCCGCCGCCCGGCATCAACGCTGGGCGCGCGGCGATTGGCAACTCCTGCCCTGGATTCTCGGGCTACGCAGTGCGCCGGCGGAGAAAAGCGCGAAAGTCCGGATACCCGCCCTCGGACGTTGGAAGATGATTGATAATCTGCGCCGCAGTCTTTCCGCGCCCATGATGTTTCTGACGCTGATCGTGGGCTGGTTGATTCCCGAAGTTTCACCCTGGACTTGGACAGCATTCATCCTTGCGACTATCCTAATTCCAGCTTCCATCCCATTCTTGACGGGCTTAAATACCCGCCTGGGCGGAATTTCGAAGCGGAGCCATTTTCGCGATGTTCTCTCCGATTTTTTCCTAGGGGCCGCTCAATCCGCTTTGACGATTGTATTTCTCGCTTATCAAACCTGGTCGATGTCAGACGCGATCATAAGGACTCTGGTCCGGCTGTTCGTTACGCGAAGGCACCTCCTGGAATGGGTGACGGCCGCTCATGCCAAACGCACGGTTGATCTGAATCTTTTCGGAATTTTCGCGCGGATGAAAAGCAGCGTGTTGCTTGCGGGCGGTGCGCTGGTTGTTATCGCGCTGGGACATCGCACTGCTCTTTCGGTCGCTTTGCCTTTCGTAATCGTGTGGGCTGCCGCGCCCGCCGTGGCTTGGTGGATCAGCCTGCCTCCCAAGCCGCCTCGATTAGAGGAGCTTTCGGAAGTGGAGGTGAAATCGCTTCGATCTGTTTCGCGGAGGACGTGGCGTTTCTTCGAGACCTTCGTCTCAGCGGCCGATCATTTTCTTCCGCCAGACAATTTTCAAGAGGATCCGAAAGGCGTGGTAGCCCACCGTACTTCGCCCACCAATATCGGCCTCTATCTTCTCTCCACGCTTGCCGCATGCGACTTCGGATGGATCGGCACACGCGACGCTGTGGAACGGTGGGAATCAACGCTCGATACGATGGGACAGATGGAGCGCTTCCGTGGACACTTTTACAATTGGTACGGCACACGCGATCTCCGGCCGCTTGATCCGAAATATGTCTCGACTGTTGACAGCGGAAATATGGCGGGGCATTTGCTAGCGCTCGGCAACGGCTGCCGCGGACTGATCCAGAATCCACCGTCTCAAACGCGGTTCCTGCAGGGTTTGGCAGATTCGCTTGAGCTCCTGCGAGAAGCGCTCTCGAGAACCACGGATATTCGCCGAACGCAGGCGGTGACGCAGAGGCACCTCGTCAATGCAGTCGAAGCTTTGCGGCTGCTTGTTGACCAACCTCCCGCGGATGCGCGGGACTGGGCGGCGCGGCTCGTTGAGCTACGCGAGCACGCACGAAACGTTGCGGACATAGCGCAGACGTTGGTGCAAGAACGCGGTGATGCGACCGATCTGGAAGTGCAAGCATGGGCTGATGCTGTATTTGGGTGCGTCGAGAGCCATTCACGGGATGCGACGATTCTAATTCCCTGGCTCCGGCTAGGGCCAAACGAGGTTGTTGCGATGGCGCAACGCTTCGAGGACGAAGCACCCGTGTGGGCCGCGCTCGAGCCATTTTTTAAGGGGCTTCCAACTTTGGATACAGCCCCGGAACGATTTGAGGCGTCCATACGTGAACTCACGACGCTGCGAGCGCGGATTGGTTCCGATGCAAACAAGAACTTGAGTGCGCTAGGGCGGATCGATGCGCTTATAGACGCATTCGAGAAGTCCGAGGTGGAATCTGCCGAGTTGCACCGGCGCCTTCGAGGACTGGCTACGCAGTGCAAGAGATTCTTCGACGAAATGGATTTCAGTTTTCTCTTCGATCAATCGCGCAAACTGTTTTCCATTGGATATCGGGCGGCTGAAGGAAGCCTGGACTCCAGTTGCTACGATTTGCTCGCGTCAGAAGCTCGCTTGGCAAGCTTCATTGCCATTGCTAAGGGTGACGTGCCGTCGTCGCACTGGTTTCATCTCGGGCGGGCTTTGACGCCGGTGGGACATGGATCCGCCCTCATTTCATGGTCGGGCTCAATGTTTGAGTACTTGATGCCGGCGCTGGTGATGCGTTCACCCGCCGAAAGCATTCTCAGCCAGACCGATATAAACGTGGTATTTCGGCAGATCGAATATGGAACAGAGCGTGGCGTTCCGTGGGGCGTTTCAGAGTCCGCCTACTACGCTCGCGACATCGACTTCACATATCAGTATTCGAGCTTTGGAGTGCCTGGGCTCGGGCTCAAGCGCGGACTGAGCCAGGATCTGGTGATCGCGCCGTATGCCACTGCTCTTGCGGCTATGGTTGACCCCACTGCCGCGGTGGAGAATTTTGTAGCTCTCGCGCGAGCAGGCGGACTTGGCGCTTACGGTTTCTATGAAGCGCTGGACTATACGAGCAGTCGCCTTCCTGAGGGCAAGGACGTTGAGGTGGTGCGGGCTTTTATGGCACACCATCAGGGAATGTCGCTGGTGGCTTTTGCAAACGCCTTAGGCGACGGCGTGATGAGAAGCCGTTTTCATTTCGAGCCGATCGTGCAGGCAACTGAACTGCTGCTCCAAGAGCGCACACCGCGCGATGTACTGGTAGCGCGGCCACGCGCGGAAGAAGTTTCGGCCACGGCCCAAGTTCGCGAACTGATTCCGCCCGTGGTGCGGCGATTCAGGACGCCTCACGATGCGACTCCAAGGACGCAGTTGCTTTCGAACGGCCGTTACTCGGTGATGCTGACTGCGGCCGGCTCGGGATACAGCCGCTGGCGCGATATTGCAATCACTCGTTGGCGAGAAGACGCGACACGCGACTGCTGGGGAACCTACATTTTTCTGCGAGATGAGCAGACCGGGGCTGTCTGGTCCGCAGGCTACCAGCCGTGCGGAGTGGAACCGGATACCTACGAAGCCGTCTTCTACGAAGATCACGCCGAGATTACTCGACGTGACCGAGCTTTGAGCACGTCGGTCGAGGTCGTCGTATCGTCCGAAGACGACGCCGAAATCCGGCGCGTCTCCATCACGAACCTGGGCGTGCGCGCCCGTGACATCCAGGTGACTTCCTACGCCGAATTGTCGCTCATCTCGCAGGCTGCCGACGTGGCTCACCCAGCTTTTGCGAACCTGTTCGTCGAGACGGAGTTTGTTTCCGATGTGGGAGCGATTGTCGCCACGCGCCGCAAGCGCTCGGAGGACGAGCCCTCTGTCTGGGTGGCACATGTGCTGGTCTCGGAAGCTGAGACTATCGGGGAGCTGCAATACGAGACGGACCGCGCAAAATTTCTCGGACGAACGCGCAGTTCGCGAAATCCAGTCTCGGTTCTAGACGGCCGGCCACTTTCGAACACGGTCGGTCCTGTGCTCGATCCGGCGATGTCGCTCAGGATGACCGTGCATATTCCGCCGGGCAAAACCGCGCATCTGATCTATTCGACAATCGTGGCCTCCACACGTGGTGAGGTCTTGGATCTCGCTGATAAGTATCACGACGCCCGATCGTATGAACGATCTCGCACCCTGGCCTGGACGCAGGCTCAAGTACAGCTCCAGCACCTGGGAATTAGCCCGGATGAAGCGCATCTTTTCCAAAGGCTCGCGAACGCGGTCCTCTACTCCGATCCGTCGTTGCGACCGCCGGCGGATGTGTTGAGCGCAAGTTCTTTGGAACGCTCGACATTATGGGCGCAGGGAATCTCAGGAGACTTGCCGATTGTGCTGGCGCGAATCGACGATGCGGAGGATTTTGAGCTCATCCGGCAATTGTTGCGAGCACACGAATATTGGCGCATGAAACAGCTATCTGCAGACGTCGTGATAATCAACGAAAGGGCTGCGTCGTACGTTCAGGAATTGCAAGGATCACTCGAGGCGGTGGTGCGCGGCAGCCAGTTGAGGCTCTCGCCTGATACCAGTTCAGCGAGCGGGAAGATTTTTTTGTTGCGAGGTGATTTGCTTACGCCGACGGCACGAGCGCAACTGCAGGTGATTGCGCGCGTGGTTCTTCTGAGCCGGCGAGGAACACTCGCCGAGCAGATGTCTAGAGCGCAGGTTCGTGATCCGGGCATTCTTGCGCCGGCGCGCGCCTCCCGTCCTGGTAGATACGGCGAAGCTCCAGCGCCGCGAGAGCGACTGCAATTTTTCAATGGATTCGGCGGCTTCAGCGAGCAGGCTCGGGAGTATGTGACGATCCTTGATGCAGGGCTTCGAACGCCCGAACCGTGGATCAACGTTATTGCGAATCCGGGGTTTGGATTCATCGTGTCGGAGTCCGGAGCTGGATTTACGTGGGCGGTTAATAGCCACGAAAATCAGCTTACGCCCTGGTCCAACGATCACGTGGTCGATACGCCGGGCGAAGCGATTTATATCCGTGACGAAAATACTGGCGAGGTGTGGAGCCCGACGGCTCTGCCGATTCGCGACGATACGGCCACGTATATGGCGCGGCACGGTCAGGGATACACACGTTTCCAGCACGAATCGCATGGCCTCACCCATGAGTTGCTGCAATTTGTCCCTGCGGATGACCCGATCAAAATCTCACGGCTCGTTTTGCAAAATACTTCCGGGCGCGCCCGGCGTCTTTCGGTCACGGCTTATGCTGAATGGGTACTGGGAAGCTCGCGCAGCGCAACAGCGCCATACATCATCACCGAAATTGACGTGACGACCGGCGGGTTGATGGCGCGGAGCGCATGGGCAGGCGAATTTGGTGGCCGCGTCGCATTTGCGGATCTTAGCGGCCGGCAGACGTCCTATACGGCGGACCGCACCGAGTTTTTCGGCCGGAACGGCGGACCGGATCGGCCTGCGGCGCTGGAACGAAGCACCTCACTTTCGCAAAAGGTCGGTGCTGGTCTTGATCCCTGTGCTGCGCTTCAAACAGTAATTGAATTGAAACCCGGTGGGCGGGCTGAGGTTGTGTTTTTACTGGGGCAGGCTGAAAACCGAGACCAGGCGCGTGAGTTGATCAAGCGTTGTCGCAGCGCCGATCTCGACCAGGTCTTGCTGGATGCTACGCGCCGCTGGGACGATCTGCTGGGAGCAGTGCAAGTCAGCACGCCCGACCCAAGCATAGACCTGATGCTGAATCGCTGGCTGCTCTACCAAACGCTTAGTTGCCGGGTGTGGGCGCGTGCTGCGTTTTATCAATTAAGCGGCGCATACGGTTTCCGTGATCAGTTGCAGGACGTGATAGCGCTGGGCGTAGCGAAACGAAGCGTGGCTCGCGATCATTTGCTGCGCGCGGCATCGCGGCAATTCGTCGAAGGCGACGTCCAGCACTGGTGGCATCCGCCGGGCGGACAAGGCATTCGCACGCGCATGTCCGATGATCTACTTTGGCTTCCTTACGCCGTGATTCAGTTCATCGAGACGACGGGTGACATGGCTGTTCTCGAAGAAATGATTCCGTTTCTTGAAGGCGACACGTTGGCAGAAGGCCAAAAAGAGTCGTACTTCGAACCTCGCATCTCGAATGTTCGGGCGAGCTTGTTCGAGCACTGCGCGCGAGCCCTCGATCGCAGCCTCTCGTTAGGAGCGCACGGTCTTCCGTTGATGGGCACTGGAGATTGGAACGACGGCATGAATCGCGTAGGCCAGGATGGCAAAGGGGAAAGTGTGTGGCTTGGGTGGTTCTTGCACACGGTTCTCTGGGAGTTCGCGAAGATCGCGGATGCACGAGGCGAGGGTAAGCGCGCGGAGGCCTGGCGGCTGCACGTGAGCGCTTTGAAAGCGGCGCTCGAACGCGAAGGATGGGATGGCGATTGGTACCGACGAGCCTATTTCGACGATGGCACGCCGCTCGGATCCGCGCAGAACACGGAATGCCGAATCGACTCGATCGCGCAAACGTGGGGAATCATGAGCGGCGCTGCAGAACCTGGAAGGGGTGTACGCGCAATGGCAGCGGCGGAGAAGCAGTTGGTGCGAGCAAAGGACGGCTTGATTCTGCTCTTAACGCCGCCTTTCAACCATTCGGATCATGATCCAGGTTACATCAAGGGATATCTGCCGGGAATCCGGGAAAATGGCGGGCAGTACAGCCATGCGGCGACGTGGATGGCAATTGCATTTGCGGCGCTCAGCGATGGCGACAAAGCCGCGGAGCTCTTTCGCATGATCAGTCCGGTCCACCGCACTAACTCACGGGCCGGTGTACAGAGGTACAAGGTGGAACCGTACGTGGTAGCCGGCGATATTTATGCCGAGGCGCCGCACGTGGGGCGTGGCGGTTGGACATGGTACACGGGTTCGGCGGGTTGGCTTTACCGCGCGGGCATCGAATGGATTCTCGGCTTCCGTCTGCGAGGGATGACGCTTTCGATCGATCCTTGTATTCCTCGAAACTGGCCCGGTTATTCGATCGAGTTCAAGTACCACTCGGCGGTCTACAAAATAAAAATAGAAAATCCCTCGGGAGTTACTCGCGGGGTGGCGATTTCGGAGCTCGACGGAAAATTGCAAGCTGGGTCGGCCAACATTCCACTGCTTGACGATGGGGCTGTACACCGAATTCGGATCGTTTTAGGTTAGACCTCGGATTGTCCTAAATTGGACAATTCAATCGCTGCACTAGTTAAGTGGTTTGGTACGGCAGTGCGCGCTGGAAGGAATTATTCTCAAGCTTCCTTCGCGCCTGCCATCATCAGTATGATCCCGCCGACGAGAGCCACTCCGCCAAAAATCGGAGATAGTGGAATCGTTTTGTGCTCCGTCTTGGTCGCCTGGATCGGTCCTACGTCCAACACTTTTTTGTGAGTGGTGTAAGTTATTCCTTGATAGGCCAGCGCAATCACTCCTAATACGATCAACACGAGCCCCGCAAGCGATGTTGGTTTCACGGTGCCTCCTTCGAGTTTGAACAAGTAAGCGAAGTTATTTTCTTTTGACCATTCTGCAACACCCAGCTTAGCGCTCCATACATTCTTAGGACTAGGAGGATAAATGATTCCCTGTACGCTTTCTGCCCCGGAATGCGTTCGCCGGATGCAACCAGTGGTGTAATTTCAGCTTAGCTACTACCGCGCAGTCTCCATCAATCTACGCCGTTCTCCGTATGGCGAATCTAGCGGACAGGCAATAGATTTGTTGGGGAGAATCGGCAACTTCCGCTGGGGGTGAATCGAAATGGGTAGAGTATCGAAAATATCGAAAAGCTTGCTGTTAGCAGGGGGCATAGTTGTGGGTTTGTGGTTGGGCGCCGGTCCGCAGGTCCGTGCGCAGAACGCGCCGGACAACACCAAAACGAATCAGGGAGACGCCAACAAAGGAGCCACGACGGCCGACCAGCAAAAGATGAATGCTGCCGACCGCAACATTACCAAGGAAATTCGAAGCTCTGTCATGAAAGACAAGTCGCTTTCGACCTACGCCCACAACATCAAAGTGATTACGCAAGACGGCAAAGTTACATTGAAAGGTCCAGTTCGATCTGAAGACGAAAAGGCTGCCATCGAATCCAAGGCGGTTGCAATCGCAGGCGCGAATAACGTGACAAATCAACTTGAGGTGGCTCCGTCGAAGCAGTCGCAGTAAAAAGCTGTTTGGACGCAACCCTAATTTCATAAGGAGTGTTGAACATGTCAGGCAAAAAGACGGCTGTATTCGGAATTTATTCAAGCTTGCCGAGCGCCGATAACGCCACAGACACATTCGTAAGATCTGGATTTCCCGCTGCCGATATTTCCGCGTTACTTCCCGATAATCTCGGCGGCAAGGAAATAGGAACTCAGAAAGCTACGAAGGCGCCAGAGGGCGCGGCTACCGGCGCAGGTTCCGGTGCAGTGGTAGGAGGCGCGCTCGGTTTGCTGGCCGGAATCGGTGCGATCGCGATACCCGGTGTGGGACCGTTTATCGCGGCCGGACCGATCATGGCGGCTCTTGCTGGAGTCGGAGTTGGCGGCGCGGTTGGCGGGTTCACGGGCGCCTTAATTGGACTCGGAATTCCGGAGTACGAAGCGAAACGATACGAAGGACGAATCAAGAAGGGCGGGATCCTTCTGTCCGTTCACTGTGATACATCCGATGAAATCAAGCGAGCCAAGGAAATCATGAAGAACACGGGCGCGGAGGACATTTCCTCGACAGGCGAATCGTCATCCGATTATCCGGCGGGCGAACCAAGGGTACGGCGCACATCGTCGGGCAGCACGAGCTAGCATCGTTCTTCGTAATGGAGAGAGGAGGCCCGCGCGCCTCCTTTTCCGTTTCTCGCAGATTTCTCCAAATTTTCAATCCGTGCAAAACGTGACCGTCGGTCGAGTCCCTATAAACCCCTGATTTTATTCCTCGAAGTTCGCGAAAAAGTCAACATAGCCCCTAAATACACTAATCACTGTAGGTAGGCCAGGGTAAGTTTGTGCTAAGAACTACAGATTGCAGTCCGGTTGAGTATCTCCAAATGAGGAACTTCCGCTCGTAGCGCGTGGCTGCTAAACCCAAGCCAATGCAGACTTCAAGCGCCCATGACTCATGACCCGTCGTATCGCAGCGTCGAAAAATCACAATAGGTCGCCTCTGATATTTCTCAGTCGGGAGAAGAGGTATGAAGAGAACTGACAAAACAACAGCTACCGCGACGGTAGAGGCGGAGCCTTTGGCCAAAAATAATGGCCAAGCTGTGGCTGGTACCGAGCTTGCAGCCGCCAATATGAGCGTGATCCTCGCAAGCCTGCAGACTATGCGCGACGGAGATTTCTCCGTCCGGCTGCCAGGAAATTGGACTGGGCTGGCTGGCAAGATCGCCGACACGTTCAACGACATTGTCGCCGCCAACCAGCAAATGGCGAAGGAATTAAAGCGCGTAGGACAGGTGGTAGGAAAGGAAGGGCGAACTCGAGAACGAATGCGTTTTCATCTTCCCAAAGCTGCGTGGGGAGAAATGGAAGTTTCCGTTAATACGCTTGTGGATGATTTGCTGCGCCCCACAACAGAGGTGACGCGTGCGATCGCTGCCGTGGCGAAAGGCAATTTGACGCAAACGGTGCAACTCGACGTCGACGGCCGGCCGCTCGAGGGCGAATTCTTGCGCTCGGCTACGATCGTAAACACGATGATTCAGCAGCTCGGCGTTTTCACTTCGGAAGTGACGCGCGTGGCGCGCGAAGTGGGAACCGACGGAAAACTTGGCGGGCAGGCGCAAGTGCCCGGCGTGGCGGGAACTTGGAAGGACCTCACTGATTCCGTCAACTCCATGGCTAGCAACTTGACGGGCCAAGTTCGCAACATTGCAGAAGTGGCGACGGCAGTGGCGAGCGGCGATCTTTCGCGCAAAATTACGGTGGACGTCCGAGGTGAAATTCTGCAGCTGAAGGAAGCCATCAACACGATGGTGGATCAGCTGCGGTCATTCGCATCGGAAGTGACGCGTGTGGCGCGCGAAGTGGGAACGGACGGAAAGCTGGGCGGGCAGGCGATCGTGCCTGGCGTGGCGGGAACGTGGAAGGACCTGACCGACTCCGTGAATGCGATGGCCGGTAACTTGACGGCGCAAGTTCGAAATATTGCAGAAGTCACCACGGCCGTGGCGCGCGGCGACCTCTCGCGCAAAATCACTGTGGACGTGAAGGGCGAAATTCTCGCGTTGAAAGACACGATCAATACGATGGTGGACCAGCTCAACGCGTTCGCCGGAGAAGTGACGCGCGTGGCGCGCGAAGTCGGTACGGAAGGAAAGTTGGGCGGCCAGGCGCAGGTGCCCGGCGTCGGTGGCACGTGGAAGGACTTGACCGATAACGTGAACTTCATGGCCAGCAACTTGACCGGCCAGGTGCGCAACATCGCGGAAGTGGCCACCGCCATTGCGACCGGTGACCTCTCGCGCAAGATCACGGTGGATGTCCGCGGAGAAATCCTGCAGCTCAAAGA
>Ga0210394_10001718_pt1 | contig 33373 bp, 39 predicted proteins | sample IncBWC12MmetaG_FD_160121 | JGI IMG/M metagenome (GOLD analysis project Ga0210394, IMG submission 160121) | Forest soil microbial communities from Barre Woods Harvard Forest LTER site, Petersham, Massachusetts, United States - Inc-BW-C-12-M | ecosystem: Environmental > Terrestrial > Soil >... | reverse complement strand
AATTGAGACCGATGACGGTGTTTCGCACCAGAACCTCGTGACCGACGGGATCAGGAACATCCATGGTCTCGAAACGAAAGACATCGGGCTCTCCATACTCGTAGATACGTGCAGCTGTTGCTTTGGTTGACATATAGTTTTCCTCGAACGTGTAAGTGTGTGTCCCGGTGTTGTCGCCAGACTGGAGACAACACCGGTCAAAGTCACAAGTTGATGCGTTTGCCTGTTTCGGACGAATCTTGAATCTGCTCGAAGAGCTGCTGCTGCCAGACTGCATAGTGGAATGTCGGAACGGCTCGTGTTCCACTGGCCAGATCTCTGCTCAACGCCACATACAAGTCGCCGAGTTCCGCTACGCCTGTCTGTAGACCGGCCCGTGGGAACCACTCGTACTTCGTAGGGATTGGGAGATGCTCCAAGGGCTTGCTGTCCCCCTGTGCCCCAGTGACAATGAAGTCTTCATCGACACCACCAAATGCTGAGGTGTTTGTTATCTTGAGATCACCTGCATCGCCCGTGATATCGATCTGTACGCCGGAACCGCTCAACTTGCCGCCCTCGATATGGATCGAAAACAAACCACCATCCGCAAGAGTTCCATGCATCAACAGTTCGTCTGGCGATGTCGTCTGGATCTTTTCTCCTGTCTCCTTAATGGTGACCTCTGGAAACTGATTGGCTGTGAGCGCCGAGAAGCTGGACGGCCTTCCCACCAGTGAAAAGAGGACTGGAAAGAAGTGTCCGCCGAAGATCGCTACGACGCTCATGAAATTCTCGATCGGCAAACTCCAACGGACGGCATTCGCACGGATCTCGCCGAACATATTCACACTCACGTGCATCCGAGCAGAACGAACCTTGCCTACATAACCCTGCGCGATAAGGTCATGAACATACCGAAATGCCGGTGCAAACTGTCGCTGCAGGCCAATCTGGGTTTTCACTCCGGCAGCATCTGCGAGCTTCGCCAGCTCGCCAGATTTGGCCGCAGTCGGTGTAAGCGGCCACTCGCAGTAAACGTCCTTGCCTGCAGTGATGGCTGCGCGGATACCCTCCTCATGTTGCTGAGAGGTGGTCAGCACCAGGACGTGGTCGACCAATGGGTCCTTCACCAACGCATCCAAACTCTCGGCTACGTGAGGAATGCCATACTCTTTGGCGGCCGCCTCCGCCGCTTCCTTGCGTTGGCTGTAGATCGCTACGATTTCGTACTCCGGCAAAAGCCTCAGCACCCGGACATGTGCGAACAAGGCCCAATTGCCAACACCGATCAATCCCAGACGAATTTTCTTTTGGTCCTTCATACCTTCCTCCCTGTGCGTGTCACTTGGTACAGAACTAAAGATGAGGAGGGACTGATAAAGGTCTGATACTTTATTGGAGTGCATCTGATAGTCCGGAGCAATCAGTGGAATTGAGACAACTTCGTTATGCGGTTGCAGTTGCCGATCATCTGAACTTCCGCAAGGCGAGTCGAGCGCTGTATGTCGCTCAGCCTTCGCTTAGCGTGCAGATCAAACAACTGGAAGAGGAAATTGGCGTAGCTCTCTTCATTCGTTCAAAGCGCCATGTGGAGATCACCCGTCCGGGTAAAGTCTTCCTCAAGACAGCGCGCGAAGCGCTTGTAATGCTTGACCGAAGCGTATCTTCAGCGCGTAGGGCAGAGCGAGGCGAAGTGGGAACGCTTCGGCTAGGCTTCGTCGCAACAGCAATGTTCAATATCCTTCCCCGGTTGCTAGAGGAATTGAAGACGCAGTTGCCGATGGTGACGGTTGAGCTGAGAGAAAGTCCTTCTTCCACCCAGATGCAGTTGCTGCAATCGGGAGATTTAGATCTGGGGCTTGGCTACCTGGAAGAACTGCCTAAGCAGATTTCAAGCGCGATAGTGCTGTCCGAGCCGTTCATTCTGGTGTTGCACGAGAAGCACCGAGCGGCGAAGAAACGAGTCGTCCTCTTCGAGGATCTGAAAGACGACCTTCTCCTGATACCGCGGAAAGATCTCTTCCCGACGAAGTATCAAGCGATCATCGACCTTGTCCTTGCGGCCGGGATGACCGGCATGCGGACGCAGGAGATTGAGCATCCCCTGACGGCATTGGCCCTTGCGTCGGCAAACGCCGGTTTTGCGTTTATGCCGGCTTCAGCGCAAGAATTGTCGGCAAGGGGGGTGGTCTTCCGGCCCCTCAAAGCCGATGTTCCACCTCTTGAAACCGTAGCGCTCTGGTCGAACGCGAGCCCAGATCCTCTCGTGGCCCGAGTGCTGGACATCCTCAGACGTTTGGGGAGCCAGAAGAAAAAGGCAAGCTTCCCAACCGAACCAGCGCGGTAAAGTTAAGCTCTTTGCACGATCTCTCCACGTCTTGGGATAACGAGAAACACGCTTGCGTCCATTAAATGGATTAAGCCCGATCAACGGGATCATCCAGAATTGTGGATTTTAACTATTTGAGTAGAAAAGCTCAGAATTACTGGCGACTATGAGCCTTCCTTGATGTTCGCGAAATCAGTGGCAGGGCTTTCTCAACACTAATTTACATGGCTGGTGTAAATCGTTATGCCGTTTCCATCGGGGTCCTTTATGCAAAAAAGATAATGTCCAAAAACAGCTTCATCAGGGATCTCTCCTGCTGCGATTCCCCGGCTGATGAGCTCCGACCGATATTTTTTCAATTCATCCAGGCCCTTGCCTTTAATCATGAGGTCAAATCGCTCAGAAAATCTTTTATGGAATTGTCCTGTCAAACTTTCCGCTACGTCTTCTCCAGCCGGCTCATCCACCGATAACAGTACAAGATGAGTGCCTCCACGCAGTTCAATAATTGCGATCTTTTCTTCAACAAAAAATGGAGGAAGGCCGAGATTCGAATAGAATTCACAACTGCTCCTAAGGTCGGCCACCTTAAAAACAAGGTGAGCCACTGCTAATGCCGGGTCAACGACAGTCTTCATCTCGCTCATGATTCGCCTCAAAATTCAAAATTGCCCTACCAAATACGATCAGCACCGTTCATCGTTTTGAAGAGCTTTCTGAAGATACCATACGGTATCTTTCAGAGCAACCACTATATTTGTGCAGCCGGCTCACCCAATGGAATACAATTTTGAGACGGTGAGGGGACTTTCGTAAATGAAGGCGAGAAAAGTAAAAAACGCGTACATGAAAAAGAAGGACCCTCTCTTCGTTAGAGAATCCCTCTTAAATGCCGCCTTCGAACTCGCTGCGACCAAGGGCATGGCTGATGTCACCGTCAACAAAGTGAGCGAATTGGCAGACGTTACCAAGGGGGCTTTCTTTCATCACTTCGATAGCAAAGAGACGTTGGTGAGGGAGCTGATGCAGATGCTGTTGACCCGATTGGACAAGCAGTTTGACCGACTGATGGCGGAGGAAGAGAACTCCGACGGATGCTTCACTCGTGCATACATTAGGGCCGCATTCTCTGAAGGTGCAGCTGAACGTAAATGTTGGGGCGCGCTCTTGAGCCTGATGGCCTCTAAAGATCAGGTCGGATGGGTTTGGAATAACTGGCTGAGCGAACGCTTAAAGAGACATTCGAAAACTGATTCGAGAATCGAGCTTGGTGTCGTAAGGCTTGCGGCAGATGGCGTATGGCTTGAGAGAATCATGAACGCAAAATCGAAGAACTTAAAGACAGTCGAAGAATATCTCATTGAGATGACGCGAATCCGTTAAATTGCTCTAGCTATTGCAGACAAGCTGAAATCGGGAAAGCTTGAGATTCTGCTAAACCAGTTCGCTCCGGCGACCACGGGTTTGAGGTGAGGTTTTCCAAATCTACCTGCCCTGTTCGTACACACCACGCTTCATTTGTTTTGAATCACTTAGAGTGCGCTCTGTTGCACAGAAGCACCCCATTTGCAGAGTCTTGTGCACCAACTGTGCACCAAAATTCGGCTCCGATGCGCTCGCGTTCCTCTCCTACTCGACCCACCAGGCCTCCGATCTAATACTTCCGAACGTTGCTGTACTTGAAAAAATTGTGCTGTTGCTCGCGGACAGAATCCGAAAGAGATTGCGACGACCGACCCATACTGTCCGTCAAGACCGCAATCTGCTTACGTAATTGCCCGTTTTCAGATTCCAGTCGGCCGATTCGCTTCTTCAAGACAACCACTTCATCACGCTCGTCGGCGCCGCTCACTGAGTCATCCTGCTTTCGCTTCCCCGTTGCACCGGACTTGCGTTTCCCGACTTTAGCCTCTTGGTGCTCCGCTTTTTCCATTGCTGTCTCCTCTCATCAACAAAACGGAACTCCTTCGGTCTTCACCAGCGAAGCAAGCACGCGAGTCTCTCGATTGCTATTCGTCTCGCATGGTTAGTAAGAATCTCTCCCCGACCACAGGATCAATCCTCTCCGCTTCCGCGAGTGCCCACTGGCTCCAACGTTCCAGCTCTTCGCCTGAGCAAGCCGCATTGTCCGTCTGTGCCGAACGAATCGCTTCCACGTATTTTCTGATCGCTCCGGCCTGCTGAAACGCAGCGGCGCTCTTGAGCAAGCGATCGATGCGGCCTTGTTCGAGCCGCTTCTGCCGCTCCCGTTCCGCCCGCTCCGCTTGGCGCTTCCTTTCCCGCTCTTCCTCTTCCAGTTCGGCTTTGCGCTGTACACGCCATTCGTAACTGCGTACGGTGCCTTCGCGGTATTGCAGCTCGGCGGTCAAAATGATTTGCACCGCAATCTCTGTCACGCGCGTCTCAAGCTTGCCCTGGTCATCGTCCTGCCAGGCGATGCGGATGCTTTCCGAGCCGGGACTCCGGAGAATCGACAACGAAAGCTTCGCTTCATCGGCGTCCACTGAATTTGCCGCATTTCCCCGGCGCCTTGCCTGCTTGAGCCTGTCCAGTTGGATAGCGACATGCTTCTGGTGGACGGTGAGATGAATATTCCGTCCCTCGTGATCGCTGATCGAAGGCTTCCCGTTCATCATCCCCGCCGCCAAAACCAGCGTGTTCAACACGCGCAGCCTCCTTCGCTCAAACGGAGTGTCGAATCGCGGTGCGTCCCAAGACGACGGGAAGGAACTGGCGCGCTGCCGTTCCCGCCGTTGCTCGTCTTCCTTCAGAAGTCTCTCGACCATCGGATGCCAAATCCGCACCTCACGTGGCACCGTCACCTTGCCAACCGTTTTGGCAATGCGTTCGCGCACGCTCTCGATGGGTTCCTCAAATTCGGGAGGCGGCGGAAGAGGGCCCAGCAGTTCCTCTTCGCTCCAACCGGAATGCCAATAACCATGCCCCGCACCAATGAGGACTTCGTCATCCATGCCGGGCGGACGCTCGGGTAGCCCTACTTGCGACATGCTTTTTCCTGCCGTCTTTTTCGCCCAATGTCCCAGACCGGGTGTGGGAACTTCCGCTCGGGCGCATGCCTTCTTTAGAGCGACATCGGAAATTCCGAATCGCGGGGCCAGAAGCTTCATCGGCTCCGACCAGACAAGCTCGTAGAGTTGCTTCCGGGAAAGCCGTTTGGCCATCGTAATCTCCAAAATCTGCGTTGGACTTCATATCAACGCAGAGGAGTTTCTCGGCAGCGTACCTCTCGTTTCATTTGCCGCCACCAGCAAGGAACTTCGTTTTCGCGCATAGTCTCGGCCTCCTCGACACCAACATCTCGCAACCGCAACGAAAGCGATCCGCCGCCTACTGTGGTTTATGTCGGAATCTGGCTGTTTGTCTCAGAATCTACTTCTGATTTCCTCGATTGGGTGGGCCACAAGCCTAGGTCATCAGTGACCTCTCGAACTTCTTCGCTTGCAGTGAGCTGCAGTGGCTGCAAGCCAACATAACCGGAGGCGTTTTCCGAATACCGAAAGATGTGGAGCCATTCTCCGTTTTGCTGGAATTGGAGATCCCGATCCCTGTTAGCCAAACCTTCCCTAGCCCAATAGTCTTACCCATAGCATTCACACTTAACTGATCAATCTTCGTTTGTTTTGTTAGCATTACAAGTTCCTCACTCGCACTGGAAGCCCGCATTTGCAGCGTATTGTTCAGCAATATTCACCCCTCCCCGCTGCGGGCCTTATAATTGTCCATGTCAGAAAACCCTCAGGAGCGAAGCGTTCAATACACTCTCAGCGGCTTTCCGTCCGATGACGAGGCTAAGGCTGCATCACAACGCGTGGCCGAAGCGATAAATCAACTCAGCGCCGAATTGGGCCTCAATCTAAAAGGCTTGGACGGCGTTACCATCGCCCACGATTACGACGCAGCATTGGCTCAATTGGATCGAGGCTACGAGACAACGACACCGCTTACGCGCACAAACGACGGCGCCGCCCAGGGTTGCGCGATGGCGCCGCTGGTCCTGCGCAACGGCGAAGTGAAGTCTCACCTGGTTCTGAGCGCTTTCATTGTGCCCCTGATTGATGCGCCCCAGGCAGGCGTGGACGGCAAATACATACTGGCACACGAGCTGGCGCACATTCATGAGCACTACTTTCGGAACAAAGTCTTGCCGAACACCCTCCTAAAAACGCAAATCACCAAAAAAGACGACGTATTTCTACACGACTTGGCCGACACCTGCTGGGGCGAGTACGTAGCGTGCCTCTTCAGCGCGCCGGTTTATCCTGAGCAAGTCAAGCTATTCGAAATGCCTCTTCTTGAGCTGCTGCCGAAGGCGAGCCGCGAAATCGCGGCTGCGAAGCAAGATTGGTTCGTCGATCGCGATATCGTAAAATTCTGGCAGCGCGCCGGCACGACGGTGTATTCCTTGCTTAAATATTTTTCTTATCTTCTAGGCCATGCCGCTGGTTTAGGCCAATCGACATGCGAGACCGCGCCGGAGACTTGGGCTCTGCTGAAGCGCAACGCATGGCTGCTGCCCTCGGTCGAACGCCTGAGTGGCGAGCTCTCCCGGATGTACGAAACATTCGAAGAGTGGAAGAGTCTGGAGGTTTTCGAACCTCTCAAGCAGCTTGAACGCACCCTATTCGCCGACTGTGGAATCGGGATTTCCGACCGCGATGGCTCGCTGTACGTGTTCGTGGGCCCCGGAAAACTTCCTTTTTCCCTCTAGCCAACGGTCTACTCGAAGACCTCCGTCCCTTGATCGCGTCCCGCTTCGTCGAAACCTAAAGCGTAACGTCTTTGCTATATGAACGGAGTATACTGTGCGTCATTCTTCCTGCAACACCACGACCGCCTCGCAACGATAATGCGTAGTTTGAAAAAGGCAGGTACGTGGGGCCATGGGGCGTAACAGCAGGGGCCACTCTCTTTCACGGAGGCCAAACGAATGCCACGCACAATCGACCAGCAAATAAGGTCCACCTACTTCGCCTTGCGAGTAGGTGCAGCCGCAATAGGCTTTATTTTCCCTTTGCTTTTGTGGGGAGGCGGCAAGATCGCGGGCATCACTCTTCGGGACTCCATGAGTGCCTACTACTGGGCCGCTCCGGCCCAGCATTGCCCTTGCGAAGAAAACTCGGATCATTCCTGCATTACGAAAGGGAGTGAAGTCAATTTAGCTCTGACTCCTTCCACGAAAGAGAAGTCCCTTGAACCGGGAACCATGAGAAATTGGTTTGTTGGGTTACTGTTCGCGATAGGAACCCTTCTTTACGTGAATCAAGGGCATAGCCGAAAGGAAGATGTTGCTCTGAACTTTGCGGGACTATTCGCGGTCGGGATAGCCCTGTTCCCAATGCCATGGGACTGCCACCATCATTCCTTTTCACCTCACGGATTCTGCGCGATATCGTTCTTCCTGTGTATCGCGTTTGTCTCCGCGATCTGTTCGCGGGACACACTCGTGCTGATCAAAGACCTGAAGGTGCGCGCGAGGTATCAGAAAACATACATTGGTTTAGCGGTTGCCATGGTAGCGTCGCCGATTGCTGCTTATGCGTTCAATTTTATTACCTCGCAGCGCAGCCCGGTCTATTGGGCAGAGTTCTTCGGCATCTACGCGTTTGCAGCATACTGGTGTGTCAAGACCAAGGAGATGTCTGGACCTGACATTAAGAAGATATTGGCCGAAAAGCATGAACAGCCAATGATTTAATTTGATGTCATGATGCTCCGCAACTGCGTAAGAGAAACCGAATCGTGACAGATGACATATACCGGCGTACAATCCCCACACGATTACTTCCACCGGAGGTGTCGTGCCTTCGCGATTAACTAGACATTTGGTTTGGACGTCGCCGCAACTTGCGACGACCTACTCAGAGGCAGCCCACCTGGAATTGCTGGCGGTGGCACCCGCGGTCGAAGCCTTGCATCTCGACCTTGCCCTTCCCCCAAGAGAAAAAGCCATTTACTTGCTGCACATCGGCGCACAAGTCGAGCACGCGCTAATGGCTCAGTATTTCTACGCGGCTTCCTCTCTTGGTGGCCCGCATTTAAAAGATCCGAACCAACAAAGGAACGCGAAGCAATGGCGTGACGTGATCGTGAAGATTGCGCGAGAGGAAATGGGACATCTCGCGACGGTGGAGAATCTTCTGACACTCGTCGGAGGACCTCTGATGTTCGAGCGCGAGGATTACCCAATTCCGAAGGACCTCTACCCTTTCGATTTCGAGTTGGAGCCACTAACCAAGAAATCACTCGGAAAATATGTGCTAGCTGAGATGCCTGCGGAAAGCGTAGTCGCCAGCCTTGGATTGACAAGCGAAATAGACGCGATCAGGTCATATGTAGGTGGCGATGCACAGAAAGAGTCTCTCAGCGTTCACCGAGTCGGCTTGATCTACGAAGCCATCCAGTCACTGTTTCAAGGAGCGACGATTACTCAGGAACCTCCTGAGAAGCCGCATGTCTTTGTCGAGTCACAGGATATTTCGTCGGATTCAAAACGGTTTCAAGCCCGACCCGAACAGTGGGGGCTCGGTTACAGCGAAATGTTAATCGAAACCGCGGTGGACCGAGCCAGTGCAAAATCTGCCATTCAAGCGATCGCAACACAAGGGGAAGGTTCGACGATAGCGGATCTCCCGAGTTCTCATTTTGGGAGGTTTCTTGAAATTTACCGCCGATTTCCGGATGAAGGGGACTGGCGCCCCGCTCGCCAGGTTGCAAGAAATCCAACCACCAATCGCGAAGCCCCGGAGGATAGACGTATTACCAACTCCGAATCCTTGCTGTGGGCGAAACTGTTCAACATCCGTTATCGAATGCTGCTCATGTTCTTGAAGCATTCGTTCTGCATTGAGGCTCCAAACGGAACCTCGGAGACCACGCCGCGTGGACTGCTGATTTCTTGGTCGTTTGGAGAGATGTATAACCTGCGCTCGATTTCGGATATTTTGATGTCTTTGCCCATGCGGGACTCCGAGAAGGAACCCCTTGCCGGTCCTCCGTTCGAGATGCCGTACACACTTTCGTTGTCGACGAGAGAGCCAGGTCGCTGGCGCCAGCATCGCGATTTGATATCGGCTTCGCAGCACTACGTGAATCAGTTGAGAAAGAGAAAGTCGGGCCGCGAATCCTATCTCTTGGGTATGGAACAAGCCAACGGCGAGGCACTTACGCAAATTTCTGCCTTGCTTGGAGGGATTCCATCATGACCACCCTGGCTGAGCTGCGGATTTTGCCACCGTTTGCCATCGCGCGACTGGGTTCATCCGCCGAACCCATGGACAACTATGAAATGAACCTGACCACACCGATTGGTTGGCGGCAACTTGCGGATGCAACCACATTCGTCGTGGATCCTCAGAGTTGTGAAATTCATGCAAAGAAGAGACCTTTTGTGGTGAAGTTCCGCGATGAGAACGGCAAGATTCGACCCGTTGCACCTTTCCTCGAGGTCTGGGCCCGGCTGGATCGCAGCGATGAATTGGTGCCGCTCGATTTGAATCTATTGCTTAAACTCGGAAAAGAACCTAGGGCACTGAAATGGAGCGTCGTCACCGGGAACATTAAGGCTTTCCGGAGGACGGGTGATCCGGCCGACAAGGTCATCGCCTCGACTGGTATTTTCAGCGATCATCAAGTCAAGCCGCTCCTGGGGCAGTGCAAAAACTTTTTTGAGCAGAAATCGATTCCGCTGGGTTCGGTTCAATACATCAAGCCGAACGAGGAATTCCCGGAGGTGCGTCTTAGGTTCACTCCCGCGGCGGGCAGGGTCTATGGGCCGCCGTTGGAATCTGGGAAACCGGACGGAAATCTGGCGGGCGAGGTCTACGATCCGACTAAAGGACACTGGAAGGGATACAAAGACGCGGCTGACCCGAAAACGGACGACTTGCTGAAAATGCGACGTGCTACAAATCCCGGAAACGTTTATGCGGGTGATGATTACGATGACAGTCATCGACAAAGTTGGGGCTACCTGGACGACGAGTGCGATGGAATTGTTGAAGTCGAACTAGAGGTCGGCGGATCGCGATTGAGCGCTTTTGCGCGGATTGCCGCAGGCCCTCCAACGTTTGCCCCCGATAGCATGCCCATGCGAACTGTGCACGACGAGATCGAGCAAGCGATGCTTGGTCCAAACTTTGACTCCGATGTGACAGAGAAGGAGATGGATGAAGTTCGCGAGATCGTCCGAAGAGCCCTTGAAACCGTCCGACTGATGAACACGGGCCAAATGAATAAGCCGTCCAAGCAACGCGGCGTGGGAATGGCCCGGATGGATTTTCTCGATGTGAATCGGGCTCTAGAACCCATCGTCGATCCTGCGGTTGCAGATTCTTTGGCCATTCGCTCGCGTCACGAACGTCTCTTGATCGCTCTCGACAGCGGCTCGCTGGCCTGGTTTGCGCGGGTTCTGCGCGAGCACGATCAGGTGGGAGACCTTTCGACCGACGGCAGACGAAGAATGCCCGCATTGATGCGTGGGGCAGACGCGAGATATTTGGCGCTTACTCGGAGGCAGGTGAGCAAAATAAAGGCGGCAGCCGAGTTCATCCTTCGAACACCGGCGGGGGAGAACGAGAAATGAACGAATCGATCAAGGCGAAGAATCTGACGGCGCAATTGCAGTACCGCGCCGCTGGAAATCCGCCATCGACGCATCCAAATTCAGCGATTTCAAATGCATTCCCTGGGCTGGAAATGGATTTTCGCAATGTCTGGAGGCGGATCCTAGAAGGGATCCAATTACATGAGGCGACCAACTTCGTGATGACGGTCGATGATGCCGCGGATCCAGAACTTCGCATTCTCGAAACAGGATGGCGGTTGATCTCCGTTGTCGATTCGGAAGTAATGGGCGATGTAACGGGACCACTTATCGCGGGTGGCCCGAGCGTGATTCTTCCCGATACGACTTTTGGGGACACCAAGATGCCTCTCGAATGGTCGAATGCACTTGCGGAAGTTTTACACAATCACGCGGGGCAAAAGGTCCGCTGTAAGTTTCAGTCTGTGACGGACGCCAGCAAAGTCCTGGAATTCGACCTTCGAATTCGCCATTTTTTCGAACACGTTGTTTCGCGAGGCGAGAACGTAAAACAAGCAGTCATCTCCAAAGAATTGGCACCGCCCGGAGAGCTGACGCAGAGCCTTTGTTCGCCTTGGCAAAGCGATTACCGTGAATGCGCCTGTTTCTACTGGGCCGCAACACGTCCCGACTACGTAAATGTCGAGCCCGGACCGAACGGCACGAGCATCGGGCAGAACTGGATGCAGAAGGACCGCAACCCGAACGGTCCAAAAGTGTATTTACCGGATGACTGGATGGATCCGGGATTGGTCGACTATCGCGACCTTTATCGCGACTGGGAGAAGTCGTTGCGATTTGTTGTCGAAGGTGTCGACGAGAAACCACCAGAAAAGTAGATCGTGAGGGACGCGTGCTTGTCCAGATTCAAAGTGCTGGGGACCCTAAGCCCAAAGTCGTCGCGCGATCGGACACGAACATCCACTTATTTGAAACGGAATTCGGAACTCATCTGCTCCTGGTAAACGGATCGCGCGTGTATGGACTGCCCGATGGAATCGCGGAAGAGCTAAGGAATGCCGGCACGAATGCCTCCCAGATACTCGAGCGCTACGGATTATCCGCTCCACCTTACGTCGACCATGAAGTGTTGAAAGATCCCCCCGTCCGTGCAATTTCTCTTGCGATCGCACAAATTTGCAACTTAGGTTGCGTCTACTGCTATGCGCAGCAAGGAACCTTCGGTGGCGAACCTAAATCCATGGATCGCGAGACGGCGCTGAGTGCCGTCGATTGGTTGCTGGCGGATGCGCGTTCGGGAGATCGGGTACAGGTCACTTTTTTGGGCGGAGAGCCGCTCACAAATCGCGCACTTCTTAGGGAAGCCACCGAATATGCGGCGAGGCAAGCCTGCCTGAGGGATGTCGGGATCGGATTCTCGATCACTACGAATGGGACGCTACTGGACAAGTCGGATGGTGAATTCTTCGAACGGCATGGATTTTCGGTCACCATCAGTGTCGATGGAGTCGGGAAGATTCACGACCAGCTCAGGCCGTTCCAGGATGGCAGAGGCAGTTACGACCGAATGATCTCTCGCGTGAAGCCGCTATTGGAGCGACAACAGCGAATGCAGGTATCGGCTCGTGTAACGGTGACGCCCCAAAACTTGGGTTTGCGCAATACGCTTGAAGCTCTCCTTGAGTTGGGTTTTCACAGTGTCGGATTCTCGCCCACGCTCAGTTCACCGGACAGCGCTGGCGAGATGAGTTCCGCTGCGCTTGAGATCATGCTTGGGGAAATGATCACCTGCGGGCGAACATTTGAGGAACACGTTGAGGCCGGTCATCGCTACTCCTTCTTAAATTTGAGTAACGCTCTTCGGGAGATTCACAAGGGCACGCACAGACCATATCCGTGCGGCGCCGGAGCTGGATACTTTGGCGTTTCGGCCGGCGGTGGGATTTACGCTTGTCATCGGTTCGTGGATGACGCGACTGGAGAGATGGGCAGTCTCGTTGCCGGACTCGATCAAGCGAAGAGAAATCTCTGGCTGGCGGAAAGACACGTACAGTTTCAGGAGCCATGCAATGGATGTTGGGCGCGCTATCTCTGTGGTGGCGGATGTCACCACGAAGTCCTGCGACGCGGCCGACCTGCCTGCGATTACATTCGCGGATGGCTCGATTACTGTCTGCAAGCCTACGTTCGGCTTTTGGAAAAGTGTCCTTCGTTTTTTGCCACAGGGAGCAGGAACTGAACGCCGCAGTTTGTGTGATTGGTGGCGGCCCAGCAGGCGCCACAGTTGCTCGGAAGCTCGCTCAACTCGGTCATTCCACCGTGGTTATCGAGAAATCCGTTTTTCCTCGATCGCACGTCGGGGAATCACTAACACCCGGCATCCTGCCTCTTCTTGATGCACTCAATCTACGACAACGAATTGAGCAGGCGGGATTCCTACGACCGGACCAAACGATAATCCATTGGCCGCCCCTCTATGGACGCAAGAAATTGGGAACAGAGCCGGGATTTCAAGTCGACCGGGCTCAGCTAGATACCTTGCTGCTCCAAGCGGCGGAAGAAGCGGGCGCTTCCCTGCTGCAGGGCGCGAAATTACAGGAATTCGGACGATGCGAACATGGTGGGTGGAATTGTTTAGTCCAATGGAACGGAAAACGTTCGACGATTTCGAGCCGCTTCCTCGTAGATGCCAGCGGCCGCCGCGGAGCCGTACGTGGGGCAAAGCGGCCCCAGGGAATCGGCACGCTCGCAATCTGGGGATATTGGGAGCAGAGCCGCCTTGCAGGCACGGAAACGCGCGTGGAAGCGGGTACCGAAGAATGGTTCTGGGGTGCACCTTTGCCCGATGGAACATTCAACGCGACAGTCTTTGTCGACACTGCGACTTATCGAACGTTCTTTCAAATACTGGGAAGCGCCGAGGCTGTATATCGGCATTTGTTGCGGAGATCCGAGTTGCTGAACCCATGTTTGGCTGGACGGTTGGTCGGAGGAGCAAAGACCTGCGATGCCACACCGTATTCAGCCAACGATCCTGTATTTCCAGGTGGACTGCGAATTGGGGAAGCATCTTTTTCAGTGGATCCGCTCTCATCGCAAGGTGTGCAGGCCGCCGTCGGCTCCGGGTTACATGCCGCAGCTGTGCTGCACACTTCCTTGATTCGACCCGAACAGCGTGAAGTCGCTCATACTTTTTATCGCCAAAGGCAACGAGAGGCCGTCGAGTTTTACCGGGTGGCTGCAGCAAGCTTATATGCGCAGGTCGCGGTGGAACGGGAGTCACATTTCTGGCAAAGGCGCAGCGCGGAAAACATTCGTTCGTCTCAGCGTTCCGAAAGGAACCGGCCAGGCAGTCTGAACAGTGAAACCCTTATCCACCTTTCACCAGAAACCCGAATTACTTCTACTGCTTGCCTGGCGGGCGACTTCGTCGTCATGAGAGAGTCGATCACTCATCCCGGTGTTACAGGACCTTTGGTGTTTCTGGAGAACGTCTCCGTCGCTCCCTTGGTCGAGTGCTTGCACAAACCGCTGACGGTGGATCAAACCGTGAAGGAGTGGTCCCGCACTATTCCAGGAGAACGGGCGAGGCGGATCCTCACCTGGTTGTGGGAACACGGCGCAATAGTGGAATTGTCCGTGGCCCAGTGAACCGCCAAGTGGGGTCCTGCTTCCCACGCTTTCTGATGTTGGCAACCCGCACATGAGTCCTAGCAACGGTTTACAAGACCGTTGTGGGAACGGTTCAGTTTAGATTCGAGCCATGACAAGGGGCGAGTTCTGCGATTGATGTACCCCACTGTGCTAACTTTGCGTTTAGCGAGTTGGAGATTTCAAGCAACGATTTCTTCGTTTGCGGAAGCCCTTCCTGAGGATCCACGTAAAGAGCTTTTTTCGTCCCGCAAACATCTAAGCTCTCGAGTTGCTTTCCCGGTAGAAGTTGCGTCATAAGGTCAGGGTCACCATATAACGCGATACCCCCTACCATGACCAGTCGAACGTCAGCCGGACTTGCATGAAGGAGAGCCTGGTATGGGTCCTTCCCGCCCCTTCGAATAAAGAGCAAGTCAGCATAGAGACCCTTTTCAATAGACCCGATCTGTTTGTCGACCCCAGCCAATTCGGCAGGTATCACTGTGGCCATTGAGACTAACTCCTGATCACTGAAAACAGGAGAAGGCTGTTGTGAGGCATTCCACGTAGCGGCATACTTCAGTTCCTCGAGCAGCCCATCGCTTCCAGAAGGGCTCCAGTCAGGTGCCAAGGCTATCTTGATGCCGGCGCTCTTGGCAGAAAGCACATCGGTCGTTGCACCGTATAACTCGATGTTACTGCGAGGCGACCAAATCAAGCCGACACCCGCTTTCTTCATCTGGTCAAATTCATTCCTGCCAAGTGCCACACCGTGAATCACCGACACGCCGGGCCGCAAAAAACCATCATTTCGTTTTAAAAGCATGCGGAATTCGCGCGCAGCGGAGGCATCTGATGGTTTGCCCTCGCTGACATGGATTAGCAACGCTTTGAGGGCACCGGAATCGAGGTCAGATCGGACCTTGGCGGCGTCGGTGAGTTGCATCTCGAAAGGAAAGACTTCGTATCGAAGGGGTTCTTTGTTGAGTACGCTTTGATCGAAGCCCGCGAAATTATCGAGGTTTCGGGCTAGACCCTTGATGCAGGCGTTGTCGTCGGTGTTTGGTGCGGGTGTGAGACTACCGACAATCGACGTCGACCCCCCTACGATGGCCTTGATTTCACCGAAGCGGTCGGCGTCGCAAGCGAGGTTACGATCATCGAAGACGCGGGCGTGCGGGTCATCCAGCGCGATCTTGTACGCAATCGTTTGCTGCCAGTCGTATCGATTGTTGAAGAGTTCGCCGGCCTTCCAGCGCGGAAGAAAATTCCATGTGATGTGGTCATGCAGATCGATCAAGCCGGGAAAGACTAAAGAATCTGTGTCAATCGCGCCAGAAGGCGGATGTCCCGAAAAGCTACCCGTCTCCGTAATCTTATTTCCTGAGACGGTGACAAAGCCATCCTGAACAACTTCACTCGGTGTTACGAGTGTGCCTCTGAGGATCACCGGATTATGCTGTTGCGCAACACCCAGGGAGACGCAAAAGCACGAAATCAGACCCATCAGTAGAAACTGTTTGTTCAGCATGTGCTTCTCCTTCTCTAGGCTAAATTGGACGGGGCACACGGCAGAGTACCTCCCATCCGAGCAAATGTGCCATGATGGGCAACATCTCTATCAGGAACTACATATTTGGTAAAGTAATTTTCGATCAGAGGCTGAACCTTGCCAACACTCTACACCGCGCTGCTTGCTACTGACCAAGTGTACGAGTGAGGTTCGCAGTGTCACTCACGCTTCCCGTTAACGCGCCATGCCCGCAATCTCCTTGGGAGGACGACTTGCTGTCGCTCGAATGAGCCTAGCCCCAACTGAGACAAAACCCTCCCCCCTCTGCATAGACTCCATGAGAGCCATTTACTTGCTGCAGAGACCGTTCGATTCTCCCGCAGCCCAAGAAAAGGGGGTTCTCCAATTGCACAAGCGGAAAGGAGGAATTGGAGCTTCGCATGAGGAATGCCCTACACCTGTCGGAAACATCCACAACAGCCACAAAATCCAACAAAACCGCTGAGTCGGCGTCGCTCGGCAGGCAGCTGGGCGTTCCGATGAAATGCTCCGCGCCAGTTTCTCCTTCTTCCGTTCGTCCTTTGCCGGAACCGTTCAGCGAGGATTTCCGCCTCGACCTAAGTTGCAGGCAGCTTGCAGTTCGCACAGATTCCGGGCAAATCGACTTCTGTAATGCCTATCCCGCCCAATTCCTCTTTCAAGTTCTTAAACTTTGGCGCTTCGGGATATACAGGTCCCAAATAATTTCCTTTCAACTTCAAATCCTCTTTCGGATCGGGCGGCGGACTGATTGCCTGAAGAACAAGCTGACCTATTCGGACACCGGGGTGCAACAAGAGCGGAGTGTTTGAAACGTTCGCTATTTCGAGAGTTAGGCAGCCCCGGTAAGAGGGGTGTATCCATGGCGCGGTTTCGATCACGACAAACGTCCGGGCAATCGAAGACTTCGTCAGTATCTGCCCTGAAAGATCGAAGGGCAGCTTTATGAATTCCAGTGTCACTCCGAGAACCGTTTGGTGCGCTGGCACCACTAGATATTTTCCCCAGGGAACATGAACGTGCAGAGGGACGGTCTTAGGGTTCTCAGAGTCCAGCGTCGCGTAAGGTTGTGGAGGAACCTGTGGCAACAAAAAATGGCCTCCAAGTCGAAGGTCAATCGAATCTACTGAGAAAGCGTCTCTCTCATTCAAAAGAGGAGTAATTACGAGGCTCTCCCGATCTTTGATACTTAGCCCCAAGCGTCTTTGAATTTCCGAGGACTGAACGACCGCCATCTCACACCACCGTTTTCGCGGACATTAATGTCAAGTCGTCGAGAGCCTTTAGCGTCCAGTTCTCCAGGTTTTCAGTCCATCTTGCTCGATGTTCCACGGATGTCGCTTTTTGTCCCTCAATCCGCCCAATCAGTTCCGGGAGATCGTCCAGATATAGCTGGTATGCAGAATTCAATACGGTAACAGTCTCAGGCGCGGTTCTCTTTCCCGAGTCTGGATCTCTGATTGTTGAAGGAACCACGCCTTCGAGCAGGTAGTCCTTGACAGTCCGGCTCAGACGCGAATACTCCGCAACTCCTGTGTCCAATCCGCCTAATGAGTCTTCAATCAAAGCACTGATTTCGGTGAGCACCTGGTTGAGGCACTCAATGAAATACTTTTGTAAATCCGCACCGAACGGAAATGAAAAGTAATCCGCACCCAGACTCTCAGAATTCTCAAGGATCTTCTGGCAGGTCGACTTTGATGTCCGAATGTGGCGCCACCAGTCAATCGATTTCAGCATCTCGACTTGTTTCTGGATTCGGTAGAGATACGCGGGATGGGAGTATGAAAACTCAACCGCAAGAGCGGCCGCGTTCTTATCGAGCCCTCCGTCAAGACTGAGATAGTTCGTCAGGTCGAAAATCTCGATGAACGCGTAGCTGTAGCAGGGGCCGATGAACCGAACGGCAAACAAATCACAGAACAATTCCTCTGACCAATCCGCTAGCGCCGTTGGTATCCGCCGACTGTCGCTTATCTTCAGCACCACGTCCTTGACGGGTGCAAACGTTGAATTCAGAATTGCGTGGATTTTAGGTGCGAGCACGTCTTTGAGTTGTCGCTTTTCAAAGACGAAGTGGCCGATCTCGTGCGCGATAAGAGAGTTTAGAAACACTGACTTTGCTTGTGAGTAGGGAATTCCTATCAACCCTAGATCCGATGGAAATGACGCCGGCGACCCAACGAAACTCGAAATTTGCGTGATGGCGTCGCGAACGCCACTCGCTATGACCTGCAAGTAGTTCAGCTCTCTTATGTGCAAAATGGCCAGTTTCGATTCTTCAAAGGATTTCACCGAGCGCAGTCGTCGCACCATACTGTTGATAAGGGGACCAGGAAGGTGCAGCGTATCGGCATCCGCGATCGGCTTCACGAACCGATGTACGTAGTACCAGCCGTATCGAAGAGTCCGTAGTTCCTGCCGGTACACTCGATAGTCATCAGAATTGTTCGGAAGGCCGGCAGGAAAGTCGGTAGCGTATTTTCTCGTTGAGCGGGAAAGTTCTTCTATCAGAGAGAGAAAAACTTTTGATCCCTCTAGATATGCGGGGAAACCTCGCTGCAGTTCGCAGAACGTCTGTATTGACTCCACGAATCTGTACAGCGATGCGGCATCGTTCGTGATGTCCGCAGTGCCGTCCATCTACGGCTCGCGCGAACCGATCTGGCTACTGTAATGATGCAGCGCGCGATTTTCTAAGGCATAAAAAAACCGAATCGCATCTGCTGCATCAAGTCTGCGCGACTTCTCATCTACGTGCAGACTCAACGGCTTTGAAAGCTTTTCCACTATGTCTATGTTCTGATTTTTCAGGTCGCTTTCCACTTCATCGAGCGTCACCACCTGCTCGTAGTTCGTAAACGGCGACTCCTTTGGAGTCGGACCAAACAAGTTATTCGCGTCTCGCGTTGCTTTGAGGCTTTCAACTACTTCGCCTACCATCGACTCGAACTGTGCGTCGATGGTCCCCTGTCTTACGTAGTCGCTCAACGAACGAAGGGCCTTTCGTGATGCAAGCGCCAGCGCTAAATATCGAGAGCGACTGTCGGGGTTCTCGTTCATCGCTCCTCCTCGGGGCAAGCGGTTAGTCATAGTATAAAGGCGAACAAAAAGCGAAAACAACAGATTTTCATCAAAATATGCCAATTAAACTTGACAGCATAGTTTAATTGACAATCCTGGCGTGTCAACAATAAATTCCATCCATGTCAAAGAGGTCAAACGATCCCGAGTTGCGTCGCGAAATAGCGCGCCAACTGAAAGAAGCAATCAATGCAAAAGGATTGACGCGATCCGAAGCAGCGGAGATTTTGCAGATTAAGCGACAAACCCTATGGCTTTATCTGAAGGAAAAATCGACCCCTGGCGGGGAAGTCCTGAAGAGGGCATGTCAACTGTTGGGTATGACCCTGCACTTCAAAGACTATGATTTTGGTGCGGACGCATTTGGCCCGAAATCAGGGAACGCGCCCCCAATTCCGGAACAGATGGGTCTATTCCGAGCTCTCGAAGAACTGACGAGCGAACAGCTTGAGACCAAAGTCGTGGGCCGGGTCGGAGAGTATTTTGAACTGAAAGTCCGCATTAAATCGAAGACGTAGCCGAAGCGTCCGGATGCAAAATCTTCACGCCTGCCTGCACCGTTGGAGTGACCACGTCTCCGGCGTTCCAAAAAGGATCCCCTTCCCCCTCCAAACCGCAAAAGTGCGAACAAACGACCGACGACAATGCACTCACGCGGGGGCTCAAGATCATCGTGTGACGGTTGCCGTCGTAATCGTACACTGCAGACCCAAGCCGCACGTCGCCATGCCACGGAAGGATGAGCTGCACGAACAATCCGACCGCGGTCGATGCCAGAATCCCATTCGGCCAGATGACCTGCGGTCGTCCGCCCGCTTGACCGTATTCTCGCGCTTCCAGTTCCAGCAGGTCCGGCCGCAAGAAGTTAAAGCAATGCATACAAAGACTTCCCGGAAGCGACAGAACGACTTGGCCGTGCACCACATGCCCGGATTCCACCTTGCTGACGTCCATTCCGATGTCAATGTACGGAATCAAAAAACGCCGGCTCAGTCTCTCCAATTGATCGCGTTCCGTATAACTATCCACGCAGCCGAAGATAGCATGGCACCCGCGCAGAAACGGCAGCGCGTTTTGCCATCTATGTTTCACCGCGCTAACGCTCGCTTTCGGATTGATATCCCCAATCAGTCGTTGCGCGATCCGCACTTTCGCTGTTTTGGCATCAACATCCGCAGTCGTTCCCCCCACCGTTCTGTTGTGATTCTTATCTTCGTAAGAGTCTGGATCGCACAAAACAAAGTTTTCGACTCCGATGTGAGCCAACTGCTGAGCTACATGGGAACCACCACCACCGAGTCCAACAATTCCGACATGTCCGTTTCGAAGAATCTCCCTACTTTCCTGACCGAGAAAACTCTGCCGAGCTTGAAAATTCGTCATACAGCCTCCCAGTACGTTAACCGTTGACCCACTATCGTGAATCGAGAAATCTTTATTGGATCGTTCTGACCGGGAAACCAGCACCAGCCACTCATTCGATCCGTGCTTAGAACCAGGGCTCCGTGAGGGAGCTCGGGACGCGCGTGCCAGAAATTTGGAACAAATTTTGCCCATTCGGTCCAGTCGACCCGGCTTGGTCGCGGCTCTCCACGATGCTCGTGGCAGTGAATATGAAAAATCCCGACACCGTTCGAAAGAGCGATCTGCAATGCCGATCGGATCGCCGCCGAGCCGAAGCGCGCTCCAACCATGGGATCTAATTCGTAATGCTCGTCCTCGACGGGATGGTAGTCGCGTCCAAGAATGAGAAGGCCGTCGTCAGAAACTCCAAAGCCACAGGATATAAAGCCGACGCGTTCGGCTGCATGCCCATGGGGACGGAACAGGTCGCCCCGCATCCTTCGCACCAAGTCCTCCGTGAGCTTGAAGTGAATTCTCACTGAAGTGCCTTAAGATGGCCCGCCAAGACCTGAGCAGCACGCTGGTTTGGAGTCACTCCTTGCCAAGACCATGTGTGCCATTGCCGATCTAGAAGGTACACAACGGTCCAGTTTGCCCCCCGGTCTGCGATACGAGCGGAGAGGTACAGACGCGTGCTGTAACCTTCGCGGTGATGCAGGCAGAGCAAGGCATCAACTTTGGCGGGGTGGCGCTCTGGTGGGAGCCGCAGACCCTCCAGATAGAGGAAGGCCTCGCCGCCTTGATGCATCTCCCGAACCGCCTCACAGAACGCCCTTAGCTCCTCGGTGTCCTCTTCAGAAATCATGAGGAAGCACCACCGCGGACGTGGCTGATGAACGACTCACCGCCCTTGACACGAATCTTAGCGTCATCAGCGAGGGGCACCAGTTTCCCGTTGATCAATTCCTCCAACTCATAGCTCGGATCGACCCCAACCGCTTTCTTGAAAACGCTTACTAAATAACGTCCAGGACGAACTTGTTTGGGAAGTGAATCCACGGTGACGGTAACAAGATGAGGAGGATGATGTTTGCCGTGACCTCCGTGCCGCTCGACCTCGAGAAGCACAATGTCTACGTGCTCCGGAGTAATTTCTTCGACTATCTCGATGCTGCGCTCTTCCATGATAACTCCCATTGTTTCTGTGATTTCTGTACTAGGGCGAACCTAGTCGGTGAGACGGCGGCCCGGTCACGAGACTCGAATTCCCGGTCGCATCCTCCGAAACACCAAAACAGTTCCACCACTCTGATACTGCGATTGAACGAATACGGATTTGCCGGGCGATCGAAAATGTTTTTTCTCGGGCGCGGCAAAACGATCACGCGACAATCGCATATACTACGGCCCAGAAAGGTCTGGATGACTGAGCCTTCTTTCGTCGCAGTCGATTTTGAGGAGGTTCTCAATAGGCTGGTGTTGTATGCCCAGAGCCTCTCCGCGGCGGTTGTGTGCGTCGGGCTCCAAGAACGGATTTTGCCCGGGGGTGAGAGCGCTGAAGATCTGGCGATGACAACTCTGCTGAAGTTTCTGGACCCGTTGAATGTGAGCGTAACGTGGTCCGAACAGAAAGCAGATCCGACGACAGCAACTGTTGTTGCGTATCTCCGAAAGGTCCTTCAGCGAGACTTTTTCGATCTCAAGAAATCAAAGCGGTATCGTACGACTGTTTACGTGGATGCCTACTCCGATGATGAAGATGAGGTCGGCACAACCTTGGACCAGTTGGCAAGGACGTTCGAGACCCCCGAGGGCGAGGCGCAGAGGCGCCAACAAGTTGAATGGATACTGAAGCAGTTTGACTCGGAGCCCGAACTCAAGGACATTGTCAGACTCCAACTCGACCCCAAGGGCTACAACGCCTATTCCAACCAGGAACTGGCCCAGCTTCTCAACACGACCGTTGCGGATATCGAAAACCAGAAGAAGCGAATCAAACTAAGGCTCAGAAAACTCGTTGCTTCTCGCAGTACCAAAGAGGCGGAACATGTCTAAGAAGAAAACAGACCGACTATTCGACGACATCTGCAACATGGCAAAACACATGGCTGAAAGTGATGAAGTCCTTACAGCCGAGGAAGTCCGAAAGGAATTGCGCGAGACAGGAGTTGACCCGGACGATCTAAAATCACGGTTCCATGAGAGTGTTAAACACCTCGCCGAGAGGGAACGCTTGGCGAACAGAGCGGTACCGCTCTCCCTCAAACGGGCAGTTGACTCGACGCGCCCGGTGGGCCAACTGCCGAGCGACCCCGTAGCAGCTACGACATTTGCCGAGCGGTGGCTGGAAAAGTTCCGCTCTACCTTTGCGTTACCGACAAACCTCGAAAGTGCGCGAGCTTATCGAGCCCTTGACGATATCTCGGAGCCTGATCAGAAAGGCCTGGACGAATTGGAGGCAGAACTTAAGGCAAAGGTTAAGAAAGAAAATGAGCACCAAACCTGATCCTGTTTTGCTCATGAGCCAATCTTTCTTGCGGAACTATGGCCTTGACTGTGGAAAGCGGTTGCCCGAAATAGTCCGCGAAATTGGACTGGAAGTCGTATATCGCGAAGCTGACAGCTACGATGGTGCCCTTCTCCGCATTAGAGGCATTCCACGCGGATACATTGTCGTCAACGCAGCAATTCGCGACGACTCCCGTAAACGATTTACCATCGCCCATGAGTGTGGCCATTTTGTCCTACCGGACCAGCAGGATCTTTCGAGTCCATGCGCAAATGAGAAGATCGAAAATTGGAGCGAACAACTTTATCGACCTGAACTCGAAGCAAATCGATTCGCTGCCGAAATTCTTATGCCCAGAGAATTGGTAAACCCATATCTCAGCCTCGAACCTACTATGGATTCAGTGCAGTCCATAGCCTCGACCTGTGGGGCTTCTCTGACCGCTTCAGCGTTTCGACTCGTTAGCCTGACTTCGTTTCGGGCCGCGGTAGTTTGGTCCCAGGACAAACGTGTGCGTTGGTACAAATCTTCTCCCGACTTCGCCCGCTGGATACGAAAGGGTGAACTTAGCGACTCGACTTTTGCCGCTGATTGCTTTCAGAGCCGTTCAGTGCCGAATCGCCTTGAGCCGGTTCCCGCGTCATCGTGGCTTTTCCAGGAAGGCCTCAAAGAAGAAGCGCTCATTTGGGAGCACTCGACGCCGATTCCCACGTATCGAGCGGTCCTTTCAGTATTGGTGATGCGAGCACCGGTTGAGTCACAGGACGATAATCTAGACACCAAGAATTTCGAGTTGGAACCCCGCGAGTTTACGCTCAATCGGAAGCGCTGGCCGTCGAAACGATAGGACGATGCTAATAGTTTGCCTACATTCTCTGATTCCACGCACTTTGATTTACTACTTCCCTCCAAAAAAGAAATCCCCTTCCTGGCCAAACCGTCCCCTTCACAGATCGAACATTGAAGCCTGTTTTTCAGCTGCTGCCGGTAGCCCCTCGTCTCCCCAGAGCTGGCGAAATAGAGCAAGAGTTCCCGGCCCGAACCCGGCGTAATGATTGTTCGCAAAAGCCAGAATCATGATCCGCCGTTCGCGAGCTTTCTTTAGCTCCTTCACCCACTCGAATAGTTCCTCTTGCCGATCAACAATGACCTTGTCCCAGGTCGTCGTCTGTTCCTCAATCGCTTTCCGGTCGCCAAGCCAGCGCACGTAAGTGAAGTCCGCTGTGATGAGATCCAAACCGTTTTTCATCTCCCAGGGCCGCAGCATCCAGTTGTGATCCGTGAGTGCGAAAGCGACGCCATGCTCCCGCAGCAGGTCGAGAAAAGCTGCGTCGAGCCACTCCTTGTTCCGAATCTCAAGGGCGAATCTATAGCCCTTGGGGAGCTTTTCGAGGAATGGTTTCAGTCGCGCGACAAACTCTCTGCCGCTCTTGAATTTCGACGTGTTGAAGTATCCGAATTGAAGAAGGAGCGGGCCTAGCTTCTCGCCGAGCGCATCCATTGTTTTCAAAAACTCAGTGAACTCTTTGTCGCAATGCAAAAGGACTTTTTCATGCGTTATGACCTCCGGGACCTTTGCTGCAAACAGGAAGCCGGGTGGTGTCTTCTTGTACCATCCCTGGACTGTCGAAAGGGCCGGAGTCCCGTAATAGGTGCTGTCAATTTCAACCGCGTCGAATTGCGTCGCATAATACGAAAGGCGCTCGGCCGCTTTCATGCCGCGGGGATAGAACGGGCCGTCCCATCCTTTCGCCGTAAAGGACGATGTTCCAATCCGAATTTCCGACATAACCGCCCATTCTACATCCAATGAGTTGGCGGTCCGTCCGGGGACAATGCCAAGCCTTGGACATCACTTCCTACAAGCCGACTTCTCGGGACCGATTTGTCACACCTTCTGAATAACCGCGAGCTGGACGCGATCTTCGCCCAGCGCTCTCAACCCAACGTTCCGGGATCGCGTGCTGGACATACGGGAGATCGAGGCAGAGTTCTCACCGCGTTTGAACGACAAGTCCTTGGCGCGCGTGTTCAAGAAACATCTGTGCCGAACCGGGCGATTCGATATCTAGCTGGACCCCACCTTTGCGAACAGGGACAGCGGTATCTCGCGGCAAAGCTTCACCGTAGATAATCATTAACTCGGTTCGGTGATCGGCTGACGGTAAATGAAACATACGGACCAGAACAGCGTTATGCGGAAACGAAAGGTGTCGTTTCGCAAGCAGACGCTCCATGGCTGCACCATCCGAGGCAGGATCTTCCGTTAGCACGGCCGCAAAATCAGGCCAGCTTCTCACGTCACAATTGAATTGGAGATTACCTATTTGCGTTGTACGCATTGAATCGTAATTGTAGGTTAGATTGTTGGTCGGCAGGAAATGCTCAAATTGCATCAAATAGAAGCGCTCCACAATGTTGTCGGGGCCCGACCTCGCAAATAGGTATTGTTCTGCCTCTGCATTTCCATAAAGGTTTACTTGTTGAGTACCGATGAATCGGAACCCTTTTTGGACGCTCAACTCTGCCTTGGGGGACGCCTCTGAAAAGATTGTTCTGCCTTTAATATGGCGCACTGCATCAGCGCTCGTTCCGTCACCTCCGTAAGCAAACATCGCAACACCGAGCACTAGGGCCGTTGCCGCGACAACCATGGCGCTACCGCTCGACAGGACTCGTCGTTTCATTGAGTGCATTTCATAATCCTCCCCCATCCCAGAAAGGTACGCTCGATAAATGGTGAAAGTTCCCGTCAAATTTGCGCGCCAGCCATAGCTTATCCTCATAAACGCATTATAAAAGGGCGCCCGTTTGGAGTAGGTTTTGATCGTTCGCATCTCTACCTACAACAAGGAGCGCCCTCATGAATGACGCCAAGTATATTGGGATGGATGTGCATCAGGCAACGATCTCGATGGCCGTTCGGGATTCGCGCGGGAATCTGGTGATGGAGGCTATTGTCGAAACGAAAGCGGAGACGATTCTCCAGTTTATTCGCGGCCTGCGCGGGAGTTTGTCGGTGACCTTTGAAGAAGGGACCTGGGCCGCCTGGTTGCACGATCTGCTCCAGCCTCACGTCACCCGAGTGGTGGTCTGCGATCCGCGCAAGAATGCCCTGTTGAAAGTCGGGAACAAGAACGACCGTATCGATGCTCGCAAGCTGTCCGAGTTGTTGTATCTGAACAAGCTCAGTTCGGTGTATCACGGCGAGCCGGGTATCCGAACTCTGAAGGAGCTGGCGCGCAGCTACATAGCGATGACACGCGATTTGACGCGGGTGATGAGTCGGCTGAAGGCCATTTACCGAAGCTGGGGGATTCCTTGTGCCGGTCAGCAGGTGTATGCACCGCGCTACCGTGCGGAATGGCTCGCAAAGATTTCGGAAGCCGGCGTACGCCGTCGTGCCGGACTCTACTACCAGCAGTTCGACGCCTTAGCGGCATTGCGCCAACAAGCGCGGCGAGAACTATTAGCGGAAGCCCGGAAACATCCGGCCATGAAATTACTGCGGCAGATTCCTACCATTGGCCTCATCCGCGCCGCTTTGTTGATCGCTCTGATGCAGACGCCCAATCGCTTCCGCACCAAGCGACAACTCTGGGCCTACTGTGGCTTGGCGCTGAGGACGTACACCAGTGGGGAATATCGCTTCGTCGGTGGCCAACTGAAACGCTCCAAGAAGGTCCTGGCCGTCCGCGGGCTCAACATCAACCATAATCACGATCTGAAAAATATCTTCAAGGGTGCAGCGACGCGAGCCGCCTCGACCGTGGGACCTTTCCAAGACTTTTACCAAGCCTGCGTCGCCCGAGGCGTGAAGCCACATTTGGCGCGCCTCACCTTGGCGCGTAAGATCGCGGCCACCACTTTGCTCGTTTGGAAGAAAGGAGTTCGTTTCGACGCAGAACATCTGAAACAACAAGCAGCTTAAGCGTTGGGTTAAGGACCGTCCTTTGCTGGATTCATTTCTGGTGATGGCTTTTCGGTTCTTCTGACGCTTTGGTTCGAGGGTGAGTCTCCACAAGCGCGTTAGGCGGAGAGTGTGCTCCGAGCACCGCGAGTCTCTTGATAAACTATAGGCCCCCTCGGATAACCAGAAAAAGCTATAGGCCTCGAGCCTCAGATAGAACCATGGTTGACAACCTTCAACCGCACAGCTTGTCTTGCTTCAGAATCCGAAAGCGCCGTCACGAGAACAGAATGGATCTACGAAGAACGAATACCCCAGAGCCTCTCAACATGACCTGGGCTGGAGAGCGCAGCGAACAGCCCCGCTCCTTCCAGTCGCCAGAGATGTTTTTTCTCTTGACCCTCCCCTTTATAGAACGCGCTTGTGTTGAGCATCTTTCCCGTGTCCAAATCGACCCTGTTCGTACGCTCTACACGGTCTTGATGCTGGTTCACATCGAGCACGGCTCCATTATCAGCACAATAACGCGCTTGAATTTGTGTACTCAAACCGTTAAGTTTCATCCCGTGAAGCGCACGGTCGTAGCAAAAAATGAATTCAGAAGAAGCGGGCGACAGTCACAATGATCTATTTGATTGGCGTGGAACATGGTGTGCAATGCCAGACCAAAGGTGCTGCTGAGACTCCTGAACACACAGGGTTCAGAACTTGCCTTGAACAGGCAATTGGTGTTCATAAACCGATCCTTGTAGCCGAGGAGTTTAATGAAGAGAGTCTCCAAACGCGAGAAACAACTCGACAGGCTCCACAAGAACCGTTTACCAAAAAGATTGCGGACGGCGCTGGTATTCGTCATATGTTCTGCGAACCAGATTTGAAAACAAAACTGGCCCTCGGCTATCAAGGAACATCCGGTTGGCTGCACCATATTGACGAAATGTGGGATCAGGTAACCGAGCCGAAACGGACACTTCTGGCAGGAGCGCTGGAAGTATTGAAGGATTTTCCTGCCCGTGAACAATACTGGCTGAATAAGATGCAAGGCGCTCTAAAAGAATCCGTTATTTTTGTTTGTGGAGACGGCCACATCGAGAGCTTCGGAACCCTCCTGCATGAGAATAGATTTGACAGTGTGGTTATCACACGGCAAATAGGGATGTCGACAGAACTCATCGAGCTAAACAAACGGACTATAGATTTCTTGAACGCCAACTCTGACTTTGTAGAGCAGCAGTATCAGAAGATTTTGGAGCGGAACGGTGGAAGGATTATAAATCCGAATGATCCATATGTCCCAAAGTCCTGATGCATATCCCCGGCTTACAGGCTCACCCCCACAGACGTTTTCTGCTTGCCTAACGACGCTGCCTACCCATCCGGGTATTGTAGCCGTGATACAATCCGCGCCAAAGGAAGAAAACATGGAGAATCCCGTCGCTCTTGCACGGTTCCAAGTACAAGTCGTCCGGGCATACAAGTCGGGTTTAGCGAAGGCCCAAGAAAAGGTGCGATTCTATGAGCGCATGCTGAAGTCGGGCGGCATTGACGACAGCCAGAAGGAAAGCCTGAAGATATCCATAAGCATGCACAAGTACGAAGTCAGCGTGTACAAACAATTGCTTGCAAGTGCGCGTAAGAAATTAGAAGAATAGGCCACATGGTGAGCATCCTTATTTATCACATAGGGACCACATCCATGCTTGGAACTAATCCTCCAGAGCCAATTCACTGGGCACCGCTCCTGCTTCCAGGATTCGTATCCGCCGTCTTCGGCTTGGTGGGCGTCATTGTGGGCGGCTGGATAACGAACCGAAATCAAGCCATTGAACGACGGAACCGCCGTTACACAGAACAACTCCGCCTCTACGCGGAACTCTTGAGCATTAGGAAAGTAATTCGGGCCAAGAGTTTACTCCGCGAGGAGTTCAGGGGATTCGCACACAAGGCTAAAGACGAGATCGGGGACGATGAATTCGAGCGCTTTATCAAATATTCCGACGACGAGCTGCGCGACGAACTTATTCCGTTGTACAGGAAGATGTTGGACCATTTGGTTGCAAACATGGCCCTGGCAGAGCCTTCTACGCAACAGCATTTCGACAAGCTGGTACAGTACGTAGAAGAATGGAATCGGTTTCTCAAGGGCAGCTTGCCAGCCGCGATTGCTCGTCAAATCAGCACCGACCAAGAAAAGAAGCTCTACCCTCTTTACGAAGACCTCCAGCAACAGGTGGATCGGCTTAGACAAGAGTTAGTGAAGTAGCTGCTCGTCATGGTCATGGGGCAATGAGACGCGGAACCTCCCTGATTTGCCTTGCTACCGAGGATGGAGTTTTCTTGGCGGCTGACGATCTCGTTTACGCAGAGCGCGAGGGACAAGCGATTCCACTCCAACGCGACTTCCGCAAGGTAGGAGCGACAAACACCACGTTGATCGGAACTGCGGGGCTGATGGTCCATGCCGCTATCAATTATGACCTGAACGATTGGTTTCCTGCGCTGGTCGCTGAACTCGGGGCCACACCAAACGGGCTTCCGAGCATGGTCGCGGAAACAATTTACCGCAAGCTAGAGGAGGTTTTTAAGCCCGCCGAGCCGTTGGTCGCACAGGGCGTTTGGCAGGGCTACAAGCCCGGAGATCGGCTCGTGAATTATGTAGTGGCGGGATACACAAAACATTTCAAGCGCCCCTACATTTTCGAGGTTGGGGTGGAAATAAACCGGAACAACGATGGTCTAACTTTCATCGGGCCAATCCATCACCAGAAACCTCTTCCTCGCCGCGTCTGGTTCGGAGAGGATCATTACTTTGAGCGGGCCGAGGCCGGTCTTGCGCCTGAATACTCCGTTTGGAAGAATTCAGTAGACGCCGTTCATCCTGACGTGATTCGTGTGTGGCCCGACATCCCCAACCCCTTGCAGGAAGCCCTAGCCTGCACTATCGGCTGCATAAAGGTGGAAGCGCATTTCAAGCCGCAAAAGGTCGGCTCCAAGGTGAATGTTGTACTTATTGACCGAAATAGCCGTTCAACTCTGTCTGCGGCGTTCTGAGAATTACTTCGTCCGTCCCGATTCATCCGACTGTTCAATCCGAACCATCGCCGCCGGATACGCCATCAATATTTCCCGTTTCCGGCTACGTGCCTCAGCTTCGGTCAACCGCTCGGATATATCGCGGAAATTGGGGACACCAGGCGCGAACACGCGGTAGTCTTTGGACTTTTCATTGGGTCCTTGCATGACACTTCCTCGCTTCAGACGCGTTGGCCGTCAAGTCGCCATCATTCGTCGGTTCGAATCTGGCCCGCGCCTCCAAACTTCTGCACCGAATTAAGCTATCATACGCCACATGAAATCTCACTTCAGGGAAGCGGCGGAACGCTGCATCGAAAATGGTGTGCGGCTGCTCGACGACGTTGATTGGCTGTATTACGAAGAACGTCCAGCAGCCACTTGTTTGGCGTTGGCGACGATTGCTCAAGAAGAATTCGCTAAGGCATTTTTCCTTACCCTTGTGGATAGAGGGATTATCGCTTGGAATTCCTTGGTAAATCGAGCGACACGCGACCACACGTGCAAACAGCTTCTAGGTTTAGTGCTGAGCCATCTTAGCCCAGATGATGATGAAGAAAACAAGCGTTCTGACGAATTCCTGGCCGGAATAGAAGAACATAAGCGCCTCATGGAGGTGTACGACAATTCGTCGGATAAGGATGAGCGTAAGAGGATTTGGGCAAGAATCACAGAAATCAGCAAGAGTTGGGACTCTCTGCCACAGTCTGTGTCAGACGCAATCTTTATTCTTAGACACGAAAAAATTGGGAGATGGGAATCGTCATGCTGGGGGTGGGTTGAGGAACCGACGTATGACCCTCTAGCAAAATGGTTAGCTGAAGGGAAACTTGATCGTATTAAGCAGGACGCGCTCTATGTACGGCTCGGACGTGATGGGCGTGTCGCAAGAACCCCTACGGATGTAGCGCACGAAGACGCAAAGGCAGCGATGGCTGTAGCAGACAGAATGCGCTACTTCGTCAAATATGTACTTAGCGCAGACAAAATTGTTGACAGGGAGTACGAGAAGATCGAATCGGCCATCAGGTCGATATTTGCGACCCTAAACGCAGCCGACGCGCAATCTCCGGTAGCGAATCCCTAATCTTCTAGCGCCCTTTACCAGCCCGCGATACTCTGCCAGTGGAAGGCAATCATGGCGCTATGCAAATGGAATGGCGGGGCCTGCGACCGCGAAACGAATCACCCATCTGGGATTTGCCAAATGCACAGAAAAATGACTTCAACCATCGCAGATACGTTGGCCGCTGGTGTGATCGGTACTGAGCACTATGCATTGATGACTGATGGCGAAGTATTTTTGATCGACGCAGAGGGGAATAGACATAAAGTACCAGAATCACTTGCCAAGAAGGTCCGAGAGAAGATCAATGCCGGGAAATCAGCGGCCCCGACAGGAAAAGAAAATTGGGACAAACTTCCTAACCTTCCGCCCTACGGTCGAGGGCAGAAACCCCGTTAAGGTTCATGGTTTGCTCGGCCCTTTCAACCAATCGTTATAATCCGTGGCAAGATTTAAGAATTCGGCTAGGCTCTCGTCAGATACTTTCCAAGGTTCGGACTTCGGTGCCTCGTCGTTCAGCCGCATCATTCGTTGTCGATCAATGTCCCAAAGAATCCAGTCGTTGCTATTCGGGTCTCTGGCCATCCATCCGTTTGGATGAGTCTCGCTACCGCCTTCATGCTGGTACGTGCAGCCACGTTTCGTGAATTGCCTCGTCAGAGCAAATCCTGTAATTTCGCGCCACGCAAACCGTATTAGCGCCATGCCTATGACGATTCCGATTCCTAGTTTGACGCCCAACCATACCGTGTCCACTTGCACTCCTACGCCATCGGCTTTACGACCCCGAAGTCACAGCAGGCAGCAAGAGTTGAGGCTTGGGAGCCAGCAAATGCTTCGGTTCCTTGCCGTGAAGGATGCGCTGGAAGTTGGATTGAATTTGCGAAGTATCCCATTGAATTTTCGTGTAATGCAGCATTCGCTTTTTCCATATTTCTCTGTGGTCGTGTGCTTCCTCGATGACCATTTTCTGGAGACGCTCGCTTAGATGAATTACCTCTTCGATGGGATTTTTTAATTGCGGGCTGGTAATGTATTTCAACATGCGTTGAGCTATTTTTGCGCGCTGCTCGGTGGTGATTTTCGCCCTGAGCATTTCAATCAGGTTGGCCCGAAGTAGTGCGGCGAGCGGTATTACGCCGAGGGGCGCAACTACGAGCACTCCGTCCATCTCCATTAGCCCGCTAAAACGCTTCTTCTTGCCGGTGGTGACCAAGATTGCGAAGTCTGCGTGACATGCCTGCTTGCCAAGATACGCTTGCTGGACATGCGCGGAACTGATCCCTGGTGTCCGCTTGCATTCATAAGTAATCTTTCCAGCCTCTTTACCCTCGTACTTTACGGTGTGAACGATATCCCCCACCAGTTTGCCTTCGCGTTGTATCTCGTCGCCATCGAACTCTTTTTTCAATCGCGCAAGCAATTTCTCCTCAAATTCGAGTCCATCGGTCTGCGGCGTGGTTCCTTTTTCCAGTTGAGCAATACGCTCTTGCAGCTTCCCAATCACCTTTTTCTGCCCAGCCATGAGCCGCTCGGAGCGTTGCTTTTCCTTCTTTTGGCCGCGCTGCTCAGCATTGGCTACTTCCACATCCATATCTTCCTGCCTTCTTTCCAATTCAGCTTGTAATTCACCAAGGTGCTTCTCCCGAGCCGTGTGAATTCTCAGCGCCTTTTCGAACGCACGTTTACTCAGAAGTGTCCCGCAAACTGGACACGGCCTCTTGCCCTCGTTCCGCTTCACCATTGGCTTTCCTCAATGTCGAGTGTAGCGCCTGGGAAAAGGGACGTTCAGGTTGTATCTATGGTTGAATGTCCAGTCGGTTAAGCACGTGGCTGCGGTTTCTTCTGTGGGGTAGGGGAATCACCCAGACTCGGCATGTGCGCAGCGACGTTACTCCGATGCCGAGCTAAAAGATAGATACCGAAGACCCGCTCTTCATCATCCACAACGTTCAGCAGAGGTGGTGACAGAAGACTCCTAGCGTCGCCGAGAAGGGAGTGCGCTTGACTTTTCGCCTTTTATTCGCCTACCATCCAATCAGCATCTCAAGGCTGAGGGGCACGTCGTCATGGGCTTACCCATTGCAGCAACGAAAACGGAGCACCCGGCGACGCCGAACCCCTGGGTCTTGCCCGACTGCGCACTCACAGTCTTCTACGGATACCCAGAAATCCAGCGCGTCTCGCACTACTTTCTTCCGGGGATCCTCCTCCGCCAGAAACGTGTTTTGTATCTCGATGGCGCCAATCAGATCAGCCCGCTCCTCATCGCACGGTTTGCGAGGGAGCGCGCGCTTGAACCTTCCGCGCTGAACGCTCTCATCCGAGT
>Ga0210394_10001717_pt1 | contig 33403 bp, 25 predicted proteins | sample IncBWC12MmetaG_FD_160121 | JGI IMG/M metagenome (GOLD analysis project Ga0210394, IMG submission 160121) | Forest soil microbial communities from Barre Woods Harvard Forest LTER site, Petersham, Massachusetts, United States - Inc-BW-C-12-M | ecosystem: Environmental > Terrestrial > Soil >... | reverse complement strand
CAGGAGCTGGCGGTCGCGAATGATATTCGCCACGCGGAAGCTCGGAATGCCCGCCTGCTTCGTTCCGAAGAATTCTCCCGGCCCGCGCAGTTCAAGATCAAGTTCCGCGATGTGGAACCCGTCGTTCGAGCGCACCATGGCGTCAAGACGGCGCTCTCCTTCTTCGGAAACCTTGCCACCACGCATGAGCACACAATAGGATTTCGCCGCGCCGCGCCCGATGCGCCCGCGCAACTGGTGGAGCTGCGCTAATCCGAAGCGGTCGGCGTGCTCGATCACCATGACCGTCGCATTGGGGACGTCGACGCCGACTTCGATTACCGTGGTTGCGACGAGCACTTGGACTTCGCCGCGGCGAAAATTGTCCATGATGGAATCTTTCTCGTCGGTCTTCAGGCGGCCGTGCAAAAGTCCGACTCGCAGCGTTGGAAAAACCGCTTTCGCCAGACGCTCGTACTCGGCCGTCGCTGCCTTCAGTTCCTGCTTGGATTCTTCAATTACCGGATAAATTACATACGCCTGACGGCCGCGTTAGAGTTGACGGCGGACAAATTCCCAAACGCCAGTGAGGCTCTCAGGGGAGGACCAGCGAGTCTCGACTGGCGAGCGGCCAGGAGGAAGCTCGTCGATTACCGATATATCAAGATCGCCGTATAGCGTGAGAGCCAGCGTGCGCGGAATGGGAGTGGCCGTCATCACGAGAACGTGCGGTGACGCGCCTTTTTCAATGAGCCGCTTTCGCTGGATGACGCCGAAACGATGTTGTTCGTCGACGATCACCAAGCCGAGGCGCTTGAAGGAAACGGGATTTTCGATGAGCGCGTGCGTTCCAACCACGAAATGCGCTTCGCCACTTTCGACGCGCTCGAGAGCAGCGTCTTTAGTGGCGCGCTTACGGCCGCTGACGATCAGCTCGACGCCGTAGCCCACGGGGCCAAAGATGCGGCGCGCTGAGAGATAGTGCTGCGCGGCGAGAATTTCGGTGGGCGCCATTAGAGCGACCTGGTAGCCGTTTTCGATGACGATGGTTGCGGCTTCGAGGGCGACAATTGTTTTTCCACTGCCGACGTCACCTTCGAGCAGGCGATGCATGGGGTAATCGCGCTCTAGATCGCCCACGATTTCGGTGAGCACACGCTTTTGCGCCGCAGTGGGTTTGAAAGGAAGGATGCGCTTCACCGCGTCGCGGAATTTCGTTTCACGGACGCGCATGGCGATGCCGCGCTCACGATGTTCGCGCATGCGACGCAGAGCCAGCGCGAGTTGGTAATAAAAAAACTCCTCGAAGATTAAGCGCATCTGCGAAGGACTGCGAAAAGCATTGAGCAGGTCGACGGTTTCATCTTTGGGCGGAAAGTGAGCGTAGAGCAGGGCTTCGCGGCGCGACGGCAAGCGAAGGCGCTCACGAATTCTAGCAGGTATCGCGTCGGGAACGTTGCCTTCGAAATTTAGCAGCACACCGTAAATAATGCGGCGTAACATGCGCGAGCTGATGCTGCCGATCGCTTCGTAAATGGGCACGATTCTGCCCACTTCGGTGGAGTCGGCGGATGCGGTTTCGCCGCCGATAAGCTCGATTTGCGGGTTTATCATTTCTTTGCGGGTTGGATAGTAGGGATCGAATTCCACCTTGCCGTGGAGGACTAGTTTCTGTCCCATCTTTAATCGACCTTCGAGATAGGAGCCGTGGAAGAATCGCGCGTGGAGTTGTCCGCTGGCGTCGCGAACGGTGACATGGAAAATCGAGCGTCGCCCACGCATAAAACGGACGGTACCGCCACCGGTGGTGACTTCCGCGAGGATTGTGTGGATCTGGCCGGGGATGATTTCGGCGATGGGAGTGAAGCGGATGCGGTCTTCGTATCGGAAAGGAAGGTAGTTGAGGAGTTCCCCGACCGTGGTGATGCCGCGCTCCTCAAGAGTCGCGGCGCGCTGCGGTCCCACGCCGCGGAGATACTTCACCGGATGGGCCAGCGTAACCGTGTTGGAGGGAGCGGTCATTGCGAAGGGGACTTAAGAGCGGCGCGCGCTGGCATCACTTTAATACCAACTCTCTGTAGGACAAAAGCTCGTTTCGATTCGACACGTGGCTATTGAGCGGCGGGTCATTTTTGTGGTGAATGAGTGGCAACGAGTGGTTAAATCCTTGCAACACATCTCCTACAAATTGACGAACTACTATGACGGCTTGGGTACGAATGGCGTTGTGTATTTTAACTCCAGCGATTGCAGAGAGATGCGGATCCGAGCCCATCTCATGGAGACGATGCAATGGGGCCAATGTCCGATAGTGGGAAAATAGCATCCGCAATCGCTCACCAACGACCAATCCCTCCGTCTATCGATGCGGGACCCGCAGAAAGGCTTAACGCCGGAGCAAGCGGGACTCGCAAGCCCGGCTACCCAGTTACCGACGGGCGCGAAAGCCGACCGGTCACACAGTCTATGGGGATGAGCGTCGCAATCCAGGGGGATGCGCGCCAGGCAGCAGCGGTGAAGCTCGCGGAGGAGCAGGCTGTTGTACGGAATGCGCAAGCGGGAGACCGCCTCGCGTTCGAGGAGCTTGTTCACCGCTACGACCGCGAAGTCCTGCGCCTCGCGTTGAACCTCGTGCATAAACCGGAGGACGCGCGGGACATTTATCAGGAGAGTTTTTTGCGGGTTTACAGGAACCTGCACCGCTTCCGGTTCGAATGCAGTTTTTATACCTGGCTCTACCGGATTGTAACAAACGTGGCGCTCGATCATCTGCGCCGCCGCACAAGCCGCCGTGAAGACCAGGCGCCGGTTCCGGAAGAAGCGGACGGTGGGACGCGGGATTTCTTCGATCGTCAGCCGGAAGTGAGAGCCGCGGCGAATCCGGAGAAGCGGCTGCTGGGCGAGGAATTGGGGCAGCACATCCAGGCGGCCCTGACCAAGCTTTCGCCGCGCGAGCGGATGGTTTTTGAGATGAAGCATTACCAGGGCATGAAATTGAGAGCGATCGGTGACATGCTAGGCACGTCGGAAGAAACGGTGAAGAATTCGCTGTTCCGGGCGACGCGAAAGTTGCGCGCGTGCCTGGATTGCATGCGTTAAACGGAGAGCGGGAAATATGCGTTGGCGCGAAGGGAAAGAAGAGACGGCCGGGGAATTGGGCGGACAGGCTTGCAGCGAGTTCGAGCTGCAACTTGTCCTTCTTGCGGCCGGAGATGAATTGGATGTTGCCGAACAAGCTGAGGTAACGGAGCATCTCGCGCACTGCGCGGATTGCACAGCGATGCTCGCTCGAGAAAAGGAATGCCTTCGCGTCATGGCGGAGAATCGTATCGACCCCGACGCGGCTTTGTTGGCGAGCTGCCGTGCAAGTCTGGAGGATGCTCTTGATCGCAAAGAAGAGTATGGCTGGTTGGGACGTGCCATGCGCTCACTGCTTCCTGCAGGGTTGATGACGCCGCGTCCAGCGTGGACTGCGGCTTTGCTTCTACTCGTCGGTTTCTCGGTAGGGGTTCTCGGGCCGCGGTTCTTGCGGAACTCCAGCTCCTCGAGCACTTTGAGCGCGACGCAGACAACACCGAGCGAATCGAATGTCAATGCTATTGCCAATGGGCCGACGGCCACCTCGTCTCTGGGCTCGCTCGACCTTCACACCGCTGCTGTTGCCGGAATCAACGTGATGCCCGCGGACGGAAATGGGCCGCCCCGCGTGGAGTTGCATCTGAACGCACAGCAGCCCATGACCGTACAGGGCACAGTGAATAACGACGATGTGAAGCGCGTACTTCTTTACGTGCTTCACAACAATCAACGATTCGACCCGGACGTGCGGCTGGATGCGGTCGATCTTCTGCGTGCGCGCAATAACGATGCGGACGTTCGCAGCGCTTTGTGCCATGCGGTGCACACCGACGGCAACGCGGCGGTTCGCCTGAAGGCTCTGGAAGCGCTGAATGGAGCGGAGCCGCAAGACCTCGTGCGCCAAACTCTCCTTGATGCGCTGGTGGACGACCGAAATCCCGGCGTGCGAATCGAGGCCATCAATGCGTTACGCGGTCTTGCTGCAGCGGGCAAAGTCGAGTCAGATGACCACATGCTAGCGGTTTTGCGTGAACGGATGCGGAAAGATCCGAGCACGTACATCCGGCTTCAGAGCGCGGCGGCGATTCGCGATCTTGGCCCCCGGCAAAAATTCTGATGATGCAGAAAAATATCTCGGCGCGGATTGCCTGGAGTTTCGCGGCGACTTTATTCGCGACGGGTATGCTAATTTCCGCGGGCGCTTCCACGAGAGACAAAGCCAGAGCGACGAAAAACTCCGGCCAGCGCCTCACCGCAGAATTGAATGGTTCCGTTGTGTCGCACGATGGGCAACATCTCCATTTTTCGACAGACCTCGGCAACATCGTCATTCACTCGCAAAATTCCAGCAATGTGGATTACAAGGTCCATCTCGAAACGGATGCTTCGCAGAAGGACGCGAAGCTGCTTCTCTCGCGGTTCGCCGTCGACGCGCACGCAACTCCCGATGGTGTTTCGCTAAGAGGGAAATCATCCGGGAGGCAGAACAGCGGACGTCTGTGGGTTACCTTTGAAATCAGCGTTCCGAAGAGCTACAACCTAGAAGTTTCAACGGGCGGCGGCAACATCGAAACGGATGACGTTGATGGGCGCGTCTCGCTTGCAACTTCCGGCGGAAATCTCGTTGCCGGAAACATAGGCGGTTCGGCCAGGCTTGAAACCGATGGCGGACATATTTCCGTTAAAGCAGTTAAGGGCGAATTGGTTGCGGTCACCGGCGGGGGCCATATTACGACGGGCGCAGTGGGCGGCAACGCCGCTCTCCGTTCGGGAGGTGGACATATTCGCGTGGCTTCGGTAGGAGGAATCGCGCGCCTAGAAACCACCGGCGGAAACGTGACGCTCGAACATTCGGGAACAGAGCTGGTGGCAGAAACCGGCGGCGGGCAGATCCAGGTGGGCGAGGCCGCGGGCATCGTCCGAGCGAAGACGGGTGGCGGTGGAATCCACGTAGTGCGGCTATCGGGCCCCACAAATCTTGAAACCGGAGATGGCAGCATCTATTTGACACAGGTGGACAGCCCGGTGAAGGCATCGACCAGCGTGGGAGGAATCACCGCGTGGTTTGTGGCGCCCTCGAAGCAATCCGGGATGTGCGAGTTTCAATCCGGCGACGGAGATATCGTTGTCTACATCCCCAGGCAGTTACCGGTGACGATCGACGCGCAAATTCAACGAGGGGATCAGCACCGCGTGATTGTGGATCCCGCATTCCCGTTGACGGTCAGCTACAGCGGCGGCTCGGACGGACGGCGTACGGTGCGCGCGGAAGGCTCGATCAATGGCGGGGGAGAAGTGATTCGCCTCCGCACGATGGCGGGAAACATTCACGTCGTGATGAGCGACGCCAACAAACAAGTTCAGATTTACAAGCAACAAATGGAACAGATGCAGCAGAAGTTGCAGCTGCAGATGCGCCTGCTAGAGCAGTCAATGGTGGGCAACGACGAAACGCCGTAAGCAACAGGCGGCCACGCGTTCCAAGAGGCAATTCTTTGGAGCGGGCGAGAGCAGCGCGCGGAATTCGGCAGACCCGAATATCGCGGGAGCCGAGGGACCCGGGGAAGCGGATGGTATTTAGGGGGCGTACCGTGAACAAGTCAATGCCAGGAACTTCTCGCGAATCTTACTCGCTGCGATCGGCTCGGGCGATCTTGCCGGGCGCGTTGCTGGTGTTTGCAGTGCTGTGCAGCTCTTTTCCCAGCTTTGCATCGGATCAGGAATTCAAGCATACGTATCCCTTGTCGGCGGGCGGAAGCTTTCTGCTGGAAAACGTAAACGGATCAGTGCAGGTGGATGGCTGGGACAAAGACGAAGTGGAAGTGCGGGCCGTAAAAACGGCTGAGAGCGATCCGCGGGACCTGGAACTCGTGAAAATTCAGGTCGATAGCGAGCCGGGACAAGTAAGCGTGCACACAAAATACCCGAAGGGCGAGGGCGTAGAAGTGGCGGTGGAGTATCACGTCTACGTTCCATACCGCGTTCTTCTCGGCAGCGTCGAAACAGTGAACGGCAGCGTGCTGGTGCGCGGAATCGAGGGCGCCGGGGAACTTCGTTCTGTTAACGGAAACGTCGAGGTTCTCGACAGCTCCGGCCGTTTCAACGCGAAAACGACAAACGGCAATCTTCGACTTGAATTAAGGCACCTGCTGGACGGCGGCCCGATGAACATCGAAACGGTGAACGGTTCTGTGGTGCTGGGACTCCCTTCCGACGCGCGCGCGGATCTGAAAGTCCTGAATATGAACGGTGATTTCTACTCCGAATTGCCCGTAACTTCGACGTCGCGTTCTCCCGCGGCTCGTGCATTTCACGCCAGAATCGGAACGGGCGGGGGAGAAATTTCCGTGCGTACCGTAAATGGGGGAATTCGGTTGGTCATGCAGCGGCCGGCCGTCTGATGGACCGAACTTAACCGACGGGGCAAAATTCTCTTGAAAGTGAGGACTAAACCCATGAAGTGTGCCTATTTGCTGACTGTTGGGAGCATCGGTTTTCTAATGCTGGCCCTCGGAGCTGCACCGGGCGCTTTGCCCGGTCAACCGGAAGCCCAGTCCGCAGTTCGACCTGCAGCCCAATCGGGATCGCCAGCGACTCCTTCGACACCCAGCGCAGCGGACCCAAAGTGCGACTACCTAGATTCGTCAATGGAACAAATCGGAAGCGCCGCTCGTACTATCGAGCAGGAACTACAGGCGGAGCTTGCGGGTCTACAAAAACGAATCGACAAGGAGGTTGCCATGAGTTCGCCGGAGCTCGAAAAACTGCAGAGCCTTTCGGCCAAGCTCGAAGGCAATCGAGACGAAATCGAAGCTCGCGCGGAGAGACTTGCTTCCCGTGCTGAAGAAATTGCCGAACGCGTGCAGGAGAGCGTAGCTCGCATCGGCGGACAAGAACCCACCGTTTTCGTCCATTCAAGGGATGGAGAGAGCGGTTGGCTGGGAGTGGAGATCGACGAGGTAACAGCGGAGAAGGCCAAGGATTTGAAGGTTTCGCCGGTGCGCGGTGTGCTGGTGACGGACGTTGAGCCAGAGAGTCCGGCAGCCAAGGCCGGGCTGAAGGAAAACGATGTCATTACGAAATACGACGGGCAAACAATCGAGGGCGCGATGCAGTTCCGGCGCATGGTGCGCGAAACGCCGCCTGGACGAACGGTAACCCTCACGATTTCGCGGAGCGGAACTTCCCGCGAGCTAGCGGTCGAGCTCGGTGACCGCGGCGCGTACTTCGAGAAAAAGATGGAGGGGAAGATGCGCGATTTCGGTCGCGCTTATGCATTCTCGTCACCCAATTTTGACTTCCATGCCGGTTCCGATTTTGGTCCGATGGACTGGCGCACTCCGCTGCTGGGAATTAGCGCCGAAGATCTTTCGGGCCAACTCGGCGCTTATTTCGGAGCTCCGGATAATGCGGGAGTTCTCGTGCGTGACGTTCGTCCAGCAACACCGGCCGAAAAGGCGGGATTAAAAGCCGGGGATGTAATCATCAAGGCCGACAATAAACCAGTAAGGTCTCTCGAAGAGCTGCGCGAGCAGCTGCGCGACAAGAACGAACAGAAGGTGGTCAATTTGGGAGTTCTCCGCAAGGGGTCGGAGATGACCGTAGCCGTAACAATCGAACGTGCGCGACCCATCGAGTCCTCGCACACGGTTCATCGCGCGCAGTTATAGCCTCTACTGATCGTTTGGCACGAAACGCAAAAAGTCCGGGAGTAATCCCGGACCTTTTTTCTTTTGATCGCGGTGTGGCAGGTGTTATTCGCGAACGATCTCCGCGTTCGAGCTGGGAGCCACGATGCGGACCAGCTTTTGACCGTCCAAATAAAGATCCAGTTCGAGATCTTCTGTTTTCACGCGCAGTTCTTCGAGCTTTATGCCGCCGCCCACGTCCTGCTTGCCTAGCGAATCGACGGTTACGTTTCCGGGCGTCATTTCCTGTGGGACCAGAACTGCAAATGACTGCGAACCTTTCTTGTTCCAATCGTACAGGTGAGCGAGGACGACATATTGGTGATACAGGTTGTTGTCCAGAACCACCACTTGCGGGGAATTGAAGGTGAACTGCTGGGTATAGGGGCGAGCGTTCTCCAAATGAAGTTCAACATCCGCCACAGTACCCTTAAACGCGATCTCCGCCGAAGCTTTCTTGGGGCCCTGCATTGACCACTGGTAGTGCGTCGGTGTGCCATCGGCCTTTAGAGTGAGCGTTCCGGCGACGTGAGTATTCCCTTGCGGCGATTGAATTTCGGAATTGCCGTGAACGATCCAGTCAGCGCCGCTTGATCCAATTTCAAATTCCTCTTTGCCAACTTGCTGGCCATTCACGAAGATTTTGAATTTACCTTTCTCGGGAGCGAACCGGGAAGCTGCATTTTGCTTGTCCGAATGCTCGCGCGCAAACCGCGTGCCCGAAAGTGTCGCGCCTGATTCACTTGAAGCAGCGAGAAGAAGCCCCGCCGCGGTAAGAAGGAGAAAAACTGCCACAAATGCGGCGCGCGTATGAATTGTCGTCATGCGGTCACCTTCGGGAAGATTGAGAGTGCGAGGATCTGCTCCACGACTCGCAGAGGCTCGATATTGCTTTCCACTTGATAGTCGGCCAGTTCGTACGAGGGAAGCCGCTCCTGATAAAGCTGACGAAAACTGGCTTCGTCGCGGAACAGCGGGCGATTGGTGATGCGGGCGCAGCGCCGAAAGAGTTCGTCTGCCGGGCATCGGAGCCAAATCAGCACCGCGCCGTGTTGGCGTAGGAGGGCAACGTTGGCTGGCTGTGCTGTCGTGCCGCCGCCCAGAGAAATAATGCGAGGCTTCCGACTTTCGGTCGATTCCCCCACCAGCCGCGCCAGTTGCTCGTATTCGATTTTGCGGAAGGCGGGCTCGCCCATGCGCGAGAAAATCGCGGGGATACTAAGGGCCGTTTTTTCCACGATTTCCTTGTCGAGATCCACGTGCTGCCAGCCGATTTGGCGAGCAAGCAGTCGTGCAGCAGTGGACTTGCCGGTGCCCATGAAACCAATCAAGCAGACAAGCGGGACCGAACGCGTTGAGGTGGTCATCAGGTCAGGATTTTCTCGCTGCAGGATTGCGCAACTACTCACGCTTCAGAATATTGATTGTACCATCGAAGGACGTCAGTTCGACCTTGGCGCGGCCCGAGTTGAACGAGCCAAACAAGGCTTTGCCGAAGCGCGGAACAAAATGGGATGGATGAGCCGGCGGTATCAGGTTCGCTTCATTATTTACTTTGCCTTTTAGCGAGGTAGCGCTCAGGTCGAAAGAATCGCGCGGAGCGAAACGGACTTCGATCACTCCGCTGTAGTTTTTCAGGCGGTACGTGCCATTAGGGAGAAAATCACCGGTGAAAAGAATGTTACCGCTCGAGGTTTGCGCGCGGACGTGATAGCTGCGCAAGTCAACCAACCGGAAACTTCCGCTGATCGAAGAAGCCTCTATCCTGCCCGCGCACCGAAGACATTGAAAAGATCCGCCCACGGTTTTTACCGTCAGATAACCGGATGCGTCTTCCAGGTCAACTCCGGCCGCGACTGTTTCGACGTTCATATCGCCGAGAACATTTGTGACGGTGACCGCACCGGAATCATTGTGAATCTGGAGCTCAGCGTCTTCAGGCACAGTGATTTCGTAATCAGCCCGCACATCATCCGGACCAACTGAATAGACGAGCTGATGGGTGATCACGTCCACGCGGTTCCCCATCTGCTCAGCGTCCACTTCCACCTGATCGCTGGTGTGATTCGCGACGACCATCACTTCCCGTTTCTGCCAGGCCTTCACGGTAATCATTCCGTTCGGGTTGTGAATCGTGATAACCGGCCGCACGTCTACGGCGAAGTGTTTCTCGAGGTGATGTGCGGAGGCGGACGTGACGCCGAAAAGGAGCAAACCAGAAATCAGAAGTCCCGTCGATTTCCATTTCCACTGCCCAGGAGAGAGCTGGCTGGTGCTCATCGGGTATATTCTCCGCGTTCGGCCATCTGCGCAAGCAAATCCGCTTTCTGTTCGTACGCTTCGTACAGATAGTCGCGAGCCATTTCGTTCTCAGGCTCTTCGCGCACGCTCTTTTCACACAAAGTAATATAGTTGTCAACAATCGCCAGGTTCTGGTGCAGGGAAGCGCTCACCACGGGATTGGAATTCGGAAACGCCGCGACGGTATTTTGTTCAACCGAATCCAGGTCGGCCCCGAGCCTTGCAGTTTCCGTTCCTTGAATCCAGCGATAGTCGTTCATCTGGCGATGAATCGGGCCGCTCAATGCCACGGCTGCTGCGATCAGCATCGCGAGGTAGGCCCCTGCGAGAGCAGGTCGCGGTATTGCTCCAAAGAATCCTTGAAACCAGCCGTTACGGCGATTCCGGATCAATCCTTCCTGCTCGAGCTGCGCGCGCAACGAAGTCCAAACGCGAGCCGACGGCTGTTCCTCTACCGTAGACAGATCGCGCGCGACAATTTGAATCGCGGCGAAATCTTCGACGAGGCCGCGGCATCGCACGCAGTCGCGCGCGTGGGCTCGCGCATCCGGGTGGCGCTCCCCGGTCATCCACGGTTCAACGTGATTCAGAAATTCCTTACAACCAATCGCTCCCATGGTTCAATCCTCGCCGCCGGCATTCCCGGCAGCCTTACGGTCCTCACGAGCTTTGTTGCGCAACGCCTCATGCAGCAGCTCGCGAAGCCGCATGCGCGCCTTGTGCAGTTGCGATTTCGAATTGCCTATCGAGCAACCCATAATGTCCGCAATCTCGTTGTGCTCGTAGCCTTGCACGTCGTGCAGAACGAACACCGACTTATAGCCCGGGGGCAACTGCTCGACTGCACGTTGAAGGTTAACGCGATCGAGCGACCCGCTTAGCCGCAAATCGGGTCCGCCGAAGTCACGCCGCGGGCCGCCTGAATCTTCATCCGGCTCGGTGACTTCTTCGAGTGACGTTTCCGTCGCCGATTTTTTCCGCAGGCGCATCAGCACGACGTTTACCGACAGCCGATGCAGCCACGTGGAAAATGCAGACTCTCCTCGAAACGTTGCTATCTTTCGGAACAACTGCAGGAAAGCTTCCTGCGTAAGATCTTCTGCTTCGGCCGTGTTGCTGACCATGCGAAGACACAGTGAATAAACTCGGCGGTTATGCAGCCGATACAAGCGCTCGAACGCCGCCGCATCTCCTTGCTGGGCCAGCCGGATCGCCTCCGCTTCCGGCATCTCTCCAGGTGTCTCGATTCGTCTCGTTCGGGCCACGCTACCCGTGGGGACGCATCCGTATCTGCGATGCGTCAGCCTGTCCAGAAGTTGTACTTTAGAGTTCTTGCCGCGCAACGGCAACACCGCCAGGATGTCGGCGGCGCGCGCTTCTACTCTCAGACCTGCCGTCCAATGCACAGGCCCGGCTCAACTTCTACTTATTTTCGACGGATTTCAGTCGAACGTCCAGTCCTGTTGCAGTCAGATGCTTGCAACCGCCGGATGGCACTACGCCGAGATTCGCGTGGTGAGACCTGGTCGCGAGCGCGTTCTCCGGGGGACGACCGGCGTTTCCAGGCGGTGAGAGAAGACAGAAACCTGGTCGGCGGGCAGCGCGCGCAGGAAGCATTTCATCACCACCTCCAGCTCGCGAAGACACGTGCTGATGTCGTAGTGAAGCGAATCGAGGCTTTTCCAGCAAACACCGGGGTGTACGGAACTTCCGTCGGAAATGCCGGCGGCCGCGTCAACAAATTCATGGTTCAGGCGGTCAATCGTATCCGAGAGAATTCGCAGCTTGTGGAAGAAACGCGAGCGGTCACCAAGCAGGACGTGATGCAAAATACCGTGCCAGGAAGCAGCGCTCTGTGCCGTGTCGCCGCGGAAGAAATCTGGTTTCAGCGGCTCGACTATGGGAAGGTCGCTAACGTGGCGGCCGCGGTCTGTCATGGCGTTCGAAGCGTCGATCAGGGTTAAAGAGAGGCGATCGTTAAGTTCGCTAGTGATCGAGAGTTGTTGGCGGGCGCAAACGAGTTCGCCGCGTGCTCGCAATGAAAGCGCCTCGTCCAGCGACACGCTCATCATGGCATAGCCGGATTCCCAGCGCCGGACCACCGCCTCGAAGAGTTGAGCCTTTTCGCGAGGTAGGGCAGCAATCCAGTCGTCAGAAACAAACCGACGGACAGAAGCAGGCTTACGCCCTCGCCTAAAAAGCACGCTGCCTCCGGAAACGCGCCGCATTATATACCACGATTTAATGCAAGTGGCGTTTTCTTGACGCTTCTTGAACGTGACCGCTATACTTCGTCCGACTCGCAGCGACGATCCATCGAGGAAAGGACGTTTCGTTGGAATTTGAGCCTGTCGACCAGTATCTTCAGCGCCGCGCAAAACTAAGCGAGATCGAAGCCTTGGGTCACGCTCGCTATCCGCACAAGTTCGACTGGACTCACACGCCGAAGCAGATACTGGAAAGGTTTGGGGCTCGCACCAGCGAGCAACTTACTTCCGAGCGTGTGGAAATTCGCACTGCCGGACGGATCATCGCGCTGCGGCCCCACGGTAAAGCGGCCTTCGCTCATCTGGTGGGTGAAGGCGCGCGCCTGCAGATTTACATCAAGCTCGACCTGGTAGGCGAACAGGCTTTCAAACTTTTTCAGCTGCTGGATCTAGGTGACATCATCGGCGTGTCGGGCCATTTGTTTAGAACTAGGACGAACGAATTGACCGTGTCAGTGGAAAAACTCGAGCTTTTGAGCAAGGCTCTCCTTCCGTTGCCTGAGAAATGGCACGGGCTCGCGGACGTGGAGCAGCGCTACCGGCGTCGGTACCTGGATCTGATCGTTAATGAGCGCTCGCGCGAGATTTTTGTCCGGCGGGCGCAAATGATCCGCGAGCTGCGAAAGTTTTTTGATGAGCGAGGCTACACCGAAGTGGAAACGCCGATGATGCATCCCATTCTGGGCGGCGCGACGGCCCGGCCTTTCGTAACCCATCACAACACATTCGACATGGATCTCTACCTGCGAATCGCGCCGGAACTTTATTTGAAGAGGCTCGTGGTAGGCGGGATTGACCGCGTCTATGAAATCAATCGCAACTTCCGCAATGAAGGAATCGATGCGATACACACGCCTGAATTCACGATGCTCGAGTTCTATCAGGCTTACAGTGATTATCTCGAGCTGATGAGTTTAACGGAAGATTTGTTCCGGACCGTGGCGGAGAATGTATGCGGGACCACGAGAGTGAAATACGGCGACATAGAAATTGATTTTGGCAAGTTCGAGCGCTTCTCGATGCGCGAAGCCATCTGTAAATATTGGCCCGCGGCCGCAGGCTCGGCGCCCCCAATTGCCGAGTTTACTGGGGACGGCGGCGCCCGGGCCATCGTAGAACGCTATAACAGTTATGCTCGATCTCGGGGGTTAGACTTGGTTCATACGGGAAAGCTCTCGGACGGGGAGCTGACCGGAGAGCTTTTCGGAAATATCGCCGAGCCGCACCTGATCCAGCCGACATTTATCTGCGACTTTCCCACCGACATATCGCCCCTCTCAAAGTGCCGGGAAGATGATCCGTCGCTCACCGAGCGGTTCGAACTGTTTGTCGCCGGCATGGAACTTGCGAACGGTTTCTCTGAGCTCAACGACCCAGCCGATCAGGAACGCCGTTTCCGCGCGCAAGTGGAAAAGGGTGGCCTGGAAGCGCCGAAGGAAGTGGACGTGGATTACATTCGCGCGCTGTCCCACGCTATGCCTCCTACAGCGGGCGAAGGCGTGGGCATCGACCGACTTGTGATGCTTCTCACCGATTCTCACTCGATTCGCGAGGTGGTCTTTTTTCCGCTTCTGCGTCCTGAATCATCGGAGCTCCAGCTGCAGTCGCCGGTTTCCGGAGAAGCCTCGCCGGCAAGCGCAGGAGCGAGAGCGTCTTCGAGTGCTCAGCCGAACAGCCGGTCAAACGCTCCTTCCAGCGAAAGACCAAAATGACATTCGAATGGCTCGTGGCGCTGCGGTATTTGCGTTCTCCGCATCGGCCGGCTGTGCTTCGTTTGGTTACGCTGCTCGCTGTTATAGGCGTCGCTGCGGGCGTGACGACACTTGTCATCGCGCTCTCGATGAACACTGGTTTCCGCCAGGCGATTCGCGATCGCCTGCTGAGCGTCACGGCACACATTAACCTCAAGCCAATAGGGAGGGACGGAATCAGCGACTATCGCGGCCTCATGGCCAGGCTTAAAGAGGCGCCCGGTGTTCGCTCAATTGAGCCCGCCATCTATGACACAGTTCTTCTCTCAGCCGGCCAGCACGCGCGCGGTATTGTGTTGAAAGGTGTGAATCCAGAGCTTGAACTGAACGCAAGTGAGGCGTTGCACCACATCATCGCCGGTGCAGAAGATTTTTCAGCCGACGCAGACGGCATTCCGGCGCTTCTCGTGGGGCGCATTCTTGCGGAAGATATGAAGGTTTCCGCGGGTACTTACGTCACGCTCACCAGTCCGCAAGGGAGCCTTACGCCGTTTGGAATGGTGCCGAGATCGCGGCGCTTTCGAGTGACCGGAATCTTTGATTCTGGCTTTTACGACTACGATGCAAATTGGGCATTTGTCACCCTTGGTCCCGCGCAAGGACTCGCAGGCATCGGCGATGTAGTGAGCCTGCTCGAAGTAAGAGTGATGCGTATGGACGACGCACCGTCCATCGCCCAGGATCTGGTACGCCGCGCCGGGCAGGGGTTTACGTTCACCACGTGGATGGACGAAAATCGCGCACTCTTTCACGCACTCAGCCTAGAGAAACTTGTGACCGCGCTTTTCATCGGCTTGATCACGTTCGTCGCCGGACTGAATATCCTGGTTGTGCTCACGATGACCGTAACCGACCGTGCGAGGGACATTGCTGTGCTGATGGCCATGGGCGCACGACGGCAGCAAGTGCGAAAAATATTTATCCTTCAGGGGCTCATTGTAAGCATTGCTGGAACAGCCTCAGGCCTACTCGTCGGTTACACACTCGCATGGGTCGCCAACCAGTGGCGGTTAATCCCGCTCAATCCCGAGGTATACGCGATTCCCTACGTGCCGTTCCATGCGAATGCCCTTGATGCTGTATGGATCGCAGCGGCGGCGCTAGCAATCAGCCTGGCCGCCACGATGTTACCGGCGCGTTCCGCTTCGCGAATCTTACCGGTTGAAATCCTGCGGTTCGAGTAGTTTCGTTTCGAGACAAACTTCACTCAAAGAACCATGCGTTTTCCTCAAGTAAGTTGCGGCCGTGCTAGAATTAAGTGGGAAGCGCAGGTGTCGGTTTGGGTGGACGCATGAAACCAAGCGTGGAATGGTAGCTGGAGGTCACAGTAAGGCAAAATTATGCAACTTATTGGAATGCCTTGCCCTCCCCAAATCAGCACTCTCAAGCATTCAAAGGACATACGAAACCGCCGGTTCGGCATCTAAACTGAGATAGGAATAGCAGGCGATCTCAGAGGCAGGCGAACGGATGGGTGTAGTTCTTATAGACGAGGCGCATCAAGCGGGCGCGACAACGCGAGCGGAAATGATTCTGCGCGTGGAAGCGCTGCGCAAGTCGTTCCGCTCTGGCTCGCAGGAAATCACGCCTCTTGAGGGAATCGATCTTTCCATCGAAAGCGGCGAATTGATCGCTATTGTAGGACCGTCCGGTAGTGGCAAAAGCACTCTGCTCCATCTGCTGGCTGCGCTGGACACTCCAACGAACGGTACAGTATACTTCGCCGGAAATTCGCTTTGCTCGTTTTCAGAGACGGAGCTGGCGGAATATCGCAATCACACCGTGGGTTTTGTCTGGCAGCGGCACCACCTACTGCCCGATTTCACGGCCGCGGAAAATGTAGCGATGCCGTTGTTAGTCTGCGGGACGGCGGTGGGCGAAGCGCTTCGAACGGCGGGCGAATGGCTGGGTGAAGTGGGGTTGGGGAATCGCGCGGAGCAGCGTGCGGGGGAACTGTCAGGGGGTGAGCAGCAACGCGTGGCACTTGCTCGAGCACTCGTAAACGGCCCCAGTTTGCTCCTCGCGGACGAACCTACCGGAGACCTCGACGAGCGAAACGCGGACGCGATTTTCGAACTCATGCAGCGCCTACACCGGTCGCACCATCTGACTTCCGTGATCGCAACGCACAATTTGCAGCTGGCCCGGCGGGCGAATCGAGTTCTGGTTTTGGAGCATGGAAAGCTGACACCAGGAGGCGAACAGCTCCCCGGATCGTCGCCTTCCATGGATCGGCAGGGAAGTAGCGGCACAGTGAGTCCGGGAGAGCGTGGGTGAACCGTGTTTGAACGCTACACAGAGAAAGCGCGGCGCGTAATTTTCTTCGCCCGATATGAAGCGAGCCAGTACGGCAGCCCGTACATCGAGACGGAGCATTTGCTGCTCGGATTGCTTCGCGAGGACAAGGCGCTCGCGAACCGTTTTCTGCGTTCTCACGGTTCGATCGAGTCTATTCGTAAAGAAATTGAATCGCGCATTACCGTCCGCGAACGGATTTCCACGTCGGTGGAGGTCCCTCTCAGTCAGGAGTGCAAGCGCATACTCAATTACGCTGCGGAAGAAGCCGAGCGCCTTGGCCACAAACACGTGGGCACCGAGCATCTTCTTCTAGGCGTTTTGCGCGAGGAGAAGTCCTTTGGCGCGGAAATCTTGCTGGAACGCGGACTGCGGCTTTCCTCCGTGCGCGAGGAGCTATCGCGCAGCGCGGGAGAGAAGGTGCCTGTGAATCGGCCAAAAGAAACTTCACTGCTTGCCGAATTTAGCCGTGACCTCACGCAGGCGGCGATGGAAGGGCAGCTCGATCCGCTCGTGGGACGTGATCGCGAACTCGAACGCGCGATCCAGATCCTTTGCCGCCGGACGAAGAACAATCCCGTCTTGATCGGCGAACCCGGCGTCGGCAAGACAGCTATCGTCGAAGGTCTGGCACAGCGCATTTCGGATGGGGATGTCCCGCCGTTCCTTGCGGACAAGCGCATTCTGTCCCTCGACCTTTCTTTGATCGTTGCCGGAACAAAATATCGCGGGCAGTTCGAAGAGCGGCTAAAGACGATCATGAAGGAACTGATGGAGAGCCAGAACGCCATCGTGTTTATCGACGAATTGCATACGCTGGTGGGCGCCGGTTCGGCTGAGGGATCGCTCGATGCCGCGAATATTTTGAAGCCGGCTTTGAGCCGCGGAGAAATCCAATGCATCGGCGCAACGACGCCGGGGGAATACCGCAAGTCCGTTGAGAAAGACCGTTCTCTCGAGCGCCGATTCCAATCCGTTAAGGTGGTGGCGCCGAACGAGGACGAAGCCATCCTTGTGTTGCAGGGCGTACGCGACCGTTACGAAAAGTTCCATGCCGTCAGCTACACCGACGAAGCGATTCGCTACGCCGTATATCTCTCGAACCGCTACATTCCCGACCGCTTCCTTCCGGACAAGGCGATCGATCTCGTCGACGAGGCCGGCTCGCGCGTGAAGCTTCGACAGGCGATGCTGCCGGATGAAGTGGCTGAAGTGCAGAAGCGCGTGAAATTCATTACGCACCGGATGGAAACCGCCATCGCCAACCACGAGTTCGAAAAGGCGCGGTTTTATTCCGAAGAAGAGCGCAAGGAAAAAGAGCATCTGCGCTCACTGCGCGAAAAATTGAAAATCGACGATTCCTCCACTGGCGTCGTCACGCGTGAAGACATCGAAGAGGTCGTCGCGCGCTGGACCGGTATTCAGGTCTCCGCGATCAAAGAGGACGAGCAGCAGAAACTGCTGCGTATCGAAGAAGAATTGCACCGCCGTGTCATCAGCCAGGACAAAGCGATTACCGCGCTCGCACGGGCCATTCGCCGCAGTCGCGCGGGCCTGAAGGCGCCCGGACGTCCGGTGGGCTGCTTCCTCTTCCTCGGGCCGACGGGTGTCGGCAAGACGGAAGTCGCGCGCCGCCTCGCCGAGTTCCTGTTCGGCAGCGAAAAATCTCTGATCCGCTTCGACATGTCCGAATACATGGAGAAGCATTCGGTATCAAAACTGATCGGTGCGCCTCCAGGATATGTCGGCTATGAAGAAGGCGGGCAGTTAACTGAACGTGTGCGCCGCACTCCTTACGCAGTGATTTTGCTCGACGAGATCGAGAAGGCGCACCCGGATGTTTACAATATCCTGTTACAGGTGTTCGAAGATGGTCAGTTGACCGACGGTCTTGGCAACACGGTCGATTTCCGTAACACGATCATCATCCTCACGTCCAACATCGGCGCGCGGCAGCTGCAAAAACAATCCGGCCTTGGATTCGCATCCGCGGACGAGCTGGCGATTGCGAAGAGTCAGGACGATATGGTGATGGGTGAGGTGAAGCGGGTTTTCAATCCCGAATTCCTCAACCGCTTGGACGAAGTGATTTTGTTCAATTCGCTGACGGATGATGATCTGTTGCGGATTATCGATCTGCTCGTGAGCCAGATTAACGACACGCTGGTGCATCGCCAGGTGCAGATTGCCATGACACCTGAGGCGCGCCAGTGGATTCTCGAGAAGACCTGCAGCGATCGAAATTACGGCGCGCGGCCGCTCCGGCGCGCGTTACAGAAGTACGTCGAAGACCCATTGTCGGAAGCTTTGATTCAGGGCGGATTGCAACGACCGGCGACTCTGGAAGTTTTTCTGTCCAGCGACGGCCTATCGTTCCGGCCTGTAATTGAAGCAACCCCAGTGGCCCACTAAGAATCCTACGCGCAAGCCGGGCTGGAGCGGTCCGGCGGGGGAGCAAACAATTTTGGGCGGGGGACTGCGGCCTTGACAGCCATGGCCGCTAGCAAGAAAATTTTTCTGCGCCTATTCGAACTCCTCGTCGTTGTGTGTCTCGTCGCGCTTGCGTGTACGAAACCCCTTTGGGGTCAACAACAACCTCCCGGACCTCAATACGTGATATCGAATATTGAGTTTCAAGGCAACCGTCGCGTTCAGCGCGATACGCTGCTCGCGCGCATTTTTTCGCGCAAGGGCGATCCTTTCACGGAAGAAGGCGTGCGCCGCGACTTCCAGGCATTGTGGAACACGCAGTTCTTCGAGGATGTTCGTTTGGAAGTGGAAGACGATCCTAATCAGGCCTTCGGCAAAATTCTCATCTTCTATGTGACAGAACGTCCGATCATTCGCCGCATCGAGTACAAGGGAAACAAATCCATTACCGAGTCCGACATTCTCGACGCATTTAAGGACAAGAAGGTAGGGCTCTCGGTCGAAAGCCAGTTCGATCCAACGAAAATCAAGCGCGCTGAAGTAGTGATTAAATCACTGCTGGCCGAGCACGGCCGCCAGTTCGCCACAGTGAAGCCGACGTACGAACGGATCGCCGCGACCAATGCCGTCAAACTCGTATTCAATATCGACGAAGGTCCAAAGGTGAAAGTCGGCACGATCACTATTGTGGGTAACCACGCATTTTCCGACCGAAAAATTATCCGCGCGATGCATCACGATCGTCCGTATTCGATTCCCCTGTATATCACCTATATCCCTGTGATGAATAAGACCTTCGACCGCCGCAAGCTTGACGAAGACTTGGAAGCAGGTGTGCGCGCTCTATATCAAGACCACGGCTATACCAAGGCGGTCGTCGATGTCTCCAGCCTGAAGACGGTGGACGAAGAGCGCCCGGGCATCCCCGGGCCGTGGCCCGGCTTTGGCGCCAGACACGGCAAGGTCACCGACATCACGATCAAGATCGAAGAGGGCGAAGTATACCGGATGGGGAAGCTTTCTTTCCGCAGCAGTGATCCTGAGCAAGGGCTGGTGTTCAAGCCCGACGTTTTGCAGCGAGTGTTTCCGCTGAAGCAGGGTGATGTTTTCGCGGCTGATAAAATTCGCAAAGGACTCGACACGTACAAAAAACTCTACGGCGAGTTTGGATACATCGACTTCGTTGCCACGCCTCTCACTGAAATCGACGGTAAGAGCCGCATCGTCAACATCACCATGGAATTCGAGCAGGAAAAACAATTCTTTGTACGGCGCATCGAGTTTGCAGGCAACACCACGACGCGCGATAAGGTGATCCGCCGCGAACTGCTCCTCGACGAGGGGCAGATCTTCAATAACCGCCTTTGGGAGGTCAGTCTTCTGCGGCTCAATCAGCTGAACTTTTTCGATACGATCAAACCAGAAAACGCGGAATTAAAACGCAATGTGAAGGCCGGAACGGTCGACATTCGCCTGAAGGTGCACGAAAAGGGCAAGCAGACCATAAGCTTCTCGGGAGGCGTAAGCGGAATCGCCGGAAGCTTTATCGGCCTGACATATCAAACCAACAATTTTCTGGGTTTGGGCGAAACGCTCACGCTGGGTGGACAACTGGGCAACCGGCAGACGAACCTCACGTTTGGATTCACTGAGCCATATCTTTTCGACCGGCCCATTTCAACCGGATTCACGATCTTCGTCAGCAAATTCAACTACAACCAGGCGCGCGAGCTGGGCATCCTCTCGGGCCAGCAAATTGCCCTCAATCCTGCCCTCGAGGAAAACTACTCGCAGGATTCGAAGGGCTTTACGCTTTTTGCGAGCTACCCCATCAAGAGATTCTCGTTCACTCGCCTCGGGCTTACATACGGGTTTTCGGCTACGAACATCACCACTTTCAGCCAGTCGGCCCAACTGCTGTTTGAAGTGATCCAGTTTCGCGGGCTAGCGGGTCCTTCAGCGCTTCGCGGCATCCGCGAAAGTAAAATTACGCCTACGCTTTCTTACAGCACCGTGGATAGCCAAATCAATCCGACCCACGGCAAGAGCTTTTTTATCGGGTCGACGTTCGAGGGCGGGCCGCTTCAGGGAAACGTCAACGTTTTATCGAATACGTTCACGATGACGTATTTTCATCCAGTGCGCAAACGGAGAAACATTTTTGGCTTCCGGCTGTTGGCTGCGACCGAAACCGGTTACGGCGGTAAAGACATTGTGCCGTACAACCGTTTCTACCTCGGCGGCGAGAACGATATTCGCGGCTTTGATTTCTTCACGATTTCACCGTTCGTCGATATTCCCAGCCTAACGTCGACGAACGTTACCTATCTTGATCCCACGCGGCTTGGCCCCACGGGCTCGCCGCTTCCGCAAACTCTGGCTGTGCCTACGATTCAATTCTTTCCCACGCGTCCCGGCGGAGACACGCAGCTCGTCACGAACGTCGAGTACCGAATCCCGATCGCCGGTCCCGTCAGCGTGGGCTTGTTCTCCGATCTTGGCCTGGATGGCGTAGCTCATCAGTCGCAACTGAAGATCGACCCCGCTGCGTTCGCGCAAATTCGGGAAGAATTCTGTTCGAACCAGCCGACTTGCCCATTAACCTCCAGCCGCCTTCCGATTATCGGTAACACCAACTTTAAACCGCACACGTCTAGCGGAGCCGAGTTGGTGGTTCAGTTGCCCATTGTGAACGCGCCGTTCCGAATTTATTACGCTTATAATTGGTTGCGCTTGAATTCGACGATCCAGGGCGCGTCGCCCGTGTTCAGTATCAGTCCGTCCGTCCAGAATTCCTTACCTCCGGGGGTCTTGCAGACGCAGATTCTTCCGGATTTGAATACGATCAGCCAGGCAGAGACCCAGCGTTTACCTGCGAACCTGATTGAGCCGAAGCACACGTTCCGCTTCACTGTAAGCCGAACCTTCTAAACGCCGCCGATGGGCTGCGTAATGCAAAAGGGACCAAAGTCCCCCGCGCAGAAAGTATTTGGATCGAGAAGTCGGAGGAAACAGGAATGAGAGTTTGGACAATAGGTGCGGCGGCTATCCTCGCAGCCATGGTGGCAGGCTGCGGAGGAAATAGTACGCCCGTGGGAGTCACCGTCGTTCCGACTGAGCCGTCGACGAGCCCGTTCCCAGTTCTTCGGAACGGAACTCAGCAGTTCAGCGCACTGGTAACACCTCCAGGTGCGGCGACTTGGCAGATCTGTCTGCCTCCTGCGACTTCCGGCCAAGTGCCCACCACGTGCTCGCCGCCAAACAAGGGTCAAACTGCCTTGTCCGGGTACGGAACTATCAGTCCGAACGCAGCTGGCACTAGCGCTGTCTATTCCGCCCCTGCGACAATTCCAAGTCCCGACGGTTTCATCATTGTGGCGACCAGTGTCCAAAATCCCAAGGTGTTCGGCATTACCTTTGCCACGATTATTTCCGGCGTTGAAATAACGATTGCTCCAACATCCGCTTCCATGGGTACCCTGGAACAGTTGCAATTCACTCCAACCGTCACTGGAAGTTCTAATGCCGCGGTCGCGTGGACCGTGAGTGGGGGCGGCGAAACGAATATCGCCGGAGGAGATTCCGTCACCGGTACAATCACGCCCAGTGGTCTATACACAGCTCCTGGTACGGCGGGCGCTTTCGTCTTAACGGCTACGTCCGCGGCGGATCCGTCAGTCTCAGCGACGGTTCCGGTTACGGTTTCTCTGGCCGCAGATCCAGTGTTAACCTCCATTGATCCTCCGACGGCAATCGAGGGCTCGGTTCAACAGGATATTTTCCTTTCCGGCTCAAACGTTCTCTCGACCAGCGTGGTTCTTGCCAATGGCGTGCCCGTTCCCACGACGCTGCTTACCTCAAGCGCGGGAGTGCTGCGTGCCACGATTCCCGCTGCTCAACTGACAGGAAATCCTTCGCTCGTTCCGATTCAAATCCGGCGGCAGAACGGTGACGTGTCTCAGACCGTCAACTTGACGTTGATCCCCACGCGTCCAGCGATCGTTGCGTCCTCACCCTCTAGCGTCTCGCAGAATGCTTCTTCGGTTAGCATCGGTCTCACTGGCGGGTATTTCTCGCCATCCGTGCAGGCAATTTTCAATGGCACATCCCTGGGTCCGGTCATTCCTAGCAACACTCGGCAATTGTCCGTGACCGTACCTCCCGGCGATCTGAGCGTCCCTGGTTTGTATCCGTTGGTGCTTGAGAACAGCCAGCTCGCTCCGCCGGCCGTTCTGAATCCGCTGATTCCGCCCCCCGCCGGAATCTCTGCCGTGAATGTGGCTGTCGAGCCAGCACCGGGATCAATCCCGACCGCACCGGTGGTCCCGAGCATTCCGGTTGGAAAGAGTCCTTCGGCAGTCGCCATCAATCCGGCTACGGGCGAAGCGGTCGTCGCCAATACCACCGATGGCACGGTCTCTGTGATCGATCTCAAGCCTGCAACGCCGGTCGTGGTCGCCACAATTCCCGTCGGCTCGGCCCCTACTGGAGTAGCGGTGGATTATTTGTTGTCGCCACCGATCGCAGTCGTCGTGAACAGTGGCGATGCTACTCCCGATCTTTCCGTGATCAACCTAAGCACAAACACAGTGATCGGAACGGTTAACCTTACTGGTTTTGTGCCAGTGGGAAGCAAGCCATTCTCCATCGGGATCAACTCCGCCACTCACCGGGCTTTCGTGGCGAATGCTTCGGCAAACGTGGGCATCGTGGTCGACCTCGTGAATGCGAATCCCGGTGCCACTCTACCTTGCAACACGGCTCCTTGCCCCATCGCGCAGATTGGCGGCAATCTGACTATCTTTGGCACCGGTTCCAACCCTCAAGTCGCGATTGATCCGCGCGTAAACTGGGCCGTCGTCACACCAGGCGGAGCCGGAACCATCAATATCGTGGACCTCGGCCGCGCCCCGAGCGCGGGAGACGGAGGTCGCGCGCCCGTGCTTGTGGCGACGCTTCAGTTGACTCCCACGGTTCAAGGCGTGAGCATCGACACGGAAACTCATCAAGTCCTGCTGAGCGACCCGGCAAGTACGACGCTTTTCACCTTCAGTTTGCTGAATCAGTCCGTCGGTTCTGTCTCGTTCCCAGTGATCGAATCAGGCTTCACTTCGACCGGAGTAAACTCTTTGGCGAACGTCGGAATCGCTGTAAATGAGAACGATGACAGCGCTTCGGTGGTCGACCTTGCCACCGGGATACCCTTGAGGAATGTAACGCTCCCGGCAGGAAGCTTTCCGCAGGCCGTCGTTGTCGATCAAGGAACTGGCGAGGCGGTAGTGGTAAATCAGGGGACGAACAGCGTTTCGATCGTTTCGCTTGGCTCTCCATCGACTTTACCTCCCACGCTGCGCAGTCTCCAGATTGTGGATGCCAGCCCCGCAGTTACTTTCACTCCGGCAACTGGCTCCGTGAATCTTACGATTACCGGCCACGGGTTCTCTACTCCAGGAACACAGGTGTTGCTCGATGGTGCGCCGTTGCCCGCAAATCTGGTGAATGCCGTGAGTGATCGCCAGATCGTTGCCGCAATTCCTGCCGCGTATCTTGCGTCCGCGCGACGCTACATCGTAACTGTGCAAAATACAGTCGCTGGAAATCTGAACGTATCGAACGCCACAGATTTCACCGTCATCCAGCCGGTCGCTGTTGGCAACGCGCCGTTTGGTGTCGCGGTCGATACCGACAGCGACTTCGCGCTTGTGACGAACAACGGAGATAACACCGTATCCGTAGTGAATTTGATAAACGGTACGGTCGTTGGCTCCCCCATTTCCGTCGGTACGAATCCGGAAGGCATCGCTGTCGTGCCGCGGCTCGGTCTGGCGGTAGTTGCGAATTTCGGCAGTAACAACGCCACCATCATCGATGAGACTGAAACGGTCGGACCCAAGACAGTCACTCTGTGTCCGTCGTGCTTTCAACCAGTAGCCGTGGCAATTAATGAGGACACCCTCACGGCCGCGATTACTAACAGCGCCACGAGCAGTCCAACCAACCCCACAGCCGTTTCGTCGATCAGTATCGTCGACATAACAACCGCTTCGACCACCTTGAACCCTCCAGTCGACCCGGATCCTATCGCCATTGCGATTGATCCGACACTTAATCTCACCGCCACGGCTTGCGAGCTTGTACCCACATCGGCTACGCAGCAGGCGGGAGCGCTCGATATCGGGCCCATCGGCGGGAATCCGACCACGCAGCGGGTTTTCGGACTCCAGATTCCCACAGGCGTGATTTTCGATCCAGTCAGCCAGGTGTTTTTGGTCGCGAACAGCGCCCAAAATCAAATCGTGATTGTCGATCCCGTTACATTCAACTCCACGACCCTGCGCGCTGGAATCGACCCCACGTCTCTTGATTACAATTTCCAGACGAGCACGCTTGTCACTGTGAATTCGGCGAGCAATTCCATTTCGGTACTCGATTATGTGTGTCCGCCTACGGGTGTGAACCCCGCTTGCGGTGCCCCGCAAGTACGTGCCGTTCTCGGGCTAAGCGGGTCGCAGTCGTTTTCGACGCTGCTGCAATTCGCGGTTGCCATTGATCCCAAGTTGAATCTCGCTGTGGTTGTGGACAAGGCCAATAGCCGGGTGCTGCTCATCCCGCTGCCACATTAGCGCTGGATGGAGGCCGGCTCGCGAGGCCAACCCCGCTGCTTTGTGAGCGCATCCAAAAATATTGGTGGGAGGGAATTATCGAGGCAGCAGCTGTCAAGGCGCGTCCGGCTTAGACATCGAGCGCCGGGCGCCGACGGTATTTTTTGAATCCAATTGACCGTATCTGCCTGCCGCGTCTATAATCTAAGGTTTCCATCGAACGCAATATCGGAAGAAGGAGTCAGAATGAAGATGAGATTGGCAATTTCGGCTTTAGCAGCGGTCCTGGCAGCGCCTGCCGTTTGGGCGCAGACGAGCGGTGCACGCCCCGCGGATCCAGTTGCTGCTCCGGCGACGAAAGTGGGTGTGATCAACATCCAAGTCGCCATCACGAACACCGCGGAAGGCAAACAAGCGGCAGCTGAGTTGCAATCCCAATTCGCGCCTCGCCAGACCGAGCTTCAGAACATGCAGCGGCAGATCGAAGACATCCAGACGCGGCTGCGCACCGGTGCCACCACTCTAAGCGACGACGAAAAGGCGCGTCTCGGGCGGGAAGGCGATCAGTTGGCTCGCTCCTTCCAGCGCAAGCAGCAGGAGTTTCAGGACGATTCGAACGAAGCGCAACGCGAAGCGGTTGATCGCATCGGCCGCAAAATGATCGACGTGCTCGACAAGTACGCGAAAGGAAACGCCTATACGGTTGTTCTCGACACGTCATCGCAGACGCCTCTGGTACTCTTTGCGTCTAACCAACTCGACGTTACGCAGGAAGTTATCCGCCTCTATGATCAGACCTATCCCGTAAAGTCGGCTGCAGCAAAACCGGCGGCCGCAAAGCCAGCCGCTCCCAAACCGGCGACCCCCGCCCCGTCGACTCCGAAGCCGCAGTAACTCGACCGGCGCTGTTTTTCGAAGGCCTCTCCTGAACCAGGAGGGGCCTCGCTTTGACCTCGCCTGGCTATAAGGGGATCTCGGAAAACGAGCAAAGTTGGTCCAGCGGGCAATCTCCAACAGCCTTGCGTTTTGGGGTGAGGGAATCTATACTGAGTTGCTTCCAGAATGGTCGGACGACCCAGTGGGCGCGAGCCCACTTTTTTGTTGGGCGAAACAGTCGCCCGGGCGTAGAGGTCTCGGCAAAGCCTAAATGCCGCAGTTCGAACAGAATGGACTTGGGAAAGATTCGAGAGGCAGCAGAGCGGGTGGCCCGTTCGGAAGGCCTCGAGGTATTTGACGTTGAGTGGAAGATTGGCAAGGAGCGGCTGCTCCGGGTCTATATCGACCGGCTGCCCGGGGCTGCCAATCCCGAGAACTTGGGGATCACTCATAAGGATTGTGAGCGAGTCAGCGAGCAGTTGAACGTAATCCTCGATGTCGAGGATCTCGTGCCCGGGCCGAGCTATATTCTCGAAGTCAGCTCGCCGGGACTCGACCGCAAGCTCATCAAGCCTGCCGACTACGAGCGCTTCGTGGGGCGGTTGGCAAAGATTTGGCTGAACGAGCCTGTCGAAAAACAGAGGTTTTTCGAGGGCCGCTTGGCAGGCTATGCCGACGGCGTCGTCAGAATCGCGATGAAAGATCGCGAGCTGTCGGTTCCGTACGACGGGATTCGCAAGGCGAATCTGGTTATCGAGCTGTAGGGAGAAACGGATGGCGAGTCAGCTGTACCAGACAATCGAGCTGATCAGCCGGGAAAAGCACATTGAACCGGAGATCATCGTCGCGGCGATTGAAGACGCGATGGTGGTGGCGGCGCGGAAATATTACCGTACCGAGGAAGATCTGCGCTCCAAGTTCAATCCGGAAACGGGCCAGGTAGACGTGTTTTCCGTTCACGTCGTGGTCGACGAAGTCGCCGACCCGCTGCGCGAAATCTCTCTGGTGGATGCTCGCAAGCGCAATCCTGCCATCGAAGTCGGAGGAGAGGTCACCGAGACAAAACCCACCGACGTGCTCGGAAGAATCGCCGCGCAAACTGCTAAACAGGTGATCCTGCAGAAAGTGCGTGAAGCCGAGCGCGACACGATCTACAACGAATTTCATACTCGCGTCGGTGAACTCATAAACTCCGTCGTGAAACGCATGGAAGGTCCGGACATCATCGTCGATCTCGGCCGCACGGAAGCGCGCCTGCCGAAGCGTGAACAATCTCGCCTCGAGGCCTATAACGTAGGAGATCGCCTTCGAGTCACGATTCGTGCGGTCGAACGCGCCGCCAAGGGACCCCAGGTGATTGTTTCCCGCGCGGATCCTGTTCTTGTACAGCGGTTGTTCGAGATGGAAGTTCCGGAAATTTACGACGGCACGGTACAAATTCGCGCGGTCGCGCGCGAGGCGGGCGAACGCACCAAAATCGCCGTCGAAAGCCGCGACAAAGACGTGGACCCGGTCGGCGCATGCGTTGGGATGAAGGGCATGCGCGTGCAGTCGATCATCCGCGAGTTGCGCGGTGAAAAAATCGACATCATCCCGTTCAATGAGGATACGGTCGCGTTCGCCCAGAAGGGTCTCAGCCCCGCCAAAGTCACGCGCGTCCAAATTATCGACTCGGAAGAAAAGCGCTTGGAAGTGATTGTCGAAGACACGCAGTTGTCGCTGGCAATCGGCAAAAAAGGGCAGAACGTCCGCCTCGCCAGCAAACTGATTGGCTGGAATATCGACATCAAGAGCGAGGAAGAGAAGCGTCGCGAGATCGAAGCGCAGATGGCCGCGCTCACCGCTCCCGGGACGCCGCTTACCGAATTGAAGGGCGTCGGACCTAAAACAATCGAAAAGCTCGAAGCGGCCGGCATTTCGTCCGTCGAAAAACTGGCCGATATGACTCCCGAACAACTCGTTGAAATTCCGGGCATCGGCGAAAAGATGGTCGAAAAGATTCACCAATCCGTCGCCATGTATTTTCAGGCGCTTGAGCAGGCAGCGACGGCGGCTCCAGAGCCAGTCGCTGCGGAAACTACAGAATCTCCAGTTGCCGAACATCCCGCGTCCGACGAAGCCGAGCTCGGCACAGAACCGTCTGGGGAAGACGGAGCAATCTCAACTGTTGAGTCCGAACCCGAAACGACCGAAGAAGCGGTCACAACGGAAGAATCGCCCGCGATTTCACCGGCAGTGGAGGGGAACGCCCCCGAAGAATCGGCGCCTGCAACTGAAGAAAAAGCCCGGAAGCAAAGTGGTTCTGAGTAGTAGCTTTTAAAAATTAGGAGCGGCAGGATTAGAGGCTGATGCCAGATTCCAATCAAATCCGTATTAACGAGCTGGCCCGCGAACTCGAGATCAAGGCCAAGGTACTGATCGACTATCTGCCGGAGATCGGCGTCGCGGAGAAAAAGACCCACTCGAGTTCAATCGATCTCGATAAGGCAGAGCTCGTTCGGAAGCACTTCGGTCAGGTCGCCGCGCAGGAGGCTGCGGCCGAGGCTGAGAAACAAGCTAAGGCGACGGCTGCGAAAGCGCGACCGTCGTCAGCAGTACGACCAGCCGCGTCTCCGGCCCCTGTATCGGCATCTGTAGCTACGCCCGCCGCGGCTGCGCCGACGCCTCCGGGTAAAACTGCGGGCCCGGCGTCTCTACCAACCGAACCAGCCGCCAAGCCTACGATAGTGCCGCCGCGAGCAGGCGCGCCCGGTACCCCCGTAGTGGTGGCTCGACCCGCCGCACCAGCGCCTGCGGCACCGAAGCCAGGCGTCCCAGTTGCACCAGCCACGCCTCCCGCGGCTCCCGCTGCGGCTCGCCCCGGCGCTCCGGCAGCTCCAAGACCTTTTCCTGCGCCCCGGCCAGCACAACCGGGCCAACAAGGCGCCCCTTATTCCCAGCGACCGGCTGCGGCGAGTCCCTCTACCGCTCCTGGCGCTCCGCGACCTGCGGTCGGTTCGCCTACGGGTCAAAGGTTCCCTTCGCGTCCCGGTGGACCGTCAGGCCCTGGCCAAGTTCGGCCAGGTGCCGCACCCTCGTATGGCGGCAGACCTGGCGCACCAGGGCAGACTCGTCCCAGCGGTCCGCCATCCAGATTCCCGCAACGTCCCGGCGGTGGACGCCCTCCTTCGAATGAACCCGTCGGCGGCCAGCGGCCTGGCGCCACTGGCGTTCCGAAGGCGGAGCCGGGAAAGCCGCTTTACGCGCGAAAGCCTCCCACTTCCACGCGCGGCCGGCCGTTAATCGAAAAGCGTTTTGCCGAAGGGGAACGCAAGCTGCATCCCGTCCGCACGCGTCCAGGCGTCGGGTCTGGTCGTTCTGCGCAGATCGAACCTGTCGTGCCGGTGAAACGCGAGCCGCGCGAGGTCACGGTCACCGAAGGCATCACGGTCCGCGAATTGGCGGAGAAGCTCGACATCCGGGCGAAAGAGTTGCTGAAGACGTTGCTCGACCGCGGCGTTTTCGCCAGCATCAACCAGGCGCTCGACGTGCCTACCGCGACGAACCTCGCCGAGGCCTTTAACGGTATCGTGCAAGTCGTGACCTACGAAGAACAGCTCGTCGAAGAAGAAAAGGTTACGGAAAAGCGGACGGGAAATCTACAGCCGCGTGCGCCCGTTGTCACCGTGATGGGCCACGTCGACCACGGCAAGACAAGTCTTCTCGATGCGATTCGCGAAACAGAGGTCGCCGCGGGCGAAGCTGGCGGTATTACGCAGCACATTGGTGCGTACGAAGCGCATCTGAAAGATCGGCGCATCGTATTCATCGATACCCCCGGCCACGAAGCCTTCACGCGCATGCGCGCGCGTGGCGCAAAGGTCACGGATATCGTCGTCCTCGTTGTCGGCGCGGATGACGGCGTCATGCCCCAGACGGAAGAAGCAATCGATCACGCCAAGGCTGCGAAAGTGCCCATCATCGTCGCCATCAACAAAATAGATAAGCCGGACGCACAACCGGAACGCGTGAAGCGCCAGCTCGCGGACCTTGGACTCATGCCGGAAGAGTGGGGCGGCGAAACTGTGATGGTCGAAGTTTCAGCGAGGACGAAGGCAAATATTCCGCGGCTGCTCGAAATGATTTTGTTGGTCGGCGATTTGCGCGAACTGAAAGCCGATCCCGACGCTCCTGCCAGCGGAACCGTACTTGAATCGCGAGTCGACAAGGGACGCGGTCCTGTTGCGACGGTTCTTGTTCAGAATGGAACGCTGCACGTGGGAGACGTCTTCATCGTTGGCTCAGTGTACGGAAAAGTCCGTGCCATGTTCGACGATCGCGCCCTGCCCATTAAAATTGCCGCGCCGGCAACTCCGGTCGAAGTTCTTGGACTCCAGGGCATTCCCGAAGCGGGCGACCAATTCCAGGTCGCGGACGAAGCGAAGGCGCGGCACATTGTCGAATACCGGCAGGGAAAACAGCGCGAAGCCACCCTCGCGAAGACAGCTTCCTCCGGCCGCCTCACGCTCGATCAATTGCACGAGCAACTCAAGGCTGGCGACGTCAAAGAATTGCCCGTGGTCATCAAAGCGGACGTTCAAGGATCGGTCGAAGTTCTCAGCGAGATGCTGCCGAAGCTTTCTAACGACCAGGTAAAACTCAAAGTCATTCACGCCAGCGTCGGGGCGGTCACGGAAACCGACGTGCTCCTCGCCTCCGCATCGAACGCAATTATAGTCGCGTTCAGCGTCCGGCCGGAACGCAAGGCGTCCGAGCTCGCGCAGCGTGAAGGCGTCGACATTCGGCTGCACACGATTATCTACGAATTGCTCGACGAGTTGAAAAAAGCCGTGGCGGGCCTCCTCGCTCCGGTCATCAAGGAAGCTTATCTTGGACGCGCCGAGGTGCGCGACACCTTCCGCGTCAAGGGCGTCGGCATGATCGCTGGCTGTTACATTCAGGACGGTCTCATGAAGCGCGATGCGGATGTTCGTGTCCTTCGCGACAACGTCGTGATCTACACCGGTAAAATCAGTTCGTTGCGCCGCTTCAAGGACGATGTCAATGAAGTCCGTACCGGTTTCGAATGCGGCCTCAGCGTTTCGAATTTCGCCGACATCAAGACGGGCGACATTTTGGAATGCTTCAAGATGGAGCGCGTTGCGCCCGTCGCCGCTAATCTCGATTCGCGCATCAATATGCAAGCGAGTGTGGAAGCAAACCGGAATTAGCTCGAGTTCCGGTTGCTATCCGATTCACCCGTTGCTCCCTTTTCGACGGGGCGCCAATGCCGATCGGCCTCCTTACCCTGGAAATTCACATCCCCGACGCAAGGTCACTCAAGGACAAGCGGCAGGTGCTGCGCAGCTTGAAAGACCGCTTGCGTGCGCACTATAACGTAGCCATTGCTGAGCTCGAACATCAGGAGCTTTGGCAGCGCGCGAAAGTGGGCGTGGTAAGTATTTCGGGAGACGGCAAGCACCTCGAAGAATCGCTCGCGGCGATAGCCTCCGAGTCGGAGCGTATTCTGGAGCGCAACTTGGTGTCGCAGCAGATTGAATACTTCGAGGACGGCGAATGACGTTTGGCGGACAAGGACACCGCGTCGAGCGGATCGCGGAAGAGATTCGAAACGAAGTCAGCCTGATGCTGGCCGGCGAATTGAAAGACCCGCGTCTCGCGGCGCCGCTCATCGTATCGGAAGTGCGCATTACTCCAGACCTTCGCACCGCGCGCGTCTTCGTCCGGCTTCTCGGCGAAGATTCCGACCGCAAGGAAGCTCTCGCCGGTTTGAAAGCGGCTTCGGGCTATGTTCGCCACGAACTCATCGAGCGCCTGCAATTGCGCCGCGCGCTGGAAGTGCTTTTCATCCCCGATGATTCCGAGGAGTACGGCCTGCACATTGACGAACTGCTGCGAAGGGTTCAGGCCAAGGACCCCGAAAATAATACGTAGCGGCCGGCGCGCTGAAACACGATTCCCGCAACGTCACACCTGAAATCATGCCTCGAACACCACAACCTACCCCCATTGACGGTATTCTCGTGGTGGATAAGCCACGCGGCAAAACTTCGCACGATGTCGTCGAATCCGTTCGACGCATGGTTGGCTTTCGGCAGATTGGGCACCTTGGCACGCTTGATCCGCTGGCATCCGGAGTTCTGGTCCTCGCCTTGGGTCGCGCCACGCGCCTCGCGCGGTTTTACGGCAGCCGCCGCAAGCGCTACACCTGCGCCGTGCGTTTCGGTTTTGCGACCGACACATATGACGCCGACGGGGAAGCGCTCGGCCCGGATTCCGCGCCCACGCTGAATGCGGAACGGGTCGCAGCACTCGCCCAGCAATTCCTGGGCAAAACCGCGCAGACTCCGCCCTCATTTTCTGCGAAGAAAATTCACGGTCGCCCCGCGCACGAGCTTGCTCGAAAGAAAAAACCGGTAAAACTCGACCCCGTCGAAGTCGAAGTATTCGAATTCCAGTTGACCGGTGTGGAAGATTCCATTGCGCGGTTCGTAGTCGAGTGCGGTTCGGGCACCTACATCCGCTCGCTCGCGCACGATCTCGGAAAGCTCCACGGATGCGGCGCGCACCTGGCGGAGATTGTTCGCACAGCAGTGGGTGAATTCACGCTCGATCAAGCGGCGTCGCTCCCGGAACTTGAGCGGGATGCAAAAGTAGGCGAAATTATCGGCCGCGTTATCCGCCTAGAAAATCTGCTCCCGGATTTACCCAGGGCCACGGTGTTGCCAATCGTCGAGAAGCGTATCCGTCACGGCGCGAAATTTAATCTTTCGATCGCGCAAGTTCAGCCGGGCCGCGCAACGTCGGCTCAGGGAGCACCCGAACAGCTCGATTCGGGTGATTGGAAGCCGACGCGTCTCCGCGTCTTCAATCAGCAGGGGCAATTGATCGCCATCGCCGAGCCGGTCGTCCCGCGCACCTATCAACCGCAAGGAGTCTTCGATGTCACTCCGTAGGCGCGGCGATCCGGATCACGAGGCAGCTCTGTCAACCGTGCACTACCCAGGCGGCGGGGCGGGCGGTGAATCCTGCGGCGAAGGCTGCTGTTGTGGAGGCTGCTGCTGTTGTTGCGGAGATTGCGGTGAAGGCTGTTGCGGTGGTGGCTCGGAGGGAGGCTGGACTGGCACCTGTCCAGG
>Ga0210394_10001716_pt1 | contig 33403 bp, 28 predicted proteins | sample IncBWC12MmetaG_FD_160121 | JGI IMG/M metagenome (GOLD analysis project Ga0210394, IMG submission 160121) | Forest soil microbial communities from Barre Woods Harvard Forest LTER site, Petersham, Massachusetts, United States - Inc-BW-C-12-M | ecosystem: Environmental > Terrestrial > Soil >... | reverse complement strand
CCTCAACTTTGGAGGATGGGGCGCGGGTCGGAGACGTCGGCGTAGAGGCGTTCGATTGTCTCGTGAAGCTGTTGTTCTACTACTCGGCGGCGCAGCTTTAGAGTGAACGTTAGGCCACCATTGTCAAAGGTGAAGTCATCCGGCAGGAGGGCGAACCGTTTGATGGATTCGTATTGGGCGAGGTTGGCAGTCAGGCGTTTCACTTCGCTCTCGATTAGCTGACGGACCCAGGGAAGCGCGACCATCTCTTTGTTGGAAGAGAACTTGATTCCCTGCTCGGCAGCTTTTGTGGCAACTGTTGCTGGATTCGGAACGATAAGCGCTGAAATGAATTTTCGTTTGTCGCCTACGACCATGGCGTTCAAGATGAACGGGCTGGTCTTTAAGGCGTTTTCGATCGGTTGCGGCGCGACGAACTTGCCTGCGGCGGTTTTGATGAGATCTTTCTTTCGGTCGGTGATGAAGAGATAGTTGTCTTTGTCGAGATAGCCGATGTCGCCGGTGCTGAACCAGCCGTCGGCGCTTAGAACTTCGCGCGTGGCTTCGGAGCTTTTGTAATAGCCCTGCATGACGCACGGGCCCTTGGCTAAGATTTCCCCGTCTTCGGCGATACGCAGCTCGACGTTGGGAATCGGTTTGCCTGCGCTGCCCATTCTGTTTTGGGGATAGTTGGAAGTCAGAACCGGGGCGGTCTCCGTCAGGCCATAGCCCTGGTAAATTGGGACACCTACCGCCCAGAAAAACTCCGCAAACTCTTTCGCTAGCGGTGCACCGCCAGAAAAAACCAGGCGCAGCTTTCCGCCGGTTCCAGCGCGAATTTTGGAGTAGACCAGTTTGTCGGCGAGATTCCAGGCAAGCTTCACTCCCAAGCCGGCGGTTTGCTCCCCGGAACGCCACATCGCCGAGCGGCTCGCAATTTCCATCGCCCAGTCGAAGATTTTGCGTTCAGCGCCAGTCAGCTTGCTTCCCTGCTCGACGATGCGGGCGTAAATTTTTTCAAACACGCGCGGGACGGCGGCAAGCAATGTGGGATGGATTTCGAGAAGCGCTTGCGCGACTTGTTCAACGGCTTCGACGTAAGCAATGGTTATGCCGTGGAAGAGATGAACGTAGTCGAGAGTACGTCCGTAAACGTGGGCTAGCGGGAGGAAGGATATGGCAACGTCATCCTTCGAGTCGAATTTCACGTTGGCGCAGGAGTCGGTGACGTTCGAACAGAAGTTTGTGTGCGTCAGCATGACGCCTTTGGGTTCGCCTGTCGTGCCGGAAGTGTAGATGATGGAGGCGAGTTGGCCTGGCAGGACTTGCGACGCGCGCATTCGGTAGGCCGCGACATCGGCGCCGCCTGCGGTGGCAATCAGCGTTTCGTAACGGAGGTAATCCGGCGGCAGGTCTGATCCACAATCCGCGAGGATGATCTGCTCTAACTCGGGGAGTTGTGCGCGCACGGACTGGAGCTTGTGCATTTGCGCTGCGCCTGCTGCGAAGACGAACTTCGCGCCGCAATGTTTGAGGATGTAGGTGATGCGCTCTGGCGATTCGTTGAAATAGAGGGGGACAGTGACGCCGCCCGCGCCCGTGATGGCAAAGTCGGCGATGTGCCACTCGGGGCGATTGGCGGCGAAGAGGCCGACGCGGTCGCCAGGCTTTACGCCAAGCTCGACAAATGCTGCGGATAGGCCCGCGACGCGGCGCAAAAGCTCTTCGGACGCGATCGGCTTCCAGCCGTCGGCGGCGCGGAACATTTGTGCGCGAGGATTCGACAGGGAGTCGACAGCGTTGAGTAAGCGCGAGGGAAGGGTGCCGTAGTTCATCGGAATCTCTGACTCTACCCTAGGCCATTTTCGCGCGCAATCCAACTCCAGTACCGGTTGAGCTGGCAACGCTTATCAGGACGTAGGAGGGCTGCCCAATAATCTAGCGAATGCTTCGGCGAGTGAGGGGTCAAGTTGCTTCAAGGCTTCGTGTTCGCGGGATGCCTCTTCCCTCATTCCGAGCTTCAAGTAGAGTCCCGCCAAAAAGTATTGGAATTTGGGGTCGTTTAAACTTACGCCGCTAGTATGGCTCAAAATTTCTCGTGCCTCTTCGAGCCGCCCTAATTGCAAATATGCATCTCCAAGGTAGGCCAGTGCATGAAGCTGCCCCGGCTTCAACTCAATGGATTTCTCGTATGCGGCAACAGCCTCCAGGAGCGTTCCGGACTCTTGCAATGCCCTACCCAGTAGAAGATACGCGTCCGGATCATTGGGGTCCAACCGCAGGGCGTCGCGGGCGGCAAGCATCGCTTTTTCCTTTTGTCCGAGTTCCCCATAAACTTGGCCCAGTGTAACGTAGACCTCCGCGAACTCAGGTCCCAGGGATAGTGCCCGCTCGAAGGGCTCCACGGCCAGAGCAAACTCTCCAAGCTCACAGTAATACATCCCTAGACAGTGGTGCCCTGCCGGGTCATTTGGTTTGAGCCTTATGTATTCTTGAAATTGTTCAGCCGCCTCGTTGAAACGTCGCAACTTGAAATAGGAGTTTCCGAGATCAAGATGTGCGGAAGCGTTCTGCGGCTCAAGTTGAATGCCACGCTGAAGGTGAGCCAGGGCTTCAGAGTCACGATTCAGATTAGCGAGGGCCCATCCGAGACCATGCCAAGCACTTCCGTTACTAGCGTTGGACTCACTTAATTTCGTGAATGCCGCAAGCGACTGTTCCCATTGTTCAGCGCGTCCACTCGCTAATCCGCGCATGTGAAGCCAGTACGATTGGGGCGTCAGGCTTGGCTGCATCCTGATTGCGCGATTCAGGGACTCAAGAGCCTCCCGATACCGCTCCAGATCATAATAGGTGACACCCATGTAGGCGTGAGCTTCACCGTAATTTGGCGCGATTTCGAGTGCGCTCGCGTAAGCACGCAGCGCCTCTTCATGTCTATTAAGCTTTGCCAGACAATATCCCGCCTGCACAAACGTGAGTGCTCGCTGAGGCTGTGCCGCAATTATTTTGTGGAGGATTTCAAGAGCCTCCGCATACTGCTCGTGTTTGCGTTTGCGGCCCGCAATGAACAGCCACCAGCGGACTTTCACTCTCGCTAGCAAGTTTTCCACGCGGCTAGTGCTCCCAAAAGGTCGAACCAAACTTCATTAAACTAGCATGGTCCGGGAACGACGGACGAATCATTGGCGAGAAGCTGGAGACACTTGCCTAGTAAGTTGGCATACCGGAAACTGACGGACTACCTCCGTTACTGTGTGTGGCCAACGCACCTGGGTAGTGCGTGAGCCGTTGTGGCGAAATGAGACGCTGCGTTAAGATGGACGCGGAGTTTCTTGATGAGCGCAACACTTTCTGGGACGGTGGCTGACGGAGTTTTGTCGCGGGGGCCTTTTCGCGCTGCGCGCGGGACCGCGCTTTCGTGCAAGGGGTGGCAGCAGGAAGCGGCTCTGCGCATGTTGATGAACAATCTCGACCCGGAGGTGGCCGAGAAGCCGGGAGATTTGGTGGTTTACGGCGGGACGGGGAAGGCGGCGCGCAATTGGGAATGCTTTCATGCGATTGTGCGGTCGCTGAAGGCGCTGGAATCGGACGAAACGCTTTTGGTGCAATCGGGCAAACCGGTTGCGGTTTTTCGGACGCATGAATATGCGCCGCGCGTGCTGCTTTGCAATTCCAACCTGACGGGACACTGGAACAATTGGGAAAAGTTCAACGAGCTGGATCGCGCCGGGTTGATGATGTACGGCCAGATGACGGCGGGCAGCTGGATTTATATCGGCACGCAGGGGATTTTGCAGGGCACGTACGAGACGTTTGCGGCGGCGGCTCGAAAGCATTTTGGCGGCGATTTGGCAGGCAAACTGGTTGTGACCGGCGGTATGGGCGGAATGGGCGGCGCGCAGCCCTTGGCTGCGACGATGAATGGCGCGGCGTTTTTGGGGATTGACGTCGACCCGGAGCGCATCAAGAGGCGCGTGAAGGGCGGCTACTGCGACGTCATGGTGACGAGCCTCGACGAGGCGCTGCGCATTCTAAAAAATGCTGTTCGCAAGCGCGAGGCTACCTCTGTCGGGTTGGTTGGTAACTGCGCGGACTTGATTCCGGAATTGGCGAAGCGCGGCGTTGTGCCCGATCTTTTGACCGACCAGACCAGCGCGCATGATCCCATCGCCGGCTATGTGCCGAATGGGATGTCGCTCGAAGCCGCGCTGGAGCTGCGCAAGAATAATTCGCAGGAATATCGCAAGCACTCGCTTGCGGCGATGGCGCAGCACGTCCGGGGCATGCTTGATTTGCAGAAGCTGGGTGCGGTCACGTTTGATTACGGCAACAATATTCGGACGTTTGCATTCGAACACGGCGTCAAGAATGCTTATGACTTTCCGGGATTTGTGCCGGCATACATCCGGCCGCTTTTTTGCGAAGGCAAAGGACCGTTCCGCTGGGCGGCACTTTCCGGCGAAGCTTCGGACATCGCGCGGACAGACCAGCTTGTTCTCGAAATGTTTCCGCACGACGAGCACCTGACGCGATGGATTAAGCTGGCGCAGAAACGCGTGAAGTTTCAGGGGCTGCCATCGCGGATTTGCTGGCTGGGTTATGGCGAGCGCGACAAATTCGGCCTGGCGCTGAATGAGTTGGTCGCGCGCGGTGAGGTAAAAGCACCAGTGGTGATGGGGCGCGATCATCTAGATTGCGGCTCGGTTTCTTCTCCTTATCGCGAAACAGAATCGATGCTGGATGGTTCCGACGCGGTGGCTGATTGGCCGCTGCTCAATGCACTGGTGAATACGGCCAGCGGCGCGTCGTGGGTTTCGATTCACAATGGCGGGGGCGTGGGCATCGGCTATTCGCAGCACGCCGGGCAAGTCACCGTCGCAGATGGCACGAAAGAAATGGCCGCACGTATCGAACGTGTGTTGACGAATGATCCCGGAATGGGCGTCGCGCGCCACGTGGATGCGGGCTATCCCGATGCGATTGCCTTCGCGAAGAAGACTGGCGTCAAAATCCCGATGCTGTAGAGAGTACCTTCCCCACATAGCCGCGCATCGAACACGCAGCAGTTCAGCAGGAGGAAATCATGTACGTCATTTTAGGTGCCACAGGAAACACGGGAAAAGTTGTTGCAGAAACGCTTCTGGACAGCGGTCAAAAAGTGCGCGTGGTGGGGCGCAGCAAGGACCGCCTGGAGGGATTTACGGTGCTGGGCGCGGAGATTTTTGAGGCAAACGTTGCGGATTCGGCCGGTCTGACGAAAGCTTTCACCGGAGCGAAGGCAGTCTACGCGCTGGTGCCGCCCAATATGGCGAGTCCGGATTATCGAGCGGAACAGGATGCGGCATCGGCTTCGATCGCCAAGGCGCTGGGAGCCTCGGGCGTAACTCATGTGGTGGCCCTGAGCAGCTTTGGCGCTGATAAAGCGGACAAGACGGGGCCGGTTGCGGGACTCCACGTGATGGAAGAAAGATTTTCCCAAATCCCACAACTGAATGCTCTCTTTCTGCGCGCCGGATACTTCATGGAAAACCTGCTTGCACAACCCGGAATCATTAAGAGCTTTGGAATGATGGCTGGGCCGGTCAATGCGGATCTCGCGCTGCCGATGATCGCAACCTATGACATCGCCACGGCGGCGGCCGACGCGCTTGCCAAACTTGACTTCACCGGCCACCAGACGCGCGAATTGCTGGGGCAGAGAGATTTGACCTACTCGCAGATGGCGAAAATCGTTGGCGCGGCGATTGGGATACCGAATCTCGCTTATGTTCAGCTGCCCGCTGATCAAGTGATTCAAGCGATGACCCAGATGGGCATCTACAAGAATATGGCGGCTCTGATTTGCGAAATGTCGGACGGGTTGAACAGCCGTCACATGCGCGCGCTCGAGCCTCGCTCTGCGGCGAACACGACGCCGACTCAGTTCGAAGAGTTTGTGCACATGGTATTTGTGCCTGCTTACAAAGGGCAAGCTACTAGCGCGTGAGGTAGGACAGACACTCTTGTCTGTCCGGTTTTTATTAGTCTTAGCCAGGACGGAAAAAGCCACAGGCAGGAGTGCCTGTGCTACGTTGCCGTGCACTCGTCTGCTCTATCCGGCATAATAACCACGCCTTGTCGACTTCCCTGCTCATCACCGGAGCTTCACAGATGTTGACACTGCGTGGGAGCGGGCCGCGGCGCGGCGCGGCGCTTGGTGAGCTTGGCATCATCAAAGAAGGCGCGCTGCTGGTGCGCGATGGATTGATCGCGGCCGTCGGAACGCGCGCAAAGATCGAGTCTCTTCCGGAAGCGGCCTCCGCGGAAAAATTGGACCTCGGCGGTCGCGTTGTGTTGCCGGGTTTTGTCGATTCGCATACTCATCTGATTCATGCCGCCAGCCGCGCGGAGGAATATGAGCTGAAAATCGCCGGCGCTAGCTACGAGGAGATTGCCCGCAAGGGCGGCGGGATTTTGAATTCCGTGAATAAGTTGCGAGCGGCAACGTCGGAAGCATTGAAACAGCGAGCGCGCAGGGCGCTCACGCAATTCGCAGGTTACGGCACAACCACGATCGAAGCGAAGAGCGGCTATGGCCTGGATGTTGCAAGCGAACTGAAAATTCTGCGGCTGCACAAGGAACTCGCCGTCGAGCAGCCTCTGGACATCGTCTCGACGTTTCTCGGCGCGCATGTCGTTCCGGCGGAATATCGCGGGTCGCCTACAGGAGTGAAAACGTACATAGCGATGCTCACCGAAAAACTGATCCCCGAAGTGGGGGAAGAAAAACTCGCGGAGTTCTGCGACGTCTTCTGCGATCGCGGGGCTTTCACTCGCGAGCAAGCTAAGCAAATCCTCGAAGTTGGCAAGCTACACGGCCTGGCGTCCCGGCTGCACGCGGAGCAGCTTACGCGCACCGGAGCAACGCAACTTGCCGTGAAACTTGGCGCGGCCAGTTGCGACCATCTCGAGCAAGTCAATTCGAGCGATATCGCTGCTTTGGCCAAGTCCCCGACCGTCGCCACTCTCCTACCCGGCTGCGATTTCCATCTTGGCCTCGCGCGATACGCGCCTGCTCGTAAATTAATTGATGCTGGGGCTATCGTTGCCCTTGCCACGGACTACAATCCCGGCACCAGCCCAACAATCAGCATGCCGATGATCCTGTCGCTGGCGTGCACGCAACTGCGCATGACTCCCGCCGAAGCCATTGCCGCGGCGACCATCAACGGGGCCTATGCCCTGCGCCGCGAGAAACACATCGGGTCCCTTGGGGTTGGCAAATTAGCGGACCTGGCCGTCTTCGAAGTGGCCGATTACCGCGAAATTCCTTATTATTTTGGGATGAACACCTGCTGGTTGACCATGAAGCGGGGTGTCGTGGTCCATGCCGCCAACAAAACCAAAGCCTAGCCCGCGGAAAAGACAGGAAAAAAAGATTAAAATCCTCCAAGTAAAGAGGATGCAGCAGAAGTCTTTGCTTTCAGAGCACTTTTATCCCGCTTTGGGAATTCTCTTCGCCGTTGCGACGTTTCTGCTTGCGGGATTTGGCTTCAGCTTCTACGAATCGGCGATTATTGGACTCTGGATCGTGGGGATCATCTTTTTTCTGAGGCAGGTAGTTCGATTCATGAAGGGTGAGCAGGCTCCGAAAAAGGAAGAGAAAAAGCCATTGGCGTCCATGCCTTCGAAAAAGTACACGCCGCCAGCGTTACCCAGGGTTAGCAAGGATTTCCGTCCGATGCCACCGGCGGGTGACAAAAGATATCCTCCACCGAGTCCGTTTATTAAGCCGCCAAAATAATTCGTATCGAGTTTTCACCCAGCGGCCGGCAACTATCAGGGCGCGCGGGTGGCTCTTGAGGCAGGAAATCTCCTATCATGGTCTAGTGAGACGCGAGGGACACGTTTGCGATGAAACGACTGATTGAATGCGTGCCGAATTTTTCCGAGGGGCGAGATGCCGCGAAGGTCGACGCCATTGTCGCGGCGATGAGCGGGATGCCCGGTGTGTACGTGCTCGACCGCGAAATGGACACCGACCACCATCGCAGCGTGGTCACGCTGGCTGGCGAGCCGGATGCCGTGGCGGAAGCGGCGCTGCGCGGCGTCGGCAAAGCCCTGGAGCTGATCGATCTGACGAAACACACCGGCGCGCACCCGCGCGTGGGAGCAGCGGACGTAATTCCCTTCATTCCGATCGAAGGCGTAACTCTGGAAGATTGTGTCGCGTTAGCGCGGCGCACTGGCCATGAGATTTGGGCACGCTACAGGATTCCCGTGTTCTTCTACGAAGCGGCCGCGATGCGGCCCGACCGCGTAAATCTCGAAAATGTGCGCCGCGGCCAGTTCGAAGCATTGCGCGAGCAGATGAAGCACAATCACGACCGCCAGCCGGACGTTGGCGAGCCTAAGGTGCACCCAACAGCGGGTGTGACGGTGATTGGCGCGCGCAAATTTCTAATCGCCTACAACGTGAATCTGAACACCTCGGACGTCGGCATCGCCAACAAGATTGCCAAAGCTATACGCTTCTCCTCCGGCGGCCTCCGCTACGTGAAATCCATGGGAGTGGAGCTGAAGGCGCGCAACCTGGCGCAAGTCTCGATAAACCTCACCGACTTTGAGCAAACGCCCATGCACCGCGTCTACGAAATGGTGAAACGCGAAGCGGAACGCTACGGAGCCATGCCTGTTGGCAGCGAAATCGTGGGACTGATTCCCAAAAAAGCGATTGAGATGGCCGCGGATTTTTTCCTGCAATTGGAAAACTTCTCTCCCGCGCAAGTGTTTGAGAATAAGCTGGCTGCGGCGCTTGGCGGAGCGCCGCTGGAAGCGACCAAAGACGGCAAATTCGCCAGTTTGGCGCGTCCGTTCCTGGAAGCTGTGGCCGCGCCGACCGTGACGCCAGGAGGCGGCAGCGTTTCCGCGATGGCCGGAGCTTTGGCGGCTTCGCTAGGGCAGATGGTTGCGGGACTTTCCCGCAAGAAGAAGTCTCAGGCCGCGCATGTCGACCAGCTCTCCGCAGTACTTGACCAATTGCGGCGGACTTCGGATGAACTCACAGAAGCTATCGATCGCGATGCGGCTTCCTACGACGCCGTAATCACTGCGTTCAAGCTGCCGCAAGGCAACGCCGAGGAAGTGCAGAAACGGGAATCCGAGATTCAAGCCGCAACGAAGGGCGCGGCGGACGTTCCGCTTCAGGTCGCTGAGCTGTCCGTTGCTCTTTTCGAACGCTTGGGACAACTGGATGCTATCGCCGCCGCATCCATGAGGTCAGACTTGGAAGTAGCACGGTATATGGCCGCGGCGGGGGCACGCGGGGCTTTAGCCAACGTCGAGATCAATCTCGATGGCATTACCGATAGCGCCTACGTGGCGCTGATGCGCGCAAGAGTCGCGTCCCTTCGTGAGCGATTGGGGAATGCGCCACGCTCGACGACCGCGTAGAATAGATATTCTCCCGGCCATTGAAAGGAGCACTTGATGAAACTTGAAGCAAATTTTAGCCGCGCCCGCACGGGGCCGGCGTTTTGCAGGATTTTGGGTACTGGTCTTCTGCTTGTGATGGCGCTGATGCTGCCCAAGCCGGCGCTAGCCGGCCGCCTCGGCGCGGACATTATTGGAATGTTCCCCAGGGACGTGGGCGAATTTGGGTATGCCGACTTGAAAAAAGCCCGCACGCTTAAATGGTTTCCCCAACTGCAAGAGCAGTTGCTTCCAGAGCGGTTTCGCCAATTCGAAAAATTTCTTGCCTCGACTGGCAACGATCCGAACAGCCAGGTCGATGAGATTGCCTGGGCTCTTGTGGCCGAGGGCATGAGCTCCAAGACCGAGGGTGCCGGCTCCGACGCCGTTCCCAGCGGGGAACAGATGGTGGGTATCGCGCTGGGCAACTTCAACCAGGACTCGACCGCCTCCTACTTCAAAAAGCAAAAGCTCCCCACGACATCGTTTCACGGCTATACCTTCTACGCTTTTGGGACCGGGACCGGCGCTACGGACCTCTTCTTCGTATTCATCGACGCAAGCACCGCCGCGTATGGGCACCGGAGTATCCTGGAAAAGATGATCGGCGTGCGTTTCGGCGATGAAGAAGGCCTGATGCGCAATGACAAGTTCTTCGGCCTGATCAATGAAGCTAATACGGGCAGTTCTGTGTGGCTGGTAACCAATCCCGCCTACACTCGCCTGGCGATGCAGCAGTTGGCTCCGGAGGTGGAACAGTTCCCCGAAGCCGCAAAGCTAGTGATGCGGATGCAAAACTCGATTATCAACATCGAGGCTGGAAGCGACCTGGACGCAAAAGTCCAGGCCATTTGCGGCTCGACGGATGATGCGAACACGCTCGGCCAGCTGCTTCAAGCTGGGTTTCTCTACAAGCGTTATCAAGCGCAGAAGGACAATCCGGATCTCGCTGCACTTCTCGATCAGGTTCGCATCACACCTGGTGGCGACCGTGTGACTCTGCACATGTCTCTCAGCGACGATCAAATGACGTCGCTCATCAAGCACAATACGTTCTCGTTCAAAATGTAGATTCGCGTTGATCGTACACCTCGGAAACACGAAGAGCCGGACACGCAAACGTGCCCGGCTCTTTTCTTTTTCAGGGAGATTTACTGAATGGGAGGAAGATGACCCAAATACTTGGTCAAGCGCGTAATCGCTAATCCGCCGCGCGTCTCGTACTGAACCCGGTCTACCCCGCCGAGCCCGCCTGAAACTCCAACCTGGCTGGCAAATCCAGCAATGCGATCGAGACCTACAGCAGGTGCCGCGTCGCCCTGGTGTGCCATGGCGATTTCGATGCGGTCCGGATAGCGCATAAATGTAACTGTCAGGTGGGGATGCTCGCCGGTCAGGTGTTCAAACGTTTCCTGGCAAGCTGCGACGATGGACTTTTGTAACTCGGCGGCCTCTTCGCTCGTCAGACCAGCAGCCTCCGCTAAAAAGCGCGCAGCGCCTCCGGCGGCGGCTGCCAGCCGCGCATCGGAATCAATCTGCAGCTCAATGCCTTTGAAATCAATGCTCACTGTAGTTGTTCGCGAGGGCGACATCGCAGGCTTCCCGGCAGTCCGGGCAATAGTACAAACCGTCTGCGCACAGCTTCACGTTAATCTGCCCCTTGCAAATCGTGCAATATTTTTCGCAATTGCAATTGCCTTCCGTCCTGTCACATTGTCCGCAAACGATTGGACCCGCCATGGAAGCCTCCACGAAAACTGTACCTGACGTTGGCTGAAGCCAGCAAGCTAGACGTTCGAGCCATGCCGCGTTTCCTCTATTATATTGCTCGCCGCTGCTTTGTGCTTGCGAGTTCCGCCACGCGCTTCCGCTTTTTGCGTCCATGACGCGCTTCTTTGACGCGTTTCGAGGCGCATGTTAGTATGCATTTCTGCTTGAGCACACGGAATGGAATCCGTCACGACCTCTCCCATTACCGAACTTCGTAAGACGGCGCTGAACGCGGAACACCGGCGTTTGGGCGCGAAAATGGTGAATTTCGGCGGCTGGGATATGCCTGTCGAATACCCAGTCACGGGCGGCCTGGTCGCAGAACATAAGGCGGTTCGCTCGGCGGTCGGCCTTTTCGATGTCAGCCACATGGGAGACATCCGGATTCGCAGCGGGCGTGGCCCCGGAGGCGCGCTCGCCGCCGTCCAGCACATCAGCATGAACGATGCGTCGAAACTCGCCATTGGCCAGGCGCATTATTCGGCGATGCTCTATCCGGAAGGCACGTTCGTCGATGACGTGATCGTGCATCGTCTCGGCGAAGACGACTATCTGTTGGTGATCAATGCCGGCACGCGCGAAAAAGATATCAATTGGGTTCGCGAAAACACGAAGGGGTTCGATTGTGTCGTCGAAGAACTAAGCGACGCGTATACGCAGCTCGCGATTCAAGGCCCTCGCGCACAAGAACTGTTGCAGAAACTGACCGACGCAAATCTTGGCGTCATCAAAAATTATTGGTTCACGCACGGTACAGTCTGCGGCCTCATGGACACTCTGATTGCCCGCACGGGTTATACCGGCGAAGACGGATTCGAAATATACGTTCCCTCCGACACCGCGAAGAGCGCGCTGGTTTGGAACAAGGTAATGGAAGCCGGGCGAGAGTTCGGCATCATACCCTGCGGCCTCGGCGCTCGGAATACACTCCGCCTCGAATCGAAGATGGCGCTCTATGGCCACGAAATCAGTGACAAAATCAACGTCTGGGAAGCAGGGCTGGATCGCTACTGCAAAATGGAGAAAGGCGACTTCATTGGCCGCGCGGCTTTGGAACGCGCCAAAGCAGCAGGACTGACGCGGGCGCTTGTAGGGCTGGAGATGGTCGACCGCGGTATCGCGCGCGATGAATATTGCTGCTGCAACGACAGCGGCGACGTGATTGGCGTGATAACCAGCGGCTCGCCTTCGCCGACACTATGCAAGAACATCGCGCTGGCGTACGTTTCGCCCTCGATGGCCGCCCTGGGCACACCTATTTACGTGCAAATTCGCGCGCAGAGGTGCAAGGCCCAGGTGGTCGCAACGCCGTTTTACAAGCGGCCGAAGAAATAGAAAGCGGGACGCACAAGGAGCTTCCGTGAAACTCATTGGACTGTTTTTCCTCGCGTGCGCCGCGCCCATAGCGGTCGCTGCACAGGAACCTCTCGGCGCTTCCTACCAGGTACCAGCGACTCAGCCGGCACCCCCCGCGCAAGCGGCGGCTCCTGCTGCAAAACCGGAAACGGCGATCGATCCCGCGAAAGACGCGGCGATCCGCAAACTTTTTGAAGTGATGGGCACGAAGGACGCAATGAGACAGGTAATCGCCAGCATGAGCGGGACCATACGGCCACTGCTCGAGTCTTCCCTGCCTCGTGGAGAATATCGTGCTCAACTCATTGACCTATTCTTTCAAAGGTTGCAGGTAAAGCTGCGCGTAGACGATCTGCTAGAACTTGCGATCCCCATCTATGACAAATATTTTTCGTTGGAGGATATTGACGGGCTGACCAAATTTTACCAGACGCCGCTGGGCAAAAAAGCCATTTCCGTTTTGCCGCAAGTGCTGCTTGAAGCCCAAGCCGCCGGCAAGAAGCTTGGGCAAGAAATGGGGCGGCAGTCCATGATAGAAGTTCTCGACGAACATCCGGACTTGAAGAAGTCATTGGAAGATGCGGGTGCAGCGCAGAAGAACTAGTCGGAGGGCTTGAGGAATCAAACCGCCGGCTTTGAGTGATAGATACTTTTACGGCCTTAAGGAGATTTTAACATGGCGTATCCTGCGAATCATCGCTACACCAAGGAACATGAATGGGTTGACGTAAAGGGCGACGTGGCCGCAATCGGCATCACCGATTACGCGCAACACGAGCTTGGAGATGTAGTGTTTGTCGAACTGCCGAAAGTTGGCTCGAAGATCGAAGCCGGCAAAACTTTTGGGACCGTCGAGTCCGTGAAAGCCGTCAGCGATATTTACGCGCCCGCATCAGGCGAAGTCGTCGAAGCAAACGACGTTCTGCACAACACGCCAGAAAAAATCAATACTGATCCGCATGGCGAAGGCTGGCTCATCAAGGTGCGCCTCGCCAATCCCGCCGAGATCAGCGGCCTGATGGACACTGCCGCCTACGAAGCGTATATCGCCTCGCAAAGCAAGGAAGCCTCCGCCTGATGCGCTATCTTCCGAAGAGTCCTGCCGAGCGGCAGGATATGCTCGCCGCCATCGGCGTCAAGTCCATTGATGATTTGTTCTCGAGCATTCCGGAGCGTTACAGACTTCGCGAAGCTTTGAATTTGCCTGGTCCGCTCTCCGAAGCGGAAGTCATCGACTTTTTCAAAGCGCGCGCGGCGGAAAATTCAGTAGGCTACACGAGTTTTCTAGGTGCTGGCGTTTACAATCACCTTCGCTCCGTCGTGACGGATGCCATCATTCAGCGCGGAGAATTTCTGACATCTTATACTCCCTACCAGGCGGAAATCACCCAGGGCACGCTGCAAGCCATCTTCGAATTTCAGACGTTGATGTGCCAGCTTACCGGCCAGGAAGTTGCCAACGCTTCGATGTACGACGGATCGACTGCGACGACTGAAGCCGTCCTGATGGCTGAGCGCCTCACCGGGCGCAGCCGCGTGCTTGTCGCGCGGTCCGTCCATCCGGAATATCGCGAGGTGTTGAAAACCTACGCGAAGAATTCCGGCTTGCAAGTAGAAGAGATCGGCTACAGCGCTAGCGGCACGCTCAATCACAAAGCGCTGCAGGCTGCGCTCCGAGATGACGTTGCCGCGGTTGTAGTTCAGTCTCCCAACTTTTTCGGCGTGATCGAGTCGCTGGCTCCGCTTGCAGACGCCGCGCACGCTTCTGGGGCGCTATTGGTAACCGCCGTCACGGAAGGTGTTTCGCTCGGCTTGCTGCGTCCGCCCGCGGAAGCTGACATTGTCGCGATGGAAGCTCAAAGCTTTGGGTTGGCTCCGAGTTATGGCGGACCGTTTGCGGGCGTTGTAGCCTCGCGCGATAAATTTGTGCGTCAGATGCCTGGACGTCTCGCGGGCCAGACTACCGACTCCGAAGGCCACCGCGGATTCGTGTTAACACTCGCCACTCGCGAGCAACACATCCGTCGCGAGAAAGCCACATCCAACATCTGCACGAACCAAGCGCTCTGCGCGCTGGCGGCCACGGTTCACCTCACGCTCCTTGGCAAAGAAGGCTTGCGCGAGATGGCGCATCAAAATCTTTCGAAAGCGCAATTCGCGCTGGCTGAACTGGAAAAAATTCCCGGAGTCCGGCGTGTCTTCGACGCGCCTTTCTTCAACGAATTTACAATCGAGCTGCCGCGCTCCGTCAAAATCGTAAACGCTTATCTCCTGCGCGAAAAAATCATCGGCCCTTTCGTGCTGGGCACCGCCTATCCCGAATTGACCAAGCACGCGCTGGTTTGCGTCACAGAAACCACCACACGCGCTGAGATCGAACGGCTCGCAGCGGCCGTACGCCGCGCACTGGAGCAACCCATCTAAGGGGGCGAATTTCGTTGTAGGGGTGCAGCATGCTGCGCCCCTACAAGCACAAGATCAAACATGACCGACAAAATCAAAAAAGCTACTCGCCACACAAATCAAAACGAGGGCCTGATCTTCGAAAAATCCTCGCCCGGCAAACGCGCGTTCGAACTTCCTCCGCTAGACGTCCCCGCGGCCGATCCCGCAAAGTCTCTTGCCGCCAATCACCGCCGCGAGGGAGTCGAAGGCTTTCCCGAGGTTAGCGAAATCGAAGTGATACGCCATTTCACGCGTCTCTCCACCTGGAATTACGCCATCGATCTAGGCATGTATCCACTCGGCTCCTGCACGATGAAGTACAATCCGCGCGTCAACGAATTCGTCGCGCGTCTTGACGGAATCGCCACTGAACATCCCTATCAGCCGCAGGAACTTTCCCAAGGCTGCTTGAAAATTTTGCAACTCCTGGAAAAATGCCTCCTGGAAATCACGGGGATGGACGCGATCACTCTGCAGCCTGCTGCTGGCGCCCATGGGGAAATGACAGGCCTCTTGCTCATCCGCTCGTACCACGAAAAAAATGGCAACCCACGCAAAAAAGTTTTGATTCCAGACTCCGCGCACGGCACCAACCCCGCCACTGCGGTGATCGCGGGCTATGACGTCGAAAACATCAAATCCGAATCGCACGGACAAATTGATGTGGATAAATTGCGCGACCTGGTCACTCCAGATGTCGCCGCGCTGATGATCACCAATCCTTCCACGCTTGGGATTTTTGAAGAGCGCATTCCGGAAATCGCAAAGATTCTGCACGACAAAGGCGCGCTTCTTTACATGGACGGCGCGAACATGAACGCCCTAACCGGCATCACGCGCCCTGGCGACCTCGGCGTGGACGTCATGCACCTAAATCTGCACAAGACTTTTTCGACGCCGCACGGTGGCGGCGGGCCCGGCGCCGGCCCGGTCGCCATGAAGAAAATTCTCGAACCGTTCCGTCCCGTGCCGATTCTCGTCGAAAAAGAAGGCGGCCGCCTCGCTCTCGAACAAATTCGCCCGGACTCCATCGGTCGAGTAAAAGCCTTTAGCGGAAATTTTGGCGTTCTGGTCCGCGCGCTTGCGTACGTCCTCGCCTACGGCCCCGGCGTGCGCCAGGCCACGGAAGACGCTGTCCTCAACGCAAATTACATTCGTAAACATCTCGAAGGCGTGTTCGATCTTCCTTATTCCCTGCCCTCGATGCATGAAGTTGTTTTCAGCGACGCGATCCAAAAGAAGAATGGCGTCAATACCATGGACATCGCCAAGCGTCTCATCGACTATGGCTTTCACCCTTACACCACTGCGTTTCCGCTCATCGTTCCCGGCGCGCTGATGATCGAACCCACGGAATCCGAATCTCGCGAAGAGTGCGACCTCTTCATCGATGCCATGCGCTCGATCGCCGAAGAAGCCGCCACGAATCCCGAACTTGTCAAGACTGCGCCGCACACCACACGCGTACGCCGTCTCGATGAAGTCGGCGCCGCACGCAAGCCCATCCTGCGCTGGAAGCCCCAGCCGGCACGCTCAGAAGCCGCAGACTAACTGAGATTGTCCTCCCGAGCGAAACGATCGAAGGTTCCGACCTTGTCGGAAGGGATCTGCTTTTCGCTTGGGCCAAGCCGTCCGTCACATTTTTGCTTCAGGCGCAATCGATAATTCACGGAACTCTCCTCGCTCTCCGCCTGCTAGACTTATCAAACTGGAGTTATTTCCTGCGCCCGTGCCCGAATGAGCTCAGCTCTAAATCAGTGGCTCCCAAAATCAGTTCTCTTACTGCGCGATTACGATCGTCATGAATTTTTCTCGGATCTAATCGCTGGCGTGACGGTAGGTCTTGTGGCGCTTCCCCTCGCAATGGCTTTCGCCATTGCCTCTGGCGTCTCACCCCAAGCCGGAATCTACTGCGCCATCGTCACTGGTTTCCTCATCTCCGCGCTTGGCGGCTCAAAAACGCAAATCGGCGGACCCACCGGCGCTTTCGTCGTCGTCATTTCCGGAATCATCGCTAAGCACGGCATCGACGGACTCTTCGAATGCACCATGATGGCCGGCGTGCTGCTCGTGCTCCTCGGCATCACCGGCATGGGCGCCGCCGTAAAATATTTTCCTCGCCCGGTCATCATCGGTTTTACGAACGGCATCGCCATCCTCATCGCCAGCACTCAGATTCGCGACTTCTTCGGCCTTCGAATGGACCGCGTCCCCGGCGACTTCTTCCATCGCATGGAAGCCTTCGGCGCAGCGTGGAACACCATCTCCATGCCGGCTACCGTTCTCGCCATTCTCTCCATCGCCATAATGGTTTTCTGCCTCAAGTTTGCCAAGCGCATCCCGGGAGCCATCGTCGTCACATTCGGCGCGACCATCGCCGTAACTCTTCTTCGCATTCCAGTCGAAACAATTGGCACGCGCTTCGGCGGAATCCCCAGCGGGCTTCCGACATTTTTCATCCCGCACTTCAACTACGACACCGCCCGCCAACTTCTATCTCCCGCTTTCACCGTCGCCATGCTCGGCGCCATCGAATCTCTGATGTCCGCGGTCGTCTCCGACCGCATGAGCAACGACAAGCACAATCCCATTGTCGAGCTGGTAGCGCAAGGTGTCGCCAACATTGTTTCGCCCATGTTCGGTGGCTTGCCCGCCACAGGAGCAATCGCCCGCACCGCAACCAATGTGCGGGCTGGCGCGAAGACTCCCATGGCCGGAATGATTCACTCGCTCACGCTCCTCGCCATCGTCCTATTCGCCGCGCCTCTGGTGAAAAACGTTCCACTCGCCGCCCTCGCTGCCATTCTGTTGATCGTTGCCTACAACATGGGCGAATGGCGCGAAATCCCGGAAATCTTGAAACTCTCCGCGGCAGATATCGCCGTCTGGCTAATTACGGCGACCCTAACCGTGATCGCGGACCTGACCTTCGCCGTCGAGGTCGGGATGGTCCTCGCCGCCTTAATGTTTATTCGCAAAGTTTCCCGCACCACCACCGTCACGCGCGTCACGAAAGACTACGTGGAAGACAGCCGCAAACACATCCTCCAAGGCAAAGACATCCCACCCTATGCAACGGTCTACCGCATCCACGGGCCGTTCCTGTTCGGTGCCACCGACAAATTCGGCGAGATCCTCCGCGATGTCGATTCCCTTCCACCAATCGTAATCCTGCGACTTCGCAACATGACCGCCGTCGACGCTACCGGCCTCGGCGCCATCCGCGACTTGGCCGACACGCTCCACGCTTCAGGCCGCTCCTTGCTCCTCTGCGGCGCACGCGAACAACCCGCCCAACTCATGAAGCAAGCCGAGTTCGAACGCCACGTCGGCACGGAGAACATCTGCCCAAGCATCGCCGACGCACTCGAACGCGCCGCGAGTCTCTATAGAACACGCCAGACTTCCACGCATGAGGAGTTTGCCGCTAAGGTGGTCTAGCCGCGCAAATCGGCCAGCGATTCGCAACCAGCCAGCATCGATACTCGCCACAAAAAAAGCGGGCGCCTCTTCGAGACGCCCGCTTCCACATACTTATTGCAGTGTCTGCCAGCTATTGTGATTCGGCGCGAACTATCGCTGGTCGTCGTCGCCAAACTGCACGGCGGGAAGCACTGGCGTGCCTTCCATGCGGACGGCATCCAGCTTGTTGGGATCGAGTCCCAGGATTTGCAGGATCGTGGGGGCCACCTGAGCGGTCTCCACAAAGCTGTGAATGGTCCGGCCCTCGATGTGGGGGTTCGATACCAGCAGCATCACGTTGGTATCATCCCACGCGTAGCCGCCGTGTTCGGACTGCTTTTTGTCCCCGCCGGTATAGACCACGCCGACGTTTGGAATCACAACGATGTCGGGAGTCCGCGGATCGCCGCCAGGCCTGAGGAAGCAGCAAGGACCGGGAACTGTAGGTACGCCCGGCGGGTTAAATAGCGCGTTAAGAGACGAGCCATAGTAGATCTGGCCCAGCCCGATCGCTGTCCCGGCATTCTCCAGAGCCGTTACCGCGGCCGCTGTGGTGCTTGAATCTGCCAACCAGATCTGGGATATGTCGTCCTCAGCTATTCCGAGGGCGTTGTTCGGGTCGTTATAAACGAAAGGGAGAAGGTTGGGATTAGGTGGCAGGAGGGCCGCGGAGGGCGGCTCACCGTTGTTGGTCTTCCCAGGGATCGGGAAGAAGCGATTCGGGTCGATCGGCGACTGCCCGTGTTTTGCTGTGATGATGATGGTGGTCGAATCCAAAAGACCTTCGTGCTTGAGCGCAGCGACCATCTGCCCGATCGCTGCATCCACGAATACGATTTCCTTCACCATCAGGGGTCTGGGCGTACCTTGGGCGTCCTCATAACCACCCGAGTTGCTGTCGCTTCGCGCCGGTGGCAGGGCTGCGGGAGTGATAAGCTTCTCACCGACGCTGACCGCCTGGAAATTCATGCCGAGGATCACCGGGACCGGAGCCTTCTTCGTCCCGAGGTGGTTCTTGCCATTGATCCAGTTCACCACCGCGTTGACTTTCAACTGGTCATAGCATTTGATGGCATCGAAATCGGTTGTGAAGTCATTCCCGTCCATTACGATGTTGGCGCAATTGTAGTTGGTTCCTGCTGTAGTCAGGCCAGGGAGTGGAATCTTGTTGGAGTTGACTTCCGGGGAATAGTAATCATCCACGTTGCTGGGCTGATCGGTTCCGGTGGGACCAGAAACAAGAGAGTAAACAGCATGCTTGTCCGACCAGGCTGTGTAGCCGCCTGCGGCGTGGATCACGCCATAAATGGTGTTCGTGCGAATGAAGTTCCAAGGATATACGGGTTGGCAATTATTAAACGGATCGCGTATCAGCCTGGCGGGATTGATTGATGTAACGTTGCCGTCGATGAGATCTAATGCACTCTTGGCAGGAGCGGGGCGCCCGTTAAGCTGCGTCTGGTCGAATTCGTCGCCCTCTTCATATTCGGTCTCCGTCCCGGTTGATCCGTCTGAGTTCTTATAGATTTGATTGGGGACACAGGGTTGCAGTGTCTTGTCGTCGGCTGTGCCCGGCAGTCCGTTACCGGTAGTCTTTAGAGGCGGAGCCAGAACGCGATCGTAAGCCACGTCGTAGAACCCGCCTACAGTTCGAGGGCTCCCGCCCGTCACTAGTGCCAGCAGGCCGGGAAAGGAATCGGACGGCCTGGAAGTGGTTGTGCGGGTGTAGTTTACGCCGGTCTTGCCGAGTGCCGCGAGAGTTGGGCAAGTGCCGGCGGCCACGCAGTTCTTGAAGTCGACCGCGTGCATTCCATCGATACTGATCAACAACACATGGCGATTACCGAGGTGGTCATCGGAGTGGTGCCAGTCTTGCGCGCCGGCGACCGGAGCAAACGAGATGGCAGAAGCAAGAAGAAGCGAACACGACTTACCTAGAAAACTACGAAGCATAGTAATTCCTCCCGCCAACTGTGATATAGGCAAGTTGTTGCGATTGTGTGAGTGCGGGATTAATTTTCGGACGTAGAGAAAAACTTCTGTTGGCCCTGGAGCAGAAACTTGCGCAAGAGTAAGGAGTGAGATTTCTAATCCAGGCGTCCGAACCGCAGAATCCTAGCGCTCCAGTCAATCGCTCAAATCGCTTTGGATAAAACCGGAAGAGTAGTTCTTGTTAGGCAATTTTATTGGCAATAAGTCCTCATCATTCGATGACTCGGCACCGGTCTGGCCGCAAAAGAAAAAGCCCGAGAGGTGTCCCTCCCGGGCGGCTCATAATCAGAATGTTGGGCTAAAAACTAGGCTTAGCGTGCCATTCGCGGTATCGGCTCAGGCCCGATTGCGGTAGACGGTGCTTCCACAGTCCGACCGCTTCTGGCCTGCGCAGCACGCGCGGTGACAACCGGTTCCGGCCGACGCGCCGGCATCGCCAAATTCTCGCCTTCGCGAACGAAGTTCAGTCCTTCCGTGTCTTTGTTCCAATCGATGCACACCAGGTCTCCCAGGTGCACCTGCTCGGTTGCCAGCAGATTCGCCAGTGGATAAACCACGTGCCGCTCGATCGCCCTCTTGAGGTGACGAGCTCCATAGCGCTGGTCGGTTCCTTCCTGCAACAAGAACTCTCTGCCAGCGGCCGTAACTCGGAACAGGAATTGTCCCTTGGCCGTCTCCAAAACTCTTTGCTGCACTTGGCCAAGCTCGATCTCGAGTACCTCTTCCAACTGTTCCCGGCGCAAAGGATGGAAGACCACCACTTTGTCCAACCGGTTCATGAATTCCGGGGAAAACTTCCTGCGCGCCGCTTCCACTGCGGTTCGCTCGACTTTTTGGTCCAGGCCCGCGGCCGGTTTGTCTTTCGGCTGTACGAAACCCATACCGCCTTGCATCAATTCCGATATTTCTCCGCCGCCCAGGTTTGACGTAAGGAAGATCACCGTCTGCGACAAATCGACCCGGCGGTTGTCGCCCAGGGTTAGCGTCGCTTTGTCCAACATACCCAACAGCAACTGCCAAAGGGCATCCGATGCTTTCTCAATTTCATCGAAAAGCAAAAAGCTCAGCTTGAGCTTCTCGGTGTGGCTTGCCGCCAAAGCTTCCTGAGTAATCAGCGGATGAGTCTCCCGATGTCCTAAATATCCTGGAGGCGAACCAATCAACTTCGCTATTTCATGCGAGTGCTGGAATTCCGCGCAATCCACCTTAATGACCGCGCGCGCATCTCCAAACAAGATCTCTGCAGCCGCTTCGACGATGCGGGTCTTTCCCGAACCCGTCGGGCCAAGGAACAGCAAGTTTCCCACTGGCCGCCCTGGCGAGTTCAAACCCGCGCAGAAGACCTGATACAGGTCTACGAGCGCCTGAACCCCTTCCGCTTGGCCGACGATCTTTGAGCGCAAAGCTCCCTCAAAGTCCCGGCTGTCGGTGCTGCGAATGCTTGGATCCAGTTTCTGTCGTGCGGCGCTTTTCATGGCAAGGTTCCTTCCGCGTTCTGCTGCCCAAGACGCTGCATGCGTCTCAGCCATGTGCTGGCAGGGAATAGAGCATGGGAACTGCCAATCTTTGCGCTGTCGCGCGCCGTCGCAAACCGGCACAAACTCAACGACATACAAGTGTTGCCATTGTGGAAACTGTCTCACGCCGTGAGACAGCGTTTCATTCGTGTTCAAAGTGAGAGGATGAAACAGTTTTCGTCTGCCTACGAACGACAAAAAGGGGCGCGTCTGGTTCGACGCACCCCCAATTTCAGCTAAGCTTCTTGTTTTCGCTACCGATCCGACTTCTTGCGCCCTTGTGGTGCCGCCGCTGGCGCCACTGACGGCTGCGCCGCCCGCAATTTTCGCTCGGTAACCACCACTTCCGCGGGTGGATCGGCCGTCTTGCCATCTTTTGCTTCCGCCGCTGCCGCGACTAGCCCAATTTGGGACGCCGCCGGCGTTACCAGAGCTCCTTCACCTTCCCGAGCGAATGTCAGTCCCTTGTGGACGCGATCCCAATCGATGCACACCAGGTCTCCCAGGTGTACTTGCTCCGTAGCCAGAAGATTCGCAAGCGGATACACGACATACCGCTCTATCGCCCGCTTCAGGTGCCGGGCTCCATACCGCTGATCCGTTCCTTCCTGCAGCAAAAACTCTCTTCCCGCAGTCGTCACGCGGAACAGGAACTGTCCTTTCGCGGTCTCGAGCACCCTCTGCTGTACTTGCCCAAGCTCGATCTCAAGTACTTCTTCAAGTTGTGCCCGCTGTAAGGGATGGAAAACCACCACTTTGTCCAACCGGTTCATGAATTCCGGCGAAAACTTTCTTCTAGCGGCTTCCATGGCGGTTCGTTCGACCTTTTCGTCGAGTCCCACGGCCGGCTTGTCTGTCGGCTGGACGAAACCCATGCCGCCGTGCATCAGCTCCGTAATTTCTCCGCCGCCCAGGTTCGACGTCAGGAAGATCACCGTCTGCGACAGATCGACTCGGCGGTTATCTCCGAGGGTTAGCGTCGCCTTGTCGAGCATTCCCAGTAGCAACTGCCACAGGGCGTCCGACGCCTTCTCAATTTCGTCAAAGAGCAAAAAGCTCAGCTTCAACTTGTCGGTATGGCTCTTGGCCAACTCCTCTTGCGTTATCAACGGGTGCGTTTCCCGGTGGCCCAAATAGCCTGGAGGCGAGCCAATCAATTTAGCAATCTCATGGGAATGCTGGAACTCCGCGCAATCCACTTTGATCACCGCGCGCGCGTCTCCAAAGAGAATCTCCGCCGCAGCTTCCACAATGCGGGTCTTGCCCGAGCCGGTCGGTCCCAGCAGAAGGAGGTTCCCCACCGGTCGTCCCGGAGAGTTCAAGCCCGCGCAGAAGACCTGATACAGGTCCACCAGCGCCTGCACCCCTTCGGCTTGTCCGACGATCTTCGAGCGCAACGCCGTCTGAAATTCAATCGTCGTGTTGCTTCGCAGATTTGGATCGAGTGGGAGTATCTGGGCGCTCATGGTCTCCTCCTAGCGGCCGTGCATTCGCAAGGTCGCGTGACTGAACCGTCCGCGCTTCCGGTCAAACTGGTTGAGTTTCACCTGAAGTGTGGATTGCAAAAGCCGAAGTTGCACTAAAAGCTCTCGCGCCACCGTAGGCGTTTCAGAAATCCGTAGGAGCGGCGGAAAGAGGTCCGCCAGTTCGAGGTTCAGCGCTCGCAGGCTGGATACGAGCTTTTGGATCGCCGGAGAGTTGGCATCGGCCAGATCCACTTGACTGTTCATCTGTTCACGAAGAGCGCGCCAATTCAGTTCCACGAAGGGATGCTTCTTGGAAACTTCCTTGACCACCGCGTCCGTAATGCGCGCGCGTTCCCCAAGCCGCGCAAGATGCAGCTGCCGCACTTTTCCGCCGCGGCGCACGTTGTGCACCAGGTAGAACGAATTCCCTTTGCGGCGAACAAAAGCCATGACATCACCTCGAGTCATTGACGGTGCCCGTAGTGTACTTACGTTCCACTACGCCGTCAATGAACGTTCCGTACTAGCCCAAACGATTGCATCCAATCGATAACGCGTACAACGTAACGAACTTACTCCACTTTCGTTCATTACTTTTTTCGCTTTGTTTCATCGATTCCATGCATCGCAGTCTATCTCTGCTCTTTCCCTCTCTTACTTACTTAGATGCGCGCTGCAGCGATTTGATTGTCAGGCTACTCACTCACCTTCTGTAAAACTACTTACTCGCTTGCAGCCGCTCCAAAAACCTTCACTTTATAGAACCCCGTAGCGCCGATTATTTCTCTTGTTGCGCTTCGCGCCTGCTTTTACGATGACTGGCGAGCATTTGCAAAATCCATCTAAGTAGTAGGGCAAGGAGCTTCCTTACCGTGTCTTTTGACCCCGTTTACAAGCTTGTGAAACAAATTCCCCGCGGCCGGGTTCTAACCTATGGAGCCCTTGCTAAAGCCTTGCGTCTGCCCGGTGGTGCACGCACCGCTGGACGCGCCATGGGAGCCACTCCCAAGGGCAAAGCCATCCCCTGGCACCGCGTCCTCGGCGCCAACGGCAAGATCCTGATCCGCGAACCCTACGCCTCCCTGCAAAAAAAGCTCCTCGAATCCGAAGGTATTCCTGTCGTCGAATCCCGCATCGACGTAAAAAAGCATCTCTGGACCCCGCCGCGTAAAAAAGCGTCCGCTGCCAAGAAAACCCGTAGGTCCGTTGCACTTCGATGAAATAGTTATGTCATGCTGACCACCAAATCTATACTCCAGAGGGAGGAATCGTTCCATGCGCAAGCGCAATCTCGGATTAAAGTGCGCGGCATTGCTCGCCGCCGCGGTCACTGCTCTATCGTTCTCCACAGCCGCGCAACAAATCCCGCCCCAACTCCAACCGACCGCTAATGAACAACTTCTGCTCCAGCTCCATGCGAAGGGCGATCAAATCTATATTTGTCAGGAGGGTGCCACGCAATTCGCCTGGGCTTTGAAAGCTCCCGACGCCCAGCTCTTCGACAACGACGGCAAGCCCTTCGGCAAGCATTTTGCCGGGCCTTCCTGGGAAGCAAAAGATGGCAGCCGTGTCACAGGCAAAGCCGTCGCCAATGTGCCTTCGCCAGACCCCGATTCCATTCCCTGGCTTCTCGTAAATATCGTGAGTCATGAAGGCACAGGCGTGCTCTCGCGCGCCACAAGCATCCAGCGCCTCAACACCAAGGGCGGTAAAGCGCCTACTTCCGGCTGCGATTCCGTGAATGCAGGCAAGGAAGTCCGTGTGCCGTATTCCGCCGATTACCTTTTCTACGCGCCGAAGTAGCTCACTTCACGACTGCCCGGCATAGCAGAGAAAGCGCGCACTTGCGTTATCCTTAGGAACGTCTTTGCGTGCAACAATGTAGTGCTCAAGGCTCATGGCTAATCCGATCATCCAAGTTGAAAACCTGGTTAAGAGCTACGGCGACGTCCAAGCCGTTCGCGGCGTAAGCTTTTCTGTCGAGGAAGGCGAAGTCTTCGGTTTGCTCGGCCCCAACGGCGCGGGAAAAACCTCGACAGTAGAAATTCTCGAAGGCCTCCGGGATCTGGACGATGGACGCGTCTCGGTCTGTGGCCTCGACCCGCAGCGCGAGTCTCAGGCGTTGAAGCACGAAATCGGCGCGGCTCTGCAATCCACTTCGCTTCCTGACAAACTTCGCGTGATGGAAGCTCTCCGCCTCTTCTCCAGCTTTTACAAACGCCGCCGCAACCCCGAAGAGCTTCTCAATCGCTTCGGCCTCGAAGAAAAACGCAACACGTTCTACAGCCAGCTATCCGGCGGGCAAAAGCAGCGCCTCGCCCTCGCCATGGCTTTGGTCAACGATCCAAAAGTGCTTTTCTTTGACGAACCCACTGCTGGCCTCGATCCGCAAGTGCGCCGCGAGATTTACGACATCATCGAGGAACTCAAGCGGGAAAAGAAAACGATCGTCATGACCACCCACTACATCGAGGAAGCTGAGCGCCTCTGCGACCGAGTAGCCATCGTGGACCACGGCAAAGTTGTCGCCCTCGGCACGCCTCGCGAGTTGAAAACGCGCTCCGGCGGCACAACTCGTATCGAAGTTCGCCTGGCTAAACCCGAGCTCGACGGCGCGTTAAAAAAACTCGAAGGCGTGGCCGACGCACGTGAACTGGACGGTGCGTACGTGATTCACTCTCATCGCCCTCCAAAAACGATTGTCGATCTCGTGAAACATCTCGAAGCCGAAGGCAACGAACTCGTCAGCCTCGAAATCGCCTCACCTTCTCTCGAGGACGTCTTCATCGAAATGACCGGAAGGAGGCTGCGCGATTGAGAAACTTCGCCACACTCACCCGCATGCGCATTCAGCTCACGCTGCGCAATCGAATGTTTTTGTTCTTCAGCGTGATCATGCCGTTCGGCTTTTTCTTTCTCTACGCTGGAGTCTTTGCGAAAGGCCACCCCGCTGGCGTCCGTTTCTTCTTGGGACCGGTTGTGGCTCTCGCCGTTATGGGCAGCTTCTGGGGACTCAGCGCGGCACTCGTCATGTTTCGCGAACAAGGCATCCTCCGCCGCTTTCACGTTACACCCGTGACGGCCAGCGACATGCTCGCGTCTAGCATCGTCGCGAATTACGTACTCATCTTTCCCACGGTTCTTTTGCAGTTTGTTTTCGCGCGCACCATTTTTCACGTGACTCATTTCGGCGACATCTTCGCGACATTTATCCTGATCAGCATCGGCAATATTGCCTTCGCATCCCTGGGCCTCGTCGTCGCCAGCGTCACCAACACCATGCAGGAGACCCAGGTCATAAATCAGCTCATCTGGCTTCCGTTGATCTTTCTCTCGGGCGCTACCTTTCCTCTCGCTTTCCTTCCGCAGGTCGTTCAAAAGGTTTCCTTGTTCCTCCCGGCGACCTATCTTGTCCAGGGACTGCGTCGTACCATTTTTGAATCTGCGCACATATGGGACCACAACGTTCTCATTTCTCTGGGTTCGCTTGTTTGCTGGGCTGTCCTTACTTTTTTTCTCTCCGCGCAGCTCTTCCGCTGGGAACCCGAAGTCAAAGTGCCTCGCAAAGCGAAGCTGCTCGTCCTCGCGACCATCGTTCCCTTCTTGCTTCTCGGCTTTTGGGAGAACACTTACGGCAATATCCCGGCGCAAGCTCAGTCCGCCCTCGATTCCTTGAGCGAGCCTGCAAAATCAGCGCCTGCCCCCGATCCGGCGAACCCGCCTGATTTGCCTAAGTGATGTGACGCCACGGCGCTAGCGAAAACACTACGCGCCAATTTGGTTTTTGCGCTTGCCACCGCGTCCAGTACACTTTATTGACGCTCTAGGTCGTGTGCCGTATTCTGCACTTTCAGGCAACACCGCGAGTGGCGCCACTAAAAGGACACAATCATGCCCATCCAAAAGACCGACAAAATCTGGCACAACGGAAAGTGGATCAACTGGGACGACGCCACCCTCCACGTCCTTTCCCACGTCGTGAGCTACGGCTCCGCCGTTTTCGAGGGCATTCGCTGCTACGAAACCAAGCAGGGCCCCGCCATTTTCCGCCTCCGCGAGCACATGCAGCGCCTCATCAACTCCGGGCGAATCTATCGCATGGACTTGCCTTACTCCCTCGATGATTTTTGCAATGTCGCAACCGAATTGGTGCGCCTCAACAAAATGAATGCCTGTTACGTCAAGCCCATGGTCATGCGCGGCTACGGCGAAGTCGGCGTGAATCCGCTCAGTTCTCCGATTGAAATTTACATGGCCTGTTGGTCGTGGGGTGCGTATCTCGGCCCCGAAGCGCTCACCAAGGGCGTCGAGGTCGGCGTTAGCTCCTGGACGCGCATCGCGCCAAACACTCTGCCTGCCATGTCCAAAGCCGCCGCGAACTATATGAATTCGCAGCTCATCCGCATGGAAGCCCAGTTCAATGGCTACGCCGAAGGCATCGCGCTCGATTCCGGCGGCCACGTCAGCGAAGGCTCCGGCATGAACGTGTTCCTCGTTCACGACGGCACGCTCTACACGCCGCCGCTCGCCACAAGCATTCTGCCCGGCATTACGCGCAACACGGTTGTCACGCTCGCGGAAGATCTGGGCATCACCGTGAAGGAACAGGTCATCCCGCGCGAGATGCTCTACATCGTCGACGAAGTCTTCTTCTGCGGCACTGCCGTCGAAATCACGCCCATCCGCTCGGTCGACAAAATCCAAGTCGGCAAAGGCGTCGCCGGCCCAATCACGCGCCGCCTCCAGGAAGAATTCTTCGCGCTCACCAGCGGCACCAAACCCGATCGCCACAACTGGCTCACGACCGTCAACGCCCCAGTGGCGGCAACCTCTCGCTAGCAGAAGGCGCCGCCTCCGCCAGCGGGCAAGTTTCGGATTAGACGCCTTACAGGCAGTTGAACGACTCTACCAGTTGCCTTAAACCACTCTTCTCTTAACCTAATCAACACAGCTGTACTACCGGCCAAGATTGAAAACAGGTCGTGCTGTGGTCGACTGAGGAAGAGGGAGGAATATCTAATGAAGAAGCTCTATGCCCTAGTCTTCATTTCTCTGCTCACGACTTGCGGCAGGGCGGGTGAGCTCGCTAGTTCATTCAAACAAGCTGCCGCCCTAGCAAATGTTCAACAAAAGGAACGCACTGAACAGGCATATATACATCTTGATCTCGTACCGTACTACGAGAAAAAATACTCGCCTGTCTTTCAGTCTTGTCTAAAGTCGACTGAGCACCCCGACACATCGCCGTTCTCATTCATTGCGGCAATCGGAAAAGATGGTCGTGTTTTGCGACTCTACGTAGATCACGAAACCAACATATTTGCCTGTGTGCGGCCGACGCTGCAACAAGACGACTTTCCACACCCGCCCGTCGCTCCCCATTACTTGCACGTTTCAATGAGCTTTGGGGATTAGATATGAGCTCAAGTCTTGTGAAAAAAGATGGCGGCCAATTGCGGGAAAGGCACTGCTTCCTGATTAGCACGACTGATCAGATGTTACGCGGCAGTTCGTCAATTCTTATCGAGGTCCCGCCGGGATTGCCAACGGACGTCACGAATTAGCGAGGAGTTCGATAAAACTCTGTCAATCGCTTCAATCGCCGCGGGCTGAATTCCGCGTTCCCTGCCACCGACTAGAGAACCGAGAAAACCACACCTGCGCTCAAGCCATGCGATCCACGTACCCGCTTCGGTTTCTCCGGCTGGGCGGTGCCCGATCACTAAAGTGTGAGACGTTTCCGTTACTTTAAAATTCAGATACCAGCCGAAGTCTTCTTGACCGGGTTTTTCATCAGTTGTCAGCCCCTGTTTCCGCAGTTCGCCGATCAGCCACATAGCGACGTCGTCTCCGAAGCAGCACGGATTAATGAAATAGTCTTTCGGCTCGGCCATGTTGAAAGCTGTGCTTTCGAATGTAACAACCGTTTTAGTTTCAGAGTCCATTGTGCGTGCCGCGATTGTACCGCTTTGCTGGGGCCAATCGCCTGACAAACGCCGTACTCGGAAACTAGCCCAAAACCCATTCTCCGAAGGACTGGCGTTTCGCTTTGCGTTCCAGATAGAGTCCTCCCCGATCGCAGCGGGCGCGCTTGGTTGCCGGCTGGGAGGCTCCTTGGAGTACAACCTAGCGCATCCGCCGATGAGACGCTTCCGCAATTCCTCCTCATTTCCGACGTTCATTTCAGCACACATCGGACTGGTACCAGAGTTTTTCAAATTAGGGACTTTTGGGGGATTCCTCAGCCCGCAGCTTTCTTCCATCCTACACATTGCAATTGGGGACGCAACGCACCAGGCCCGCAGCCTATGAGCATTCCGCAGAATCGCTATGAAGTTCTCGAATCGCTTGGCACAGGCGCCACCAGCCGTGTCGATAGAGCCCGTGACACCGTTATTGGGCGCACCGTCGCTCTAAAAACCTTGCTTCGTGGTTTTGGCTCCCGCGATCTCCAGCAACAGTTTCTTCGCGAAGCCCAGATCATCGGCGGCCTCTCGCACCCCAACATCGTGGCGCTTTTCGATGTCGGCACCAACAGCGAGGGCGCGCCTTATTTCGTCATGGAATATGTTGAGGGGAAAACGCTGGAGTCCTTTTTCGACAGCTTCCCACTGCCCATAGCTCGCGCCGCCGTGTGGGCGGGCGATCTAGCGACCGCCCTCGGCCAAGCCCATCGCGCCAATGTCATTCATGGCGACGTCAAGCCCGCCAATATTCTCGTGACGCTCGATCAACAGGTAAAGCTCGGAGATTTCGGCATTGCGCGCTTTGCGACGCAGGCCTCTGGCAGCGGAAATCTGATGGGCACTCCCGCTTATCTCTCGCCTGAGCAGATTCTCGGTAATTTGCAGGACCGCCGTTCCGATCTTTTCTCCTTGGGCATCGTGCTTTACCAGATGTCGACCGGCAAGCGGCCATTCGATGGCGATTCCGTCGAAGCGGTATGCGCGCAAATCATTTCCAGCGCCCCGCTGCCCCCCTCTCATCACAATCCTTCGCTCCCTGCCGAGTTTGATCGCGTAGTCATGCGGTGCCTGTCAAAGAACCCCGAAGACCGATTCCCCACCGCCGAGGTTTTCGCCGCCTCTATATACCCCTTCGCTCGAAACGCAGGCGCGGCCGCTGTGCGTTCGAGCTCTAGGACCCCCAGACGCCCCAATATCTCCTGGTGGAACCGGCCCTTTGGGCAAAAAGAGCTGTGGACGGTCGCCGCCGTTCTGCTCGTTCTCATTTCAGGGGCTTCGATTGTTTTTTCGCTTCGCAAGCACGCCATCCCCAGCCTGACCGCTTCTGCGGCCATGGTCGAGCGCCCTGCCATCACTGCGGCCCCGGACGCGCCGCCTTCCGCAATCACGATTGCGGCAACCAGTCTCACCTCCTCTGAAACCGCTGCTCCACAGTCAGCAGATGCTTCAGCTGCCTCCGCGAATCTCGAATCGGCGCTTCCACGCATCTCCACGCCGTCGACCTCGAGAATTCCTCCTCGGGCCAAATCATCCACACCTGAGCAACGCCGCTCTGATTTGACCACTGGCCCGCCGCGTCCCGTACCACCTAAACAGCCTCCGGCTGGCGTCCCATCCAGCGGCGCGCAGGTTCCCAGTCCCAAGCAACTCGCTTCCCTTAGCGTCGAGATCGTCTCTGCCGTCGCCGAGGAAACCCTCGCTGTCTACTCCGGTCAAGACCTCCTCGTGTCCACGCGGCTAGACGCCGCCCATTTGGGCGAACCGCTGCATTTCGACTGCCCTCTCTCAGCCGGGGCACATCCACTGCGCGTCGTCCTGTACCGCGCTGATGAGAGCCTGCACGTGCAAAAGGAGGGCTTGGCAGAGATCGTCTCGGAGGGTTCGAACACTCTTGATATTCGAATCGACCGCCGTTCAAAATTTCTCATACACAAGGAAGCCACTCTGGAAGTCAGCTGGCCAAACCCGCATGCCGCATCGGCTAACAACGCTCCTCAACTCGCAGTCGTCTCCACCCCGTGAAAATGACTTCAGGTTGGAGTAGTAAAGCTGCTAGCTATTTCTGCTGGTCGGCCGATGCCTAAAAACGCGTTATTCGGAAACCGTAGCAATGGCCAGGCTCCGAAAGGCTAGCGTTTCACTTTGCGTTCCAGATAGACCCTTTTCCGCGTCCCTGAGCTATTGGCAAGCCGAAAAGCAGGCCTCACGTTCCCTTTTCTTTCCGGTGTTAATTTTCAAGTTACGTCTCCAAACCTTTAGAAGGTTCGTGGAACTGGATCAGATGATTCTCCAGTTCAGACGGCTCATGTAGGTACTCGCTGGGGCCGTAGCTACCCCACGGGTAGTCCAAATGGTAGTGAATAGCGGACCCCGGATAAACGACAATGTGATGAGTACCGTAGTCAGGATGCTTAAATTGACTAGCGCTAATAACTGGTTTCCACCCAAAATTTTCGAGTACCGCCCGAAACTTAGTTCCATCTAAATTACGATTCATGGGATACCCCTGTAGAACCTATGCGCTCTTCGCAGCGAACCTCAACGGCCCGTTAGGCAACATACCTTTGCAGCACATAGGCGGGCAGGTTGCGTCTTCTGAGTGTCACCAAGGTATCGACGGCTCGCCTTAGATCGAGATTCTGCTCCTTAGAACCCGGAGACTCGTGAAATTCCAAAAAGCGCCTAAGAATCTCATGCTCTGCCTCGGAGATGAGCTCGACCACTTTTACCGGATCAGTTTCTAACAGGGCCTCCGCGTAAGGTTTATGCCACTTCTCTGACTCAAGAAAGCCCATGGTTTCCGTGCTCCTAAACGATGCCGCGCTATCTCGCAGGTTAATGCATCTTAAAGATCGTCAAAAGTACTTGCTGTACATTTTTATACACGTTTGGCAATTTCAGGCAGTGGAAGTGGGTTAATTAGTCTTCGGTCCTGTGGACCTGAAGTGTTTTGCGCAGACGTGGGCGGCGAATTCTTTTTCACGTTGGGTTTCGTAATCACGCTTCATTTTATCTAGCGATTCTCCGACGAGCTCACCCGAAGCGGTCTACACGATAGAGTGAGCATTTAGCCTTACGTTTAATCCCACAAGTTCCATGCGAGTAATCGCGCCTGTACAAAAGTGAACAGACTCTTTCTGTTTCACGCTTTAGCATGTGGGCTCTGTTAGAAATCAATGGGCCAAATCGGCAAGCAGAAACTTGGGATTGCCGTGGTGTTTGACTCTATTGCGTTCTCACAATTTGTGTCGAACCCCGCGAGACTTGGGACCATCGCTGAATAGCCATGTATGAAACCTTCTTTGGACTGCGCGAAGAACCTTTTCGGCTCACATCCGACCCTAGATTTTTTCACCTTGCCAAGCCTCATGCGGTTGCGTTAACGACGCTTCTCGAAGCGGTCACCCGCCGCAAAGGCCTTGTATTGGTAACTGGGCCGTGCGGAACGGGTAAGACCATGCTCATTAATGCGACTCTGCATATACTTACAGATCAAGCTAAAACTTGTCAGCCAGTCTCCACGGCATTCGTTTTCAACCCGACGCTCAGCAAGGAAGAGTTTCTGGAAATGACCCTCGCGGAGTTTGCTATCCCGTGTTCGGCGACAAGCAAGCCGGCGAGACTAGAGGCCCTTCACCAGATGCTGCTTCAAAGACACACTCATGGCGGCACCTCTCTTCTCCTGATTGACGAGGCCCACCTCCTTACCGACGAACTCCTCGAAGAAATTCGATTGTTGAGTAACGCCGACACTTACAAAGAGAAATTGTTGCAAATTGTTCTGTGTGGCCAACCGGAACTGCTTACGCTGTTAAGCCGCCCGGAGTTGCGGGGCCTCCGGCAGAGAATCGCCGGCACTTGTTCTCTCCGGCCCCTCGTTTTCCAGGAATTCGAGGCATACGTCGCCGAAAGACTTCATGCTGCAGGATTCCGCGGACCTACTTCTCCTTTCCCAACGCCAGTGCTGGAGGAGGTTTTCCGGCGAACCGAAGGTGTG
>Ga0210394_10001715_pt1 | contig 33411 bp, 30 predicted proteins | sample IncBWC12MmetaG_FD_160121 | JGI IMG/M metagenome (GOLD analysis project Ga0210394, IMG submission 160121) | Forest soil microbial communities from Barre Woods Harvard Forest LTER site, Petersham, Massachusetts, United States - Inc-BW-C-12-M | ecosystem: Environmental > Terrestrial > Soil >... | reverse complement strand
CACCCGGGCGGTCATTCTGCTCGGTGTCGGCCGCGCCGCTTTGTTTCCCGCGCTGGTGCCGCCGTTCACGCTGTTGGTCGGCTATCTTACGCTCGGCGAGGTGCCGAGCGTTTCGCAGCTCGTCGGACTTCTGATTGTCGTCGTCGGTTTCCGCCTGACGCAACAGAGTTGATGACGAACGACGAGTTACGCCGCTTACGCCGCCTTGCGGCTGGTGAGAAACTCGCCCATGCGGTCGAGCGCCTTGAGGATGTTTTCGGTCGAATTGGCGTAAGAGACGCGCATATAGCCTTCGCCGAGGATGCCGAAATCCGGCCCCCCGATCAGCGCGACACCGGCGTCTTCGAGCAGCGACGCGGCAAGCGCCTTCGCCTTCCATCCGGTGCGTTTGACGTTGGGGAAGGCATAGAACGCACCCCTCGGCGTGGCGCAGGAAATGCCGGGAAGCTTGTTCAAACCGGCGACCACGATTTTGCGCCGGCGATCGAACTCGGCGACCATCTTCGCCGGCTCGTCTTGCGGGCCGGTCAGCGCGGCAAGCCCGGCATATTGCGCCGGCGCATTGACGCAGGAATACAGGTTCACCGCGAGCTTGCGCGCATAGTCGTAGAGTTTCCCGGGCCACACCGCATAGCCGAGCCGCCAGCCGGTCATGGCGTAGGTTTTCGACCAGCCATTGAGCAGGATCAGCCGGTCGCGGATCGACGGATAAGCGAGCAAACAAACATGCGTCTCACCGTCATAGACCATGTGGTCGTAAATCTCGTCCGACATCACCGCGACGTCGGGATGCCGCTCCAGCCCGGCGATGAGTTTGTCGACTTCGGCCTTGGGAGTGACGCCGCCGGTCGGATTGGCGGGTGAGTTGACGATGAGGAGCCGGGTCTGCGGCGTGATCAGTCTGAGCGTTTCCTCGGCCGAGAACGCGAAATTGTTCTCCTCGCGGATCGGCACCGGGATCGGCCGCGCGCCGGTGAATTCGATCATCGAGCGATAGATCGGAAAGCCGGGATCGGGATAAAGGATGTCGACGCCCGGCTCGCCGAACATCATGATCGACATGAACATGGTCGGCTTGCCGCCCGGCAGGATCATCACCTCGTCGGGCGACACCGTGACCGAAAAGCGCTTGTGAAGATCGGCGGCCACCGCTTCGCGTAACGGCAGAATGCCGACGGCGGGCGTGTAGCCGTGATGGCCGTCACGCAGCGCCTTGACCGCCGCCTCGACGATGAAATCCGGCGTACGGAAATCGGGCTGGCCGATGCCGAGATTGACGATGTCGCGGCCGGCCGCCGCCAGATGCATGGCGCGCGCCAGCACGGCGAAGGCATTTTCCTCGCCGATGCGATCGAAGGCGGCGATGGTGCGAAGCATGGCTAATCCTCCCGCGCATTCGGCCGCTGCCGGCCGCAGCCGCGGGAGTTCAGCCGATCGGGCCGGAAAAATCAAATCGCGCCGGACGCGTCCGTGAGCTCAGTCGGGATCGCCAAATTTCGTCCCGAGGTCGCGCTGGATCATGGCGCGGATAAAGGGATCTGGATCGTTGCCCAGATAGTAGCCCTGAAAATAAACCGGGCCGCAGGGAAACTGGCTGGCGCCGCGGCAGGGCACCGAAGCGCCGGCCGTGGCCTGCTGCGCCAACCGCTTCGGCTTCTTCACTGCCTTCGCAGCGTCGGCGCTCGACGCCAACACGACGGCGAGGCCGAGCGTACACAGCAACAGCGCGATGGGACGCGAAGTCATCTTGGTTCCCAGTCCTCAATGGCGCAGAACAACAATACTGGTCGTATCTCCGTGCTGCGTTCGCACAAGGGCGCGGCGGCGGATTCGGATCAAAACATCGTGTCGGAATAGGCAGGCCGTGGTGGTCTTGCACGTGACCCATGCCGGATGCCCGCATCCGGCCGCAGTCGAAAACTCCGCGCCGTCGGGCGTACCGTGAGAAAGCGTTGGAGCGAAAAAGAGAAGCCCCGGACAGTGTCCGGGGTTTCTGAGCCTATACGCCGTTAGTCGGTGGCGTTGTTCTTCAGAAGGTTGAACTCGGTGCCGGATTCTACCGAATCGGCGGAGCCGGTTTTGGGCGCGCCGTTCGGATAGGTCCCGACCTGCTGCTGACCGCCTTGAATCATGTCGTAGGTCGGCCGCGGATCGGCGTGCCCACGCGACCGCGCGGCAAGGGCCGGGGTGGTGAGCATCGCCACGACAAGAGCCGAGAAAGCCAGCTTGGTATTGAGGGAATTCATCTTGCGTTCTCCGTTTACGATCGCCCGTGCCGCTTACCTACGCCTGTTTCCGCACTGCACAAGAGATCGGAAGTCACCTCAATTTCACGATATTGTTATTGAAGATCATACAGTTAATTGGACTTTTTCGCGATCTATCCAGTTCGGGTTATTGCGATGCAATAAGCCCAAAAAGAGAGCAGAAAAAATGCCTTTTCCGACAATGAATTGCAGCTCGCGAGTGGCGAGGTCGCCTCTCTCTGCGGCATTCACCATTCGCCGCGGCGTAAACTCGCTATATCTACCGAATACGAGTCCCCGCATTGCGCAAATCGCATTGCTGGCATCGGGGCCATTGCGGGACGAGTCGCGGAGCGTGTGATGGCGAAAAACGGCAAATCGCAAAGCAAGTCGCAAAGCAAGTCGCAAGGCAAGTCGCAAGATCGAACGGAGCGCCGTCTGCGCTCGCAGCTATGGTTCGACAATCCAGACAATCCGGGCATGACCGCGCTCTATCTCGAGCGCTACCTCAATTATGGACTGAGCCGCGAGGAGCTGACGTCCGGCCGGCCGATCATCGGCATTGCGCAGACCGGTTCCGATCTGAGCCCGTGCAACCGCCACCATCTCGAGCTCGCCGGGCGCGTGCGCGAAGGCATCCGTAGCGCCGGCGGCATCGCGTTCGAATTTCCGGTGCATCCCATTCAAGAGACCGGCAAGCGGCCGACCGCGGCGCTCGATCGCAATCTCGCCTATCTCGGCCTTGTCGAAGTGCTGTACGGCTATCCGCTCGACGGCGTGGTGCTGATGACGGGCTGCGACAAGACCACGCCCGCCTGTCTTATGGCGGCGGCCACCGTCAACACGCCGGCGATCGTGCTGTCCGGCGGGCCGATGCTCGACGGTTATCACGACGGTAAGCTTGCCGGTTCCGGCACCGTGCTTTGGCAAGCACGCCAAGATGTTGCGGCCGGCAAGATCGACTACAAGGAATTCATCGATATTGCCGCTTCGTCCGCGCCGTCGATCGGTCATTGCAACACCATGGGCACCGCATCGACCATGAACGCGATGGCCGAGGCGCTCGGCATGTCGCTGCCGGGCTGCGCTGCAATCCCGGCGCCGTATCGCGAACGCAGCCGGATCGCCTATGACACGGGGCTACGCGCGGTGGAGATCGTGCGCCAGGATCTCAAACCCTCCGATATTCTCACGCGCGCCGCCTTCGAAAACGCGATCGTCGCCTGCTCGGCGATCGGCGGCTCGACCAACGCGCCGATCCATCTCAACGCCATCGCGCGGCATATCGGCGTTAAGCTTTCGATCGAGGACTGGGAGAAGATCGGCTACGACGTGCCGCTCCTCGTCAATATGCAGCCGGCCGGGGAATATCTCGGCGAGGATTATTTCCGCGCCGGCGGCCTGCCGGCGGTGATGCACGAACTCCACGCGGCGAGGCGGCTCCACGGCGATGCGCTCACCATCAATGGCAAGACGGTCGCTGAAAACGTCGCGCGGGCGAAATCGAGCAACGCCGCAGTCATCCGGCCCTACGACAAGCCGCTCAAGCCGCATGCCGGCTTCAAGGTGCTGCGCGGCAATCTGTTCGATTCCGCGATCATGAAGACGAGCGTAATCTCGGACGAATTCCGCAAACGCTACTTGTCCAATTCGAAGGATCCGAACGCCTTCGAGGGCCGCGCCGTGGTGTTCGACGGACCCGAAGACTATCACCGGCGTATCGACGATGCGGCGCTGAAGATCGACGAACATGCGATCCTGTTCATGCGCGGCGCCGGCCCGATCGGTTATCCGGGCTCGGCCGAGGTGGTGAACATGCAGCCGCCGGCCGCACTGATCAAAAAGGGCGTCACGTCGCTCGCTTGCGTCGGCGACGGCAGGCAGTCCGGCACGTCAGGCTCGCCGTCAATTCTCAATGCATCGCCGGAAGCCGCGGCCGGCGGCGGGTTGGCGCTCCTGCAAACCGGCGACCGCGTGCGCATCGATCTCAACAAAGGCACCGCCGATATTCTGATCGCCGCCGACGAATTGGCGTCGCGGCGCGCGGCGCTGCAAAAGAACGGCGGTTATCATTATCCGCCGAGCCAGACGCCATGGCAGGAAATCCAGCGCGCCATGGTCGATCAGCTCGGCAGTGGTATGGTCTTGGAGCCCGCGGTGAAGTATCAGCGTGTCGCGCAAAAATTTGTGCCGCGCGATAATCACTGATGAAACGAATTTGTCATGACCGGGACCCGTCCTTCGATCGCCGACAAGCGGAGAACTTTCCGTAAGCTCCACGAAGCCGGCTGCTTCGTCATTCCCAATCCGTGGAACGTCGGCAGCGCACGCTATCTGCAAGGCCTGGGTTTTCCGGCGCTGGCGACGACCAGCTCCGGCTATGCCCATTCGCAAGGTTTTGCCGACGGCGCGCTGAACCTCGATCAAGTGCTGGCGCATTTCAGTGAGCTTGCCGAAGCAACCGATGTGCCGCTGAACGCCGATTTCGAGAACGGTCTGGCCGATAGCCTTGACGAGCTTGCGAAGAATGTAACGCGCTGCATCGCGACGGGCGTCGCCGGGCTGTCCGTCGAGGATTCGCCGAACGACGGAAAAACGCCGCTTTACGATCTTGAAACTGCCGTAGCTCGGGTCAAAGCCGCGCGCGCCGCGATCGATCGGGCCGGCGGCGAAGTCACCTTCACGGCGCGGGCGGAAGGGTTCATCCGCGGCGTGCCCGATCTCGACGACGTCATCCGCCGGCTCAAAGCCTATGCCGCGGCCGGCGCCGATTGCCTCTATGCACCGGGCATCAAGACGCGCGAGCAAATCGAAGCGGTTGTCAAAGCAGTGGCGCCGAAGCCGGTGAATTTCCTCAACAGCGGCGCGTTCGGCTTCACGGTGAAAGACCTCGCGGCGATGGGCGTGCGCCGGATCAGCGTCGGCGGCTCGCTCGCGCGCGTCGCGATGCACGCCTTCATTCGCACCGCGACCGAGATCGCCAAAGACGGCAAATTCGACGGTTTCGCCGGACTGATTTCCAATGCCGAGCTGAATAAGTTCTTCCGCGAAGATCGCAACAAGTTTTCCTCATGACTGCCTCGGAACCACATCCGCAAACCGGCCAGCCGACCGGCTTGCCGGTCGACTCAATACCGGCGCCGCGTCCGGGCCCGGTGATGCTGAAGGGCCGCTACGGCCGACTCGAAAAACTCGGCCCCGAGCACGCCGCCGACCTGTGGGCGGCGTTCGCCGGGCATGACGAGGTTTGGACCTACATTTCGACCGACGGGCCGTTCGCGGCGGAGGATGAGTTTTTCTCCTTCATCGATAAGCGCGCGGCGGCGGAGGATCCCTACGCCTATGCCATCATCGATCCGACCGATCGCGCCGTCGGCTATGTGACGCTGTTACGAATCGTGCCGGAGCATCGGGTGATTGAGGTTGGCCACGTGCTCTATTCGCCGGTGCTGCAACGCACGCCGCTCGGCACCGAAACCCAATACCTGTTGGCGCGTTACGTCTTCGAAACGCTCGGTTACCGGCGCTATGAATGGAAATGCGACGCACTCAATGCTGCCTCCCGGCGTGCCGCGCTGCGCTACGGCTTCGTCTACGAAGGGGTATTTCGCCAAAACATGATCGCCAAGGGCCGCAACCGCGACGTCGCCTGGTTCTCCATGCTCGACAGCGAATGGCCGGCGCGCAAAGCCAATTTCGAGCGCTGGCTTGAGCCGCGGAATTTCGACAGCGAAGGGCGGCAGAAGCTCAGTCTTGCAGCGTTGAACGAGAAGAAAGCGTAAGGACAGAATGAGCGACAGACTGATAGGCAAAGTCGCACTGGTGACCGCGGCGGGGCAGGGCATCGGCCGCGCCATTGCCGAAGCCTTTATTGCCGAAGGCGCAAGAGTCATCGCCACCGATCTCGCCGAAGAGAAGCTTGACGATTTGCCCGCGGCGAAGCGCCAAAAACTCGACGTGCGTGCGCAGGACAATATCGACGCACTGGCCAAGACGGTGGCGCGCGAATTCGGCGCGCTCGACATTCTGGTCAATTGCGCCGGCTACGTGGCCAACGGCTCGGTGCTCGATTGCAGCGACAAGGACTGGGACTTTTCTTTCGATCTCAACGTCAAATCGATGCACCGCACGATCAAGACGTTCTTGCCGGCGATGCTGGAGGGAAAATCCGGATCGATCGTCAATATTTCCTCGGCGGTGTCGTCGATCCGCGGCGTGCCCAACCGCTACGCCTACGGCGCCACCAAAGCGGCGGTGATCGGGCTCACCAAGGCGGTCGCCGCCGATTTCATCCGCCAGGGCATCCGCTGCAACGCCATTTGCCCGGGCACGATCGAATCGCCGTCGCTGGAAGAGCGCATCGCAACGGCCGCGAAGGCGACCGGCAAATCGACCGATGCGGTACGGCAGGATTTCATCGGCCGCCAGCCGATGGGACGGCTGGGAACGACGCAGGAAGTTGCCGCGCTCGCCCTCTTTCTCGCCAGCGACGAGGCAAGCTACATTACCGGCCAGGCGCATCTCGTCGACGGCGGGATGGCGATGTAGGAACAGCGGCCGCGGCCGGTAAGCGATGCACATTCTGATTACCGGCGCCGCGGGGATGATCGGGCGCAAGCTCGTCGCGCGCCTCGTCGCCGACGGTGCGCTTGACGGCCGGCCGATCGAAAAACTCACGCTGATCGACGTCGTCGCTCCGCAACCGCCCGAAAAATTTTCCGGCAAAGTGGCAACCGCCGCCGCCGACATCGCCGATCCGGCGACCGTGCATGCGGCCGTCGCCGGCCGGCCCGAGGTGATCTTTCATCTCGCCGGTGTGGTTTCCGGCGAGGCCGAGCTCGATTTCGAGAAGGGCATGCGGGTCAATCTCGACGGCTCGCGCGCGCTGTTCGAAGCGATCCGCACCACCGGCGCCGGCTATCGCCCGCGGCTCGTCTTCACCTCGTCGATCGCGGTGTTCGGCGCGCCGTTCCCGGCGGCGATCGGCGACGACTTTCATTTAACGCCGCTGACGTCCTACGGCACGGCGAAGGCGGCGATCGAACTTCTGCTTGCCGATTACACCCGCCGCGGATTTCTCGATGGCGTCGGTATCCGGCTGCCGAGCATCGTGGTGCGGCCGGGCCGGCCGAACAAGGCGGCGTCGGGCTTTTTTTCCTCGATCATTCGCGAACCGCTCAACGGAGAAGAGGCCGTGCTGCCGGTCGCCGACGGCGTGCTGCATTGGCATGCGAGCCCGCGTGCCGCGGTTGGCTTTCTCGTTCATGCCGCGGGGCTCGACGCGGCGAAGCTCGGGCCCCGCGTCAATCTCACCATGCCGGGGGTCTGCTGCACCGTGGCCGAGCAGATCGCCGCGCTGCGCCGGATCGCCGGCGATAAAGTCGCCGCCCGCATCCGCCGCGAGCCCGATCCGCTGATCGCCCGCATCGTCGCCGGCTGGCCGAGCCGGTTCGATCCGGCGCGAGCGCTCGCGCTCGGGTTTCGCGCCGAGGCGTCGTTCGAGGAGATTATCCGCGTCCATATTGCGGACGAAATGGGCGGCAAGATCGCCGGCTGAAGGGACGTTCGATTTGCTTGCGTCGCGCCTGCCCATGCTTACATTGCTGGCAGAAACTCCACAGCATTCCCGCTGCAACTCACCATGACCTACGTTGACGCGACCTGCGCGCCGCTGCGCAAGACCGGACAGATCAAGATCCACGGCCCGGCGGCCTTCGAAGGCATGCGCAAGGCGGGGCGGCTCGCGGCCGAATGCCTCGACATGCTGGTCGGCGAGATCAAGCCGGGCGTCACCACCGAGCACATCGACCGGCTGGTCTTCGACTTCGGCCTGGATCGCGGCGCCATGCCGGCGACGCTGATGTATCGCGGCTACCGCAAGGCGACCTGCACCTCGGTCAATCACGTGGTCTGCCACGGCATCCCCGCGGACAAGCCGCTGCGCGAAGGCGACATCGTCAATGTCGACGTCACCCTGATCCTCGATCAATGGCACGGCGATTCCAGCCGCATGTATGCGGTCGGCGAGATTCCGCGCCGCGCCGAGCGGCTGATCGAAGTCACCTACGAGGGCATGATGCGGGGCATCGCGGCCATCAGGCCCGGCGGCACGACCGGCGATATCGGCCATGCCATCCAGACCTATGTCGAGGCCCAGCATATGAGCGTGGTGCGCGATTTCTGCGGCCATGGGCTCGGGCGGCTGTTTCACGACGAGCCGAATGTCGTGCATGTCGGCCGGTCCGGCGAGGGCATCGTGCTCAAGCCCGGCATGTTCTTCACGGTCGAGCCGATGATCAATCTCGGCCGGGCGCACGTCAAAGTGCTGTCCGACGGCTGGACTGCGGTGACCCGCGACCGCTCGCTATCCGCGCAGTTCGAGCACAGCGTTGGCGTGACCGAGACCGGCGTCGAGATTTTCACGCTGTCGCCCAAGCATCTCGATAAGCCGCCCTACAAGGCCTGAGTGCCGGCGCGAATCTGATTGCAAATTCCCGTAATCCGGGCATCTTGGGAGGTGTGGGTTGCGGCTGACGCGCGATAGCCGCGGCGCCGCGGGATTGGGATTGCGTCCGAATTCCCAAGTTGGACCATGTTGGAAAAGAAACGCGCCAGCGAACGCGGCCTCGCCGAGGCCACGCCGCATTATTTCGGCCATCGTGAACGCCTGCGCGACCGCTTTCGCGAGGCCGGCGCCGACGCGCTGTCGGACTACGAGCTGCTCGAGCTGCTGCTGTTCCGGGTGCTGCCGCGGCGCGACGTCAAACCACTCGCCAAGTCGCTCCTGGAGAAATTCGGCTCATTCGCCGAGGTGATCGCTGCGCCGGAGGTGCGGCTCGCCGAAGTGAAGGGGCTCGGCGATGCCGCCATCACGGAACTCAAGATCGTGCAGGCGGCGGCGAGCCGGCTGTTGCGCGGCGCGGTGAAAAAGCGGCCGGTATTGTCGTCATGGTCGACCGTGCTCGACTACTGCCGCACCGCGCAGGCCTTTGCCGACCGCGAACAGTTCCGCGTCCTGTTCCTCGACAAGCGCAATGCGCTCATCGCCGACGAATTGCAGCAGATCGGCACCATCGATCACACGCCGGTCTATCCGCGCGAAGTGGTCAAGCGCGCGCTGGAACTGTCGGCGACCGCTATCATCCTGGTGCACAATCATCCCTCTGGAGATCCCACGCCGTCGCGCGCCGATATCCAGATGACGCAACAGATCATCGCGGTGGCTTCCCCGCTCGGCATTTCCGTGCACGACCATATTATCGTCGGCAAGGAAGGGCACGCCAGCCTGAAGGGACTGAAGCTGATTTGATGGCCGGCTTCCACCGAGATTTTGGACTGCTCTCTTCGCTACGGAGTGCAGGGGCCATTGTGGACGAAAATCGCCCAGTTCTTTTCCGCCCAACACAGATTGTCATAGGTCTTTTGCAAGCCAGTCGTTGGGTTCTTTGCGCACACTTGAAAGAGCGTATTACGTGGACACCTTTTGTCTCCGTAACATACGCCGGAATGGAGTACGATCGCGCCGGCGCGTTGCGCAAGACAGGCGTTCGCATAAGTTTTGACCGTTGAGAAATTATAAAGTCCACAAACACTGAGAAGGTGCATGGGACATCGCGCAACGGTGGTTTGTTGTGTAGTGACCTCCCATGGCCATGGCCATGGAACCGGCGGGCTCTGAGCGCTGCTCCTGCCCACTGCCAGTCCCAAGATTGCGATGACGACCGCGATTACAGGCAAGTTTCGCACCGCAAGCATGCCATCCTCCATCGCCTGGCCTCTCCCAACGATCGCTCCAGACCGAATTGTCTTCGGCTCAAGTATTTGCACCGAGCCCCGAAATCCAGGTCGGGTTCATTTGGTTGCGTGCGATCTACGACGCGCGCCCGGAGCGGCGTCAGATGTCGTCGCCGAAGTCACCCACATCTCACTTCGGGCAATGCAGCCGGTTATAGTTCCATTTTTGAACGACAATGCCCGGGCCGGCCATGCAAAAATTCGGACCGTTACTGATCGTGCCGGTTACAGTAACCCCGCGTCCCGGCAGCGGACGCGGCGGTGCGACATAGAGCGTATAGTTGCCTCGCGGCGATTTTAGGATCAGGCATCCTTCCACCGTGCCGCTCGTGCAGCCGCTCGTCGTAATCCGTTTCGCCTGCCACGGGAACGGCCATGGTCCCGGAAGTCCATCCGCGAACACCGCGCCGGAAAGCGAACTGACGAGTCCGAACGCAATGGCGATTGCACGCAAGTTTCGCATTGTAAGCATGGTGTCGTCCCCCCAAAGTCCGAGTCGTATTTGCCGGTTTCAGATACCAATGCAGTTAACCGGTTGTGTGGTGTTCTGAAACGGCAATCAACCTATGGACGAAAAATTAACACGCGACCGTAATGCCTGTCTACGCGCGATGCCAGCTGAACTTCACCACTCCGCGGCCCGCACTTTCCGGGTCAGCGCCCAGATCAGTAGCGCGACGCAGCCCATTGTTGCGACCACGCCGGCGACCGGCCAGGCCGACTGCCCGAGATAAAGTCCGATGGCGCCGGCGGCGATGGCGGCGCCGGATTGCTGCGTGAAACCCATCAGCGAGGAGGCGGTGCCGGCGCGATCGGGAAACGGCGTCAGCGCGCCGGCCATCGCGGCGGGTAGCGCCAGCCCGAGGCCGGCGAGATAAATCATCATCGATCCGACGAACCAGATGACATTGGCGAGATGGAACGCCACGACCGCCGCCATGATCAATCCGCCGGCCGCCAGTATCACGCAGCCGATGCCCATGGTGCGGTCGATGCCGAGACGCATGACGATGCGCGCCGCGATGAAAGTTCCCAGCATGTATCCCGCCGCGCCCATGGCGAAGGTTACGCCGAACACCAGCGGGGTGAGGCCATAGCTTGTGCCCTGCATCACGATCGGCGCGCCCGACACCCAGGCAAAGAGTCCGACGAAGGTCGTGGTCAAGATGCCGAGATTGGCAAGAAAGCCGCGATGCACCAGCACGGAAGGATAGAGCGCGAGCATCTTGGCGAACGAAAACGGCGCACCCGCCGGTCGGGGCAAGGTCTCCGGCAAAAGCCGCGTGGCGACCGTTCCGGCGATGCCGGCAAAAATCACCAGGAGCATGAATGTCGCGCGCCAACCGAATGCAGTCTGCAATATGCCGCCGATGGTCGGCGCGATGATCGGCGCGAAGGCCGTGATCGATCCCATCAACGACAGTTCGCGGCTCGCCCGCGCACCGGAATAAATGTCGCGCACCACCGCGCGCGCCAGCACGATGACGCCGGCACCGCCGAGCGCCTGCACGAAGCGCAGCGCGATCAGCCCGCCGATCGATTGCGCCAGTGCGCAGCCGATGCTGGCGACGCCGTACAGAACCAGCGCGGTCAGCAAGACCGGTTTGCGGCCGACGCGGTCCGAGATCGGCCCGTAGAAAATCTGGCCGACGGCAAAACCGAACAGATAACTGGAAATGGTCAATTGCACGTCCAGGATCGGCGCGTGCAGCGTGCGGGCGATTTCCGGCAGCGACGGCAGATACATGTCCATCGACAGCGGGCCGAGCGCGGTCAAAAACGACAGCAATAACGTCAGTGCAAATGTGCCGGGAGTCAGCATTACAACTAAAGTCCAGACAAACCGGTGTGCAGAATAAATATATGCATTACCGTTCGGCGAGCGGTTTTACTTTCAGCTGCGCCGCAAGCTTGTCGAGCTGCGCCAAAAGCGGCGCCGCGATCGGCACGCCGTTGCGCAAACGTTCCTCGCGGCATTCGGCGCGGCGGTCGCCGGGCAGGCGGATTGCGTCGACGCCGGGCAGGCGCGTGGAGGCGCGCAGGTCGCGCACGTGGCGGTCGACCTCCGCGCTGAAAGTTTTCAGCGGCACGAAGCGCGCGATGTCGACTGCGACGATGAAATGCCCGGTATTGGTCTCGCTGTGGTCGTCGGCATTGAAGTCGACGACATCGCGGCCGAAGGCGGCGCCGTTGAGCACGCCGGCCAAAAGCCCGATCATCAGCGCCAGCCCGGAGCCTTTATATTCGCCCATCGGCAGCAAGATTCCGTCGCCGGATTTGTTCGGATCGGTGATGGCTTCGCCGGTCTCAGGTCTTACGAACCAGCCTTCCGGCATGGTCAGCCCGCGCAGCGCATATTTCTTCACCGTGCCGTAGGCGACGATCGAGGTGGCCATGTCGAAGACCAGCGGCTTGCCGCCGGAAGGCACGCCGATGGCCAGCGGGTTGGTGCCCAGGAGCAGATCGGCGCCGCCCCAGGTCGCCATGTGATTGGCGTTGGCGACGGCGGCATAGAAACCGATCATGCCGTGCGCCGCCGGCATTTCCGCATAGAGCCCGGCCGGGCCGGCATGGTTGGAGCGGCGCACGCCGACCCAGGCGACGCCGGCGTCGCGCGCTATGGCGATGGCCTCGTTCGCCGCGCGCGACATGACCAGATGGCCCATGCCGTTGTCGCCGTCGACCAGAGCAGTCGCCGGCGCGGTCCGCGTCACGACGATATTCGGATGCGTGTTGAAGCCGCCGGCTTTGAGGCGGCGCACATATTGCGGCAGCCGGAAAATGCCGTGGCCGTCGGCGCCGGTCAGGTCGGCTTCCGTCATCAGTTCGGCGCAAGCTCCGGCGTCGGCTTGCGGCAAGCCGGCGGCAACAAACGCGTCCGCGATCAACGCCCGCGTGGCGCGCGACGGGATGCGCAGCAGACTAGTCTTGTCGTCCATCGTCATTTCGCCGCGGCGTGGGCCCGCTTCTTATTCAGGATCGCCGCCGCGTGGCCGCCGAGAATGGTGTCACGGTCCGCCGCGGAGATATTGGCCGCCTTGACCTGCCGCGCGCATTCGCCGGTCCCCATGTCATAGGGATAATCGCTGCCGAGGAAGACGCGGTCGGCGCCGGCCGAGGCGATGAGAAATTCGAGCGGCGCCTTGGCGTGCGTGATGGTGTCGTAGCGCAGGCGGTCGAGATAACGCTGCGGCGAATGTTTCAGATGCAGTTTCGGTTCCGGCCGCACTTCCCAGCCGTGCACCCAGCGCCCGCCCTGATAGGGAATGAAGCCGCCGGCATGCACCATGACGAAATCGAGCTTGGGATAGCGTTCCATCACGCCGCCGAAGATCAGGCACGCCGCGGCGATGGTGGTGTCGAGCGGATTGCCGATCAGGTTGTTGAGATAATATGAGCGCAGCCGGTCGGCGCCGGCGATATTGCCGGGATGGATCACCATGAAAGCGTCGAGCTCGGCGGCTGCCGCCCAGAGCGGCTCAAAACTCGGGTCGTCGAGATTCTTGCCGTTGACGTTCGAGGCGATCATTGCGCCATGCAGCCCGAGCTTCCCCATGGCGCGGCGCAATTCGTCGGCCGCCTTGTCCGGCGCCTGCATCGGCAGCGTGGCGATGCCGGCGAAGCGGTCCGGATGCTCCTGGCAAAGCCGCGCGATCTCGTCGTTCTGGATCGCCGCGGCAGTGACGGTGACGGCGGCCTCCTGATTATAGAGCCAGGTTTGCGGCGACACGGAAAGCACATGCATATCGACTTCGGCTGCGTCCATGTCGGCGAAGCGCCGCTCGATATTATGGCCGCCGCGCGGAAACGGCCGGTACGGCACGCCGGCGACTTCAACCGCCGAGTTTTCGTCGTCGTAGGGCGTGAGCTTGAGGCCGAGCTTCGGCATCTCCTGTTGCAGGAGTTTTATGGTCGCGTCGGCAAGGATGTGGGTATGGGTGTCGATGGTTCGCGTCATTTTCTCTCCCCGGGTCGCGGGACGTGTTCTGCACATAACCCGGAGCACCAAGCAAGAGCATGCAAGGCATGCCCGGAACGATCGTCGCGGAGGGGTTTTCAGGCGGCGGTTTCAGCTATAAAGGGCCACCTAAATCCTTAGCCCACAACCAGTTGCGGAACACAGTATGGACGCCAAAACCGACGCCAATACCCACGCCTTCCACGGCCGCGTCGAGGACGACGTTCTGGTCCGCGGCCACGGCCGCTATGTCGCCGATGCGCTAGAGCCGAACCAGGCCTACGCTTATTTCGTGCGCTCGCCGCATGCCTTCGCCCGTATCGTGAGCGTCGACAGCGGAGGCGCGATGGCTATGCCCGGCGTCATTGCCGTATTGACTGCGCAAGACATGGAGGGCATCGGCAATATCTCGCGGCATCCGCCGCTGCCGGGCAAGAATGGCTCGAAGCTCATCGTCACCAACCGGCCGGCGCTCGCCAAAGACCGCGTCATGCATATCGGCGAGGCGGTGGCCATGGTCGTCGCCGAGCGCGCGATGGTGGCGCAGGACGCCGCCGAATTCGTCCATGTCGAGTACGAGCCGCTCACGCCGGTGACCGACGCGCGCGACGCGCTCAAGCCGGGCGCGCCGCAAATCTGGCCGGAAGCGCCCAATAACCTCGCCGTCGATTGGCCGGGGCCGGCCGCCGATCCCGCCGCCAATGCCGCCGAGGTCGAGCGCCTGTTCGCTTCGGCCAAGCACGTCGCGCGCATTACGGAAATGAATCAGCGTATCTGCGTCGCCTCGATGGAGCCGCGCGGCGCCACCGCGAGCTACGATGCCGCGCGCGATGCCTATACGCTGCGCACCTGCTCGCAGAGCGCCGGCACCATGCGCGAGAGCATTCTCGGCATCATGAGTTGGCCGAAGGAAAAATTGCGCGTCATCACCGAGGACGTCGGCGGCGCATTCGGGCTGAAAACCTCGGCCTATCCCGAATACATGGCGCTTATCGCCGCGGCGAAAAAACTCGGCCGCCCGGTGCATTGGATGTCGGGCCGCTCGGAAGCTTTTCTGTCCGACAATCAGGCACGCGATACGTATTCGGAAGTGGAGCTGGCGCTCGACGACAAGGGCAAATTCTTAGGCTTGCGCATTCGCAGCGTCGGCAATATGGGCGCCTATCTCGGCGCCATCGGCGCCAATATCCCGACGCTCAGTTTCACCCGCTGCCTGCCCGGCATGTACGACATCAAGCACGTCGATATCGGCGTGAAATGCGTTTACACCAACACGCTGCCGACCGCGCCCTATCGCGGCGCCGGCCGTCCGGAATCTTGCTACGCGCTGGAACGCGTGGTCGACGAGGCGGCGCGCGTGACCGGCATCGATCCGGTCAAGCTGCGGCGGCGCAATCTGATCAAAAAGTCGGCCTTCCCATACAAGACCCAGGTCGGCACCACGATCGACTCCGGCGATTTCGAGCCGATCCTCGACAAGGCTTTGCAGCTTGCCGATTACCAAAACTTCAAGCAGCGCCGCCGCGAGGCGCAAAAGCGCGGCAAATATCGCGGCCTCGGCATCTGCTGCATGCTCGAACATTCCGGCGGCTCGCCCACCGAAAGCGCTTTATTGGAATTTCCGGGCAATGAGACGTTGCAGTTCCGGCTCAATGTGCAAAACACCGGCCAGGGTCACGCCACGGTGTTCGCGCGGCTGATCGGCGAGCGGCTTGGCATTGCGCCGGACAAAATTCCGCATCGCCACGGCGACTCGTCGAACGAGCTGCCGGGCTATGCGTCGGTCGGCTCGCGCTCGGCCATGACGGTGAGCCACTCCATGGTGAAGGCGATCGATGCGATCCTCGCCAAAGGCAAGCCGATTGCCGCGACCATGCTCGAAGCCGGCGAGGGCGACATCGCCTATAAGGACGGCAAATTCGAAGTGGTCGGCACCGACCGCCGCGTGTCGCTGTTCGAAGTCGCGTCGCGCGCCGCCGCGCTGAAGAAGCGCGGGGAGATTGCGGAGGATCTCGACACCAAGACCGTCACCGAAACGCCGCAGACCTTCCCCAACGGCGTGCACATCGCCGAGGTCGAGATCGATCCGGCGACGGGACACATGCACGTCGCCGCCTATGCCGCGGTCGACGATTGCGGCAATCCGCTCGATACCATGATCGTCGAAGGCCAGCTGCACGGCGCCATCGCTTCGGGCCTCGGCCAGGCGCTGATGGAGCGCACGGTCTACGATGCCGACAACGGCCAGCTCGTCACCGGCTCGTTCATGGACTACGCCATGCCGCGCGCCGAGGACATGCCGGCATTACGCGAAGCGATGCATAATGTGCCCGCCACGACGAATCCGCTCGGCGTCAAGGGCGTCGGCGAAGCCGGCACCACGGCGGCGATCGCCGCGGTGATGAACGCGGTGGCCGACGCCATCCCGAACGGCGCCGGCGCCCATCTCGAAATGCCGGCCACGGCGGAAAGCCTGTGGCAAGCCTGCCGGCGCGTCACCGCTTAGAGCATGATCCCGAAAAGCTTGCCCCCGGACTCCGATCCGGGGGCGAATACCGGTTTTCGCAAAAGATCATGCTCAAACAAAAAGGCGCCGGCCCGACCGATCAGCGCCGGCGCGCTTTCATCGCGTTGACGAAAAGCACGGCGAGGCAGCCGAACAATAAGATGGCTCCGCTCGCCCATGGCACGTTTGGAGCAAGCGCCGCAGAAATTCCGGCCACCACGACGACTGCCACTATTGCCAGCGCCAGGGCGCCGTCCTCGACGAACAGTCCGGCCAGTTCCTGAAAGATGCCGATCAGCATCGTCATGACGAGACCGCCGCGCCGCGACGGTTGAGGACAACGACGGCCGCGAGCGCGGTCGCCAGGAACAGCGCGATGAAGGCGACGATCGCCAGGTCCGCGCCCGGCCAGGCGACGCCAAGGCCTTCTCCCGTCCAGAACAAGCCGAACGCCGACAGCATCACGCCGACGGCGAACTTGAGCATGTTTTCGGGAACGCGCGCCAACGGCCGATGCACCAGAAAGCCGATGGCCGCGACCAAAAGACAGGCCGCAAGCGCCGAGACGCTGACCGGAAACAGCAATCCCCGACCGGCGCTGACGGCGATCACGATGAAAACCACTTCGAGCCCTTCCAGGAGCACGGCCTTGAAGCTGGCGAGACCGGCCAGCCAATCGAGGCGCTGCGCGTGACGGCGGGCCTGGTCGCGCAGTTCCGCCGTCTCGGCTTCGAACGCGGATGCTTCATCATGCAGGGGGATGAGTCCCGCCGCGCGCAAAATCGCCTTGCGCAGCCAGCGCATGCCGAACAGCAGCAGCAGAATCCCGATGGCGAGTTGCAGGAGATGGAGCGGGACGCGGTCGAGCAGCGGGCCGAGCGCCGCGACGATGACGGCCAGCAGCGCAAGGCCGGCGATCGCGCCCAGGCCGGCCGGGCGCCAGCCGCGGACCGTCGCGACCGCGAGCACGATGGTCAACGCTTCCACCGCTTCGACCAGCGAAGCCAGGAATGCGGCGGCGACCGCCGATCCGAGATGCAAGTTGCCGATCACATTATGCTCCGCTGGAACCGCTCTTGGACCGCGCCGCGCAACCCCTAACGCACGATTGTGCCGCTTTGAATGGACGAGGTTTTGGCTCATATCCGGGGGCTGTCAAGGCAACCGGCACAGCGGAGATAACCCATGGCCGAAGTCAAACCGGCGCGCCCAGAGTCGCCGCCGGCACCGATGCCGATGCTGCTGAGCTTCGTCGCCGGCTATGTCGACAGCTACACTTTCCTCGCGCTGTTCGGGCTGTTCGCCGCGCAGGTGACCGGCAGTTTCGTCATCGCCGGCGCCGAGCTTGTCACCCGCGATTACGGCATTGCCGGCAAGCTCTTGGCGATCGTCGCCTTCCTGGTCGCGGCGGCAGTAACGGCGGCGCTGATCGGCGTGGCGCGGGACTCCGGCCGCGCCGCGCTGCCCTGGATGCTGGCGCTTGAAGCCGCGCTGCTCGCCATCTTTGCCGCGATCTTGCTCGCCGGCCCGCCGATCAGGGACGCCGCCGACTGGCACGGTGTCGTCGCGGGCCTGTTCGCGGCCAGCGCCATGGGCGCGCAAAGCGTGCTGGTGCGCCTGCTTATGCGCGGCATTCCGCAGACCAACGTCATGACCGGCAACATGACCCAGCTCGGCATCGCCACCACCGAGCTGATCCTGGCGTGGCGGCGGTTCGCCCGCAGCCGGCACGGCGCCGCCGCGGTGCGCGAATTCCAGGAAGTCCGCGCGCAACTCGTGACCGTGCTCTCGGTCGCGATCGGCTTTCTTGCCGGCGCGGCCGCCGGCGCCGTGACCTTTGCCGCCACCAATGTGCGCGGCGCGCCGGCCGCCGTCGCCATTGTCGGGGCGCTGGCGCTCTGGGCGCTTGTTCGTGAGCGAAGAGACTGAATAATTACCTCCCCCTCCAGGGGAGGGTAAGAATGGAGAAGACTAATGCCACAGCATCCCGAAGCGATCCTTGAGGGCAAGAAACGTCCGTTCACCGGGGCGGAGTTTCTGGAGTCATTGCGGGATGGCCGTGAGGTCTACATCTACGGCGAGCGGGTCAAGGACGTCACCGAACATCCGGCGTTCCGCAATTCGGCGGCTTCCGTGGCGCTCCTTTACGACGCGCTGCACGACAAGGCGACCAAGGACGTGCTCACCGCGCCGACCGATACCGGCTCCGGCGGCTATACCCATAAATTCTTCAAGGTGGCGCATTCGCGCGACGAGGTGATCGCGCAGCGCGACGCCATCGCCGCCTGGGCGCGCATCACCTATGGCTGGCTCGGCCGCAGCCCCGATTACAAGGCGGCGTTCCTCAACACGCTCGGCGCCAACGCCGCGTTCTACGGCAAGTTCGCCGACAACGCGCGCGCCTGGCACAAGCGGGCGCAAGAGGCGGTGCTTTTTCTCAATCACGCGCTGGTCAATCCGCCGATCGACCGCAACAAACCGGTCGAGCAGGTCAAGGACGTCTATATCACCATCCAGAAAGAGACCGATGCCGGGATTTACGTCTCGGGGGCCAAAGTGGTCGCCACCAATTCGGCGCTGACGCACTACAATTTCCTCGGCCAGAACATGGGCCAGGAAATCAACGATCCGGCCATGGTGGTGATGTTCATCGCGCCGATGAACACGCCGGGCATCAAATTGATTTGCCGGCCGTCTTACGAACTTGCCGCCGCGGCCACCGGCTCGCCGTGGGATTATCCGCTCACTTCGCGGTTCGACGAGAACGACGCCATTTTCGTTTTCGACAATGCCTTCATCCCCTGGGAAAACGTCTTCATCCACCGCGACGTCGAGCGGTTGAAGAATTTTTATCCGAAGTCGGGCTTCTTCAACGGCTTCACCATGCAGGGCTGCGTGCGGCTGGCGGTGAAGCTCGATTTCATCATCGGGCTTCTTTCCAAGGCCGCGCGCGCCACCGGCGTCGAGGCGTTCCGCGGCGTGCAGGCGCAGATCGGCGAGGTGGTCGGCTGGAGGAATCTTTTTTGGTCGCTCACGGACGCCATGGCCTGCAACCCCGAGCCGTGGGTCGACGGCGCCGTCCTCCCCAATGGACGCGCCGGCAGCACCTATCGTCTGTTCATGACCGAAGCCTATCCGGCGATCCGCAACATCATCGAGAAAGTCGTCGCCTCGGGCCTCATCTATCTGCCGTCCAGTTCGCTCGATTTCAAGAATCCCGACATCGACAAATATCTGGCGAAATACGTGCGCGGCTCGAACGGCATCGAATACAAAGAGCGCATCAAGATCATGAAGCTGTTGTGGGACGCCATCGGCACCGAATTCGGCGCCCGCCACGAACTCTACGAGATGAACTATTCCGGTAGCCACGAATTGGTGCGCATCTTCCCGCTGCAACAGGCGCAATTTTCCGGGCAACTCAAGCAAATGGAAGCGCTCGCCGAGCAATGCATGGCCGATTACGACGAGGACGGCTGGAAACATCCGGCCTATCGTGACGGCAAGGATATTTCGATCGTGGGGAAGGGGTGAAGTGTAGCGGAACCTTTCTCACAGCAAGGACTTACTTCCGTTTGCGCGGTCCCAACTCATTCCGCCAAAGCCGAACAATGTTATAGTCAAATCAGCGATATCGGGTATTTTGAGTCCCCAGCGCGAGGCTCTCGGCTATGACAAGAGTTGGAACTGGTGAAGCAAGAGTTCCCGCTCTTCGCGTAGTTCTGAGCGCCGCAATCTATGCGCTCGAATTCGCAATCATCGTCGCGAGCTATGTCGGCATTGCCGCCTGCACGCTGTCGCTGCCCGCAATCAATCCGACCGCAACACCGTTGTGGCCGCCGACCGGGGTGGCGCTCGCTCTTGTCCTGCTCCGCGGCTATCGAGTCTGGCCTGCGATTGTCGTGGGATATTTTTCCGCTAATGCGGTTTTCTCCGGTGCGTTTTCCTCCGCTGTCATATCGTCCGGTCCGCTGGCGGCCCGCGCACTTTTGCAGTCGGGTTCTATTGCGATCAGCGCCACGCTCGCAGCCTCAGCCGGGGCATGGCTGATCAATCGCTGGTCGGACGGTCACAGGACGTTCGCTACGCCGCTCGGCATCGCCAGATTTACGCTCGTTGCATTCGTTCCGACCGCGCTGATCGGTTCAGCCGTCGTCATGGCGGGCCAGATTCTCGCCAATGGTTCCGGTCTGGCCGGTTACGCCCTTGCCGGCTCCGTCGGCGATGCTATCCGTACTTGGGCACGGTGGTGGCTCGCGGACGCTGCGGGAACCGTGGTCATTGCGCCCGTCATTGCGCTCTGGGCGACGGCACCGCTACGGTCACTTTCCAGGTCGAGCCTGTTGCAAGCAGCCGCAGTCTTCCTTGCCGCGGCCGTCATCGGCGTGGTTGCGTACAGCCCTCTGATTGGCGGCGATCTTGATGACTTCCTGCCCCATCGAGGCCTGCTCGGGTTCCTGATTTTGCTGCCTTTGCTGTGGGCCGGCCTGCGCACCAACCAACGCGACGCCGCCACGGCCGCACTCATTTTTGCGGCATAGCCGTGTGGGGGGTTGCGGCCGGCGCCGGCCCGTTTTCGACAGCGCCGTTGAATGGATCGCTGTTGTTGCTGCTGGCGCTGGCAATCGGCACGGCGGTAGCGCCTCTCATTCTCGGCGCGGCAATCGCCGCGCACCGCGATACCGAAGCGCGTTTGCTTGCAACGCAAGGCGAATTGAATCGTCAAGTCGCGCAGACACAATTGGCCCTTAAAAGCGCCAAACGACACTTCCAAATCTTCATTGAAGGTGTCGCCGACTACGCCATTTTCGTACTCGACACGTCCGGACACATCGCCAGCTGGAACGGCAGCGCGCAACGCATCATCGGTTACAAGACCGACGAAATCATCGGCAAACATTTTGGCATATTGTATCGGCCGGACGAGCGCCGCGCCGGAGAACCGACCCGCGCGCTCGAATTGGCCATCCAAAACGGCAAGCATGAAGTGGAGGGGTGGCGCGTCAGGAAGAACGGCACGCCGTTTTTCGTGACCGGCGCGCTCACCGCGATGCGTGACGACGATGGCAATCTGATCGGCCTCGCCAATATCATCCGTGACGCAACCGAGCGGCGCGACGCTCAGGAAAAGCTGGTCGAGGCGCGTGAACAGCTCGCGATGGCGCAAAAAATGGAGGCAATCGGCAAGCTGACCGGAGGCATAGCGCACGATTTCAACAATCTATTGATGATCATCGGCGGCAACGCCCAAACCTTCAAACGGCTGCTCGATCCAAAATTGCCGCGGGCCATCGAGGCCATCCAGACGGCGGCCAAGCGCGGCGAAAGCCTGACGCGTCAATTGCTGACTTTTTCCCGCCGCCAGCATCTCAGCCCAACGGTTGTCGATTTGAATGCCAGCATCAGAAATATGCGAACGATGATCGAAAGTTCGCTGCGCGGCAACATCGTGTACAACGAGGTCATCGATCCGGGTATTTGGCCGGTCAAAGTCGACCTTGCCGAATTCGAACTGGCCATCGTCAATATCGCCGTCAATGCTCGGGATGCCATGCCGAACGGCGGCGTGTTCACCTTAACAGCCGGCAACGTGACGACAAATGACGAGCCCGGCGGCGATCGCCCGAACGAGGAGTTCGTTGCGATCGAGTTCGGCGATACCGGCATGGGTATCCCGCCAAACCTTCTGTCCAAGATCTTCGATCCATTTTTCACGACCAAGGAGGTCGGCAAGGGAACCGGGCTCGGTTTGTCGCAGGTCTATGGCTTTGCCCACCAAGCCGGCGGAACGGTGCAGGCGGAAAGCAAGGTCGGACAAGGAACGACGATTACCGTCTATTTGCCGCCCTGTTCCGACAAGGACACCGCCGGGGAGGAAATTTCCGAGATCGATGGGGCGCCGCAGCGACCGATGGTTCTCGTCGTCGACGACAGCGCCGAAGTCGCGGAAGTGACGTCGTCGCTGTTCGAGCATCTCGGTTATGATACCGTCTATCGCGACTCGGCCGAAGCGGCGCTGAAATTCTTGGCGGAAGGCACGAAGGTCGATCTTGTTTTCAGCGACATCGTCATGCCGGGGACGATCGACGGCGTCGGGCTGGCGAGCGAAGTGCGCTCGCTCTATCCGCATTTGCCGGTGATCCTGACGACCGGTTACAGCGACGCCGCCCAGGCGGCGCCGCCTGATTTGAAGATACTGCGCAAGCCTTTCGACACCGATGCACTGAAAGATTTTATCCAGGATGCGACGGAATCGCGCTCGCCACCCTGAAGCTCGAGTAACCGGGCAAACATACCGGGGCGACAACGGCGCTGCTAGCGCGCAATATCGAACCCGACAGTGACCCGCACCTGCAATTTGTCCTCGCCGGCCGCGATCGGCACCGCCGCCATGCCGCCCGAAGCACGCATCGCACCCATCGGCATGGGCGGCGTGTATCCGGAATCCTCGGTGATCCAGCCCACGCCTCCGAGGCTTAAGCCCGCGGCGCGCGCGTAGAGCTCAGCCTTGCGGCGCGCATCGGCGACCGCGGCCTCGCGCGCCTGGTCGAGCGCTTTTGAAACGTCGGAATGCAGAAACTCGACGTCGCCAACGTCGGTCGCTCCCGCCGCGATCAGCCGGTCGAGAATTTCGCCGACTTTGGCGATCTGACGGACCGTCACGCCGATTTGGTTGGTGACGGAGAAGCCGGTCAGTTTCTGTTCGGCGCCGGGCTGCGGCGGCGCATAAACCGGCTGCACCGAAAACCGCGCCGTCTGGATATCCTTTTGCTCGATTCCGGCCTGCAGCAGCGCGGCCGCGATGGCGGCCATCGCTTTCGAGTTGGCGTCGGTTGCTTCCTTGGCGGTCTTTGCCTTGGTCGTGACGCCGGATCCGATATTGGCGTAGTCGGGCGGCACGCTGACGCTGCCTTCTCCTGTGACGATGATTCGCGCCGGCGGCTCCGCTGGCGGCTGCTGCGCCTGGGCGCTCACGGCAAAAATCCCCGCTGCGAAAACGACACTGCCGAAGAGAACGAAGCGCGCTGCCGCCATAGACCCCTCCATTTATTTGAGACTGCAATGGTCTTTCGCCCAATGGGCAAACCGATTGCCATGCTGCTTGCACTTTACGGCGCTCTTAGGGATGCGCGACTTGCTTTGGCGGGCGCTCTTGTCCCTCGTAAAGTGACCGCCCTTGACACTTGTCCCGGTTTCAGTTACATATCGAGCGAATCAAAATCCCGCGCAGTGAAGGCGCGCCTCCGGAGGCGAGCCCAAAGCTGCGGCGGGTGCGGTTCCAAACCGTGGCGGCCGGCCGTCACGGCGAGAGCCGCGGGTGGAGCGCCGGGAGGCGCCGCGCGCCCGAAGCAGGCGGTTCGCGCAAGCGGATCGTTCTGTGGCGCGCGCCGCGCCCGAAGCGCGAGCGAGTGGCAACATTCGCCCGCGTGGCGCGGCCACGACTTTGGCGCCTCCCGGCGCTGCACTCCCCTTTCGTTGGGGGAGATTCGTGACAGGCTTTTTGCAAAACTCGGACGCTCAGGCGCGCCGCGGGAACGAATTGACGCGTCGGCATTCACTTGCGTACGGGAGTACAGGAGAAACGCCGGATGCGAATCTTCCTCACCGGAGCAAATGGTTATATCGGCGGCGCGGCGGCTTCGGCGCTGATCGCCGCGGGACATCAGGTTCGCGGCCTCGTTCGCGACATGGCCAAGGCCGCTGCGGTCGTGGCCTACGGCGTCGAGCCGGTCATCGGCAGGCTCGACGATGCCGCGCTGTTGCGCGAGGAGGCCCGCGCTGCCGACGCCGTCGTCAATGCGGCCTCGAGCGATCACCGCGGCGCAGTCGAGGCGTTGCTTGCCGGGCTCGCCGGCTCCGGCAAGGCCTTCATTCATTCGAGCGGCTCGAGCATCGTCGCCGATCTCGCCATGGGCGAGCCGTCCGATCGCATCTTTCATGAGGGCGAGCCGATCGCGCCGGTCGCCGACAAGGCCGCGCGGGTCGCCATCGATCGGCTGGTGCTCGCTGCGCCGGGCGTCAGCGCGGTGGTGCTGTGCAACAGCATGATCTACGGCGATGGCTTAGGACATGCCTTAGGACATGCCTTAGGACATGCCTTGGGGCCGCCGGCGCAGAGCGTGCAGGTCCCCGCGCTGGTGCGCCAGGCCAAGGCGTCGGGCGTCGTGCGCTATATCGGGCGCGGGCGCAATCGCTGGTCGAATGTGCATATCGCCGACGTCGCGGCGCTTTACGTTCTGGCCATCGAAAAAGCGCCTGCCGGCACATTCATGTATGTCGAAAGCGGCGAGGAGGCATTGGCCGAGATCGCCAATGCCATCGCCGCGCGGCTTCATCTCGGCGCCGCGCAATCGTGGTCGGCCGAAGAAGCAATCGCGGCGTGGGGCCGCAACATGGCGGTTTACTCGCTCGGCTCCAACAGCCGCGTGCGCGGCAAGGCCGCGGCCGCTCTCGGCTGGTCGCCCACGCACCGGTCGATCACGAAGTGGATCGCCGACGAACTTGTTTGATGGCAAGGGAACGGACAACACGGGCGGACATGCCGATCTACGTTCTCCAACCACCGGCGCGATACAATCATCCCTATTCCGGGCCGGTGATCGAACGCGTTCTGCCGCTGAGCGAAGCGCGACGCGCCTGCGCCCGCATGGGAGTGTCTGCGGACGCCTGTTCCTGGGCGGCGAAGAACAAATGTTATCTCGTCATCCCGCGCGGCGGGCCGGTGAAGGATTTACCGCCCTATGTCCGCCACGAGCGCGCCCACTGCAACGGTTGGCCGGAGGACCACCCGGAGTGATTGCGGAAGCACTATAGTTCTGCCGGGACCATCCAGATGTACGACCTCATCCTGCGCGGCGGCACGCTCTACGACGGCAGCGGCCGTCCGGGAGCACGTGGCGACCTCGCCGTCGCCGATGGCCGCATTGCCGTCATCGGCGATGCGCCGGGGCATGCCCGCCGCGAGATCGACGTATCGGAGCTCGCCGTTGCGCCGGGCTTTATCGATATCAAGACGCACTCGGATTTCACGCTGCCGATCAATCCCAAGGCCGAAAGCAAGGTGCGCCAAGGCGTCACCACGGAGATCATCGGCCATTGCGGCTTCTCCGTCGCGCCGGTGCTGCCGGGGAAGCTGGAACTGTTGCGCGATTACCTGTCGTCGAGCGCGCCGTGGCTGCCGTTCCGCGAAACAAGTTTCCCGGACTATCTCGACAGCTTCCCGGCGACTGCCGTCAACGCCGGCATGCTGGTCGGCCATAATACGCTGCGCTTGATGGTGATGGGCATGGACAATCGTCCGCCCACCGGGGACGAACTGCAAGCGATGCGCGATCTGTTGGAAGAGGGATTGCAGGCCGGCGCACTCGGCTTTTCCTCCGGCTTGTTCACGGCGCCGGGTTCTTACGCCGGGGCGGACGAAATCGTCGCACTATGCCGCGTGGTGAAACGCCACAACGGCGGTTACTTCACGCATCTGCGCGACGAGTCGAACAAGGTCTTGGCGGCGCTGCAGGAAGCGATCGAGGTCGCCGAGACTTGCAAGGTCCATGTCGAGATCGTGCATTTCAAATGCTCCGGTCTCGACAATTGGGGCAAGGCGGCGCGCGGCTTGCAGCTGATCGCCGAGGCTAAGGCGCGCGGCGTCGACATCGATTGCGATTCCTATCCCTATACCGCCGGCAGCAATCCGTTGAAGAATCTCATGCCGCAATGGGTGCAGGCCGGCGGCGTGGCGGAAATGCTGGCGCGATTGGCGCTGCCGGAAACGCGTGCGCGGATCGGCGCCGACATCGCGCGCGACGGCCTCAACAATTGGGGCCGCATTGCCGATTGGGATTGCGTGCGGATTTCGATATCGTCGCATTTGCCGCAACACGCGCGTCGCAGCATCGCCGATCTGGCGCGCGAACGCGGCGCCGATCCGATTGATGTGATCTGCGACCATTTGATCCAAGATCGCGGCGCGACCCGCGTGCTCGTTACCTCGATCGCGGAGGATGACGTGCGCGACATGATCCGCTCGCCGACGGCGTTGGTCGGCTCGGACGGCAATTGCGTCGCCGACTATGGCATCACCAGCCAGGGCATGCCGCACCCGCGTTTTTATGGGACCTTTCCGCGCGTGCTCAGCCATTACGCAAACGAGCTTGGTCTGATCCCGATCGAGACCGCCGTCCATAAGATGACCGGAGCGACCGCGCGGGCGCTCAAGCTCGCCGACCGCGGTCTGCTCAGGGTCGGTTATTGCGCCGACGTGACGGTGTTCGATCCCGCCGACTTCAAGGAGCAGGGCACTTACGCCGATCCGCATCGCTATCCGAGCGGGGCGCGCACGACCGTGCTGGTGAACGGCGTTCCCGTCGTCGAAAACGCGGTCCATACCGGCGCTTTGCCCGGCAAGGTGTTGCGCCGCGATGCGGCCGGCGCCGTGCGCTAAAAAATTATCGGCTCCGGCCTTGATGGCCGTCCAGCCCGACGCCGGTGAGGTGGCCGAACAGCGCCGCGAGCTTCGCCTGGTCGGCGTCCGGCAATGGCGGCTTGAGCAGCGACGCCACGTTGGTCCGCAGATGTTCGGCGTCGCCGGTGCCGAACAACACGACATCGACGCCCGGCTCGTGCCGCGCGAACCGATAGGCCGCCTCGATCATGCTGCCAGCGCCGCCCTCGTGAACGAGAAAACCGAGCGGATCGTCGGTCGCGCCGAGCCAGTTCTCGACCAGGCCCTTGGCGGCGAGTTCGCGCATCTCGCGCGCGACCCGCGGCGGATCGGCGAAGATGCTGCGCACCGCGAACATCAACAGCGTGCCGACGCCCTTCTCGCGCGTTAACGGAAACACGTTCGCCCGCGCGCCCTGGTGCATCATGTGAAAGCCCACCATGAAGACCTCCCAGACCGAGTCCTGCAGCGCGCGCCTGAGCGTCGCGTTGGTGAAATCGACGATCGGGTTCTCGGTGAGGCCGATATGCCTGATCTTGCCCTTGTTCTTCTGTTCGATGAGCGCTGGCGCGAGCGTCGTCAGGACGTAATCGTATTCGTGCGCCTCCACGGCATGCAGATTGAACACGTCGACATAATCGGCGCCCATCAGGCGCAGCGAATTGTCGAGGCTCGCGACCACGCGTTCCGCCGACCACCATTCGTTGTCGCGGTGAACGGTGGACTTGGTCGCGACCACCACCTTGTCCCGCGGCATCGATTTGAGCGCCCGGCCGACCACGCCTTCGGTGCCATAGGGCGGCGCGGTGTCGATGAAATTGATGCCGAGGTCGATCGCTTCGAGGATCAGGCGCGCGGCCTCGTCTTCGGTCTTGCCGGACTTCAGCCCCATCCTGGAAAAGCCGCCGGTGCCGAGCCCGGCGACGCTGACGCGAAGGCCGGTTTTGCCAAGGGTGGTGTAGTGCATTTCGGGCTTTCTACATGAGGACTTATGACGGGCTCTACGGTCGCAACCCGTTGACCCACCGCGGGCTTTCGTGTCACGTCCGGCGACCGTAAAAGACACCGGAAAAAATCGCAAACCGATGCCTACAGACCGCTACAACGCCCGTGACGCCGAGGCGCGCTGGCAGAAAATCTGGGACGAGCGCTCAATCTTCGCCACGAAGAACGACGACCCGCGGCCGAAATATTACGTGTTGGAAATGTTCCCCTACCCGTCGGGGCGCATTCATATGGGCCACGTGCGCAATTACACGATGGGCGACGTGGTGGCGCGTTACAAGCGCGCGACGGGCATGAACGTGCTGCATCCGATGGGCTGGGACGCCTTCGGCATGCCGGCCGAGAACGCCGCCATGGAGCGCAAGGTCCATCCCAAGGCGTGGACCTACGAAAATATATCCGCGATGAAGAAGCAGCTCAAATCGATGGGCCTGTCGCTCGATTGGAGCCGCGAGATCGCGACCTGCGATCCGGCCTATTACAAGCACCAGCAGAAAATGTTTCTCGATTTTTTGCGCGCCGGCCTGGTCGAGCGCAAGCAGTCGAAAGTGAACTGGGATCCGGTCGACCAGACGGTGCTGGCGAACGAGCAGGTGATCGACGGCCGCGGCTGGCGCTCTGGCGCTTTGGTCGAGCAGCGCGAACTGACGCAATGGTTCTTCGCCATCACCAAATTCGCCGCGCCTTTGCTCGACGCGCTCGACACGCTCGATCGCTGGCCGGAAAAAGTCCGGTTGATGCAGAAGAACTGGATCGGCCGCAGCGAGGGTTTGCTGATCCGCTTCGCGCTCGATGCGAAAACGACGCCGAACGGCGAAAGCGAACTGGAAATCTTCACCACGCGGCCGGACACGTTGTTCGGCGCCAAATTCATGGCGCTGGCGCCGGATCATCCGCTCAGCATCGCGGCGGCGGCGAAGAATCCCGCGCTGGCGAAGTTCATCGAGGAGTGCCGTCACCGCGGCACCGCGCAGGCCGAGATCGATACCGCCGACAAGCTTGGTTTCGATACCGGCATCAAGGCCGTGCATCCGTTCGATCCGAACTGGAAGCTGCCGGTCTATGTCGCCAATTTTATTTTGATGGACTACGGCACCGGCGCGATTTTCGGCTGCCCGGCGCACGACCAGCGCGACCTCGACTTCGTCAACAAATACCGGCTTGGCAACGTGCCGGTCGTCTGCCCGCCAGATCGGGACCCGAAGACTTTCGTGATCACCGACATCGCCTATGACGGCGACGGTCGCATGATCAATTCGCGCTTCCTCGACGGCATGACAATCGTGGAGGCGAAAGAGGAGGTGGCGAAACGGTTGGAGAAAGAGAGCGCTGGCAATCGGCCGGTCGCGCAGCGCCAGGTGAATTTTCGGCTGCGCGATTGGGGCATTTCGCGGCAGCGCTATTGGGGCTGCCCGATCCCGGTCATTCATTGCGCGACATGCGGCGTCGTGCCGGTGCCGGATCGGGATCTGCCGGTGACGTTGCCCGAGGACGTCACGTTCGACCGGCCCGGCAATCCGCTCGACCATCATCCGACCTGGAAGCACGTCGCCTGCCCGCAATGCGGCGGTGCCGCGCGCCGTGAGACGGATACAATGGACACCTTCGTCGACTCGTCCTGGTATTTCGAGCGCTTCACCGATCCGTGGATCAAGACCGCGCCGACCGATCGCCCGATGGTCGACGCCTGGATGCCGGTCGATCAATATATCGGCGGCATCGAGCACGCGATCCTGCATCTGCTCTATTCGCGCTTCTTCACCCGCGCCATGAAGGCGACCGGCCATGTCGGACTGGACGAGCCGTTCGCCGGGCTGTTCACCCAGGGCATGGTCGTGCACGAAACCTACTGCACCAAAAGCGGCGAGTGGGCGGCGCCGGCGGAAGTGAAAATCGAAACCGACGGCGACGCGCGGCGCGCCACCTTGCTCGCCACCGGCGAACAGGTTGCGATCGGCGCCATCGAGAAAATGTCGAAGTCGAAGCGCAACACGGTCGACCCCGACGAGATCATCGAAAGCTACGGCGCCGACGTCGCGCGCTGGTTCATGCTGTCGGACTCGCCGCCGGATCGTGACGTGGAATGGACCGAGCGCGGCGTCCAGGGCGCATGGCGTTTCGCCCAGCGGCTGTGGCGGCTGGTCGGCGAGGGCTGCGAAATCGCCAAATCGGCGCCGGACGCGCGGCCCGCCGCGTTCTCGCCCGTGGCGATGCGCTTACGCAAGGCGGCGCACCGGGCCTTGGCCCGGGTCAGCGATGACATTGAAAAGCTACACTTCAATGTTTGTGTGGCGTCGATTTACGAATTCGCCAATACGCTCAATGACGTAATCGGCGAAATGGGGTCTGAGACCGGGTCGGATGAGGGGACTGTCGCCGCGCTCGATTTCCGCTGGGCCATGCGCGAGGCGGTTAATATTCTTGTGCAATTGTTCGCTCCCATGATGCCGCATCTCGCCGAGGAATGCTGGGCTGCGCTCGGCCATGATACGGAGCACGATACGCTGGTTGCGCAAGCGCCCTGGCCGCAAGTCGAGCGCGCGCTTCTGATCGAGAACACGGTGACGCTCCCGGTGCAGCTCAACGGCAAGAAGCGCGCCGAGGTGACCGTGGCGCGCGATGCCGGCAACGCCGAAATCGAGGCTGCCGTTCTCGCGCTCGATGCGGTAAAAAAGGCGCTGGACGGCAGGCCGCCGAAGAAGGTGATCATCGTGCCGCAACGGATCGTCAATGTGGTGGCGTAAGCAGCGCACAGCGGTTCGCGCCGTGACGCGGCTCGGCATCGTGCTGGCCGCGTCGGGCCTGCTCGCCGGCTGTTTCCAGCCGCTCTACGGCAGGAGCCCCACGGTCGGCGGCGACAGCGTGCGCGACAAGCTCGCCGAAGTGCAGATCGGCCAGATCCCGACGCGCCAGGGGACACCACAGGCCCGCTTGGCCGTCGGCATGCATAATGCCTTGCAGTTCGACCTCACCGGCGGCGGCGGCGCCGCGAGTGCGCCGACACATCGTCTCGATCTCACTGTGTCGGCGACGGGATTGACGGTGATCGTCGATGCCTCCAGCGGCCGGCCGACGGCGCAAATCGCCGGCGTCTTGGTGACCTACCAGCTGGTGGAAATCGCGACCGGCAAAGTCGTGTTGCAAGATACCACTTCCGCGAACGTCGATTACGACGCGCCCGGTCCGGAGCAGCGCTTTGCCGTGCAGCGCGCGCAGCGCGACGCCGAAGACCGCGCCGTTCAAGCCGCCGCCGAGTCGATCCGCAACAGACTGGCGTCGTATTTCGTCGCCGGGACATAATTATTTTCCATGGTCGCCGTCAAACCCGCCGACGTCGACGCTTTCATCGCGCATCCCAATCCGGCGCGGCCGGTGGTGCTGGTATTCGGCCCGGACGCCGGCTTGGTGAGCGAGCGCGTCAATGCCATCGTCAAGGCTTCGGTCGACGACATCAACGATCCGTTCGCGCTGGCGCGGCTCGAAGGCGACGCTGTCGCCGCCGAGCCGACGCGCCTTGTCGAGGAGGCGCAGACCATGCCGCTGTTCGGCGGCCGCCGCGCGGTGTGGGTGAAGGCCGGCAGCCGCAACATTGCGCCCGCGGTGGAGGCGCTGCTCGGCGCACCGCTCGCTGAATGCCGCGTCGTCATCGAGGCCGGCGATTTGCGCCGCAATGCGCCGCTGCGCGCGCTCTGCGAGCGCGCGAAGAACGCCGTGGCGCTGCCCTGCTACGCCGACAGCGAACGCGATCGGGCGCGGCTGATCGATGACGAGATGCGCGCCGCCGGCCTGTCGCTCGATCCCGAGGCGCGCGCGCTGTTGATCCCCTTGCTCGGTGGCGACCGGGCGGCGTCGCGCAATGAGATCCGCAAGCTTACGCTGTATGCCCGCGGCCGCGGCCGAGTCGGCGTCGAGGACGTGACCGCGGTGGTGTCCGATGCCTCGGCGCTTGCGCTCGAGGACATTGTCGATGCCGCTTTCGCCGGCCGTCCCGCCGAGCTTGAAGCTCAGCTCGCCAAAGCGCGCACCGCGGGCGCCAGTGCCGGATCGCTTCTGTTCAACGCCCAGCGCCAACTCGCGCAGCTGCACAAATGGCGCACGACAATCGAGGACGGTTCGCCGTTTTCGCTCGACGCGGTGCAACCGCCGCTGCATTTCCGGCGGAAAACGTTGGTCGAAGCAGCGCTGAAAACTTGGAGCGTTGCGCGGCTGACGACCACCATGGCCGAGCTTGCCGACGCCGTGCTGGAATCGCGCCGCCGCTCGGCGCTCGCCGACACCATCGCCGAGCGCGCACTACTGGCGATCGCGACGCAAGGCCGGCGCAGCGCGGCGTAACGGCGCTAACGCCCGGCGATTGATGCCGTTCTAGTGAGCTGGCCGTGCGCTGTCGTGCTCTGTTCGCCAATCCGCGAGCTTGGTGCGGCCCACCACCGACATTTTGGCCGCGGCGGCGGCGATCGTGTCATGCAGAACTTGATCGAAGTTATCGTGCGCGGCGTGACTCTGCGCCAGCGCCGTTCGCATTGCATCGGCATCGAACGGCTGCGCCCTCAAGCTGTTGCGCACGTCCTCTTGCGCAAGGCGAAGATCGGCCTGCGCGGCCGCGACCTTCACCGCTTCATCGCGAAGTTGCGCGCGCAACAGTTCGGCGTCGGCCGGCGGCAGGTTTGCCGCGATGCGATCAAGGCGGCCGGCCATGCTGTGGTCGATCCGCGCGACGGTCGCCAGCGGCACCGGGCCGGAATAGCGGATCGCGACCGCGCCGGCCGCGCCGACAAAGAACAAGTTGAGTGCCAACGATCCCAACAGCAGCCAGCGCAAGTGCGGGCCGCCTTCCATGCTCGGTAGTATTGACATGTTCGCCCTCACTTTTCGCACATGACCCGGAAATGCCTTCCGCGGGCCGGCGGATAGGACTCGGTTTCCGAAAAAATCATGCTCCGTCAAGATGCTAGCCGCAGGATTACCGGCCGGAACCGGGCATTGCATGCGGCTCATTCGACCCTATCGTAGCGGCGTTTACGCTGTCGCGAAATGGCGCTCGGGATGCCTCACGGAATCGTTTCTGTGTCGCCGCATTCGTGTTTGAATGGCGCCAGAGAGCGGCACCCGAGTCACGACAAGTACTGGAGCAACGGCATGCAAGCGCTGACCGCAGGTCTGACCAAGGCCGGCACCGGAATCGACGGAATCGTCTGGAATATTCTGGGCCAGACTTACGTGCCGAAAGCGGTGAACGAGGCGTCGTTCTCCTGGCACGCGACCTTTCCGCCCGGCACCTTCGTGCCGCCGCATATTCATCCGACCCAGGACGAATTCATCTACATGTTCGAGGGCCGCTTCGATCTATTGCTCGACGGCAAGGATTTCGTCGCCACCGCGGGCGACCTGATCCGGCTGCCGACGGGCATCCCGCACGGCATCTTCAACAAGTCCGATCAGCCGGTGAAATGCTTTTTCTGGT
>Ga0210394_10001714_pt1 | contig 33412 bp, 32 predicted proteins | sample IncBWC12MmetaG_FD_160121 | JGI IMG/M metagenome (GOLD analysis project Ga0210394, IMG submission 160121) | Forest soil microbial communities from Barre Woods Harvard Forest LTER site, Petersham, Massachusetts, United States - Inc-BW-C-12-M | ecosystem: Environmental > Terrestrial > Soil >... | reverse complement strand
CCCCAGACTTCCAATGGAGGACGCGGCCAGTCAATTCAACGCGGGGCTTTCCGTACACCCCTGGGCCAACGGTAGCGCGGTCAGTAATGCGGTCGAGATCGGACAGGGGTCTCTCGATCCCCTGGCGCTGAATAGCGGAGCGGGGATCGGGCGCGGCAAGGCTTTCTATGGATGCCTCAGTTGCAGCTACGGCCAATTGCTGGCAGGGGCCAACAAAGCGGGAGACTCTGGCGATTGGGTCAACGTCACGAATCGCTACATGGGGATCAAGTTCTTCGTGGGCGGGAAAACCTACTACGGATGGGCCCGTCTGAGCGTCCGAGTGAATGGGATGTCGGTCACCGGCGTATTAACAGGCTACGCGTACGAAAACACGCCCAACCACCCTATCCGGGCAGGGCAAACCAACGGAACATACGACGCGTCATTGCCGCAAGCTGGGACGCTGGGTGCGCTGGCAAAGGGCGCGGCAAAGTAGCTGGGGAGTCCTCGACAATGAAAATGCCACCGGAAGTGAGGAGAACCATGGCGGGAAAGCCAAAAGAGAGAGCTAGGACCTTATTGCTCGATGAGGTGGAGAAGCGGCTGAAGGCCTACGCGTTGGCGGCGGGCGCAACCGGTGTGGGTTTGGTGGGCCTCAGTCAGCCAGCGCATGCAGAAATCGTTTACACACCCACGAACATCACTTTCGGAAACGGAGAGGTCTTTATTGATCTTAACGGCGACGGCATCAATGACTTTGGCCTGGCGATCAACGCCACCTCGAGCTTTACCTATCAAGCCGGACATTACGTGAAGCGAACCTTGGCCGTGGGCGGGAATCTGGGCGCCAGCGTCATTGTTGACAACGGCTCGGCTGGTGTATTGGCGCAGGGGTCGAGAATCGGCCAGGGACGCTCATTTAAAAACGTGAATAATCCCAAGCAGAAGATGCTTGTGGCCACCAGCTTTGAGAGCAGCAGCGGCCTTAGACACTCGTCGGCGAAGGGCAACTGGAAGAATGTTCAAAACCGCTTTCTGGGCTTGAAGTTTCGCATCAATGGAGAAGTACATTACGGTTGGGCTAGATTGAACGTGCGCTCCGGAAAGTCCACGCGCATTAGCGTCACATTGCTGGGATATGCCTACGAAACCATTGCCAATCAGGCGATCAAGGCTGGCGGAACCGCTGAAACGGCCAATGGGGGATTACCGGAAGCCGGGACACTGGGCGCACTCGCACGCGGCGCCGCAAGATAAGATACGCGACGGTCAATTTTTATGCCCGACCCTCTCGCCAAGAAGGTGCTGCTGATTGGATGGGATGCGGCTGACTGGAAAGTCGCAACCCCCCTTCTCGACCAGGGCCTGATGCCCACGCTCGATGATTTCATCAACCACGGAGTGATGGGTAACCTGGCCACGCTCCGCCCAATTCTTTCGCCCATGCTGTGGAACTCCATTGCCACGGGAAAACGGGCGCACAAGCACGGCATTCACGGGTTCACCGAGCCTGACCCGCAGAGCGGCGGGATTCGTCCGGTTTCGAGCACGTCGCGGAAGGTGAAGGCGCTGTGGAACATTCTTACGCAGCGCGGATACAAATCGCATGTGCTGGGGTGGTTTGCGGGGCATCCGGCCGAGCCGATCAATGGAATTTCCATTTCCGATGTTTATCCGCACGCGACTGCGCCGCTCGACAAGCCGTGGCCGATGCCCCCGGGCACGGTTTATCCGGAGAGTAAGGCTGAGATGTTTGCCAAGCTGCGCATGCATCCGGCTGAAGTAACCGAGGCTGCGATCCTGCCGTGGATTCCGCGGGCCAAGGAAATTGATCAGGAAAAAGATAAAGGTCTGAATTCGTTCGCCAAGATTCTGTCGGAAAACTGCTCGATCCACAACGCGGCGACGTGGATTCTACAGAACGAGCCGTGGGACTTCCTGGCGGTGTACTACAACGGCATTGACCACTTCTGCCATGGGTTTATGCATTTTCATCCGCCGAAGATGGACGGTGTGCCGGAAGACAGATTTGAAATCTATAAAGATGTGGTGAATGGCGCGTACCGCTTTCACGACATGATGCTGGAGACATTGCTGACGCTGGCGGGACCGGAGGCGACGGTGCTGCTGGTTTCCGATCATGGGTTTCACTCGGATCATCTACGGCCCAAGGGCATTCCGATGGAGCCGGCGGGACCGGCGGTGCAGCACCGGCAGTTCGGAATATTTTGCATGAAGGGCGAGCACATCAAGCAGGATGAGCGCATCTACGGGGCGACGCTGCTGGATGTGACTCCGACGATATTGACGTTGTTCGGATTGCCGGTGGGTGAGGACATGGATGGGCGGGTGCTGGTGCAGGCTTTTGACGAGCCGCCGGAGATTACGCGCATTGCCAGTTGGGAGAACGAGCCGGGCGAATGCGGGATGCATCCGGCGGATTTGCGCATGGATCCGATTGCGGCCCAGGCGGTGATGCAGCAGTTCATTGCGCTGGGATACATCCAGCCGAACGAGGATCAGAGCAAAGCCGTCGCCAGTTCGGTGCGGGAGGCGAAGTATAACCTAGCTCGCGATTACCTGGATTCGAATCGAGCCAAGGACGCGCTGCCTTTGTTCGAAGATCTCGCGAAAGAGGAGCCGCGGCAGAGCCGTTTTGAGTTGCATCTGGCGCAGTGCTATTTGGCGCTGCGGAAGAGACAGGAAGCGAAACAGATTCTGGAACGATTGATAACTGATCCGCCCCCGCCGCCGAAGAGAGAGCAACCGCCCGCTGCGGAGAAAGAGGTCGGGGCGGAGACGCCCGAAGTCGTGGAGCAAGCGAATGTGGCTGATGAGGCTTCCCCGCCGAATGCGGCTGCGGCCGGCGAACAAGCCAAGCCGCGCCCCTGGGTGGATCTGCTGTTGGGCGTGATTCAATTCGAAGAAGGCGACATGGACGCGGCGCTGGCGTCTCTGCTGCGCGCCGAGCAATCGGATCCGCATCTGCCCAATCTCCATTTGCGCATCGGCGAGACATATTTGCGCCAGCAACGCATCCCGGATGGGGAGCGCGCGTTTCAGAAGGCGCTGGAAATTGACGGCGATCGGCCGGAGGCGCATCTGGGGCTGGCGGTGGTGCGGCTGCGGCAGCGGCGCAACGCGGAAGCCGCCGAAGAAGCTTTGCTCGCCGTCGGGTTGCAGCATTTTCTGCCGCTTGGACATTTTTATCTGGGAGTAGCGCTGGCGCGGCTGGGGCATCGTCAACGTGCCATGCTGGCGTTTGAAACCGCACTCACCATGTTGCCGGGCCTGATTGCGGCACATCGCTGGCTGGCCACGTTGTACAACTATCCAGGCGGAGACATGGAGAAAGCGGCGCGGCATCGCTATGTTTACGCGCAGTTGAGAAGCCAGAGAGAGCAGGGTCGAAAGAAGGACGCCGTGGCGGAGAAATAGTAGGACTAACGGAGGCACAGGGGGACGAAATGGAAAAAGCGCGCGGGAACGGCTATTGCACTGCGCGTGTGCAAGCTTCTTTATTTTTGACTTGCCGTTGAACCCGGCCCAGACTTGGAACCTGTCGGGCCGCTTCTTTTCGAGAGGAGATCATGCCGCTGCCACACCCGTCACTCAGAACTGCACGCGAGAAGAGAGTTCCAAAGTCTCTTGACCCGGGACTTGACCGCAAGCTTCTGGCTTATGCGAGCGCAGCCAGCGCGGCTGGGGTCGGCATTCTGGCGTTGGCGCGACCCAGTCAGGCGGAGGTAGTTTACACGCCCAGCAACACGAAGATACTAGCGAATTCGACCGTAAACCTGGACGTGAATGGGGACGGAGTCGTCGATTTCACCGTTACCGCTTTCTGGGAGTGTCTCGAATGCCGCCCGTCCAATTTTCCCACCGGTACCGGATTCTCGGCCGGGTACATGAGGATAGCAGCAGCGCAGGCGGGCAACAAGGTCATCGTTAGCAACGCCGGATACGTCTCGGCTTTGCGGCCCGGGGCCAGTGTAGGCTCAGCGGATAAGTTCGAATCCGTGTCGCCCCGATTCTTGGAATGCCTGTATGGTCGATGCAGCGGCATGTGGCAGAGGAAAGGCAACAACCCTCCACCTGCGACAGGATATGTCGGTTTGGAATTTTCAATCAACGGCGAAACGCATTATGGCTGGGCTAGGTTCCTTGTACACCACAGCGCATCGAAGGTCACTGGCCGCCTGGCGGGCTATGCGTATGAGACAGTCGCAAATATGCCGATTATCGCCGGCAAGACCTCTGGCACGGACGAACAAACCGGACACGAGAGCGCCCCGGCCGGGACCCTCGGCTCACTGGCGGCAGGCGCGGGAGTCGGGAGATAGACAATTCACGACGCGGCAGTGGAAAGCAAGCGATGCAGCTGCTAAGAAAGGAGGATTTGCCATGCGAGACAAAAGAGACTCTATCGTACATGGAACCTTGACGGTTCTTGCGGTGATCCTAGTAATCGTGGTGAACGCAGCCGGTCAGGAGACCACGCTGTACAGCTTCACCAAAAAGACCGGCACGGCTCCCGAGGCTAACCTTGTTTTTGACTCCACGGGCAATCTCTACGGCACCACGTATTTTGGCGGCGAGGGCACATGCAATACGATCGGCGACTTCGGCTGCGGAACCGTCTTCAAGCTGATTCCTGGGGCGGGTGGTGTTTGGACGGAGGAGGTGTTGCATTTCTTCAGCAATAAGGGGGGAGACGGTAATCAACCCTTAGGCGGAGTGGTGCTCGATGCAGCAGGCAATATCTACGGCACCACCCAATACGGTGGCAGCAACACATGCGGCACCACTGCCGAGGGATTCTCCGGGTGCGGCACGGTTTTCGAGTTGATGCCGACGGGTGGTGGAGTGTACAGAGAGAAAGTGATTCACACCTTTGTCAAGAACGGCGTCGATGGGGAGGCCCCCGAGGCTGGACTGGTCTTTGATTCTGCTGGCAATCTCTACGGAACCACAGTTGGTGGCGGGGACGCCAGTTATGCCTACGGGACAGTATTCGAGCTGACGCCGAGCGGGGACGGGAATTGGACCGAGACAATACTGCACAACTTCGACGGTTGTTGCAACACGGACGGGATCGACCCTGAGTCCAGTTTAATCTTCGACTCAGCCGGCAATCTTTATGGCACTACGCTCGGCGGCGGCCCCAATCTCTCAGGCACCGTGTACGAATTGAGTCCTAGTGGGAGCGGGACATGGACTGAGGTACTGCTTTACAGTTTCGGCGGCTCTGTGGGATACGACATTTCTGGGGGTGTTGCGATGGATGCTTCCGGCAATCTGTACGGCACAACCAACTTGGGTGGCGGCGGAGGGGGTGCGCTGTACGAGCTAAGTCCGGTCGCTGGTGGGGGCTGGACGGAAACCACGCTGTACAGCTTCGGACGCGCAAAGGGGCCGTCTCGCCCGGTGGGCAACTTGATTTTGGATGCCTCGGGGAATGTGTACGGCACAACCACGGAGGGCGGCACTAAAGGCGGCGGCACCGTGTTCGAATTGCAACCACAAGCTGGCGGCACCTGGACACTAACGTTATTGCATGATTTTCCTTCCGGCCCCAAAGATGGCATTGTGCCTGCCGCGGGCCTGGTCTCTGACGCCGCTGGAAATCTTTACGGCACAACCTACAGGGGTGGCGCCCGCGAGGATGGCGCTGTGTTTGAGATCGTTCATTAGGCTCAGCGTCCCCAGGGTTGCATCGGCCCAGGTCTGTCACGACCGGGCCGTGTGCAAACATTTGCAGTCTTGACTTGGAACCCATTCCGGTACACACTTACCGCCTGCGAGCGCCCCGCAGCCAGGCGGAGTGAAATCTGCTCCACGTTGTCTTCTATCAGGAGGAATCATGTCGTTAAAGGATTCGCTGATCAAAACCACGGGCAAGAACCGCACGCCAAGCTCGCTCGACCCGAAACTCGATCATAGTTTACTGGCCTACGCAGCCGCGGCGGCGGCAGCCGGGGTGGGAATTCTGGCACTCAGCCCCCCTGCTGATGCCGAGATTGTGTACACGCCGACAAATCAGATCATGAGACCCGGCTCGGGGATTTTGCACCTTGATCTGAATAACGATGGCATCAACGATTTCAAGTTTGAGGACGGATATTTCACCAGCATCTTTGCGCGCCGCGGCGCATTTCCGACCGGCAACACCTCGAGAGTGACCGGATATCTCGACGTAAGCGGATCGGTGGGATCGAACCGCGCGGTTGCCGGCAACAAGGGTTTTGCCCTGGCCCTGCCGCAGGGCGTTAAGGTCGGATCGGCGAGGCAGTTCCGCTCTGGGTCACGCCAGGGCCTGATGGCATATTGCGATGCCGTGGGCGGAAATGGTTCAACCAATTACGGACTCTGGGATCGCGCTCAAAAAGACCGTTATCTCGGCTTCAAGTTCCTGATCAGTGGCGAGATTCACTACGGCTGGGCACGGCTCAGCGTCACCCGCAGCCGCTGTGGCATTACTGCGACCTTGACCGGCTACGCCTATGAGTCGGTTGCTAACACGCCCATCATCACCGGGAAGACGTCGGGGAATGACGAGGTCAGCGGGGTTGGGATCACGGAGTCGGGGACGCTGGGAGTACTGGCTCAAGGCAGCGTGCGGAATCGGCAACCGTGATCACGGTTGTCTCCGGCCTGCCGCGATCCGGCACATCGCTGATGATGCAGATGCTGGCCGCAGGCGGCATGGCGGTCCTCACCGATGGCGAGCGCGTAGCCGACACCGACAATCCGCGCGGCTACTACGAGTGGGAGCGCATCAAGTTGCTGCCACGCGAACCGGGCTGCATTGCCGAAGCGGAAGGCAAGGTAGTCAAGGTTATTTCTCAGCTTCTGTTTGCGCTACCTCCGGCGCATGATTACAAGATCATTTTCATGGTGCGGCCCTTGGCGGAGGTGGTGGCTTCGCAAGCAGAGATGATCCGACGCCGGGGGACGACCGGCCCCGCCTTACCGGAGGCGGCGATGATCGCCGGACTGCAGGCCCACTTGAATCAGGTGCGGGCCTGGGTTAAGAACAAACCTAATCTCACAGTTTGCGACGTAGAATACCACGCCGTGCTGCGGGAGCCGCCGGCAACGGCGCAAGCGGTGCAGAGTTATCTCGAGCGCCAGTTGGATACGGACGCCATGGCACGGCAGGTAGATCCAGCGCTCTTTCGTAATCGCTCGGCGGCCTACCAGCAGCAACCGCAATAATCATGCTTGCCAGAATTATGCCTACCAGTTTGAGCCGATGTTGCTTTGCCTGCTTCCGCCGAACCACAGCATGCAAGGTCCAAGAGTTTGACAACGCGGGCTGCGGTACTCCATGATAGCTGCCAGTTCGTTCCACGATTCAGCCAAGCATGGGTTCGACAGCATTTTTCCTCTCAGTATTGCTTTGGGTATTGCTTCTGCCTGCGGTCAGCTTCGGCCAACTGCCGTCATCGCGCTGCGATTCCATCCAGAGTCCGTTGGAAGACTGTGCCTTCCTGACAGGAGACGATGTGGAGCAAAGTTCTGTGGTCGCGCAAGTCGCAGCATCGGCTACGACCGGCGGCGATAATGGCACGATGCCGCCCCAGAATCCGCAAGCAGTGGCGGCAAGCGGCCCTGACAACGGTGGAAACGCAAGTGCCGCTGTTGCCACTGCCGCGCCGGCCGAACCACAGGGTTTTCGCTGGCGCCAGGCGTTGCTGGAGTCGTTTACCTTCCTGGTCATCGAGCAGGCGTATGTGGTGCATGATGACTACCGGTGGGTGGTGGTTGAGAATGGCGTACCGTTCAATCATTATTGGCGGGATTACAAGCAGTCGCTTACGGCATGGGTCCATTCGGGGTGGAGCGACGGCGACCCGAACCTGTATGGATATGTCGGTCATCCCATCCAGGGAGCATTGACGAGCTATATTTGGATTCAGAATGATCCCAAGAGCGAGAAGCTGGAATTCTCCAATACCAAAGCCTACTGGCGTAGCCGCCTCAAAGCGACGATCTGGAATGCGGTTTACAGCACGCAGTGGAATCTCGGCCCGTTGAGTGAGGTGACCGTGGAGAAGTACGGGGCAAAAGCCCGCCCGCCGTGGAACACCAACGGAAGCTGGCCCTGCACTACAAAACATTGCTATTCGGGGGTGGGACAAATTGACATTGTGATGACGCCCATTGGCGGCTTCGGGTGGATGGTAGGCGAAGACTGGCTGGACAAGAAGGTGGTACGGCGAGTAGAGGGCGCCACCAATAACCATTTTCTGATTGATACTGCCCGTTGCTCCCTCAACCCCATTCGCGCCGGGGCCAACATACTTCATGGCAAATCGCCGTGGTTCCGGGCTTCGCGCGACCACAACGAGATTGCTCTTACGCACGGGAAGAAGAATGCGACTGCTGACGGCGCCATGGGTGGCAGCCAGAGCCCCTGATGAGAGCGATTCTCCCATCCGCGGATTGCTGGCAGATATTGCGTCTGTTGATCCTCCCGGCTGTGATCTTTTTTGCCCAGGCAGCTCCCGCACAGGAGTTCCCGGAGAACCAGAAAGGAACCTGGGACGTCAGCCCGTGGTTTGCGGGCGCAACCGGAGAAGAGACCACAAACTCTTTCGCCCAAGCCCGAATCTGGAGCGCGGGCGTGTCTTTCGGAAGAGTGATCACCGGCGAAACCGGCAGGGGCTGGCTGCGCGGCAACGTGGAATATGGATTCGATGTGGTTCCGCTGTTCGTGCAAACCAAGTTTAAGACCATTCACGGTGGCGGTTTTGATCCCGTGATTTTGCGTTGGAACTCCAGCCACCACACCCGGCGCGTGGTGCCGTACATCGAGTTAGGCGGAGGCGGCGTGGCTACGACTGCCAATCTCCCTCCGGGAGATACTTCTAGCTTTAACTTTATGGCGAAGGGTGGCGGGGGAATTTATGTATTAACGCGGAAGCGCCAATCCCTGGATATCGCCTGCCGATGGTGGCACATCTCGAATGCCAACCTGGGGGTGAGGAATCCGGAGTTCAATGGCGTGCAAGTGAGCCTGGGCTACCATTGGTTCAAGTGAGGGACCGCCGCGCAGGATGTTGGTGGGACCCAGTCTTGTCCTTTGCGGAGTCTGTCTCATAACTCGAATCGTCCCGCTCAGCGATGCCAGCTTCAGCCGCAAAGCGGCGCAAGAGCTTGCCGAGAGGGCGCAAGCCGTGGGTAGAAAGTGGGACGTGGCCGAGTCCCGAGGGGCGAAATAGAATCGTAAGTATCCAAGAATTATGGCCCCGGGAAATCGGGGCCATTGTGTTCTCCGCGATTGAAAATCATCCTGCCTTGGCTGCGGCTCGCGCCGCGTTGCACTCCTCACACGGGCACCAATCGCGCAGAAACTGCCAGGAATAAATTCCCAGTTCGTGCCCGTCGTTCCAGTGGAATCTTATCGCATATTTGCCCACGGCCTCTACCGAGGTGGGTTTTGCCGACGCCTTGAACATGGGCAAAGATCCGGGAGCAGCTCTTGGCGCCTCGCCCGGTTTCCTGCCGCTCTTTCCGCGCTCGTCGTCACAAAGAGCGCACGGACATGCATCCCGCAGAAAGGGAAACGCGTAGTGCGAGGAATGCCCGTCTTTCCACTCGATGTCCACGCCCGTCCCGGTGGTCAGGTTCACCTTGACTGACTTGGGATCGGCTGACGGTGGCATGAATTCAGTATCGCACAGCCAGGTTCGGCATCCTTCGGGCCATGACGCGTAAATTCATCAACCACAAAGGACACGAAGTTACACAAAGGCGTGCATCCTCTTAGGGTTTCCCTTGTGTTCCTTAGTGTCCTTCGTGGTAAGTTGAGACCGCCTCACCGCGCCCTGACGGAAGAGGTCACCCCCATGAAGATGCAAGTACCCAACTTATTATGGCTTTCCGGGGCCGCCGCATGATATTAAGCCATGAGTCCCGAAAACGCGTAGAGTTCGCGTGAGTCATAATCGTTTGCATGCCCTTATCCGCCGAGCTTGCGGCACAGATGCCGCCCGAGGTCAATTCTGCCGCCGAAGCGAATAACCTCGCTGAGAGCATAGCCGACCGCCACGGTTCCGTTATTTCTGCTGACCAGACTTGCCTTTTCTACCGCTACTGGCCCGCTGAAAAGAATGGCAACGGCCACGTGGTGATCGTGCTGCACGGAATCGGCTACCAAAGCGGTCCCTACCAAGTGATTGCGGATGGCCTGAATCCAAGCGGCATTGACGTGTATGGCCTGGATGCGCGGGGGCACGGACTTTCTGGCGGCCAGCGCGGCTATCTCGGGACACCGGCCCTGGTGGTGGAAGATGTGGCTGCCATGGTTCAGTTCGTCAAGCGGCAGCGGCCGGCGGCAAAGGTCTTTCTCATGGGTGACAGCATGGGTTCGAACTATGCGCTGGCATACGCCAGGGAGCACAGCGGGGAGCTAGCCGGACTGGTTTTGCTGGCGCCGGCCTTTTATGTCGACCCATCCCAGTTCTTCCACTGGGAGAGCCTTCGCTTGATGCCCTATTTTTTTTTGGCACACCGCAGGCCTGTGATCGACCTTTTGGGCAAGCGGCTCGAGGAAAGTACCCGAGACCCGAACTTTGTTGCTGCACGCCGCCGCGATCCGCTGGCTTATAAGAAGGTTAGTTTCGGATATGTGCTGGATATTCAGCGGCTGATTTGGAATTGGAGGCGTCAAATTGCTCCCCGGGTGCGCATTCCCATCCTGATGATCAAAGGGGAAAGGGACCGGGTGGTTAGCCAGAGTGACTGCCTGACTTTCGCGCGAATTTCGGCTTCGCCGGACAAGCAGCTCAAGATGTATCCCGGGGTGTATCACACTACGCTCTGGGATCCGCAGACGCCCGAAATCCTGCATCTGGCGGCGGAGTGGATCGGGCAGCGGTAGTCTCGCGCTGCCGGATGCTATGATTGCGTTTTGCTGATCGGCCTCGCCCTTCTCCACCAGGCTGGCCGGCTTTACATGCGCATACGACGACGCCTCCCCCTCGTTGTGGCTGTGCTCGCGGTCACAGTGGCCGTCGCTGTGGTCGTGGTGCTCCGCAAACATGCGCCGCCGGAGCCAGCCCGGCTGCTTCCGGGAGCAGATGGCTTCCTCTACGTGAATTTGCAATGGATGCGCCGCGCCAACATCGTTGGCGAATTGCCGGCTGTTCCCCATGATCCTGAGTACGACCAGTTCATCCAGGCCACGGGCTTTCAGTTTGAGCGCGACCTCGATCAGGCTGCCCTGGCTATCCACTATCCCCAGCGCAGCGCGGCAGGTCGCGTCGGCTCCAGCGGAGAACCGCGGTTCTCTGAAGTCTTTGTTGGCAAGATTGATGGAGAGCGCGTCGGCGCCTATCTGCACAAGATTTCCAGTTCTGTCGAGAATTATCACGCCCTAGACATCTTTAATATTCTGCTGGAAGGGCGCACTGTCCGGGTGGCTATTCTCGGCGTGGACACGGTGGCTGCGTCCAATCACCCCGATCCGGAAGTCATTCGCGGCATCATTGACCGCTCCCGCAAGCTGGCTTCGCCGTTCGGCGGACCCGCTCTGCTTCGCCAGTACTACAAAGAGGTTCCGTTCGCCAGCCTGGGCTGGGCCATCTTCGAGGTGCAGCCGTCGTCGGACGTTAACCTGCCCGGACCTGTGGCCTGGGGTTTTCTGTTTCCCAAGCCTGCGGTCGTGGTGGCTTCTGTGCGTTACCTCGGGGCCGTGCATTTCAGGGCCGAGGCGATCACGAACAGCGGGGAGGACGCCCGCAACGCCGCTGAAAAGCTCAATGTTTTTCTGAATATCTTTCACGCAGCCGAGGGCAGTGTCTCGACCCCTGCGTCCGACGCCGACGTGAATGCGCTTCTCGCCAGCTTGAAAGTCGAACAGAACAAGAATCGCGCCGTGCTGACCGCAACCGTGCCCGCGGGCTTCATCCGTAAAGCGCTGGCCGAGGCGCCAAAGGAAGTTGCGCCCGGTCCCGCGACACCGGCGAGCCCCGAGCCTCGACCACCGCAGCACTCGCAAAGGAAGCAGCATAGGTGATGTGGCAAGAGGGCCGAACAGCCCTTACGGCGGTAACTTGTGATGGTCGCTCCGCTACCCCTACCATTCGCGCATGTCCGCTGTTCTGGCCTCGATTCTGGTTTTCATTGCGGCTGGGCCGAGTCTGCTGGCGCAGGCTGAGCCCTCGCATGCCAGCGTCCTGTTCCCGTTCTATCACCAGTATCTGATTGCCGCCGAGGGACATGATTTAGACAAGTTACAGGCACTCTCGTCGGACCCGGAAAGCAAGCAGCAACTTGAAAATCTCAAAGAATTGGACGCGGAACAGCAGAAAGGGGTGTTCGATCTGATAGGCAGAACTCAGCCGGAGTCGCCAGAAGTAGTCAATGAAAAGATCGCAGGAGACCGGGGCCTGCTGGCGATCCAGGGATACAGCCGCGGAGACCTGCTCGGATTGAAGGTGGATCCGAACCAGGTGCCCAAGGGCTATCGAATCGCGAACAACAAACCCATCAGGAAACGGCAGTACGAGCTGGTTTTGTTCAAGAGAATCAGCGGGGAGTGGAAGATTTACCGGATGAAGTCATTCACTTATGAAGATCCCCGGCCTGTTTTCGAACCGATTGACAGCTCGCGCGAGCAGAAATACGCGGGAGTGCAGTTCCACTGTAATTTTTCGCAGGAGGGCATTGTCCCAGGGGACAAGCAATCCCAGTGGATGAACCAGAGCGCTCATTGGAGCTGTTTTGCCAAACTTCGCCGGAACGCCAGCCTGTGCGACCGCATTGGAAGTCTGGTCCCGCCTGAGCAAAAGGCATTCTTCGCCGGGAACACGCAACTGCAGCAGACGCAGTGCAAGCTGGACGTGGTTGATCTAATCGGCGATCCCAGGATCTGCCAGTCCATAAAAAACCCCAAGATGATGCCCGACGCGCAAGAGCAGTGCTTCAAGAAGATCGAGGATTATGATTTTATACCGGGCCTCAACCTCTATTCCCTCGACTCAGACGGAGACGGCCTATCTGATCTACAGGAGATCCGATTCTTCAACACCAGCGCAAACAATCCCGATACCGACAGAGATGGAAAGACCGATTTTGAAGAGGTTGAAGCGATGACCAATCCTCTGGGTGCGGGAAAACTAGGGGACCATCTCAAATGAGAGATCTGGCCTGGAAGGAAAATCCGGGTTGGGCATAGACACTCGTCGTTTGGAGCGTAACTTTTTGCCAGCTCAGGCGTCGAATCTGTTGGTCCATGCCCTGGGTGCGACAGTATGCCGAAAGCGCGCTGATTCGCCCCCAAACGCTTCCGGCAGGTAGAATATCTTTGAATGCGCACCCTTCCACTTCCGATTGCAGCGTTCTTTGCCGGACTGGTTTCCTTTCTTTCGCCCTGCGTCTTGCCGCTGGTGCCGGGTTATGTGTCGCTGATTTCGGGCGTGGGCGCCGAGGAACTGCGGTCACACGAGACCCGCCTGCTGCGCAAGATGATGCTGAATTCGGTAAGCTTCATCGCCGGCTTCAGCGTGGTATTCATTACTCTGGGAGCCATCTCCACCGAAGTGGGCCAGTTGCTGGCACGCTACAAATCCACCCTGGCGCAGGTTGCGGGCGTCGTCATAATCTTGTTTGGCTTGCACCTGACCGGAATCTTTCGCATCAACGCGCTCTATTCTGACAAACGACTACATGGCATAAAAGGAGGCAGCACGGCGGGCGGAGCGTTCCTGATTGGCTTCGCTTTCGCCTTCGGATGGACTCCCTGCGTGGGCCCGATCCTTGCCGTTATTCTCGGTTTCGCAGCCGCGCAGGATTCCGTACTCAAAGGCATTGCTCTGCTGACGGTTTATTCTTTGGGGCTGGCGGTGCCGTTCCTGCTTACTGCTTTCCTTCTGGAGGGCTTTCTTAAGTTTTACAGCCGTTTTCGTGCTCACATGCACGCGCTTGAAGTCGCCAGCGGCGCATTGCTCATTGCTTTGGGAATTCTTCTCGTTATCGGACGCTTTACTATTCTTTCGGGGTATTTATCGTTTCTGAATCGGTTCGCATTGTAAGGGAGTTTTCAGTGAAACGTGATCCGGTTGTCATCATCATCGTCGCCATGGTGGTCTCCCTCATGCTGGTGCTCGGAATTAACCTGTCCCGGCATTCCCCGTCGGAGAAGGCCACTAGCCAGTTGAAGGGCCAATCGGCGCCCGAGTTTGCCTTGCAATCGCTCGACGGCAAGACAGTTCATCTCTCCGATTTTCGCGGCAAAGCCGTGCTGCTAAACTTCTGGGCGACCTGGTGCGAACCCTGCAAAATTGAAATGCCCTGGTTCGTCGAACTCCAGAAGCAGTACGCCCCAGAAGGGTTGCAGATCGTGGGCGTGGCCATGGACGATGCCGCTGAAAAAGACATTGCCGACTTCGCCACGAAAATGGGGGTCAATTACCCCGTTCTTATCGGCAAGGAGGAAGTGGGCAATGCCTACGGCGGTCTGCCCTTCCTGCCCACCACCTTTTACATTGATCGCGACGGCAAGGTGGTGGATAAGGTATTTGGACTAAAGGGCCGAGCCGAGATCGAGGATCTGGTCAAGAAAATTGTTAGCGGGGGCCGCGTGGCCCAGAAGTAATGCCAACTCATCTCACCAGAGCAACCGTGGTATTGGCACTGCTGTGCTCGCTGTTCTTCGCTCAGGAACTGCCGGCGCAGGACTCGCCTGGCAAGAAAGCGCCCTCGGTCACCATGCTGCCCTCGCCGCTCGCTACCGTGGTTCGCGGCAAAACGACCGCGGTGGAGCTGCAATTCCGCGTTGCATCAGGTTTCCACATCAACTCCAACACGCCCAGCGAAGAGTACCTGATCCCCACGGCTCTGAACGTCGATCCCCCAACCGACATCGTGGTCGGGAAAATCACCTACCCTCCGGGCGAGCAAATGAGTTTCGCTTTCGCGCCCGACGAGAAACTCAGCGTTTACAGCGGAGACTTCACACTCTCAGTGTCGGTGCGTCCTCTGGCCAGCGTGCTGCCCAGCAAGTACGAATTCAGGGGAACTTTGAAATACCAGGCCTGCGACAATGCCGCCTGTTATCCGCCCAAGCGATTGCCCGTGGAATTTGAGGTCAAGGTAATCAAGGCTCCGAAGCCACCAGCGAAAAATCCTGCTCAAAGTCCGCACGCGCATGATTAGACTTATTGGAACGGTTAACCATTAACCCGCCCCTTGCAAAAGCGGCAAGGACCGCGGCACCAGTCGTATAACCCCGTCAAACCAACAGCGGGTTAGGTGCTCGAGCGATCCAAAGTTGCCCTCCTGGGACGCGGTAAACCGCCAGCCGTAATGACGCTCAGCCCCAGCACCGCGAGTTTGCTGCCGGAGGCGCAAGCCATCTGGCGGGGTCTACGACTTCGTGACCGACATAGGCCGGCTTTGCAGGAAGCCGGTGAGCAGTACGCTATTTACTTGCAAGCCGCCGTTGTAGCTGACAAAGCCCTTCTTCCTGAATCCATTCATAAATTGGCTCACCCTGGCGCGGGTGGTACCAACCATCTCCGCCAAGGTTGATTGGCTAACCTTCAGGGGGTACTCCGGCTTTGATTCCTTGGTTATTTGCCAAAATAGCAACAGAACGCGAGCCAGTCGCCTTTCGCTGAAATTGAAGAATTGATCTACCAGGTCTTCCTCGATTCGTATAATCCGGGAAAGCAGATATTCAACAAACAGCGATGCAAACTTCGGGTCTCGCTTGAGTGTGCGAACCGTGCTCGCCTTTTGCAGTCGAATGATGTTGGACTCCCCAATTGATCTCGCCGTGCAAATCCGCAGAGATTGCCCTGCCAGACAGCCTTCGCCAAAGAAGCTGCCTCGCTGGAGAAAGGCGAGTATAGCTTTTTTGCGACGCGTGGAGACCGCCGTGAGTTTCACCGTGCCGCTCTGGATGTAGAAGATAGCGTCAGCTGTATCCCCTTGCGAAAAGACAGCCTCTTTGTCCCGGTAGTGCCGAACGGTCATCCCCGCACGGAACTTCTTGCGGAGATCTGCGGGACTGAAGCCGAGACTACGTTCATTCGCCATTCGCGTTTACTCCCACAATCAACTCAAGAAGTTGGCCAGCGACGGCAATCGTAACCAGCAAGGGGCGCCACCGTCTAGATGTTCAAAATTGACCACCGCGACGATTACGCATGAGTAGTGGGCGGGGCGGGTTTATCCGTGTCAGCTCAAATCCGCCCCTATCAATCGGCGGTCGCGATGCGGCTCGGTGCGTGGTTGGCCAGTACTAAGCTCACACTTCTGCCCCGGAGCAGCACCGCAAGTTGGACAGCGGACGGCGAGGGCCTGTTCTTGGCTGGGCTCTTTCTTCATGGCGCGAACAGAAGAATACCCCAGAAACTATGTATGAGAATGGTCAATTTTGGACGATCAATTTTGAACAGGTCCATGTAAAAGGTACATAAGCTGCACGATCCTCTCTCCGAATTGAGTTGATCCGCGGCTCAATTCTTAGTACCTTGCTGCTGAAGCCGTTCAGCCTGAGGTGCACGTTGCCAATTACCGCTGTGGACTCGATCACGCTCGCCGTAGAACACACCAGGCAACAACTGTTCAAGCCCTTCCAGATTGCTCAATGGACGAAGCTTGCTTTTGTGGGGCTGCTCGCGGGAGAGCTTGGTTCCAGCGGATGCAATCGCTCCAACTTCAATTTCCCCCGCCACCCAGGGGCTTCGCCGCACCTCAGGTTCCCCGGTTCTCTGGGAATTGATCCTGCCCTGCTGGCCGCTCTTATAACGGCTCTTATTATCGCCGCGCTCGCCATCGGAATCATTCTGATGTTTGTCGGGAGCGTGATGCGCTTCATCCTGTTCGACAGCATCATCGCCAGAGAGTGTCACATCCGCTGGGGCTGGAGCCGCCGGCTTGGCCCGGGATGGCGATACTTCGTCTGGAAGTTCTTTTACCTTCTCCTTACCCTGGCGGGCATCGTAGTAGTGGTTGGATTCCCGTTAGCTTTTGCGTTCGCCAAGGGGTGGTTCAGGCAACCGAAAGAGCACCTGCCCGCCTTGGTGTTCGGCGGAATCATTCTTTTCCTGGTGCTCCTCATTTTCTTGGTGGCGACAGCGGTGATTCTCGTACTGACGAAAGATTTTGTCGTTCCCCAGATGGCTCTTGAGAACGTTGACGCAATGCAGGGATGGCGGCGGCTCTGGCCTATGATGAAGGCGGAGAAGGGAGCCTACGCCGCTTACATTGCGATGAAGATCGTGCTCGCAATCGTCGCGGCAATCTTGATTGCGATCGCAACGCTCATCTTAGGATTGATCATCGCCATACCCAGCATGGGACTCGGCATCCTGGCGGTTCTCACCGGCAAGACGGCGGGGCTGACCTGGAACGCTCACACAATCGCTCTGGCCGTGGTCGTCGGGTGCATTTTGCTGGCAATTTTTCTCTATCTGGTCTCCCTGATCTCTGTGCCCGCCATCGTGTTCTTTCCCGCGTATTCCATCTATTTCTTTGCCGGGCGCTACCCTCGGCTGAGCGCTGTGCTCTATCCCGCACCGCCACTGCATTGACAGACAGCCGCGCGGAACGACTATAATGGCTCGCCGCGATCGCGGCATTTTTCCAAAAGATTTGAGGAGGCAACATGAAAGCAAGAACGATCGTCCTGACGGTCGTGACGTGCCTGGCCGGTCTGACGCTATGCTTCGCCGAAAATCCGAACATGGGCACCTGGAAGCTGAACGAAGCCAAGTCGAAACTCGCTCCGGGAGCCGTGAAAAATAACATGGTGGTGGTGGAAGCCGCCGGCGACAGTTTGAAAGTCACAATTGATGGCGTGGGCGCTCAAGGCAATCCGATCCATGTCGAATGGACAGGCAAATTCGACGGCACAGATTATCCCCTCACCGGCGATCCGACTTGGGACGCGCGGTCATATAAAAAGATCAACGCTCACACCACGGAAATAGCCAGCAAGAAAGGCGGCAAAGTGACTATGACCGGTCGTATCATCGTCTCAGCCGACGGCAAGACCCGTACCGTCACGGTAAACGGAACCGATGCGATGGGCATGAAGATGCACAGCGTCGCGGTATACGACAAGCAGTAGAGGCTTGAGAACTGGCCGTCAAGCCACAACAGCGTCACGAAGTGGCTCTCTCCGGACCGGTGAAATCGTGCCGGTCTCCAAGGCGCCGGGCCAGCTTACGCCCGGCGAACCATTCCTCAGCACCGACAAGGGAAAGCTGTTTCCTAATTCGTTCGAACCGCAATAAAAGGCGCGTTATAGCGTTCCGGGCGAAGGCCGGGGTAGGTTTGCCGTAGTCCCCGTCAAAGGATTGCGGCTTACACGGCCCACTCCAAACTACGATTTCTTTGGGCCTTTGCCCATCTTCCTGGCGATTTCTTCCATCAGCTTGGGCTTGAGGTCGGCCAGAACACTGTCCACCACGCTGGCAATGGCGGCGGCCTCGTCGGCGTCTGCGGTGGACGCCTCCTGCGGCGGCTGTGCTTCGGGCGAAGAAACGGGCGGCTCCCGCCGGATGTCTTTGAATTCCGAGCCGGTGACTTGTGAATCGGCAGTCTCCACCAGATTCACGGCGAGCTGGGAGCCGATCACCGCCTGGCGAATCTGCTTCCAATTTACCCAGGCATCGTGCAACTGAGGCTCGGTTTCGGTTTCGGTCTTAGCGGCAGCCGGAGACGAGCTGGAAGAAGATGTGCTCGAAGAAGCCGGGCTGGACGAAGCTGCTGCCGCATACGCCGCCAGTTCCTGCGTGGCGGCAACCGGGGCCGCACTTACTGCCTCAGCCGAGATCTCTGCCGGCTCGATTGCATGGGTCACTGTCCCCGCCGCCGCATTCTCAGGCACTGGTTCCGGCGCTTTCAGTTCGCAAATGAGAGGGTCTGAAGCATCCACCCGAGAAGGTTCGGCAGTCGATTGCGTATAGCTTGCAGGAGAACTTGCCGCCATTTCCTGTGAAGCGGTGGTTGTCTCGACAGAATCTGCCTCGGCGGGTGCGGCCTCGGTGGCCGCAATGGCGGCTAAAGCCTTTTCCATCTCGCGCTCGAGTACGCAATTGGCTTCGTCGTCGGTGAGCGCAACTTCCTCGGCAATCCAGCGTGGCCCGACGATGGTGGCAGCCTCGTCCTGCATCGTGCTGCCGATCCGTGGAGCGATCGCGTGATCGTTTTCTCCCAAAGATGCCAGCGCGGCCGCGACTTCGCTCTCCGCCAGATTCCCAGCCCTCTCGGTCTCGCCACCAACTTCACTGATCCGAGTGGTTACTGCGGCGGGGACGACGGGCCCTTCCGGCGCCGCAGGCGCGGCTTCCACCCCAACTGGCGTCTTCGTCTCTGGCGTATCGGCAGCGGCGGTTTCTATTGCCGCCTGCGCCTGCGCCGCAACGTCTTCACTTTGCTTAGTCTCAGGTTGCTTTTCCCCGGACTGGACGGCCTCAGGAGTGGCAGCGACAATCGCAAAGTCTTCCCGTGGCTGATCACTTTTCGGTGAATCGGTCTGCGTCGCAACTGGCTCTGCAGGCTTGGTTTCGGGAGCCTTCGGTTCCTCGGCATCCTCCCAATCCGTGGTTGGTCTCTTGCCTTTGGAGATCGGAGTCGGCAGCCGGTCCTTCCATCCGTCCCTCAACTCAGTGCCGTCCTCGATAGCGATCCGTGTGGAGCGGCCAAGTCTCCTCGCGATCCCTTGCGGAACGATCCTGTCTTCGAGCTTGTTGATGGCGGCGAGAAGTTCACTGGCTTCGAAAGGCTTGACGATGTGGGCGTCAGCCCCCGCCTTGCGCGCCTCGTCGGCCCGGAAAGGCTCCAACTTGCCCACGCTCAGCAGGATGGGAATGCGCGCGGATTCGGGGGTGTCCTTGATGCGCTGGCACACTTCCAGCCCGCCATAGCCCGGCATATATACATCCAGAATTATGAGGTCGGGCTTCGCTTCCGTAGCCTTCTTGAGCGCCGAGGAGCCGTTGTTGACGGTAATGACCTCGTAACCGGCTTCGGTAAGGATCTTCCGGCCCATGTTCTGGGCGGTTACGCTGTCATCGGCGAGCAGTATTTTCCGCGCCAAGATATATCCTTCTGCGAAGGGTGGGGATAGCGCGAAGGTAACGTGTCCGGCCCCCTAAGTCAATGATGATGCGGTAGCGAAACAGGTTACGAGCGGACAGTACCGAAGGGGTGAAAAGGGCCTGTTCCCCGCAAAGAACGCGCAGAATCGGGCACCCCCACAAAATTAAGAGCGAAAGGCTGGTAAAGTTCACCCAGCCTTCAGAATGGGTTCAGCTTTTGCAGTCCTTTTTTCTTCTTTTTCTTGCTGGAAGAAATGGTGGCGTCGTCGGCAGTCTGGTCGGACGAACTGGAAGTCGAGGCGTTGGTAGAGTTGCTCCCCGCAGACTGGGTGGAACTGCTGCCGGCGGCTGGGGCGCCTGCACTCGTCTGAATCTCGTTCACCTGCTGCGGCGGAGGCAGGGGTTGCGAGCCATCGGCGGGAATATTCGGTTTCAGTTCGTTGGCATCGGCGGAAGCGGCGTTGGGCTTGAGCTCATTGGGGTCGGGCTGGGCGGCGGGACCGGAATTGTCCGCGGCGGAGGTGTTGTCCGCAGGCGCAACCTCGACGGCAGCACCTGCCATGGGCGTGGGATTGTCGGAGCGGGGCGTAGGCTGATCCGGCGGCGGGGCGCCCTTGCCTATCTCAATGGAAGCGGTGTTGTTGCCCGCGCTGCTGCCTCCGACGTTCATGGCGGCTCGGCCGGCTTCGCGTACCACCTCGGTAGCGCTCATCGGTGTGGGATCAACCAGCGTCGGCTCGCCTACCTTCGTGGCGTCGGCGACATCGGGATGTTTCTGGAAGTTCCTCATCACCTTGCCAAACATCCCTGTGCTTTTGCGGCTTGCCTCCTCTGCCTTGTTTTGCGCGACTGCGGCTTTGGTGGGCCGGGGAACGGGCTGATGCAAGGCGATGAGCCGGGCTTTGGCGTCGTCGGCCCGGTCCATCATCGGGTAGCGGGTAAGAATGCGGGAATAGGTTTCGGCCGCCTTCTGGGTGAAGTCCGCAATCATGCGGGCTTTGGCAGCTTCGTTGAGCTTGCGGGCACGCAGCCAGGTGATTTCGCCTTCGTAGGATTGGCCCAGCAAGTACAAGGCCTCATCCGCCTTGCTGTAAAGCGGGTAGCGGTCGCTCAGAGACTTGAGACGCGCAATGGCCGCTGGATACGACGTGCGCATGTAATAGAACCGTCCCACGCCGAACTCGCGCTCGGCGATCACTTCCTGCACCTCCAGCAGGCGCTGCTTGGCTTCCGGGGCCAGTTTGCTGTCCGGAAACTGCATGATGAGCTGGCGGTATTCTTCCTCCGCGCGCAACGCGTGCGTGAGATCGCGGTCGGCCTTTTCCATTTGCTGATAATGGATGTTGGCGATCTTGAGCTGGGCCTCGGCCGCCTCCGGCATGTTGGGGAAGAAGGTAATGAAATCCTTGTATTCGCTCTCCGCCTGCGCCAGCGAAGTCGACCCGCCTTCCGCGTACCAGGAATCCGCCACCGCCAGCTTCGCGCGCGCGATGAACTCGGAGTCCGGGTAGGTGTTGATCAACGTCTGCAGCGAAATGCGCGCCACATCGAAGCGATTGTGCTTCATGGCGTCCATGGCCCGGTCAAACAGGACCTTGTCGGGCTGCTTCGAGTCCACGTTGGCAATGGGGTTGGAGACCTTCTTGTTGGTGCAGGCAGCGCAGAAGAGCAGCGCCAGCAACAGACCCGGGATGGAAATGCGACGCAACATTGAGACCTCGAAAACACTTTCCAGTAGCTGGCTTCCAGCTTGGCAAAACGGCCCTGGGAACGGGAAACCAGAAACCTCACACCCTCAGCAGCGTGGCCTCCATGGCCGTCTTCAAAAGCCTTTGGGCGTTAGTGGTTGGATCGCCTTTACCGAACACCGCGTTGCCCGCCACTAGAATTTCTGCCCCCGCCCGCACCACTTCGACCACCGTATCGAGCCCGATGCCACCATCTACTTCGATGCGGTAGTTGAGGCCGCGTTGGGCGCGGAGCTCCGCCAGCCGCCGAATCTTCTGCACTGTCCCGGGAATGAACTTTTGCCCGCCGAATCCGGGATTTACCGACATGACCAGCACGTAATCCACGATGTCGAGCACTTCCACAAGCGTTTCCACCGGCGTCGCTGGATTGATCACAACGCCCGCCTGCGCGCCATGACTGCGGATCAGGTGCAAGGTGCGATTCAAGTGCCGGCAAGCTTCCTGGTGCACCGAGATCCAGTCCGCCCCGGCTTCGGCGAAGTCGGCTATGAACTGGTCGGGATTCTCGATCATGAGGTGACAATCGAGGGGCAGATCGGTCACTTTACGCAGCGACCTTACCACCGGCGGCCCAATCGTGATGTTGGGAACGAAATGGCCGTCCATAACATCCACATGGATGACCGTGCCGCCACCCTCCGCCGCCTCGCGAATCTGCTCCGCCAGGCGGGCGAAGTCAGCCGACAAAATCGAAGGTGCAAGCTGAATCAACCTGATTTCTCACCCAAGGATGCTGCTTGAAATTCTACCACGCAGTGGTCCCGAGGGCTTTCGAAGCTGAAGGCCGCAAATCTGCTTTGGGTGTGGACTGTCCCGGATAAGACTGGCGACCTGTGGCCGCCATCCGCTCTAAAATCTGGCAATAATTTTTGCCCGGAAGCTTATTCCGTCCTGCTGGATTTGATTCTCAGGTAAACCCCCGGGCGCGGGATCGAAGTATTTCTTGTTGAGCAGGTTGTAGGCGCTGGCGGAGATGTCCAGATGCTTCCCGACCGCGTGCCCCAGAAGAGTCAGGTTGAAGACCTGGAAGCTGCTGGTGCTTGCTCCCGTTAAGGTGGTGGCCGGACCATCAAATTGCGAGTCCAGGCTGGCAAACAATCTCTGCTGAAGCATGGGCACAATCAGATTCAATTTCGCGAGATGTTCAGGGGAACGAGTCAGAAGCTGTATGGCCTGGCTACGTTGGTTGTCGCTGTAACTGTAGCTGGCCTTGCCCTGCAGACCGCCCGGGAAACGAGCGTCGAGTTCGGCCGAGAAGCCGTCGATGCCGGCGCCGGGGGTGTTCTCGAAGACCAGGAACCCAGTGGAATTCGTCTCCTGGGCGATCAATTGGTCGAGTTGGTTGCGGAACACACTGGCAGTCAAATGAAAACGCTCGCCCAAACCCTGTTCCCAGGCGATCTCATAGGTCTTGATGGTCTCCGGTTGCAGGTGGAGGTTTGCCCCATACTCGCCCAGCGCGTCGTAATACTCCTCGTAGGCGTTGGGAGCGCGAAAAGCGCTGCCATAAAGAAGCTTCAAGGCGGTTTGTGAAAAGGGATGATAAATCAGCCCGAGCCGCGGGTTCGTGGTGCCGCCAAAAGTGTAATAGTGATCGTAGCGCACGCCGGCGCTCAGCGAGAGTTTGGAAGTCAAGGCAAATTCATCCTGCCCATAGAGCGCCGCGATCATCGAACTCGGCGGTTGGCTGGAGTTGTATTCCAGAAATGGATTGATATTGTAATTGACCTGGTCTTGTTGCAGGTCGTCCTGGAACTCGGTCCCGAACGTCAGATTATTTCGCTTCAGGGTCTGCTGCAGTCTCACTTCGCCGCTCCACCAGGTCCCACGCGCGAAATCGTAGTTCAGCACATCGGACCCTCCGGTCTGCGCTGGACCATACACAAAAATGGCGTCATAGACATATCTGCTCACGGATGTCCGCGCCGTGACATCCCAAACTTTGCCGACAGAGCGTTCATACGCGAGATCCAGGAAGCGTAGGTTGTCGAATGTGTGCGAGCGCGAATCGTCGAATACCGTGCCGAAAGCACCGGTCGGGATGTCTTTGGTGCGAGCGCCGTAGATTCCCTGAAAGGTAAATCCGCGGAAGCTGACGGTTGCAAGATAATGCTGATACGAATCGTAGTCTGAGTTGCGTGCAATGCCGTTGTCCGTGGCCGGAGCATCGAACTCGGGATAGAACAGTGTCTGTCCCTGGCTGTTGTAGAAGCCGCCGGATAGCAACACGTCCATCCCGCGGAAGTTGGCTCCGTAAGACGCCCGCCCCTGATTGGTTCCGAAGCTTGCCGGCGCGAAGGCCAGTTCCCAACCCTTGAGCTGGTCCGTCTTGCGGGTAATGACATTGATGACGGCGAAGAAAGCACTGGTGCCATAAAGCGACGAACTGGGACCGCGCACGATTTCCACTCGTTCAATTAGGTCGATGTCCAGCGGAAACTCTGCTCCCAGCATGGCCTGTTCGTAAATGTTGTTGTTGGTTCGCAGTCCGTTGATTAGCAGAAGAATGCGGTCGTTGTAAGTTTCAGGCTGATTTATGCCCGATACTCCGGCATAGGTGTAATTGCGGTCGTAAGTAATGTCGAAACCGCGCACGCTGCGCAGAATGTCGGCGAGCGTGCGGTAACCGTATTTCTGGATTTCGTCTCTGGTGATGACCGTGACCGAGGAAGGAGCGTCTGTAACTTTCTGGATATGTCGCGAGGCGGTATAAACCGTGATGTTTGACAACTCCTCCAGACTGGCTTCGCTGAGATCCTTCGGTGGCTGTTGCGCCAGCAGATTTGCCGTCGCCAGCAGCACTATCGGCCAGGTGAACGACAACGCGGTTCTTCGCGTCGTCCGCCGCAGCGGCTGCGTTGTTATGAAGGCACAAAGCGGCCCCATTTCGCTGGACATAAACTTCTCTGACGTGCTTTGGAGCGTCAAACCGTGGCGTGCGTGGACACGCTCACCCATATTCTTTCGGCCAGACGCGACTTCGTCTTTAGCGGGATTAAAATCGGCTTGAGTGCAAGGCGGGGAATAGCCACTTTCTACAAAAATGGGGGGTCGCGGTCTGATTTGAAACTCTGACTCGAAACGGGAGACTGCAAAGCCGTTTCATCACTGCTACAGAGGGCTGCGCAACTGGACACGCCGGGCCGACTTGCCTCTCTGGACATTCTCGACGGCGCACGATAGTCTGCCCTGTCTGAAGGAAGTTCCATGCGTGCGTGGATCATTCTGCTCGTAGTGCTGCTTCTGGTCGTCGTGGCGTGGCGCCTCGCGAACGCCGGGCGGACCCCGGAAATCGGCAGCACGGCCCCGGATTTCATTCTCCCCTCGCAGGACGGCTCCCAGATCAGCCTCAAGGATTTTCTGGGCAAGTGGGTGGTGCTGTACTTCTATCCCAAAGATTTCACAAGCGGTTGCACCATTGAGGCTCACAACTTCCAGCGCGATCAGAGTGAATACGCCAAGCGGAATGCCGTGGTAATCGGCATCAGCGTGGACAATGCCGACTCCCACAAACAGTTCTGCGCTAAGGAAGGCTTGAATTTCAAATTGCTGGCTGACACCAGCCACAAAGTTTCTACCATGTATGGATCGCTGATGAATTTCGGCGTGACACAGATCGCGGCCCGGCATACTTTTTTGATCGATCCGCAAGGCAAGATCGAACACGCCTACACCAGCGTTGACCCGAATAAGCACAGCCAGGAAGTCATCGCCGCGCTCGACGAACTGCAGAAGAGTTCGAACCCAAAGTGAGCACGATTTTCCGCAGGCGCTCTGCTCACACCGACTCGAACTCCCCCGCCAACTTCTCATGCCGTGCCCGGGCCGCTTCCACCAAGGCGCGGAAAATCGCCCGTGACGGCTCATCTTCCCCTAGCGACCGCTCCGGATGCCACTGCACCGCCAATACGAAATGATCCGGCGATGTCCCTTCCAGCGCCTCGATAACCCCATCCTCTGCGCACCGCGCCGTAACCCGCAGGCCATCACCCACTACTCCGGTTGCCTGGTGATGACTCGAGTTCACCGGAATTACCACCGCGTTTCCCTTGCTTGAATCCTCCGCGCCGGCAATCTTTGCCAGCTTCGATCCGGCATCTATCTCAATCGAGTGCGCAATCGCCACTTTCCTTCCCGCTTCGTGGTTGATCGCCGACTCCACATGCTGCAGCAGCGTCCCGCTGCGATAGACATTCAGAATCTGCAACCCATAGCAAATCCCCAGCACCGGTTTCCGCAGGTTGTAGGCATCCTGCAGCAGCAACTCGTCCACCGTGTCCCGCTTGGCATCGGCAGGCGCCGTCCGCGGGTCACGCGCTGCATCGTACTTCGCCGGGTCCACGTCGGCTTTGCTTCCCGGCAGGAGCACCGCATCGCAGCGCTCAATCACCTTCATCGTTTCCGCCGGAGGCTTGCCCAGAGGGATGCGCACCGGCTCTCCGCCGGCCATTTCTACCGCATGTTCATATTGCGGCAAAGCTCGCTCGGCATACGCAGAATCACCCGAGTGGGGCACCGGAATGGCAATGCGTGGCCGCATGACTTCGATTGTAGCCTCTGTGCCGGTGGTTACACTCATCTCACCCGCGCACAGTCGGTTGGCGCAAATGGGCTATGGCCGATAGGTCTGTTGCGGCCAGGCGGGCTCTAACGACCTCACTCCACATGTCCTCGCCCGCGCGCCAGAATAGCTAGTCGCCGGGAGCTTTCAGTGACGCCCGCTTCTACGTTGACCGCCGCATAAAGGTCCCTGGCTTCCTCCCAGAGCGCCTTCGCCTCCTGGACTTCGCCGGCATCAAACTTGAGAATCGCCAGGCCGCGGATGGCGTTGGCCAAATCCAGTGGTGGAGTTCCCTCATGGCTGCGATAGAGACTCAGGGCTTCGTGATAGCAAGGCTCGGCCACCGCGCTGCGTCCCTCATGCCGGTTGATGTCGCCGACGTGCCGAATCGTGTGGGCCAGTTTGAGGGCATCGCCCTCGGCGCGATAAATGGTGACCGCTTCTTCATAATGTTCAAGGGCAGCATCGCTGTGCTTGAGGTCCCGCTCAATCTGGCCCAGGCCGGTGAGCGCCTCTGCCAAATCAACTCGAACGCCCGCATTGCGACAGAGATCCACGGCCTCCACCAGATTCTGTTTCGCATCAGCAGGCCGATTCTCTCTTCGCGCTCGAAGGGCCTGACTCAGAAGTTTGTGGGATGCGTCTGACATGGAGCGTCGTACTTATCACGAGGGCGACTTCTATTCTTCCTCTTCCACCACATCTCCTCTTGCCGCCTTCGCCTTCTCGATAATCTTTTCCTGAATCTGGCCGGGCACCACATCATAGTGGTGCATTTCCATATTGAAGCTGCCCCGGCCCTGGGTCATGGACGTCAGGTCCACACCGTAAGTCAGCATTTCCGACATAGGCACTTCGGCTTTCACTACTGTGTTGCCGCCTTTGTTGTCCATGCCCTGAATGCGTCCGCGACGGCTGTTGAGGTCGCCCATGATGGTGCCTGCGAATTCGTCCGGAACATTAATCTCGGCCGCCATAACCGGCTCAAGAATGGTTGGCTTGGCCTGCTCCATGGCCTTCTTGAACGCAATTCGCCCCGCCATTTGAAACGACATATCGTTGGAGTCCACATCGTGATACGACCCGTCATATAGAATCACTTTGAAATCCACCACCGGAAATCCCGCAAGATATCCGCGTGCCGCCGCATCTTTAATTCCTTTTTCGATGGCGGGAATATAGTTCTTTGGGATTGCCCCGCCAAAAATGTCGTTCACGAATTCAAAGGCGCCGCCGCGGGGCAGCGGTTCCATCTTGATTTTGCAATCGCCGTACTGGCCGTGCCCGCCGGTCTGCTTCTTGTGGCGGCCCTGCACATCGGCTCTTCCGCGGATGGTCTCGCGATAAGGCACCTTAGGCGCCTTCAGAATGACTTCGGTGTGGTATCGCTTCTTCATCTTCGAGACCACGACTTCGATGTGCTGCTGCCCCGTGCCCGCGATTAGAAACTCCTTGGTCTGCGGATCGCGGAAGAAGCGCAGCATGGCATCTTCTTCCATCAGCTTGTGGATGCCAGGACCCAATTTATCTTCGTCAGCCCGGCTCTTGGGCTCAATGGCAAACGTAATCGCCGGCTCAGGCAAATGAACTCTTGGATATTGAATCGGCGCCGACTTGTCGCCGAGCGTGTCGCCGGTCAGCGTATCTTTCAGCTTGGCCACCGCGCCGATATCGCCGGCATGCAGTTCGTTCACCGGCACCGCGGTCTTACCTTGCATGATGGAAATGTGGGCCAGCTTTTCGCCTGAACCGCGCGAGAAGTTCTGCACCGTGGCGTCGTTCTTCAATACTCCGGAGAATACTTTGAAATACGAAATTCGCCCCGAGAACGGATCGGAAACAGTCTTAAAAACGTACAGCGAAACCGGCTCGTTGTCAGTCTCATGGCGCTTCGGCGGCTCACCGTTCCCTGAAGCCGCCGCTTCTCCCTGCACCCATTCGTGCTCGGAGGGTGCGGGAGTGTAATCCACAATGAAATCCATCACCCGATCGGCGCCAATGTTACCCAGGCCCGAGCCAAAAATCACGGGGAATAGTTTGTCCTCGCGAATCGCGTTGTGCAGCGCCGGAATCAGGTCCTCGACCGGGATGGTTCCCTTGTCGAAAAACTCTTCCATCAGCTTGTCATCGCCTTCGGCAATCAATTCCACCAGCTTCTCGTGGGCTTCCTGGGCCTGGTCTTTCAGATTGGCGGGGATTTCGGTTTCCTTGCCCTTGCCGTTTCCCCCCAGGTCGTAGGTGTAAGCCTTCATCTGGACGAGATCGACAACGCCGTTGAAATTCTTTTCCTTGCCAATGGGCAGCTCCAAAGGAATTACCGATCGTCCGAACGCCGTCGTCAGCGAATTCAATACCCGCTCCGCATCGGCGCGCTCGCGATCCATACGGCTGGCCACAATCAACCGTGGGGTCTTGAATTCCTCGCAATAGTTCCATACGCGCTGAGTCACGACTTCAACACCCGCCACGCCATCCACCACCACTATTGCCGCGTCCACCACGGGCAGCACCATCTTCGACTCGTGCACAAACATGCTGAAGCCCGGCGTATCAACGATGTTGATCTTCGTCTTTCCCCACTCCACGCAGGCCAGACCGGCGGAGATGGACATTTTCCGGGCAATTTCTTCGTCGTCGTAGTCGGTGGTTGCCGAGCCGTCGTCAACCCGGCCCAGCCGCTGGGTCGCCCCGGCGGTGTACAGCATGGCGGAGACCAGCGAAGTCTTGCCGGCTCTCCCGTGCCCCACCACGGCGACATTCCTGATGTTTGCGCCTTCGTAAACTTTCACGGATTACTCCCTGACTGGATCGCGTGGGACAGCCGCCCTCGACTGTCCGACCGAGCGAAGCTCGGCCATCCTGATTGCAGATATTCACTACGGCGGGCCCAGAAACACAACAAGCTATAGGCCGACCTCGCACAACCCGCCAAAACTTACGATGCTAACACATCGGAAATTTATGGCTCAACCCGAGCTATCCTATCTCACTCTGGAGCATGCTTGCCCAAGATGCGATGGGATGTGAATGTTCCCCCGAGCGCGGTGCTCTGTTGGTAGCACATAAAAATGTCCGGTTTTCATAGCACGTGAAATGTCCGGTTTAGATTGATAGTCCAGCCGCAGCCGAGGCTGTGGCCAAGTGGGAATCGCGCGCATTTTGCGGGATTTCCAAGCCAGGCGGGAGAGTCGGTTTTTGGACTTTTCCGCCTTGCGTCTTTTCCACAGCCCCCTGCGCGCCGATGGTTGCTCTCTCTATAGACGCTCCTTCCGCACTGTAGCGCCCGAGACGCTGGGGGCCATGAGTGTGGTGATCCGATTTGCGAGTTTGGCCTTCGGTGATATAGATTAGGCGCTTACCAGCCGCCAGCACATGCTCACAACCACACCACTGTAGAACTCGCGAGGAGAAAGAAGTCATCATGGATATGCTTCATCGCAAGCCCGAGGCGAAGGATTTCCGGATGGGTCGCGACTGTCAGTTCTGTGCCAACGCCGATCCTGCTTTCCAACAGCGCAAGCCCATGGACCGGCTGATTCAATCAAAAATGGAAGATATCGCGGCCGCTCACCTGACGGAAGAGGGCTACGTAAAACACCGCATCGCGGAGTTAATGCGTAGGCCGGGGTACGCAGTCGCAGGATTAAGCAAGTCTGCGTGATGGCGCAACTCGGCAGTCCCGCAGGCTGCTGAGCCGCGAATCTGATTCAGCGCCGCGCCGCCGGAATTTTGGCGGGAGCCTCGGGCGCAATGCTCGGCATGGTGGTAACACGGCTCCCAGAGGACGCAGGAGCCTGAACCGCCGCCTTCCGCGCTTTTTCCTTTTCTTCCGCTGATAACGGCGCCGGCTCCGGTTCCCGTACCAGACCCAAAGCTTTTCGCACTTCGAGATCCAGACGCGCGGCGATGTCTTTGTTGTCCTTCAGGAACTGCCGCGCATTTTCCCGTCCCTGGCCGATGCGCTCGCCCTTGTAGCTGTACCAGGCGCCGGATTTCTCCAGGATGTTCTGGTTCGCGGCCAGATCGAGCAGGTCGCCTTCGCGCGAGATGCCTTCGCCGTACATAATGTCGAATTCTGCCTCACGGAACGGCGCGGCGACTTTGTTTTTCACCACCTTGACTTTGGTGCGCGATCCTACCACCACATCGCCCTCTTTGATGGCCGCGATGCGGCGGATGTCAATGCGCACCGAGGAATAAAACTTCAACGCGCGACCGCCGGTCGTGGTCTCCGGATTGCCAAACATCACTCCGATCTTTTCGCGAATCTGGTTGATGAAGATCAGGCAGGTGCGGGATTTGGAAACCGTGCCGGTCAGCTTACGCAAGGCCTGCGACATCAATCTGGCTTGCAACCCCATGTGGCTGTCGCCCATTTCTCCGTCGAGTTCCGCCTTGGGGACGAGTGCCGCGACTGAGTCCACCACCAGAACGTCAATGGCCCCCGAGCGCACCAGCGCCTCGGTGATTTCCAGCGCCTGTTCGCCGTAGTCGGGTTGCGAGACGAGCAAGTTGTCCACATCGACGCCCAGTTTCTTCGCATAACCGGGATCAATCGCATGTTCGGCATCTACGAATGCCGCCATGCCGCCGGTCTTCTGCGCCTCCGCGATGACCTGCAAGGCAATCGTAGTCTTGCCGGAAGATTCCGGCCCGAAGATTTCGACCACGCGCCCGCGGGGAAATCCGCCCACCCCCAACGCTGCGTCAAATGAGATGGCTCCCGTGGAAATCACGGCGATTGGAACGATGGCTTCCTTCGATCCCAACCGCATGATGGAGCCTTTGCCAAACTGCTTCTCGATTTGTGCGAATGCCAGGTCAATTGCCTTGCTGCGTTCATCTGCCATATGAATGCGCTCCTTAAGAATTGTGGAATGATCCGTTGAAGCCGGATTATACACGGTTGCAATGGGGGAAGAAAAGGCGAATATGCACGAAATGTGAGATTTCTCGTGGAAAAGTTCCGAAAACGGAAATACACAGGAACACCCAAGTGTTTACCGCCGAGATCGCGGAAAGCGCGCCGAGGACTAAGAATTCATAATATCTTGGCACCTCGGCGGTGGGTTTGGGTTCCCTCGTCAGAAATGTCAATTCCAAGCCGGACGGCGCCGCCCCAGCACTCGTCAAGTCTGTTCTTAAGGCACCGCAGGCATGACCGGGGCTCCGATGTTTATCGGGAGATTCCAGTTCGAATACTGCGCCTCCAGCGCTCCCATCTTCAGTTGGTAGGGGAGATGTGTCGCGTCATCCACGCAAAGCGAGGCCAGGAGCGCACCTGAACTGCTAGCGAAGTTCCACGTTCGGCAGCTATCGCCGCCCAACTGTTGCAGTCCCCCGCGCACCAGTATGGCACTTTTAAACCCGGCGAGCGTTGAGATCAGTGACGTAGGGCCGGCCATCGGGCCTTGCCGGCACTTGTCCGTTCCAAGTTTCGGCTCCGAGGACCAAGCTGCGTCTCCCTCGCGCGCATACATCTTGTCTTGGGTCTCGATAATCTCCGAGACAAGCGTACTCGCTCCGGGTGCATCTTTCGCGTGGGTGACGGTACGCGATTGGAACGGGCAGACAACATCCTGATCGGTCTGAAAGGGCTGGCCGCGCAGTGTGCCAATGGTGGTCACGTGCCAGGCTCTCGCGCTGGCTATCGCATATTGGATGCGGTCCAGTTCACCGGCGGGCACAAACCTGCGGGCAGACGCGGCTTTGATCCGCGCCTCCCACCACCAGCCGACCAGGAACACCACCAACAATCCGATGACAATCTGCGCGCTTCTCTTTTTCGAGGGCAGGTATTTTCGAAGATTCAGCACTGAGGCTATTATGCTTCACGCGTTCTCCAGCGGCATCCTAATTAACCACGAAGGACCCAAAGGAACACGAAGGATGCGCTCAGGATTCACCTTGCGCATGTCTTGTGCCCTTGGTGGTTGATGAAGTTGCGACCGACTGTCGTGCCGGCGCTATTCTTGCCTCAGCTTCGGAACTTCCCTGCAACCGATTCCGGAAGAGAGTGTTCAAGCTGGCGCCCGAGCCAGTGCTGCAGTTCCGACTTTTGCAGCGGTGGAAGCGGCGAGAACTTCACCCCCACCACTCCTTCCTGATGCCAGCAGACCGTTGATTCCGGCGCAAACTCGGCGTCAATGCCGGGAAGCCTGAAGGTGATCGTTGCTTGCATTCCGGGCCGCAGCGGGACGGGAATGCCCAGGGCCATCCCGCCTTCGCTGATATTCACCGCTTGGCCGTTGGTCTCAGGAATGCCATTTCCTCGAAGGGCGACAGGGATCGCCACAGGGCAGCGGAAATATCGCCGCCGCTCCCGCACGATCAGCCCATACGCCGCTTTCAAGGTGCGATTGATCGAATCGGCAGAGAGCGGCCGTTCCAACACGAACCGTGACCCGGCACTGAACGCTTCCTTTGTTTCCTCTTTGTTATCGCTGATGACAAAAGTGATTGCGGAAGCGTTCGAGGGCGTAAGCGGAATCTCTTCCAGAATCGTCTGCGCCCGGCCTCTTCGCCGGAAGTCAACGATGATCGCTTCAAATTTGTGAGACTTCAGTTGTTGCAATGCGGCGGAAAGTTCTCCGCGTACCTCCAAAGAAATCGCGAACTGGCGTGTGGATTCCGTGATCTGTTGAATCGTAGTTTCATCGTCACTTACGAGTAAGGCCCTCCCGATGGAGGCCGCCGGTTCGAGCGTTGTTCCCGTCATGGCCATTGGTTGTCTTTACCCCACGATATGGTTGTCTGTGCTCCATCCAAAAAACCACCAACGTTCCGGCCGCCGTTGTTTCTCCATAGCAGGCGCAGGGCCGTTTTCGGCCATTTCGCCCCAAGTTTGATTAAGCATACCCGACTTCGGTTTTGAGCTGGGAATTGTCCAGTTTTCAGACAGTGTCCGGTTGTAAGGAAAAGAAACGACCTGTCGGTAGCAAGTTAAAATGTCCGGTTTTTGTAGCAAATGAAATGTCCGGTTTCAAAGTTGTGCCCTCGCCGATTGGGTTGGGTTGATTTTGGGGATGGGGTTGCAGGGGAAGGGGGCAGTTCCC
>Ga0210394_10001713_pt1 | contig 33425 bp, 33 predicted proteins | sample IncBWC12MmetaG_FD_160121 | JGI IMG/M metagenome (GOLD analysis project Ga0210394, IMG submission 160121) | Forest soil microbial communities from Barre Woods Harvard Forest LTER site, Petersham, Massachusetts, United States - Inc-BW-C-12-M | ecosystem: Environmental > Terrestrial > Soil >... | reverse complement strand
AGCCCTGGTGGCGCCCACCTCGATGCCCGACGGCCCGAAGCTCAGGGGGAACTCCGTTGCCGCGAAATCCGAACCGCGGTACTTCGTGATCCGCACAGTTTGGACCGCGACGCGATCTTCCAGGCGCCGATCGAGTCGAACCACGCAGTCCACCATGAATTGAAGGAAGCCGTAGTGCGTGACCTCGGAAGATGGACCTTCGGACTTGGCCGTCACGATGGCGGTCAACGCATTGTCGGCCAGCCAGTCGCGCAGGCGGTAGAGTTCGCGCATTTCGGCAACTGGATCGTGGAGCAAGGTCAACAGGACGTCGATGCCGTCGAAAACGATCCACTGGGCGTCGATCTCCCGCTTCTTCGCCGCCAGCATGGCGAGCATCCCTGCAAGGTCGAAGTCGCCCGTCTTGATCAGCGTGGGCGACAAATGGGCATCCATCACGAATAGTTTCTTTGCCCCCAGGCTTGCCACCCCCCAATCGAACGTGTCGCTGTTGGCGATGATCTGGGCTGGGCTTTCCTCGAATGCGACAAATATTCCGGCCGCTCGATGCTGCCTCGCAGCATTGACGAGGCATTGAAGCGCAAAGACCGTCTTACCCGCTCCCGGGCCACCGATCAGCAAGCTCGTACGATGACGGGGGAATCCGCCATGGCTCAGCTGATCGAATCCCCCGATGCCCGTGGGTAGTTTGAGCAGCGAATGCGCCGCCGCTGTTTTGGCCCCGATCTTGGGTCTCCCCTTTGAAGGGCTCGCTGTCGCCCGCAATCCTCAAATTGATAGCGTATGCGTATCGATGATACGCGCGTGGCGGCCTGTCTGCGCCCTACCGCACACAGCGGCAGGGGCGGTAGCGAGCGCCGCTGGGATGTGCCAGTTGCCATTGGCATCGCCCTTGCGGAACCGGATTTCGCGCCATCGAGAACTGAAAAGTGGTCGAGATGCTGTCACTGCCCAGCGTGAGCAAGCGCGGATCCAGATCGACCGTCAAGCCATCATCAGTTACTTCACATGAAAGGTTCCGGTGCCGAACAATCCGAGCAGTCCGATGACAATCAGGTAGATCGCGACGATGTAGTTCAGCAATCGCGGAACCGCAAGGATCAGTACGCCGGCGATAAGCGAAACGATCGGCGCCAGACTCAGGGTCATGTTCATCGTGCGTCCGAATGCTTAGCGAACATGAATATCGAGCGGCAGAAACAGGCTGATGCCGGGCGATTGCTGTGGAGGGTAGTAAACCGCAGGTGGCGCATAGATCGGCTGCGGGTAAAAGCGGGGTTCCTCGTGTCCGCGCCCGTTCCGATCGTGATCCTCCCGATCGCGATGCCCCTGATCCTTGTGGTCGGCCTTATGCGGATGTTCATCACGCTGGTCGTTACCCTCGGCATGCGCCGGCATCAAGCTGATGCCAGCCAAGCCGCAAACCACCGAGGTGGTTATCAGCGCAACCAGTGTCTTGGCGTGCAATCGCGAAAAAGACCTGGACCGCGTTGTCATCGTTTTCATGGTCGGTTCCCGTTCATGAGGCGCACGAAGTGCCTCTCAAATTCATTTCACAAATCTGGCAATGAAGGCGCGCCTTGATAAATCCGATCACTTGGCCTTTGGCATCTTCAGGGGGCCTTTGCGAAACAACGCATCGGCATCTTTTTTCTGCGCCTCCGACATGCCGTCATAAAGCACTGCAAAGGCCGTTGTGAATTTCTTGATCCCTTCCAAATGCGCATCGGTGATCGCGGCATAGGATTTCAGATCGTCCATGGCGGTCATGGTGTTGGCGTTTGCTTTTCTGTCGTTGATCAATGGTTGCAGCGCCAATTCGTTGTCCCGCATCACCTGGGCGACCTGCTTCCACTGCTCTTCCTGCTCGGCCGTGATGGCGAGCTTGGCGTGCATGTCATGAATGCGCACCTCGACGCGATCGGCGCCCGGCGATTGAACCGCAACAACTGGCCCTGATACCAACGAGATTATCGCAACGAGCACTCCCGCTGTAAGGACCCGCGTGGTAACAAGATTGAACACACCGTCAATTCGTTTCATCAATGCTCTCCAAGTGAACTCAAGTCCCTGCGCCCCTCGAGTGATCGACCGGCATCCGACCCACCATTGTCGCTGGCTTGATCGAACAATTCTGTACGCTCGCACACATAGCCCGTTGCGTTTTCAGTGCCCAAGCGCTTGCCGGCAATGACCGTGCTGGCCAGCTTCGGGACGGTCTCGGGTGACACGTGTGAGAGCGCAGCAAACGCCGCCCCAAAGCAGGCATAAGGTCGATCCCATCGACCGCTGGAAATCAACCCGATACCTGCCTGTCGGACTCAGTGCAGAAGAAACGTCCGTGATCGCGTCAAAATTGTGACCCTGGCCGCCAGCTCGCTCTTGCAGCTGTCGACTACCGCGTCAAACCCTTCCAGGGGACACGCTCACTGGCGCCGACGCTCAAGGGCTGAACGCCGTCTGCGTTTCAAGGGGCTGTCAAGGGCAGCTCGGATCCCAGTTTTCTGGATAGCTTCGCGCAACGCGCCTGAGGCTCGGCTTAACGAGGCCGCGAGCCTTGTCCCAGTACATGGCAACGTCCGACCGTCGTAGCAAATCTTCATACGTCTTTCCGTCAACCGGGTACAGAGCCATGCCGATGCTTGTCACAACCCCGATCTCGGTGCCGCCGACAAGATAGGGGGCAGCAAGACGAGCACGGATTTTCCCGACTGCCGCTGCTGCACTGTCCTGGCCGTCGAGCTCCGGCAGCAAGATGACGAATTCGTCTCCACCAAATCGACAGACGGTGTCCGACGTCCGGATGCAGGCTGACAGGCGCGCCGCGACTTGTTTGAGCAGCGAGTCCCCTGCGACATGTCCAAGCGCGTCGTTGATGGCCTTGAATCGGTCCAGATCGAGGAACAGCAACGCCACCAGCTTGTGCTCCCGTGCCGCCCGAGCTATTGCCTGGTTGAAACGATCCAACAGCAGACGGCGATTCGGAAGGCCAGTCAGCTCGTCGTGATGCGCGAACTGGCGCGCCTGCGCCACTGCTTCCCTCAACAGGGCAACTTGTTGCCTAAAAAGCGATTCCTGTGCCCGCAGCTCATCGACCAGGCCAAGGGCAGCTTCCAGCTTTTGCTCGCCGGCCGCCAGCGCGCAGCAGAGCGCTGCCGCGTCGGAAAACGCGAGCGCAGGCCGCTGCCGGACCGGGTCCGAGGCCCCGTTGGCAGCTTCGTGGGTTGCGTCAAGCAGGCCTTGCGCGCCCAGGCCTGCTTCCACGGCAGCATGCTCGCGGCTGTTGGAAATGCCCGTCGTCATTCGTTCATTGGCCTGGCAGTGATGGCAAGCTCCGCCCGCCTGCGCAGGGCGGGGCTCCACGAGACATTAGCGGCGAACTGGGTTTTGCGTCTGTGCGCTGGCGCACATAGGCACCTCAGCGGCCGATTATTCGGTGCCGTTGGCGACCGCGGTTCGGGCCGAAATCAGCGAGCGCCACTCATATCCGGTACTGGTGATCTGACCGGTCGGCCTTTACGGGGGACGGATTTCTACGCCGCCCTACGTCTTGACGTGCGCAGACGTGGGATGCCTTTAGACATCGGGGCGCTTTCAAGGCTGCTAATTGCCGCTGCTGGAACTGTGGTTCGACTTCGAATGCCTGGCTGACGCGAGACTACTCGGTTTACCGATGCCGGAGTTCAAGAGATGCCCGACCTCAAGGGAGCTGGAAGGCTTTGCCCTGCTACTCAGGGTAATGGATGACCAGTCGATAGCAATCGAGACTGCGGCTTAGAAATTCGTAGGTCGCGCCCCAGAGATAAAGCCGGAAGCGCCGGTAGTTAAACTCGCCAAAACGCTCGATCACGGCGTCGCGATGGTTGTCAAAGTTCGTAGCCCATTGCCGAAACGTCAGGAAATAACTTTGTCGATCATTGAACAGTTCTGCGATTCGCATGGGGGTCTTTGCAAGCTGTTCGAGAAACTCATGCAAAATCAGGAACGAATGGTTTGCCGGATAAATGTACTTCACCATGAACGAAGAGAGTTGGTATTTCTTGATATTGGCACTTCCATCCAGGAAGACGTTGCCTCCAGGCTTTAGGCACGACATAAATTGCTGAATCACACGATCGTATTGCGGCAGGTGCTCGATGACACCCATGATCACGATGGCATCAAACTTTCGATCGGGCATGTAGCTTAGAAAATCGGAGAAGATGATCTTCCAATCGTGGCCAAGTTTTTTTGCTCTTCCGTTTAGGTAGTCGACGGATACTTGAGAGATTGTGATTGCGGTGCATTTGATACCGCGGCTCGACGCATAATCCAACCATGCGCCCCAGCCCGGTCCGATCTCGAGGATATGATCTCCGGGCTTTAGCTTCAAGCGGTCGAAACAATATTCGAATTTGCGAAGTGTGGCGATATCAAGTGGCTCTTGATCCGATTCGTATACGCCTTGGGTGTAACAGGGTGTTTTAGGATCGAGAAAACATAGGAAGAAATCGGGGTCGATATCGTAGTGTGAGGAGATCGCCTTGCGATTGGTATCAAGCTGACCGAAGACCAGAGGCTGAACAAAACGCCACGCACTTGCAAATACGTGCAAACTGCCCATTGCGCTACGGAGCTCGAATGGGCGCAGCATATCGCCTTCGAGATCGATGTCACCGGCTAAGTAAGCGTCGGCGAAGCGACCTTCATCCAAGGTGGCCATGGCCCGCACCGCGTTGCGATTCTTCAATATGATTCGGAAGCACGGAGCCGCGCGGCCGAAGCTGTGCACGGATCGATCTGGGAGATGAATCTCGAACGGCGCCGAGGTGTTTTCAAACGCGTGTAAGAAGCGGGTGGTCAAAATCTTGCCGAGGAGGCTCCAACCTACGGAGGTGCCTTCCTGTCCTGATCCAGCGGTAGTCCCGTCGCCCATTGCTGAACTCCCCCCATCTAACCCTTCACACTGGCTCGACGATCCGAGTCCGTGGCCTGATTGTTTCGCGCAGCTAACGGACAGAGATAGTCCCTTATTGCGTCAATTGTTCGGACTGGCTCACGATTTCGAACCGGAAGTCAACTGGCGCGTCATCACTTAAGGTTGCGATCGCGAAAGCCAGTAGTCCACAGCCGTCGCCTAGGGTTCGGTCTATGTCGCCAGTGCGTCGGGCAACAGGCGCTCGATCACTGGAGGCACCAAGGTTAGCGCAATGGTGCGATCCTGTGTGCGCGAACGATCAGACTGCTCGCAGGGCCCTGCGTAACTTTCTCGCGCAGAACCGCTGAAAGCGGCGCGGTCCCGCTGCTTGACGGCAGCGATGGCCCGGCGAGCTTGAGTCGCTTTCCTTGCCCACGAGCACAAACGCAACGAAGCCAACGGCCAGGACAATCGCGACGGCACCGACAGCAATCATGGTCAACGATGAAGACGGATCCCCCTACCCGGTCGTGCATGACTGTTGTTTATCGCAACCATTGATCGCTCCGGTCACACTAGGGAGACTTGATCTGAAGCCCAACGCGCGGCGCCACGAACGCTGCCGTCCTTCGATGATGCGCAATGGCTGCCAGGCGATCTGTGCGCTGGCCCACAGGGTCGCGTAAATCGAAAGCCGACCCAGGATGAACTAGCTTCTGCTCTCTCCTTGCCATTGTCGTAACTGCTGAGCGGGAGCGTGCGTGAGCGAACGGACGCGCCCTCGGATCGGCAGTACCTTTGGTTGGGGTCATCGGCGCCACCTGGCGCCTGATGGCCTCTCCTTCATGGATTTTCTGATCCATAACTCCACCTCAAGGAAATGTAATGTCAAAACTCATGATCGCAATGTTCATCTCGGCCGGACTGGGCGTCGCCGGCCCCGCCCTGGCGCAGACAGCCGCGCCGAGCACGACTCCGGCTCCGATAACGAAGGACGCCTCTACCGCGGCCAAACCGGATGCCAACGCCCAGCAGAAGGTCGACCTGGATGCATGCACGTCGATGAGCGGAGCCGCCAAGGACAAATGTGTCACGCAGGCTAACTCCAAGGCCAAGATCAGTCTGGCCAAGGAAGAATCTGCAGCCGCAATCGCCAAGTGCGATGCGCTGTCGGGCGCTGCGAAAGACACGTGCCTCAAGGATGTAAAGACGCAATAACGACGGCGCCAGGACGACCGCGGCCTCCTAGCGCGGTCCGAATACGGCGAGACCGCAGGCAGGGGATTCCGGAAGAAGGCACCGGCACATCTGCTGCGGTCGCACCCGTCGTGACTGGCAGACCGCTGAGATCTACATGAGACATGCCGTGCCGCACGCACCAGCCTGGCGATCAAGGACGACCGGCAGCCCTTGACTGTTAGGGACACCTAACCTGAACGCGCTGTTGGCAGCCGCTATATCGACTGCCAGGAGATTCTTCATGCTTCGGATGCTGTTTCGAACGATGTAGCGCGCTGATACGGTCAGTTGAAGATCGCAGCACAGGTCATGTAGTCCGGGCTCTGCGGTCCGCCCTCCTGGGGATCGAACGTTGCGACATGCTGTCCGGCAGACGAAACCACGCTGTACTCCGCGTGCGCGGCCGGCTTGCCACTTTTACTGAAATCCCAGAGCAAGCCGGCGTCGGTGAATCCCGTCCCGATCAGCGCGCCGGTCGGCGCCGTGAAATCGATGTCTTCGAACGTGACGGCGATCAGTATCCCGCTCGAACGCACATTCGTTACCGTCGCATCGACCGTGTTCGTACCTTTCGGGACGACCGCCTGAAAACTCAGCGCATGCCCGTCCAGCGGATTGGCGGACACGCCGGCGACCTCGAAGGCCACCAGTCCCACCCAGTCCTCGAAGGTTTGCGGCACGGGCGACATGTTGATCGCATAGGTGCCGGCCGGGACATTGGCCGCGGACCAATGCGCCATGGACTGGGTGCCTTGAATGCCCAGGTTGAATTGCGCCGTATCGTCGTACCGGTCGAGCAGAGTGTAGGTGTTCGTGCCGTCCGTCACTCGCATCGTCGGGTATTTGCTGTGAAAGTTTGGCCAGGTTCCCACGACATAGAGGGTGCTTCCCGCCTGCACGTTGATGAGCGTGACCGTCCAGGACGGACTGTTGTCGCCTGGATAGGAATTGTATTGAACCGATTGCTTGACGTATTCACCCGAGGTGGGAAACGCACTGCAGACAACTGCGATGTCCGTGATGTTTGCGCCGTTGATCATGCCGGCGGCGTTGACCACCGCGCACGCTTCGCCCTGGGGTTGGGCCGAAATGGTCAAGGCGTACGGCGACCCGGTTGCCACGGCGGTCTTGAACTGAAACTCCCCATTGGCAGCGACGGTGACCGAATCCGTCCCGTTGTCAGTGAGGGTCGCGGTGGCGCCAGGGTTCAGGCCGGTGACGTTGCCCATGACGAGGTAAAACTGGAGCGCAGGGCTCGCCGGGGTGGAACTTGAACTGCCGCCTCCGCCACCGCCGCAGCCCGCCAAGGAGACGACGAGGGCGATGCTTCCGCCGGCCAGAAATAACGAGGATCTTATACGCACGAACCATCCTCCGCCGGTATGGGGGCATGCGTCACCGCGTACTCGATGCGGCGTGACATGGCGTCGATCATCGCGTAGCGGCGACGGTACTGAGCGCGTTTGCGCGAAGGTATGTGGTCGAGGGTGCACCGCGGCCTCGCATGAGGCGGCAATTTAGCCGCGCCGATGCAGACGGTCTGTTACCTACCGGACAGACGGAGGTATGGCGCCCCCGTTGTAATGGCGAACAAGGCCGATTGGCGACCGTTCAGACATGGCCTAAGGTCGTCCGGTCAACGGGCATCCGGATGAACAGGATTAGCCGCCAGCGACCATCGGGGCCACGTCGCGGCGCGGGGCCGTTCGTCCGCGCACATGGGACGGCTACATCCGAATGAGGGCCACCCCTCGGCGAAGCTCGGTGCAACCCCGCGCGATCGTGCGTACCTGGGACGGGCCCACCGTTGCCAGCGCCGCCACCGCGTCGATGTGCACGTCAACCCCGGCAACCGTCATCTCGACCGATTCCTGGTTGCTGCGCAGCGCAAGGTGTCGCGGAGATGCCCCGACCCCGACCTCGAAGTCGTTGGTGGCGACCGACAGACCCATGCCGAGTGCCTTGAGACACGCCTCCTTGCGGGTCCAGCACGCGAGGAACGCGCGATCCTGCTGCGACGATGGCAAAGCCGTCCAAGCGGCAATTTCCGCCGGCGAGAAATGACGCTGCGCCAGAGCCGCGCCGTCGACAACCGGCCGCAGCGCTTCGATGTCGACACCGATCGGTCCCGACGCCGCGACGCCGATCAGCGCCAGGTGGCCGCTATGGCTGAGATTGAAGTCCAACGCGATCCCTCCGCACATGCTCGGGCGTCCCTGGGGGTCGCGAACGAATCGTAATTCGGCCGGCAGGCAACCGACATAGACCGCCAGAACTCGGCGCAGCGCGGCATGGGCAGCAACGAAGCGATCCCGATCGCGATCGAACACAAACCGCGCAGCGCGAGCACGCTCGTCGACGGACAGCAAATCCCAATCGACGCCGCTGGGATCTGATGCCAGTTCTATGCACCACAGTTCGACCGCCAGGGCGCCCTTGTGCTGCTCGGGAGCATTGCCGCGACTCACGGCCCGGCTACCGGCGCTGCGGTTGGCAACCCCCGGGCGCGCAGCGAATCAACCCATTCCACTGCGATCTTCACCAATGCCTGCTGCGACGCGCGCGAGGTCAGGGTGTGATCGGCATTGGGCAGGTACATGCAGGAGATCCGATCGGCGATTCCGCAGCCCCGGAAACTGTCGCGGTACTGGTTCGCGTAGTTGTAGTCGCCGGGGAACCCGCCGGAGTAGATGATCTTGATGTCGACGCCGCGATCGAGGAGCTGCCTCAGCCGAGCGGCATATTGGGTCGCCGGCGGGATGTAGCTTCGCCAGTAGCGCGCGAGCGGCGCGGGTGCCTGTCTTCCCAGCGCGAGTGCTCGTCCCCTCTGCAGCTGCGCGTACAGCGCGCGAGCGGCCAAGCGGAGCCCGCGGCCCATTGCACCTGGCAGTCCAAGCTCCCGCACACGGTCCTGGAGGTACAAGACCCGGCTTTTCAGTGTTGGATAGATGTACGGGTCCCAGAGCAACAGCCCGCAAAGGCGTTCGTCCTGCAGCGCCGTCAAATGCGCGTCGTCGGCGCCGGAACAGAATCCGATCATCACGAAGCGACGCACGCCGTGGCGAGCCTGCGCCTCGTCGATCGCCAGGCGTGTATCTAGGATGGACTGCTGCTCGAACGGCAGCGGGTTGCTGGGACGCCGGCTGTCGCCGACGCCACTCTTATCGAATCGAAGGCTCGGCACACTGATGCGCGACAGCGCCCGCGCCAGCGTAAGGTTGATACCGTGGGGGCCCGTGCGGGCAAGCAGGCCGGCGTTGCCCAGTATCACGCCAAGATCAGCGGTCGCCCCCGCGGCCTCATCACCGAAGGTATGGGTACCGATCAGTATGCGCTCGGGACCGAAGAAGACGGTTGATTCCTTCATCGATGCACTATCGAGGCGAGGACCGCGCGCTGCACCTGCTGCGGCGCTATCGGGGCTCCGTAGGCGTCGTTGCTGGTCCAGTCGATCGGCAACTCGATCGCGATCGGATCCAGCGCCGCGCCACACGGCAACTGCATGCGTGCGAGCCGATCGGGGTCAAGTGCGATGCCGATCCGCAATCCATCGTTCAGGAGCGCTGCCAGGGGCGGCGGGCCCAATCGCACCAGATCGGCGGCCAGCGCCGCTCCCACATCGAAGCCGAGCACGTTGCCGGGCAACGACGGTTCAGGTTCGCCGCTCTCGCGGCGCAGCCGTGCCCAGTTCATGTGCATCCCGTCGCTGAGCGACTCACGATGCCGTGCAAGCAGAAATTCGCCATACTCCCGGCCGCTCAAGACCGGATCCCAGAGCAGCAGCTGATCGGGGCGCCGGGGCGCCCGCTGCGCCGCCAAGGCCGCGAGGTTAGCGCCAAGCCGCAAGCCGAACCAGTGCATCGTGACTGCGGCCAGCCGTTGGCGACTGCGCAGGCACATGTCGGCAGCGAGCAGATCACTGATCCAGTCGCCCAGCGACTGATCCACCGCTTCCCCTGGCGAATCGCCGGTGCCGTGGAAATCGAAACGCAACACGCTGCAGCCTTCGCGCGCCAATCGCTCCGCCAGGATGCGATACATCTGTTTGCTGCGGACGGCCTCCTGGCCGAACGGGTTGCACAACAGCCAGGCCGCCCTGCCAGGCGGCGCGTCTGGCAGGCTGAGGATGCCGAGCATCTCACGGTCCGGCGCACCGAAACGAGCGATCAGGTGTTCCATTGGCGAAGCGACGTGGACCGACTGGCGACCCCCAATCTGTCAAGAAGTCGCCCCATCAGGGTGCCCCTGGGCTTGCTCGCTGCCATGCTCGTTATGGCGCCGGCCTGCTCCTGCTCAACCGGGGTTGCAATCTGGCGTAGGGTTTCGATGATGAATTGGCGAGGCGCGAGACGCCGGCCAGTGCGTTCCTGGATCAAGGCTATCGCGCGCATCGACAGCAGCGAATCCCCGCCCAGATCGAAAAAGTTGTCGGTCGCAAGGATACGATCAACACCAAGCACTTCGCGCCAGACCTCGGCGATGGCCTCTTCGGACCGCGCCAAAGGGGCCGTGGCCACCGTGGCAGTTTCAACCTGTCGCAGCTGCGCCGGCACTGGCAGCGCTGCGCGGTCCAGCTTGCCGTTCGGTTGGAGCGGAAAAGCCTCGAGTCGCGTGAAATGCTGCGGCACCATGTACTCCGGCAGGGTGCGCCGCAGGTGGTCCCGCAATTCGGAATCGTCGGCAATCGTCCCTTCGCACTGCAGGTACGCGATAAGACGCACGTCACCCGCTCGGACCTCGCGCGCGAGAACTACGGCCGAACTTACACCCGGCACGGAACGCAGCTGCAACTCGATCTCGCCGGGCTCAATCCGGTAGCCCCGCACCTTGATCTGGAAGTCCAGCCGCCCCATGTGCTCAAGGAGGCCATCATGCCGCCAGCGGCCCCGGTCGCCCGTTCGATAGAATCTGGCGCCTGCCGCGGTACTGAATGGATCGGCAACGAAGCGCTCCGAGGTCAGATCCGGACGGCCCAGGTAGCCGAGGGTGACGCCCGCGCCTCCGATGCAGATCTCGCCGGGCACGCCCATCGGACACGGCTGCAGCGCTTCATCGACGATCCAGACGGTTGTGTTCGCGATCGGGCGACCGATAGTAATCCCCTCCTGCGGATGCTCGACTTTCCAGCAGGTGGACCAAACGGTGGTCTCGGTCGGACCGTACATGTTCCATAGTTCGGCCGAGCGCGACTGCAGCTGCGTCGCAAGATCCACGGGAAGCGGCTCGCCGCCAACCAATGCCTTGAAAGAGTTCGCTCCCTGCCAGCCCGCGGCGATGAGCATCCGCCAACCCGATGGAGTAGCCTGCATCACGCTGGCGCCGCAGGACTCAACCAGCGCACGAAGCGCGTGGCCGTCGCGGACCTGCTCCCGGCTGGCGATGATGACCTGTGCGCCAACCACCAGCGGCAACAGCAATTCCAGCACGGCGATGTCGAAGGACAAGGTCGTCACTGCCACCAGCCGGTCGGCCGCCGTGAGACCCGGCTCGCGCGCCATGCTTGCCAGAAAGTTAACGACCGCGCGGTGCGGTACGCAGACCCCTTTCGGTCTGCCGGTCGATCCCGACGTAAAAATCACATACGCCGCACCGTCCGCAGAGCCCTGATTGGGCAGATCGCCATCGTTGTAACGGGCGATTTCCCTCCGCATGCTATCCACCGCGATGAGACGGGTCTTCAATGAATGCAGACTGCCCTTCATCTGCTCCTGCGTGAGCAACACTTCCACTGCAGCATCTTCAACCATCCCGACCACGCGCTCTTCCGGATACGTCGGGTCCAACGGGACGTAAGCGCCACCGGCCTTCAAAATCGCGAGCAACCCAACCACCATGTCGGTCGAACGCTCCATGCAAATCCCAACCAACACACCCGGTAGAACGCCCTGATCGCGCAGGTAACCCGCAAGCTGGTTCGCACGCCGGTTGAGTTCACCGTAGGTCAGGGCCTGCTGTCCGAACGCCACCGCGATCCGCTCCGGATCCCTTGCGGTCTGTGCCTCGATCAACTCGTGCACACAGCCGTGCGTTCCGAGCCCTTCCACAGCGGCCTGATTGCAGTTCTCCAGCAGGGCCCGGCGCTCGCCGTCGGTCAGCATTCGCAAGCCAGAGACGAGCTGATCCGGGCCTTCGGCGATTGCTCGAAGTAACGTCACGTAATGCCCGCACATCCGCCGAATGGTTGCAGCTTCGAAAAGATCCGTGCTGTACTCGATCAGGCCCTCCAGATAACCTGCCGTCTCCGAGAGAATCATGGACAGATCGAACTTCGCGGTACCGGTTCCCAGTGCGTGATTGCCAGCCACCTTCGAAACCTGCGACACGCCGTCGGAGTCATGCAGCACGAACATAACCTGAACGAGCGGCGTACGCCCCGGAGCCCGTTGCGGCGCCAACTCAGCCGTCAAACGATTGAATGGAACGTCCGCATGCGCGAAAGCACCGAGAGCGGTCCGTCGCACCTGCTGCAGCAGAGCGCGGAACGTCAATCGGTCGGTAAAGCGCGCACGCAAGACCAGCGTGTTGAGAAAATACCCAATCAGCCCCTCCGTTTCGCTTTGCGTTCGGCCCGTGATGGGAGTCCCTACCAGGATGTCCATCTGACCCGAATGGCGGTAAAGCAACGCCGCGAAGCTCGCCTTGAGCACCATGAATAGGGTCGCTTGCTCCTCCCTTCCAAGCGCGTTGAGTCGAGTCACCAACTTTCGTGGCAATTCAAATACCTCCGTGGCACCGCGCAGGCTCTGCACCGCCGGACGCGACTTGTCGACGGGGAGCTCCAGAATGGTCGTGGCCCCGGCCAATTCCTCGTTCCAGTAAGCCATCTGCTCTTGCAGTACTTCCCCTTGCAGGCTGTTCCGCTGCCAGCGAGCAAAGTCGGCATACTGGATCGGCAGCGCCGGAAGGGGGGACCTGCGGCCGCGACAAAAGGCCTCGTATAACTGCCTTACTTCGTGTTGCATCACTTCCATTGACCACTCATCGGCGATGATGTGGTGCATGGTCACCAGGAGCCGGTGTTCATGCGGCGAGACGTGAACCATCAACAACCGGAACAAGGGCGCTTCAGACAATTCCAGGGAACGCCGACTCTGCTCGTGTACCAGTCGAATCCATTCCTCCTCTCGCTCCCGATCCGGCAAAGCCCTCAAATCGCGTTCCGTCAGGCCCGTGTCGACTTTCGGCAACACCCGTTGCACCGGTTGTCCCCGGGTCGTCTCAAATACCGTGCGCAGGACGTCATGGCGCATCACCAGCTCGTCCACCGCGCGACGCATCGCATCGGAATCATAATGTCCGTCCACCCGCACAACGTCGACGACGTTATATGCGGGACTTGCGGGTGCTAACTGTTGCAGGAACCAAATCTGTTCCTGGCCGTAGGACAGCGGCGACGGCCCGCCCTCGCTACCGCGCTCGATCCGCCGAACGGGTTCGATAGAGCCGCTCGCGTCTGCGATGATCTTCGCCAGGTGAGCAATGGTCGGATTGGCGAAGAGATCCCGGCTCTGCAAATCAACCCCGAACGCATCCCGAATCCGTGAGACAGCTCTCATCGCCATTAACGAATGGCCGCCGATATCGAAGAAATCGTCGTGGATACCGATCGCCTCCACCTTCAGCAAATCCGCCCATATGGCGGCGAGCGCCTTCTCGGTACCGGTCCTTGGTTCGACAAGATTGCCGACGACCGGCGCATTCCTGCGCCCCACCGCGGCCAGCGCCTTGCGGTCGATCTTGCCATTCGCGGTCAGGGGAAACTTCTCCATCAGCACGAACGACTGCGGGATCATGTAGGGCGGCAGGCGCTCCTTCAAATACGCCCGCAGCGTCGTCGGCGTCAGGATGTCCCTTGGCACGGGGGGAACCTGACGACGCTGCGCAGCGGGGTCCTGCCGATGCAGGAGGCGGGAACCGGTGGCCGATGGACGGCTTGCGTAGACGTAGCAGAGCTCCGTCCTCGCCAGCAGGGGATCCTGCTCGACCAGAACATCAAAGCCCTGCCCGCTCAGCATGACCTTGATCGGCGAAATATCCTTCTGCCGGTCGACTTCGATGACAAGCTGGCGAATTCTCGACCAATCACACGCCTTGAGTCCCAACAGGACATTGAGTTCGCTCTTCTCGACGTTGATCTTGAGAAGATCGATCCTCTCGATGCCCTGCTCCGCGATCACGCTCGAAAGCGTGCGCAGTCGCGCGGAGACCGTCCTCGCCTGCAGTCGCTCGGCGATCAACTCATCGATCTCGCCAGCGAGCCTTTCGTCATCCCGAAGCCCCGCATGCTGGTTTGCCACATAGTTCCTCACGACATCGTGTTCGGCCGTGGCGTCGGCGTAGAACCCCGACAGAAGCGATAGACCCTCGAAGAACGTCATTTCGGCGGTCTTGTCTTCGCTCGAAAGACCGTACGGCATGCATTTCACCGCTTCGCCCCAGGCATTGGCGTTCGCCTCCAAGCACGCGAACGCGACAGGGTTGGGCTCGAACGAAAAGATCCGAAGCCCGCGGGCCATCCGACTGGCAAACACGGTGAACAGGCCGATGTTGGAACCCGCATCGACGATGCAATCCCCATCGTTGATCGTGATGCCATGCCTCAGATAGGCCTGCAGAACGAAGATCTCGTGATGGATGTAGTCGGTTTCGTTCCTGTTCAGATGCGCCACCGCCATACCACCGGGCAAGAGGCGCAGCTTCTCGACCTCCCACAGCGGCTGGTGTGCCCGTTTCGGCACCAGGAACGCCCGCAGCTGCCGGCCGCCCGATTCGTCCTCCGGCGCCACCACGACGACGTCCCGTATGCCGCCCTGCTCGCGCATCGCGCTTTCGATCTCGCCGAGTTCGATGCGGTATCCGTGGATCTTTACCTGGTGATCGGACCGGCCGCAGAACTCGATGCTCCCGTCCGGCAGGGTTCGCCCAAGATCTCCGGTCCGATAGAGGCGCCCTTTCGCATCCGCGCCGGTGGCGTCTTCGACGAATCTCTCGGCGGTCAGGTCCGGACGGTTCAGGTACCCGCGAGCCACCCCGCGGCCCCCGATGCAGATCTCTCCCGTCGCGCCAGCCGGGACCTGCCCGCCGCGCTCATCCAGGATGTACACCGTACTGTTGGGGAGCGGCCTGCCGAGGGGAAGCGTGCCCGACGGTGTGCCCGGCTGCTTGGACCACGCTTGACAGGTCAGAACACCTACGGTCGTTTCGGTCGGGCCATAGTGATTGTGAATTTTGCAATCCGGCGCCATGGCAAGCAGCTGCTCGATCCAGTCAAGGCGCGAGGATTCGCCACCCAGTATCAATTGGCTCCGAGGCATCACCTGTCCCGGATCCTTCCCACCCAACAGCGCAGCGAGGTGCGACGGGACGATCTTCAGGATGTCGATGCGCTCGCGCTGGAAGTATTCCGCCAGCAACGCCTGGCTCTCGGCCCGCGCCTGCGAGATGACATGCAGGCAGCCGCCGGTAGCGAGCGCGGGGAATACCACGGTATTGCCGAGATCGGCGGCAATCGTGGACACGGTCGCGTAACTCATGCCCGGCTTGAACCGGAAGCGCTCCGCAACGCCCAGAACGTAATTGACAATGCTCCCGTGCTCGATGCAGACACCCTTGGGCTGCCCCGTTGAACCGCTGGTGTAGATCACGTAGGCGAGATTCCTGGACGAGACGAGGACGGCGGTGGGCGCTCCCCCCGGGGATCCCGTCCAGTCGAACGAATCCAGGCAGATCGGGTCTTCGACACTCGCGGGCAGTCGCGGCAGAAGGCTCTTCTGCGTGAGGACCAGGCTGACGTCGGCATCCTCGAGCATGAACGCAATGCGCTCTGGGGGATTGGCCGGGTCCAACGGCAGGTAGGCGCCGCCTGCCTTCAGGATGGCCAGGATTCCGACGACCACTTCCTGCGAGCGTTCGACAAACAGGCCGACGAGTACTTCCGGCCCGACGCCCCGGGTTCTCAGGCGACCCGCCAGGAGATCGGCGCGACTCTGCAACTCGTGGTACGTCATGCGCCGCCCCTCGAATACCAGGGCCGTCTCGCCCGGGCTCCGCCTGGCCTGCTCCTCAAACAACTGGTGCAGGCAGGGGGACCATGGCGGGATCGACGAAGCCGTCCCGTCCGTGTCGGACAACGGCCCCGCAGCCGCGACGCCCCCAGGCGGAACGACCCCCTTCACATCGACCATGCGACGATTTCCTTCATGATCTCGTTCGTGCCCGCATAGATGCGCTGCGCCCGACTGTCGGTCCACATGCGGGCAATCGGATAATCCGTGATGTAGCCGTACCCTCCGTGCAGCTGGACACATTCATCGACGATCCGGCACTGGCAGTCCGTCAGCCAGTACTTCGCCATGGCCGTGCTTGCATCGTCGAGGTGGCCGCGAACGAAGCGCTCGATGCAGCTGTCGATGAAGACGCGGCCAATGTGGGATTCCGTCCTACACTCGGCGAGTTTGAAGCGCGTGTTCTGCAGATCGAACAGCGGCCTGCCGGAGATCAACCGTTCGCGCGCGTAGCCGGCCGTCATGGCCACCGCCTGTTCCGCCGTCGCGACGGCGGTCACGCCAACCATGAGGCGTTCATAGGGAAGTTGCGCCATCATCTGGGCGAACCCCTTTCCTTCGGTGTCCCCGAGGAGATTCGCGCAGGGGACGCGCACTTCGTCGAAGAACAGCTCGCAGGTGTCCTGCTCGTGCATGCCGATCTTTGCGAACGGTGGGCCGACTCGGTAACCCTGCAGGTCCCTGGTCTCGACCAGGACAAGCGAAATGCCCTTGGTGCCGCTCGCGTTGAGGTCGGTCTTTACCGCGAGGCAGACGATCCCCGCATGCGATCCGCTGGAAATGAACGTCTTTGACCCGTTGATCACGTAGTGCTCGCGGCCGCGGCGGGCGTTCGTCCGGATGCCCTGCAGGTCGGATCCGGCCTCCGGCTCGGTCAAAGCGATTGCCGCGACCAGCTCGCCGCGCGCCATGGGAGGAAGCCATTTGCACCTCTGCTCCTCGCTGCCATACTCGAGCAGGTAATGCGCCACGACGCTCTGAATGCCGGCTCCGAAGTGGACGTTTGCCCGTGCCAGCTCTTCGAGTACCACCGCCTGATGGGCGAAGTTCCCCCCCCCACCTCCGTAACTTTCCGGTACATCCGGGAGAAGAAGGCCGACCTTGCCCGCCTTGACCCAAGCGTCCGTATCCGGCTGCATCTGGCTGCGCCAGCGAGCCTGTTGCGGAATCCACTCCTTCGATATGAATTTGCGCAAAGTTTCCCGAAACGTGCGCAGCTCGTCGGTCATCCATGAGGACTGGTAGGTCAAGGCGGTCATTTCGCGCCTTTACGGAGCTTCGCTGCCAACGGACGGGGTGCGGTCAGCGGATCCCGAATCCGGCCCGGGCGGCAAGCCCGGCCGCCAGCGGGCACACGACCGCCACCTGAAGACAACCCAGCACGTCGGCACCATCGGCAATCAGTTACCATCACAAGATCGGTGCCTCGGCGTAACCCGCCAGGAAGCGGCTTCCTGGCGGACGGATACGGCTCACTGGGGCGAAGACGTCGAGGCCTTCGTCCGATCTCGTCGATCCGACAGCGGGGATTCTCCCGAGTTTGCCGGGGGGCCTCTGTGCGGTGGCGCACGTAGCCCAGCCCCCATCGTCAAGATGCGGGTGCTGGTGCACGACTATGGATCCCGAGTTCGAGTGCGGGCAGGAATCGGACGCGCGCCGGATCGCGAAACTGCCGCAATTGCCCGGCGTTCTCGCTTGTGGCGTCAGGGCCCGATGATGCAATGGCAAAGGCCCAGGTGCCTGCACTAGGAGTAATGGCGGAACTGTGGTCCGCAATTATTCGATCCGCTGCAAGGGCGGGTCCCATCTTCCGATCTCGATGACGTTCATCAGAGCGGTCAATCTTCGCCATTACTGCCATTCCAAGGCACTCTGACTGCATTGACTGTCAACTGATCGTCTTGAAACGTTGAGCTTGCGATCTCAAAAGTTGAAAAGCAAACTTTGTGGCTTCGCTTGCGCGGGCGGTCGGTCGCCGAGCCCTGTGGCCGCATAATCCCCAGCATGCCGAGGGCGCCGTCTTCTTCGACCAGCGACATGGCATCCGTGTGGGTCGCGATCAGAATCTGCTCATCCTGCGCTGCGCCATGGTCCTTGCCTGGCAGCCACCCGATCACGTACTGGCGGGTGACGTTCAGGAATGACGCGTTCAGCGTCAGCGTCGCCGTCTTGCCGGCTTGGGCATCGGCGAGCACTTTCGCCCGCGCGCGGAATGCTGCCTACAGCCACGACCTCGTCGTTGTCAGGCTGACGCCTCACCGGGTGCCTTTCCCCTCAAGAAATATTTTGACCCGCAGATTGGTATTCGCGATGGCACCCCCATGTAGTCGAAAACGGCAACGGACGGACAATCATTCACCGCCGATTGGTCGATTGGTTTGAGTTTCATAGGAGTGCAAGATGCTAAACATCACACGCTTTAATCCGCTCGAGGACGCATTTGAAAACTGGTTCCGTGGCGTCCCTGTGTGGGTGCCGAGCCCTGAGACGCGTGCGCCCACGCCGACGCAGTTCCGCAGGGATGTCATCCGCATGGACGTGACTGAGAACGACAAGGAGTACCAAGTGTCAGCCGAAATGCCCGGCGTCAAGAAGGAAGACATCAGCATAACTATCAACGGCAACGAAGTTGCGGTATCCGCCGAAGTGAAGCACGAGAAAGACGCGAAGAACAGCGAGACTGTGCTTCGGACCGAGCGCTATTACGGCACGATTCAGCGCGCGTTCTCGCTCGGCCAGGAGGTCGACGAAGCGACCGCGCAAGCCAAGTACAACGACGGCGTGTTGGAACTCACGCTGCCGAAGAAAGCCGTAGTGGCAGCGAAAAGGCTCCCGGTGCATTGAGCGGCGTCTTGAACACCGCGAATAGTATCGACCGTGGAGTCGGTGTGACCGGCTCCGGTCAGCCTCGCGCAGCTGGGGGTTATCGAATGATCGGGCGTCAACTGCTGCCGTTCATCAGGCGCACACGCCCGAGGGTCATTCGAGCTCGCGGCCGGTAACTCACTTTGCGCGCCTCTGTTTGACTGCCTGGCTTGCTTTCCTTGGTGAATGCAAGGGGCGAAGGCAGATGCAAGGTCGCGCGACGCTGGAAGCCGGGTCGCAGCGGGATCCTGCTCAGCGCCGCGCGTGAACCTGGGTCCATCCGAATCTGCGATGTCGGTCGCGCTGCATTCGCAGGCATTGTCGTTTCGAGGGGCGCTTGGCCCGCGGCGGTCGGAGCGTCATCCGACTCGAGCAGGTTGCCACCCTCGGCCACCAGCTCGCTCACGGATTGCAAAACGCTCGCATTTGGATCGTTGCCGATGAATGGCTTCATGACTTTCCTCGCAGGGCATTAGGCTTGTCGCCAACGGGTGCGCCTGGTTGGTGGACGGGCTTTTCGAGCACCGTTTCAGCGGAGCCCGTCTTGGCCGCCAAAGAGACGGCAACCGCCGCGGGGTTCATGCTGTCGACCGGATTCATCGTGCTACCTCTGGGGATGGTGACGAGTCTGCCGGCTGCAGCGTGCGCGCGGTTCCGCTTCGTTGTCTGTGCGCCGGGAGACAAAGCGGGTTTTCCTCGATCGCCGTGTCGCCCTATCGCTCCGCGGTCCGAAAATGCAGCGGGTCCCTGAGGTTCTGCAGTTCCCGGTAGTAGTAGAGCGGGGTGGGCCGCTTTCCTTTGAATTTCAGCCTTCGCAGGAATTCAATCTCCTCTCGCGTCGCCTGGTTGCTGAGCGAGCCATCTTGAAGGAATTCAGCAAATCCTGGCTCGTCCCCTTGAGGGAGCTCAGGTTCTTTTTCGACGAACTCGAATCTCTTGGGCGTCCCTGGGACGAGTCGGTGGTTCAGCACGAACCCAATACCGAAAGTCGAGAGGTCGACGTCCCAGGACTCGAGCAGCGGGTCAAGGAAGGCCGCGCAGCTTTCGGCCGATAGGTGCAACACATCCGTGTCCAGAAATTCCAGGATCGTGACGCGCGTCTGCTTATAGCTTCGGCCACTCAGCCGAGCTACCGAGCGCAGCCACTTCTCGCTCTTGAGCTCCTCTCTCGCGACCCCTTTGATCACGTCCAGGAGCTTTTGCGTGACGAGGCGTTCGAGCTCGCCAAAGGGCTGCCTTTCGAAGATCGCTCGCACTTCACTCCGCTTCTCAGCTGTACATTTGCGCACGATCAACTCCCGGACATCCGCCAACAGCGGCGCGGGCGGATCCTCGAAACCTCGCCTCAACTCTTCTCTGCGCTGCGCGTCGGCCAGCTTCGCCAGCTTTCCGCTCGGGAGCTTGAGAAATGCTCCCATTTTCTCGTAGATGTCCGTTCGATCAGATGCTGGGGGCAGCTTCTTCCTCGTCAGGAGCTGGGAAACGTAGGATTCCGTGACTTGAGCCGCCGCCGCTAAGGCCCTTTGCTCGAACCCCAGTTCCTCCAGACGCTCCTTGATGACCAGACAAACATCCACTCGATGTCCTCTTGGCTTTAATGTCGCCTTTACTTTACTATGTTTGGTGAATCCGTAGGAATATCTGCAGATTACATTTGACAAGGCGAGTTAATTCACTTATTCTAGTTAATGGACTGTAGGGGTTTTCAGGACGAATGAACCAATTGTGGTTAATCTGAAATGCCTCCTTAGCCATTGCAACCAAGGAAACCACATGTACGCACGTCGAGTCTCGCTGCATCTGAAGCCCAACAGCAGGGCTGAATTCACCCAAAAGCTGGAATCGGACATCATTCCCATGCTTCGGAAGCAGAAGGGTTTTCTGGATGAAATCACCTTCGTTACTTCGGCCGGCCAGGATGCTTTCGGATTGAGTCTGTGGGACAACAAAGAAAGCGCGGATGCCTACAACCGCGGCTCCTACGCCGATGTGACCAGAATCCTGTCGAAGCTGGTTGAGGGTTCGGCTCAGGTTGACACCTATGAGGTGTCCAACTCCACGTTCCACAAGATCGGCGTTGCTGCGACGGCCTAAGCCAGTAGCCGTTTTGTTTGGACAGAGGGTGGATCAAGTCCGCGCTTGTCCGGGGGCGGGCTTGGCCCGCCCCTTCTTCTTAAACTCAGCGCATTAACCGGAAGCTGTAATCGTCGCGCCGACCCGGATCGACACTGCTGTCTTCGACCGCGCATCGCCACGCTGTGGCGAAAAACTCAGGCTCGGAAGGGATGCGATTCTGTTCCGCGAGGTCGATTGCAATCGCCGCAACCACTTTACCGGTCTTGATCTCAATGATATGAACGTTCATGGCACCGTCCGACGTGAGGTCACCGTTCGCGAGGCTGACGAATCGGCCGACCATACCGAGCGTTCTAAATCTGGCTCTTCGGTTGGAAGTCCTTGTGAACCTCCTCGAAAAGTTTGAGCTGCCGCTCCGCTTGATCCTTTGAGATGCCGTAGCTTTTCTGGATTTGACCGGACAACTGGTCGCGTTTGCCGGCAATTAGATCGAGATTGTCGTCCGTCAGCCTGCCCCATTTTTCCTTGACATATCCTCGGAACTGCTTCCAATTGCCTTCAATGATGTCCCAATTCATAGCGTCTTCCTCGTGAGGATTTTCGTGGGCGACAGCCGCCACGGTCGCGTTGCATCCTTTACGCACACTGAGTCGGCCGCCAACTCGGGACAGCCAAGAGGGCGGCGTACGTGTTCCGATCGGGCTGATAGAGCAGCCGCGGCAACGCACAACGCTAATCAGATATTCCGGGCCGATCCGTTCGCTAGCGAACACAGGGCGATTGCGAACCCCCCAGAACCGTGGTGGCTACGTGCGTTAGCGCACAGACACAAGACCCAAGTCACTAGTACCGTGGGTGAGGAGCGCCTCCATGTACTTCGTGATTGTGATCGACAGTCGGCATCATGGCTACGCAGCCTATTTCGACCAGACCGAGCCAACCATGCTGAAGAATCTGCGAACTGAGGCTACCGAATGGGCTGAGTTCGCGGTTGCTCAAGCGGCGTGCCACGAACTTCAAGCCAGTCTGGCACCCTTCCAGAAGGCCTCGGTACACCATGATGAGTTGCATTTCAGTCTCATCCACGACGAACACGGAAGGAGACTGTGATGAGTACGGCGGGTCGCGGCGGCTCCAATGCGAACCGGCTTCTCCCGGAATATCCCTGATGCCAGGTTCCCGCCGTTGCGGCTGCCGCGTGGTCGAGCTTTACGGCGGTGCGCGGCGTCGAGGCCGCCCCGCCAGTTCTTAGTATCTGCGCCGCTGCGGGGCCGGCGGTCCCCTGCCCTCGATTTGGCGGAAGGTGATGCGCCCCTTGCTCATGTCGTAGGGCGATAGTTCCAGCGAGACCTTGTCGCCCGCGAGAATCCGGATGTGGTGCTTGCGCATCTTGCCGGCGGAATATGCAATCAACTTGTGCCCATTGTCCAACGTGACGCGAAATCGCGAGTCGGGCAGTACTTCACTGACTACCCCGTTCATTTCGATGTGTTCTTCCTTCGCCATCAGAAGCCTCTGTGAGAAAGGACTGACATCACGAGGCCGGCGCGCGCGCCGACTCGTACTGGGGTGTCGGGCGGAATGCCGCTTTTACTCGCGACTGCGGTCCTGATTAACCAACGGGCTGTACGCCGGCAGCACGAAGCCGAGAAGAGCGCGGCAGCGTGCCACGCTCATTCCTTCTTATCCGGTCGCCGATCAGACGATTTCGATTTCGGCCGCCTGCGGGCCCTTCGCGCCCTGCTTGACGACAAACTGCACGCGCTGACCTTCGCTTAGCGACTTGAAGCCGCCCGCTCGGATTTCGGAGAAGTGCGCGAACAGGTCCTTGCCGCCGTCCTCAGGAGTGATGAATCCGAAGCCTTTGGCGTCGTTGAACCACTTTACAGTGCCAGTTGCCATTTTCTCGTTCCTTGAAAGGTGAATGAGAAGTCATCGACCGCGAGAACGTCTCGCAGCGAGCTAACGATCAAGAAACGTGAACCTGGGGGAAACCTAAGCGCCGCCGCGAAAAACCGCGGGGAGTCAGGAAAGGCCGAAGGAAAAACGAAACTCTACGCAAGCTAAGACAGTGTACTTGCTACCGCGTGGTTTGTCGATCGATATTTTCCTCACCCGGCACGTGAATTTGACGATACCGCATTCCCGTGTCCCGCTTCATCGGCGTCGATCCCGAACCGTTGATGCGCGCTCCCCGGGTCCATACTGCACTGATATGCAAGAAGTTCAAACGTACATCGATATCGAGGCTTCGCCGTCGCTCGTGTGGGCGATTCTCGCCGACTTTGGCACATACCGGCGCTGGAATCCGTTGATTTCCGGCATCCTGGGCAGGCCTGCGAACGGGGCGCAGCTCGAGATCAGGCTCAGATCGCCGGGGGGTGACGACGTCAGCATCCGTTCGATGATCGTGCGTGTTCGCGAACCCCGCGAGTTGCGCTGGCTCGAGCGCTGGACGATACCGGGACTGTTTGCGTCGGAGCGCCGGTTCCGGATCGAGCCGTTGCCCGAAGGAGGTGTTCGCTTCCACCATGGCGAGCAAGTGCGAGGAATTATGGTTCCGTTGCTTGCTCACCGCCGTCGGCTGCGAGGTAAGTCGGGTTTCGACGCCATGAACAACGCGTTGAAGCAGCGCGCGGAGCGCGCCAGCGCTCCGTTGAAAAGCTAAGAGACTGATACGAAAGCTCAGATGGTGCGCAATCCCAACACTGCAAGCAAACCGACCTTCGCTGCGCCGATGCGCTTCGATTGGACCGACGAGAAGCTGCAAACGCTGAGTCAGGAGCAGCTGCTCAACCTCCTCGATAACCTTGATCGCCAGCGGGCGATCGGCCGGATCCGGGAGAGCACCGCTGCAACCTTCGAGCAGCGGATCGCCTCGCTGCTGACGAGCCGCAACGGCGCCAAGCGCCGCAAGCGGGTGGCAGAGGCCGCTGCCCTCGACACCAGCGCCAAGGATCTTTTGTGAGCGACTGGCGGCGGGCGGCCGTATTGCCACCTTTCGCCTTTGCAAATGGCTGGCTGATGTCCGCGGGGCACCTGCGATGATGGTTCGCCGCCGAACCTGGTTATACCGCTTACCGGGTCAACAGTATGCCCAGACAGTGTCGTTCGACGATCGGGTAACCGCCGCCACGGTGCGAATTTTCCTGCGCCATACGGTCGGAAATCCACTGGAGCTATGGGCGCGAAGCGTCACCGATGTGAAGCAACCCTCTTTGTGAAGGTTTCGCCACATAGATTTCGGACCTGAACGTGGCCGATGGGCACGCGGTATTGAGTTAGTAGTTCACCCACTCCCAGCTGTTGACACACCACGCTTCCTGAGCCTTCGAGACAAATTCAACGCGCAGATTGCCTTGGGTGCCGCCCTGGCCCGAGGTGCTGCCCCAGCTGTAGGACCATTGCAGAGTCCCTTTCGAGAGCGCGTTCGGGGAGTAGCCGTCGCTCTTTAGCGCCGTCCGCCGCGGCTTGCCGAGCAATTTCTGCACTTCATCGGCCGTCATCCCCTGCCTCAGGTCGACTGCAACCCGCTCAGCCTGAGCGAGAGTCAGAGTTGCGTCGGAGTGGGGCGTTTGCGCAGTCGCGGACGAAACCCATGGAGGCACCAACAACGAGACTGCGAGGAAAGCTAAGGAACGAAGTTGTTTCATGCGAAGTTTCTCCGGAGCCACCACTAGTACGCCTGATTCACGCAATGCGTCTGTGCGCTAACGCACACAAAAGCGCCGATAAGCCTTAACACCGCGCGTTGTCCTGTGGCCGGTTGGCTTCCAGCGTGACACTCAAAGCGGCGGCCGGCGCCGAGTTGGCGTGCCGACGAGACCATCAGCGTCCCAATCCAGGCGCGCCGGCCTCTAGAATCTGTTCGCTAGGGCGCCATCTCCCTAACGGGTGCAACACACGTTCATGACCGAACCGCTGCTGCTCACTTCAGTTCGGATCGCAACCTTCGATGGCAAGCGGCTGCTCACGCAGGCCAGTGGCTTCTTCTTTGAGCGCGGCGCACGGTTGTACCTGGTGACGAGCCGTCACGTGCTGATCGACGAGGCGAGTGGCCACTTCCCGGATCGTATCGAAGTCGAGCTGCACCTCGACGCCACCGACCTGACTCGCTCCATCGGCTACTCGGTGCTGTTGTACCGCGACAGCCGTGCCAACTGGCGCCAGGGCCGCGATCCGGCGGGCGAGATCGACGTCGCCGCGATCGAGATCGACCGCGGCGCGTTGCCCGACACGGCGGTGCTGCGCGCCTTCACGCCGGCGCACCTGCAGGCTTCGCTGGAAGAGATCGAGGTCGGCAGTGCGCTGCTCATCGTGGGCTTCCCTCTCGGATTTCACGACACGACGCATCACTTGCCGGTGGTACGTCAAGCGGTGATCGCCTCGTCCTTCGGAGTGCGCTTCCAGGGTCAGGGCTTCTTCCTGACCGATGCGCGCACGCACCGCGGCACCAGCGGCGCGCCAGTGGTGATCCGCGCACCGGCACAAGACGCGCGCCTCGGCGACCTTTCATGGAAGCTGCTCGGTGTGCACTCCGGCCGACTGGACATGTTGTCGCGCGATGCGCAACAGGACGAGTCGCTGGGGCTGAACTGCGCGTGGTATGCCGACATCCTGCTCACGCTCACCGCGGACGCTGGCGTTGCCGCCGATTCGGAGGTCGACCGTCATGACGCTTGAGAGATTGCAGCAGCTCGCCGGGCAGACCGTCGTCGTGATCGGTGGCAGCTCGGGCATTGGCCTCGAGACGGCCCGGCGCGCCCGTGCCGAGGGAGCCGACGTGGTCCTCACGGCGCGCGACCCGGATCGCCTGCATCGCGTCGGCCTCGAACTTGGAGCCAGCATCGCCGCCTTCGACGCGACCGACTTCGAGCGTCTCGGGAGGTTCTTCGACGAGCTACCCGCGCCGATCGACCACGTGCTGGTCACGGGCCCGGGTCCCTACTACGCGCCGCTGGCGCAGCTCGATATCGAAGCGGCGCGCCGCGATATCGACGCCCATCTGTTGCTGCCGCTGCAGGTCGCTCGGCACGCCACCCGCAAGGTGCACCCAGGAGGGACCCTGCTCTTCATGGGCGGCACCGGTGGCCGCCGCACGGCGGTGGGACTCGCCCTCATCGCGTCCCTGACGGCCGCGCTTCCCGCCATGACGAAGAACCTCGCGCTCGAGCTCGCGCCCATCCGCGTGAACCTGATCGCGGCCGGATTCGTCGACACGCCGCTGTCGGCGGCGATCCTCGGCGACCAACTGAACTCGCGCCGAGAGCAGCTGCGCACGACGCTGCCGATCCGCCGCGTCGTCGGCCCGGCCGACATCGCCGCACTGGCGGTCCACCTCATGACGAACACGGCGATCACCGGTGCAACCTTCGACATCGACGGCGGCCAGCAGCTCGTCGCAGGATGAGCCATCTCAGTGGTTGGTATTCGGGCCGCGGCTGGGAAATCGGTGCGCGTCCGTGATTCCGTCGAGCGACGCGTTCAGACTGCAGGCAGCAATCGTACGAGAACTTTGCCGAAGTTTTCACCGCGCAACATGCCGATGAAGGCCTTGGTCGCATTCTCGAGGCCGTCGTAGACGTCCTCGCGATAGACAATGCTGCCGTCCGTCAGCCCTTGGGAAACGGCTTTCAAGAAGGCTGGGTAGTGCTGCTCGGCGAACTCGTGGTTGATAAAGCCGCGAAGGGTCAGGCTCTTGGTCAGAATCGCGCGCAGGGTGGCCGGTAGGAGGTCGGGCCCGTCGGTCGGGGCACGGCTGTACTGCGCGATCAGACCGCAGACCGGCACTCGGGCGAACGTGTTCAGCAGCGGCAGTACCGCCTGCCAAACCGCTCCCCCGACGTTTTCGAAATAGACGTCGATCCCGTCCGGGCAAGCGGCATGCAGCTGTTCGGTGAAGTTGAGCGCGCGGTGGTCGACAGCGGCGTTGAACTTCAGGTCCTCGAGCACATAACGGCATTTGTCGGCGCCGCCGGCAATTCCAACCGTCCGGGCCCCCGCCAGCCTGGCGAGTTGTCCGACCAGAGATCCGACCGGACCGCTGGCAGCAGCGACCACCACGGTCTCCCCAGGCTTGGGCTTTCCGATCAGGTTCAGACCCGCGTAGGCAGTGAATCCCGGCATGCCGAGAACGCCGAGGGCGGTGGTGATCGGGCCGAGCGCCGGGTCCAGCTTCCTCAAGCCGGCTCCGTCCGACGTCGCATGCGTGGTCCAGCCAGTCTTTGCCAGGACGATGTCGCCGGCCGCGTACGCAGGGTGATCAGACTCGAGCACCTCGGAGACCGTTTCACCCGGCATGACCTCACCGACCGCAACGGGCCTGGCATAGGATTTCCGATCGTCCATGCGACCGCGCATGTACGGATCCAGGGAGAGATAGAGGCCGCGCAACAGAAGCCCGCCCAGCGGACACGGCGGCAAAGGAACGATTTGCAGCCGGAAGTCAGTCAGCCTCGGTTCGCCTTTCGGGCGAGATGCGAGGACGATCTGCCGCGCCTTGATTCCGTTCATTTTTCCTCCGACCGGCGAGGTTCACACGACCGGCAGCAACAAACCCGAAGGCACACCCTATTGCGTCATCGCTCGATTGTTTGAAGGGACGCAGCGTCATAAGCCGGGTTCCATTGACGAGCGACGACTTTGCGGCGCAGGTCGTCCGCGCTCGACGCCGGCGCCAAGCCGATGCGCTGCGCTTCGGCTGCGACCGCCACTGCTACTTCAATCGCGACGCGGCGCAGATCCCGGATGGCGGGCATTAACGGCCCGTCCGGGCCGCAGAGCGCCGTCGTCTGCTCGCCCAGCGCGCGTCCAGCGACCAACATCATCTGGTCGGTGACGCGACGGGCGCCGCTGGCAATGACGCCCAGGCCGACGGCGGGAAAGATGAACACGTTGTTGCATTGGGCAATGGGGATGCGTCGATTGCCGAACTCGATGGGTGCAAACGGCGAGCCCGTCGCGATCAATGCACGTGCCTCGGTCCATCGAACAAGGTCTGCCGGCTCGGCTTCCGACTTTTCCGTCGGGTTCGACAAAGGAAATATGATGGGATGGCGAACCTTGCGCGCCATCTCGCGCACGATCGATTCCGTAAACGCGCCGCCCGCGGTGGACAGCCCGATCAGGATGGTGGCTTCGATGTTCGCGATGACATCGCCCAGCGTGATATTTCCCGACGCCGCCCGCCGCCAACCGGCGATACGGTCTTCAGGCTGTGCGTAACGGCGCTGCTCCGGCGTGAGGCCGGTACGCCCACCGTGAAGCAAGCCGCCGAGGTCGACGATCCAGAAGCGCCGCCGCGCATCCTCTTCGGCAAGCCCGTCCGCAACCATGGCCGCGCAGATGTAATCCGCTACGCCCGTCGCCGCGGAGCCGGCACCCAGGAAAACGACCTGCTGGTCCCGCATCGCGCTTCCCGCCACCTGGATGCCCGCGCTGATCCCACCGAGCGCAACGGCGGCGGTTCCCTGGATGTCGTCGTTGAAGGTCAACAGCTGGTCGCGATAGCGGTCGAGGATCGGACGCGCATGCGGGGTCGCGAAATCTTCCCACTGCAGCAGCGTGTTCGGCATCTCGGCCTTGACCGCCGTCACGAACTGCTCGATAAAGTCGAAGTAGCTCTGTCCGGTGACGCGTTCGTGGCGCCAGCCGAGGTATTCGGGGTCGTCCAGCCGCTCGGCGTTATTGGTGCCGACGTCGAGCACGATTGGCAACGTGCTCGTCGGGTGAATGCCCCCGATCAACGAGTACAGCGAGAGTTTGCCGATCGGGATGCCCATGCCGCCGACACCTTGATCGCCGATGCCGAGAATGCGTTCGCCGTCGGTGACCACGATGACTTCGACCTGCGAACGCGGCCGATTCGCCAGCAGCTCGCGCACCCGGTCGCGCAGCGGATAGGCGATGAAAAGGCCCCGTGGGCGTCGGTAAATGTGGGAAAACTCCGCGCACGCCTTGGCGACCACCGGCGTGTAAACGATGGGCAGCATCTCCTCGACGTGATCGAGCAGCAGGCGGTAGAACAGCGTCTCGTTGGTGTCCTGAAGCGCGCGAAGATAGATGTGCCGTTCAAGGTCGTCCTGCTTTCTGCAGAACGCCACGTAGCAGCGGCGACTCTGCTGCTCCAGAGTCTCGTAGACCGGGGGCAGCAGTCCATCCAGGGCGAGCGCCGCGCGCTCCTCCGACGTGAACGCCGTTCCCTTGTTCAGTGCCGGAGCTTCGAGCAGCGCGGTGCCGCGCGCAGTGGCAGGCTCAGACATGATGCTCCTCCGAAAAATATCAGCGGATACGCAAGCTGGCGTCGACGCCCATCAAAGCGCCTGGTGCTCGAGCGCTTCGCCCAGGTCCACCGGATGAGCCATCGCGGAATTGAGCTCGCCGCGGTCCAGTTCGCCTTCCCAGCGGCTGATGACGACGGTAGCAAGGCCGTTACCGACCAGATTGGTCAGCGCGCGGCACTCGCTCATGAACTTGTCGATGCCGACCAGAATCGCCAGCGCCTGGATCGGGATGTCGGGGATGATCGACAGGGTCGCGGCCAGCGTGACAAAGCCCGCGCCAGTGACACCGGAGGCGCCCTTCGAGGTCAGCATCGCCACCAGCAGGATGGTCATCTCCTGCCCGAAAGTGAGCGGGGTATTGGTGGCCTGCGCCAGGAACAGCGTCGCCAGCGTCATGTAGATGTTGGTGCCGTCCAGGTTGAAGCTGTATCCCAGAGGAATCACCAGGCCGACGACCGACGAGGATGCGCCGAGGCGCTGCATCTTCTGAATCATCCGCGGAAGCACGGTCTCCGAGGAGCTCGTGCCCAACACGATCAGCAGTTCGTCCTTGATGTATGCGATGAATCGCAGGATCGAAAAGCCCATCACTCGTGCGATAGCTCCCAGAACGATCAGTATGAACAGGATGCTGGTGAGGTAAAACGTGCCGATGAGCTCGGCCAGATTGCTCAGCGATCTCAGGCCGTATGCGCCGATGGTAAATGCCATCGCGCCAAACGCTCCGACGGGCGCGAGCTTGACGATCAGGCCGATGATGCGAAAGAAGACCTTGCCGGCAGCATCGACTGCACCGTTGATGCGTTGGCCCAGCTCGCCCAGCCGAGCGACAGCAATGCCCGTGAGTACTGCGATCAGAAGGATCTGTAGCAGATCGCCCTTCGCGAAGGCATCGACGAACGTGTTCGGAATGATGGCCAGCAGATGAGCGACGATGCCCTCCTCTTTGGCCCGGGTCACGTACGCCGCCACCGCGTGCGGATCGAGCGTGGCCGGATCGATGTTGAAGCCCTGGCCTGGCTTCAGGATTTCGCCGACCAGCAGTCCGATGGCCAGCGCGACGGTGGAGACCACCTCGAAATAGACGAGCGCCTTCAAACCGACCCGGCCGACCTTGGCCAGGTTGGTCATCGAGGCGATGCCGTGGACGACCGTGCAAAAGATCACCGGCGCGATCATCATGCGGATCAGGGCGATAAACGCGTCGCCCAACGGTTTGAGCGCGGTCCCGGTCTTCGGGTAGAAGTAACCCAGCAGAACGCCGAAGCCGATGGCGATCAGCACCTGCAGATAGAGTACGGTGTACCAGGGACGCGATGGCTTCGACGCGCCGGCGACCGGCCCAGCCTCAGTCTTCAACATGACGTTTCCGGTTATCGTGCGGACTTCAGTTTTGGAATGTTACTTCGCCTGAGCGTCAGGATCCGGTGACGGCGAGCACGGCTTCCCTGATCTTGGCCAAGGCGTAATTGCCGATCGTATCCAGATCGACGTGGGGCAGGTTCGGAACTTCATTGGCAACTACGGTGGCATCGACGATGGCCGGGCCGTCGACTGCGAGGGCCTCGCCGATCGCGGCCTTCAGCTCACCCGGCCTTGTGGCGAAAAACCCATGACCACCACAGGCGCGCGCGAGCGCGGCGAAGTCCGGATTGGGAAATTCGATGCCTTTGCGGTACGGAGGCAAACCGACGGATTCTGCTTCCAGTGTGATCAGACCGAATGCCGAGTTGTTGTAGATCACAGCCTTGACGGGTAGCTGGTGCTGTACGGCGGTCAGGAACTCGCACATGAGCATATTGAAGCCGCCGTCACCGCACAGCGCGATGACCTGACGGGATCGATCCAGCACCTGGATGCCGTTGGCCTGGCCGAGCGCCGTTCCTACCGCGGCGTTGTTGAAGGAGCCGATGATCCGCTGCGATCCGCTTTGCCGGATCCAGTTGGCGGACCAAAGCGTATTCAGGCCCGTGTCGAAGACGAAGACCGCGTCGCGTTTCGCCAGATCGCTCACGGTGCGGGCCACTGCCTGCGGATGGATGCGATCTTTGCTGCGCGCAGGATCGGCCTGTTTGTCCAGCATCTCATCCCATTTGCGACGCTCCGCCGTCACCTTGTCGAAAAAAGCCGTGTCGTTCTTCGGTGCCACCCGCTCGCGCAACAGCCTCAGGGTTGGCTTCGCCGAGCCCACAGCTCCGAACGTGGTCGGCGCACGCCGGCCCAACGCTTGCGGGCGCTCGTCGATCTGAATGACGTTGCCGCCGGTGGGCAGGAAGTTCGAGAACGGATAGTCGGTTCCGACCATCAGCAGCAGGTCGCACTGCATGACGGCCTTGTACACGGCTCTGGTGCCGATCATGCCAATACCCCCCATCCAGCGCAGGTCGTCATACGGCATGATGTCCTTGCCTTTGACCGAGTGGATCAGGGGCGCTTTCAGCCGGTCCGACAGCGCGCATAGCTCTTCAGCAGCGCCGTGGCACCCGGACCCGCACATGATCACGAGGCTGCGGGCCTGATCGATCCGGCGGCCTATCTCGGCGATGTCGGCCTCGTTTGCGGCAAGCTCGGCCGGCGGCTTCAGGGTGGCAACACTCGAGACACCGCCTTCCGCTTTGGCGGCGAGCACATCCTGCGGAAGCGTGAGGTGGGCGACCCCTCGGCCCGCGTAGGCAGCGGCGATCGCCTGATGAATGACGCCGGGCGCCTGGGCGGGCGAGGAGACGGTTTGTGTATAGAGCGAGACGTCGCGGAATAAAAGATCTGGCTCGGTCGCCTGGAAGAAGTCGGTCCCGCGCAGCTTGCGCGGCATGTCGCCCGAGAGCGCCAAAACGGGCGCGTGCTCGCGGCCGGCCTCATACAGTCCGGCCACCAGATGGTTGCTGCCGGGACCGGTGGTGCCGGCGCAGACTGCAAGGCGGCCAGTCAGCTTCGCTTGTCCGGCGGCGGCCAACGCGGCGCCTTCCTCGTGGCGTACGCCGATCCATTCGATGCGGCTGCGACGAATCGCATCTGCGATCGGATTCAACGAATCGCCGATCAGCCCGAAAATATGCCTGACCCCGATCTGCTCGAGCACGCCTACCAGGACATCCGCAACCGTTTGAGACATCGCTATCTCCTTGGTGGACGAGTGGTGAGTGACCTGGAGCATCTCCCGTGTGGGATGCACGCAATCCCACCAAGAATGTACATCGCCGAAGACGAAGCCGCTATCCGGGCGCTTCTCGCCGTCCGATCGAGGTCATCACTTTGCCTTGACGGATGCGCCGGATCTCGACGATATGCTCGGCGAGCGCCGCAAATTCTGCCAAGCGAGCCGTCGATCGGCGCGCAACCAACGCGATCGTGCGTTTCGGCGCTGGAGAGGCCAGCGGCCGCGCCACGAGGTGGGTCGACGCCAGCAGTCCCGCTTGAATCGCGATCTCGGGCACCAGCGCCAATCCCAGTCCTGATTCGACCATCTCCACCAGAGTCAGCAGGCTCGTGGCTTCGATCCCGTCGGCGCTCGCGACCTGTGCCCGTCCACAGGCCTCCAGCGTGTGCTCCCGCAGGCAGTGGCCTTCCTCGAGGATCAGCAGTCGCTCGGCCATACGCGGGGATATCGTGAGCTTCTTCGCGGCGAGCTGCGGATCGCCTTTGGGGGCTACCAGCCAGAGCTCGTCGTCAAACAGAGTCCGCACCAGGAGACCATCGGTTTCAAATGGCAGGGCGATCAGCGCGAAGTCGAGTTCGCCTCTGCCCAGGCGGAGCAGCAGGTTGCTGGTGAGATCCTCCCGCAGCGCGAGCCGCAGCGCGGGGTAGCGCTCACGAACGACCGGCACCAGCGAGGGCAACAGGAAGGGGGCGATCGTCGGGATGGCGCCCAGGCGCACTGTACCGGACATCGGCTTCCCACCCGCCGAAGCCGCCTCGACAAGGTCTTCGGCTCCGGCCAGCAGCGCCCGCGCGCGCCCGACGACGGCATCGCCGACCGGGGTCATGCGCACCGACTGACGATCG
>Ga0210394_10001712_pt1 | contig 33484 bp, 52 predicted proteins | sample IncBWC12MmetaG_FD_160121 | JGI IMG/M metagenome (GOLD analysis project Ga0210394, IMG submission 160121) | Forest soil microbial communities from Barre Woods Harvard Forest LTER site, Petersham, Massachusetts, United States - Inc-BW-C-12-M | ecosystem: Environmental > Terrestrial > Soil >... | reverse complement strand
TTTCTTATCCTCGGAGATACCCATTTCTTTGTGCAAAGCTCCTTTTTTCAAACCTTCCAAGAAGTGAGGAGTTTTTCCGCCCTCATTCATCATAATTGGCATGGATGGTTGCCCCGTTTTTTGCACTTCTGCATCGCCATGAGTCTTTACGCGTTCCATATCGCCTTCTTTGGATGTAACCGTGGCCGGAAGGGCCACTTTAACGGTATCGCCAACATCATCCTTAGCCATTTCTTGGGGCGTACGTTTTAGATGGAACTCTGTATCTTTAGACACTATAGGTACAGACATATGTGATTCTCTATTGACATGAACATCCCCGCCGGGCGCATGTTCTACCGCGCCACCCTTTGCCATATGTTTAGGATTATCTTTTTCTCCAGTTTCGGTGGAAGTAGCAGGTGTTGATGGTGCATGTTCTACATGAGTCACTTTATTCACTGTTGCTGGACTTTCATTTTCTAAGAACGTAACATGCGGATAGCCACCTTCAGAATATCCGCCCATACACATAGCTCTAGCCATCATGCCGTTTGGTTCTGGATAAGCTAAGGAAGAACGTTCTACTTTGCCACCCTTTGCAAATGGTGTGGGCGTTGTATTACTTGGCATATTATGAACAGCTTCTAATGATTTGACTAATCCACCTTTTGCATAAGGATTGGGAGCCATCTGTCCCGGTACAGCTACTTGTGGTGGCAAAATCCCTTTTGCTTGTAAAACATTTTTTGGAACGGAGCCGGGATTTGGGCCAAAACCTAGTTTAGCAATCTCGTCGGGATCACCTTTAACATTCCAAATTTCAACATCAGGTGTTCCTTTTGCGCCTTTCTGAATTCCTTGAATATAGGCTTCTAATTTAGATGCACCGGGTTCAAGAGCTTCTTCCATCTTAGGGGCATTCTTACCCAGAGTAACTGCACCTGTTTCGCCTAAGCCCTCTAGAGCGGGAGCCAATCCTTCGCCTATTTTACCAGCCACAGGGCCAAGAAGATAAGGAGCTAAAAAATCAGAAACAGTGGCATCTTGAACGCCAGTGTCAGACTTTCGTAGGTCATCTGTACTCATTCCGCCATCGGCCATATTCTTTCCACCATTCGGATGAGCATTATGCAAGGCAGCAGCAACAGCTTGGTCATGTGGATGACCAGACTTAACCATCTCGGAAATATTATGACTGATTGTCTCTTTTGAAGTGCCGGGTTTTAAGGGCATTAGCGTGGCCTCTTGTATTTTGCAGTAAATGATGTTAAATCAACTTTCTTGCCTGTACCGGGTACGGGTGCATTACGAGCAAATTCTTCCATACTCGCTCCGTCTTTGGGCACTGATCGGGGGATAACTAACTCGCCGGGGCTTAACATAGCTGGTACAGTATCATTGGTTTCGCTATCGCCATCCACTTTCGCTTTTCCGGGCACTAGCATACCTAATTTTGCACAAATAGCGTGATCATGTGCTATTCCACCTTCAGCATAGCAAGAATAGCCACCTTTACTATAGCCGATTGCGCCGCCATGTGCCACATTTGCCTCTCCAGCCGAAGCATTATTAGAAGGAGCTACTTGTTTTGCAACTTGACTACCAATAGCCGCTCCTGCTGGCCCCCCTAAAGCCGCGCCGCCAATAGTACCAGCCGCTCCTAAGAGAGAACCCGTCATTGCATTTTGTTGGCCTTGAGCTGTTTGTGCAAGTGCTGCTTGTGCACCGCTAACACCTGCAATCCCGCTAGCTTTCTGTAATTGATTATTGAATTGTTGTTGGGGCAATGCGGCATTATAATACGCCTGATTTTGACCTGCTGCTGTATTAGCAGCGTTCACGCCTTGGGCAGTGTTTGTATTAAACTCCCCTGTTTGTATAGTGTTTGCTACATTTCCAGTATTAGCTGTGTTTGTAGCTGCTTGATTCGTAGCATTTATAGTATTTTGGGCCGTTGCTTTATTAGCTGCCTGTGCGTAATCAGAAGCATTAAGTGTGGCACCGATACTAGCCATATTTCCTAAAGCAGCCTGTCGATTTGCTTCGGCCATTGCTGCCGCTTGCATTCCTTGTGTCGCAGCAGTATTAGATGCGCCTTGCGCGGCTAAAGCCCGTTGTGTAAGGGCAAAATCTCCGCCGCCTTGGCCTTCTGCTTGCGCCTGTTGCTGAATAGCTCCTTGCGCTCCTTGTGATTGAACATTTGCCGCATCTATAACTTGCTGTAGGGCTAATTTAGAAGCCGGGTCTAAACCGGGTGTATTAGCAATCTGTTGATATTGCTGAAGGGCTTGCATTTGGGCGGCTCTTGTAGCCGGATCAAGCGATATATTATTGAAGGCAGAAGGAGCTTGTGTAGCGACTTGAATAGCAGCAGGATTGACGGCTCCCTGTACTGTTTCCATCGGGAGTTGACCAACAGTTTCAGAAGCGATGGTAGGAACAGGAGCCGTTTGATAGGCCTGGAGTGCTTGTTGTAAATAATTTTGTGCTTCGGTATCAGAAGAATCGAATAATCCGGCCATATTAGCGGCTCCCTATTTGGTTAATTAGATTTTGAAATGGAGGTTGCTGTTGTTTTTGTTGTTTTGCGCTTTGCATCGCTAGTTGAAATGCTTGCACTGCCTGTTCATCTGTAAGATTTGGATGCGCTTGAGCAAAATCATTCATCGCTTTAAGAATCTGAGAAAGCGGTGCCTTTGGAAATTCCTTTCGCACAAGTGGCAAAAGTCTAGGGATATTAATCATGTCGTGCCCCAATTATTTCTTGTAGTAGTTCTCGCGCTTCGTTTTGTTCATTTTTTAAATAATATAAATCAAACCATGCCATACTAACTGCATCTGAGAAACCAATACCTTTTATCCAGATTGAATGTTCTGTAGTACAAATACAATAAACAGGAAGTTCTTTTGTCGGCTCTATTTTTCTACCGACATCACGTACAAAAGTGTAGGATGGCAGTATAGAATGTCCCCCTACGACTACGATTCCTTTGTACTCATATAGATCATTGCTTTCTCCCGCTATAGTTAAGGTTACTTTTCCGCCTCGCGTCTCATCTCCGATTTTTATATCCTGTATGGCTTTTTCTGTTCCATCTTGCATTTCAATCAGAGTATCTTTAACGAAACATTTTACGGCATTTACGATAGCATTTGCGGCTTGCGGAATTCCAAGACCCGCCATATTAACAGCAGATTGGGCCGCTGTACTCTTGGCCGCTCCGCCAGCGGTGCCACTTCCTTGCCCCAAGACACCTTGTTTAACTGCACCCGTTTCAATTTGCCGAACAGGGGCTCCAATGGTTTGCGATATAAGATTTGCATATTTTCCGACATCACCACCTACACCGCTGGCTGCGAGAGCCGCTGTTGGTGCACCGACTATGGTACTGGCCGCAGCAGCATTATTTTCATATTGTGCAGTTTTTGCAGCATCCGCCGCTACTTGTTGTGCGTGGTTTTCGTCCATACCACTTTGTATCGCATTCACATAAGCTTGAGCAGCAGCTACTTCATCCGCTTTCGTTGATGTAGCGGTATTCAGGGCTGTTTGATAGTTATACTGATTTAAGTTAGTTGGAGCCGTTCCAGCCTGTGAAACTGTGGTAGGATTTATTATAGTAGCTGGTGCTTGTGTATTCATACCTTGAAGCAAAGTTTGAAATGCTTGTGCATTTGCATAATCTTGGGGAGTGGCAATATTGGCAGCAGTGATAGCATTATTAGGATTTTGTTGCGTTAAAAACTGTGTAGGATCAATAGTAGTGGTGCCACTACTGGCAGTGGCTTCACCACCGCCGCCAGCCGTAACAACCTGAGCCGTAGCTGCTGCTTTATCGGCTGCTGACAAAGAACTCCATTGCGTGGGAGTCATACCAAGAGCTTGTAGATCAGCAGGAGTAGGGGTACCAGCAGCTAAATCTGATTTGATCTGGGCATTCTGGGTTGTAGCTGCTTGTTGAGCTGCTGTAAGTTCACCAGTTACACCTGTATTTAATGTATTAATCTGATTATTTATAGCCTGATTAGAAGCTTGTTGAGCTTGAGCAGCTTGGCCTTGTTCTTGTGCAATTTGTGTGTTGGCCGTTCCTGCACCTGTTTGTAAATTATTTAAAAGGCCACTAAAAGGCGCATAAGCATTTTCTATAGAACCCAGAGCATTGGGGTCTTGAGATAAAATCGCACTATTAAGAGCAGTAACACCTGTTGTTGGGGCAGTTTCATTTTGTGATAGAAGATTCTCTCGGCCAGCTTCCGTACCAACTGCATTTTGCCCGGCAGATATCGCGCTATTTACGGCATTTTGCTGATTCTGATAGGTATTTGTGCTTTCGGCGGAAGTGGGGCCACCATAAGATGCATTAAGTAGATTTTGAAAAGAGGTTACATTAGCGGGTGTGCTTGTAAAAGATGAGGGATTGGCTGTTTCTTGAGCGATAATAGAATTAGCATCAGTGGCATTTGGTGCGGCTCCAGCAGCGATTTGATTATTAATCGCGCCAAGTGCCGCATTTCCTTGCGTGTTGAGATTATTATATTGATTGTTGATGCCTGTTGTAACCTTTTGAGCTAGAGGGGCTGCTTGGCCTTGATTTGCCGTAAGATATTGGTTAAGGGAGCCAAACTGGCCACCAGCAGTAGGAGGAGGCGCACCAGCAGCAGTGCCACCTGTAGTGCCGCCCGATGGAGCAGCCCCACCAAGTGATGCCACTCCCGCAGAGGGGGATAGACGTACTGCCCCAGCTCCACCAACAGGTGGAACAGCCCCTTGAGGGGCCGCAGTGGGGTCTTGTTTCTCTTCCTCAGGCATGTTGCTTACAAAAGGCAATTTAGTACCCTCTCTAGTTTACAATAGGTGCCCATCGTATTTCTAGGGTCACCTTATATGGAACATTATCTTTTAAACCACAAATACCTAGCACGTTAAAGGTGCCATTATTAAAATTCCAACTGACAAACGGTGCAGTGGTAAATACATATGTTGAACCATCTGTCGGTATTATCTGTCCTAGTGTCATTCTGCTTGGATAGTACGAGAAATTTGTTGTAAAACTATAGATATTCTTACTTGGTGTAGATGAACCTGTCAAAGTAAATACCTCAACTTGACAAATATCATTCTGCTCTGGTGTAAGTTGGTTTTGTAATCCATAATAAATCTGCTGAAAGAAAAGATTGATTGCATAAAGTAATTTACTTTTCCAGTTGCCTTTAGGGGCATCTTGCAAATCTTCTTCGGTGATTCTCCGGTACAGGGGCAACTGCATTTATTTACTCCGAGTAGTTACGTCTTGATAAACCACTACACATCCGCCATACGTAAATCCTACCATAGCCTGACTTAGATTCAAAGAAAGATTCAACCAATGTGCTCGTCTTGCATAAAGAGGGACATATGTTCTAACAGAAGATACAGCAAACTCGTCCAGTCCCCCCCAAGGAGCTTGACCCCACGGAAACTGACCCCACTGCACTCCGGCTGGTACAGGCACTAAAGCTACAGGTGTACTATTAGCTATAAAATCACTGGAGAATGTAACATTAACGGCATCAAATTCTATATCCTGAAACATGAACTGGACTTCTTTGAAGAATTTTATGATACCGGGATTCCCGGTAGTAGCTGGATAAGCAGCGGCTCCTACTATAGGACAATAGCGAACATTTACAGGGACTGGTTGTTCTATTGCCGTGAATGAATTACCTGATAAATCCCAATTTAGTATATCAGTAACCATAATTTGTGTGGAGTTAAGTACGGCTGTTATAACTGATAAATTCAATACTTGTGAGGGCATTGATATTGATTCTGTAACGAGCTGTACTAAACTCCATCCAACTGTAACTTTTGATGTATCAGTAAGATCAACAATAGTTCCGCTGGAGTTTGTTATAGTAACAGGTATTTCAACATCAGCAAAATCAATGCGAGTAAAAGACTTTCTTTCCTGAAACACATATGGATAGGTTATATCAGCAGATGCCACATATAAACGATGATCGTCAGGACTTTCTAGGATATCCCAGACTGCTATGGGATAGGTGTATGTCGTCCATGTTTCTGTTATGGCATCATATACATACTGGATAGTGGCTCGTTGAAAATTATCATCGCTGGAAATCGTACTCATCAGATATTTTCTATCGGTTTGATAAGCCGTTCCAAACGTTACTTGTGGAAAATTTGGATAGAGATAAGAACTAATTGGCTGAAGGAGATTTTCAATTGGTCGAGAAATGATACCGGGGCCGGTTTCCGCTATTGACACAACTCCTTGGTTCGTGTAGGCAAAAACCTGATTATTCATGATCGCACAGGATTCAGGAGCAGTGAGAATAGTTCCTGTATCAAGAATAGTAACCGTAAAGGGAAAGGTAGTGCCAGTTAACTGAAATAGTCCATCGGCCTTTAATATAATGACACTATGCCGTAGCTGGAAACAACGAAGCCATTCAAAGTTTGGATTACCTACATTAATTGTATTGGCTGTTGGAACGGCTTCGGGCTGTTCAAATTTTGAACAATAGCCCATACCTAAGCCCCCACCTGTTAGAGATTGATTATCGGACGGAGTAGTTGTAAGAGCTGGACTCCAGCAAGTAGAACGCGAAGATGATACTTCAAATACACCGCCGCCGATATTCTGTTCTTGCAAGTAGAAATCACCGGGGAGAGTACCAGATGCGCTCGTATCAGATGCATCATAAGCATAAACTAAGGTTTGGTTATACCGATTAAGAATATGAATTAGCGATAATTTTGTTTGCAGAATATCGCTACCCGGATCGCCACCTGTAAACACTTTAAAATCGCCTAGCGAGATATTCTCACTAGTTGAAGCGGTTAATGTAAAGTGCGAAGCTCCATTTGTTATAGTAAAAGTATCTCCAACCTGTATACCATTTGGTGGTTCGGCGGAAAGAAGCGACAGAATAAATTTTTGTTGAGTTGTAGCCGCTCCATAAATGATATAGCCAAAAAAGAAGCACATATCATTCGCCAAAGGAGGAATATTATTCGCCTGTGCTATACCTTCCTGTCCTGCATTAGTATAGAGTGCTGCTCCTAATTGACTTTGCGGAAGAGCGTCTATTACAGTAAAAAAGCCGTTTGTTATATCAGTGGAACTTGGATTTCCTGAAGCGACTAACTGTTCTGAATCCCCCGGATCAGTAGAAGCTGAAGCCGACATAATAGTACGATATATCTGCCATTCAAAAGCGGTGGTAGTACCGTGCGGAATTGTATAAGTCAATTGCACATTACTTGTTTGACCCGCAACAAATCCCGCCGTAGAGAAAACTGTTATTTGCAGTACGGAAGTATCATAGGCCGTACCGGCTATAAAACCTGCTGTACTATTTACTGTTAATGTAAGACCTGATATTCCTTGTATTACTGTAGTATTTGCACCCTGCACAATAGTATCATTGACGGAAAGACCAGCCGCGCTACTTACGTCTATTGTGGTCGAAGTCGGTACAGATGTAATAGTAAATGCTAATCCCACCGTAGAAATAGTCGTGGTGGCAGCACCTTGGGTGATGGAATCTCCCGGCGAAAGTCCCAATGTCGTGCTAACCGTGAATTTAGTGCCGCTAGGAATGGTATTTATGGCAAATGTCGCACCAGATGTAGTATCAGTAACTAAACCAAAGGTATTTGCTATTACTAACCGCGTACTCGGTGTTCCTTGTACGGCATTGTGGTTCGCGTCTGTATAAGTCCAAGTCATTCTATAGGCAACGGAAGTATCGGAGGAAAGAAAACCCGCTGCATTGACAAGCACAGCCTGTCCATCTAATCCCGGCAGACCACCCGCTGAGTATAGAGCATTTGCTGGATTATCTGTCTTTAGAGCCCCATTGGTCGATGTAAAGTATATATTATCATTACTTTGGGCTGATCTATAGGTATCTGTCAGAGTATACGCTGGCGGTGGAAAAGGGTGGGTTGTTTGTATCCATGTCCCAAGGCCATCGCTATCATAGGCAAAATAGGCTTTCGCAGGATTAAATCTTGGGACAGTCGAATCTCCAAACCAGATTAGTTTGCTGCCTTTATAAAAAAACTCTTGAAAAACTTCAGTATTTGGATTACTAATTAGTGTGGCAAGATTGGTACCGAATTGTTTTATCCCACGACGCACTGAAAGTAAGCCATTATAGCTTACCACTACATTCTCAGCCTCTAGTAAAGAACCCTTCGGCACTTGGCTAAGAGAATTGGGCATTGTAAAAAGCCCTTTACAATCGAGTTGAATATATTGTGGATCAGTTTGAAGTGACAAGTTTTATACCTAATCCCATCCGTAGAGAGAATTTGGAGTAGTAAGACGAATAACATTACCATCTACTCGTGGGGTTAAGACAGAGATAAAATAATCTTTCATATCCGCCGCCTGACTCATCGCCACATTAAACCCTTGAGCATCACCATGAATTTCAAGACATTTAGCTGCTGATAATTGAAGAAGCAGTTGAAATCCCGGTTTAAAAGGAATTTGAGGAATCGGGGACTGCATAGCGAGGCAGACCCAATCGCCGATCTGGGGGCCGGGAAGCGTTGATGGTACCACCGGCAGAGATGTAAAGGTCATCATATTCCCCGTGATATTTGTAATAGTTAAATCATCGCCTTTGCTCACAAACATTTGAGGAGTATTAGAAACAATATCATACGTCGCCGTAGTAGTAAAAGTAGTTGGTAGAGGATTTGCAACAGTGTTTACAGTTATAACATTCCCTGCTATGGCGGTGATTTGAGCGCAATTTGCTTCTTCTACAAGCGTACTAGGCATTCTAACATAACGGATACGCAGAAATGGGAATGAGCTGCTTCCACCATTCGCACTGCTGAGATAAAGAACTATTAGATTATCCTGTAGATAGAATCCCCAAAGAGCAGGATTGATTGCAAGTCCGGTGGCGTTCACATTGGACATGATATCTTCGGGACGAAGGCGAGGAATTCTAATTTCATTATTATCATTATCTTTAAAAGATACTGAGCGCAATTTATCAGCAGTAGCTCTTGTCGGTAGTGGAAATACTGTTTGTGATGTTGAATAGGGTATATCCTGTACTCGCACAAAATATTCCTCTGCCTGATTATCAATCATAGGAAGAATCTTTGCACTCATCTCAAAATCCATAATTGTGACTAAATTTGCATCACTAAATAAAGCTTGCACTGATGGCATAAGTGGCAAAAGGCGTAGTGTTGGAATAAGAGAATCGGTTGTATAGAGTGAAAGAGGCATTACACTATCTCCTCTGCTATCATAACGGTCGCTAAATTATCTATATTCCAATCAAAATTGATGCCGCCTGAAGAACTAAAAACTCGCATCTGTAATGAATAAGTAACTGGACTTACAGTAGCGGGAGAGGCAACCCATATACCACTAACAGGAAATCCAATTTGAGATGTAATCGTACTGCCCCATTGATAGATTGTTAAATCACCACTGGCATTAGTGCCATCAGTGATTTGCTGGACTACTTGGAAAGCCCCACTCGCGGAGTTTCTTACTGATCCAGTCCAACTAAGTTTTATACGATTACTTGCACTAGTAGGAGTAATAGTTACTGATAGTCCTACTGACACATAAGTAGTAGATGAACTGCTTGTGTTTGTCGTACTTGTGTTCATGACAGTTTGGAAGTACTTTTTTTGACCGAAAGTTTGGGCATCTGTTGCTGCTGTACCGTTCGCCAATCCAGTTATTTTATGGCTACCAACATCAAATGTTTGCCCATAAGCCACGGCATCATTTGTCACAGTTGGAGCGGCCAAATTGCTGATCTTATTGGCTCCCATGTTAATAACACCAGACATGGTACCACCAGTTTCAGGAAGTGCGGCATTAGCCACTGCCACAGTAGCATTAATTTGAGGTTGAATAGAAGAAGTTACACCATGAACATAACCAATCTCGGTTGGGGTTGTACCACCATTTCCAGTAGTAGTAGGTACGCCATGAACATCAGTTACTAAAACTTGTGTTCCAGCTACAGTATTTGGATTACTGCTAATAACATTTGAAGAAGTGGCATAATAACCGAGTTGATATTGTGTACCAGCATTAACGGCTCCTGTAAAACCTATAGCAGAGCCGTTAAAAGTAAGTTGATCGGTATTATTAGTGGTGAGTATGAGATTACCAGTATTAGCGTTATTACGAAAACCGATACCAGCATCAGCAGAAGCTAGGCGTATAGTACCAACGGTGGAGGGATTTGCAGCGCGGGAGGAAAAATAGGCAGAAAGAAGGCCAAAGGATGCTCCAAAATTAACATCAGCGAGCAGGGGAAAGTTACCACCCGCCCGTTGTAGCATACCATTCGTTACAGCTTGTGCCCAGCCGGTGGCATCTATACCCCATTCTTCATCAAAATTAACGGGATAATCAAATGTTTGGCCGTTTATAATAAGTGGAATTGACACGCTATTTCTCCTATACTAAAACACGGGGTTTTGTGCCGATGCACCCCAAACGGATGCAAGAAAAATACACTCTTTTTTCTCGCAGACTATTTTATGGGTGACTTGCGTTTCTTTAGAGGTCGCAGGAAATTATCGAATAATGAACCATTTTCTTCGGGAATTTCGGCTTCTCGTTCGTCTAGTGGTTCATTAGCTTCTTCTTGAACAGCTCCGCGAGTGTCAGGATGACCTTCAGCAGATTCATAAGGAATTGGCCCAGAATGAATTTTAGGTGTAGGATCGGTAGCATTAACTTTCTCAACAACTCCGCCTTTACTATAGCCCATATTCGCAGTATGCTGATCTTCCGGTATTAACTTCGTATCAACTTCGTGTTCTGGCGTTGATGCATCCATCTCGTGATTAGGCAAATCTTCTACTTTTTCAGCCTGTAGACCGTGCATATCGCCTTCACCTTCTGGATGTTTAAGACCGCTACCAACTTCATCGGAAGCGTGTTTTTTTAGCATTTTCAGAAGCATTTGCACCATGCCCCGTTTTTCACTGAATGGGTCATTCATGTAAGTGTCTCCTTGGATTATGATACAGCCGTGGTAACGGAAGTTTCGTAGAATGCACCATCCGCAAGTCCATTAATATAACGAGCAATACGGCCAATCGCTTCAGGATCGGTAATTGTACCAACACCTTGCAGCTGATCAGTTATCATTGCATCCGTATCAGTCGTAACAACTGTGATTACGAGAGTAGCCATGTTTTTCTCCTGTGGGTAGAATAGTTACAAAAACTGTAACCTATTTGCATCTCAACACTGCTGCCCTCCCGTCGGGGAGGCAGAAGGGCAGCGTATTGAGACGGAGGTAGTCCGATACTCAGCCTACCTTATTGGGATTACGACCGTGGAACTAATGCGAATTTAGATAAGTAAATAATCGCTCTCTGTAGTAAAGTTTGGTCATCTTTAAAATTGCCGACCCCATGATTGCATTCATTGCACAAAAGACCGCGTATACTGCCGGTCTTGTGGTCATGATCTATATGGAGAGCTTTTGTAAAGTCTGACTGATGCTTACCACAAATAGCGCATCTACCATCCTGCCTAGTGAATAGCGTGTTGTAATCTTCAAGAGTCATACCGAAGTTTGTTTTCAAAGCGTTTTTCCTATGGCGAAGTTTTTCTCTACCAGGATTTTCGCTATTCCAACGAATTCGATATTTTTTATTCAACTTTCCCCAGCACTCTCGACAATAATACTTTTGAGAGTAGGAGTGAACTTTATCACAACGACAACACGTATTCATTTCTAGCTTCGCGGAACGATGTTCGTGATGTAGCACATATGCGACGGGGTTTCCGCGAAGATGGTATTGTCAGCCCAAATACGAACTTGGTAGCCAGCAAAGTCTCCGAGAGGAACCTGAAGATAGCTGTCCGTCGAGGTGCCGGGGAGCTGGAACGTCAACTCGCTAGAACCAATGCGGGTGATGCTATCTGTCGGATACAGCAACGCCTGACCGCGTTTCACCAAAGGATGGGGAACGATGGTCATTGTGCCAGCCGGAGAATAGAACTCCAACGCATCGCAGCCGTTGTCGAACTTTTTCCCTTTCACGTCGCCGTATCGGCGAGCAGCCGCCTGTTCGGTGAGTAAGTCGCTGAATGAGGTCAAAGGCACGAGAACCGTGCACTCTTCTCCCATCAAGCCCTTATCGCCGGGCAGTGTGATGGCTTTCTGAAGTTTACCGAAGGTCAGAGGAGCCGCACCAGCGTCGTACGTATTTCCCTGCCACAGCGGCCACGTCTGAGAATTGATGCTAAACAGCGTCCCAACGTTAGAAGCGATAGCCATTAAGCCAACGCCTTCGATGGGGAGAGCAAACGTCGATCCGAACGCGCCATTAAAGGCAACATTCAGAGGCGTTCCAGAAGCAGCAACGAGAGCCGTGCTACCAGTCGTGGTACCATTCACAGTGATTGTGAAGGCAGTGAAGTTCATTCCCACAACTTGGAACACAGAATCCGCGCCTGAAGAAACCAACGCGCCACCAGCGATAACATAGAACTGCACCTGTGCTCCGATTGAAGAAGCCCAAATACCAGTCGCCCATGTCGCGGCAGTGAGTTGCACCGTGGTTTGGGTGGAGCTAACCATGGTGGTTGAGGAGGTCTGCCCGATGCCTTGCGTACCATGAAGATACGTAGCTTCTAGGCGGAACCCCGCACCTTCGGTCATGTCGTTGAGGGTAATGTCAACGGCCTTTCCGAAGCTGTTCTTACCAGCAGAACGGCTGATAGCCGTATAGCTGATGTTGTCCCGGCGGATGAGAGAGAATGCCGGAACAAGCGCATTTTCCATCTGGAGTCCAATAGCCGCATTGAGCGCGAAAGCGGAGCCATCCGTATTGTACGTATAGCCTTGGCCGCTTTGCACTTTGACGGGCGCGTTGAACTTGTCTCCGAGCTGCTTCATTCCTTTTTCTACGGTCGTATTTTTAAGAACATACGCATAGTTAGGAACTAAGTCTTTGATCTTGTCCTGATATGCCTGTTTGAAGTCCCCGTTAAGGGCTGATAAATCTACATCACTCATTTTGATATCCTTTATAACAATGTAGTGATACGCGAGATTCTGCTACCAAGCTTGGATAGGTATTAGCGTCCGTTGCTTAGTAACATCGATAGCCGCATCAGCATCATTCTCCACACTTAAATTAGCACTCGTCTGTCTAGTGGGTACAGATAGAGGCAAAGCTTTTATTAGGCTGATGTAATTGCGTGCCAAGCCGCGTCGGTGCCCCAGAAATACAATTTGTTCAGGGTTGAATCTAGAACAATTGTTCCTTGTAGGGGCGTTAACGCGGTTCTTTGGGTGGTGGTATAGCTATTCAATACATTATTGATAGCAACCCATCCGTTGTTGGGGTCTACATATTGAATCTGCTGCGTTGGCCCGTCATAGACGGTATTGTACGGTTTCGGGGTAGCTGCTGACATGATTTCATTCTCCTGTTAGTTAAATATCCCCGACTACAAATTATTAGAAATTACCCGGTGCGCCCGGATTAAGCCCAATTCCAGCCTCAGATTTCTGTTGCCGAAGGGCTTTCCAGTAGGCCTTCCCTTTCAACTTAGAAATATCCTGTTTGTTCTGAGGATTAGTATTAACAGTCTTTTTATCCGGCACGGGATTTGCTGTAGTGCGTTTATAACGATCCACACGCGCTTTTGCAATCTTGTTAGATAGCGTTTCACCAACATAGTTTAGAAGTGCATCTCCATCAAGTTGTTCCATAGTTTGCCGATGGATTTCTTTTAAATCTCGCGCAACATAGGGAAGAACCTGTTCTACGCTATATTCTTTGTTTTCAGCCAATCCAGCATCAACATACTGAGCAATAAGGGCTAGACTCAGACGAGTTTTAGGAATTTGATTAGCATTTAAGGCAGTTTCGCACTCTTTTTCAAACTTCTGTGCCCATTCCTGTGTTTTTCGTTTACCTTCAGCGGTTTCTTGCTCAATTTTCTGTTGCTCTTTCAGAGCATTAGCTTCTTTCTCGCGTTCTTTGTACTCTTCGAGTTCCCGTTGCTCTGGCGTCATATTCTGAAGCCGAAGTTGATTATAAAGAATTTCAGTAGCTAGTTTTGTAGCATCAATTCCATTGAGTTTGCATTGCTTCTCAAAACCCAAAGGATCAGTTTGTAGCATCCCCATAAGCTTTTCAGCCATATCTACTTTCTGAGCAGTGGTACGCGCTTTCTCTTCAATACCAAATACTTTCTGAAGATCGGCCTTTAGTTTATCTTCGTTAGAAGCATCATATTCAACTTCTTTCCCATTGACATTAAGCTTGTAGATTTTCTTTGGGGCTTCTCCAACGCCATCATCATCAACTTTGACGACTGGAGCATCAGCCTTCACAGGAGCAGTGGCATCGGCTTTAGGCGCATTGTTCGCGCCGCTAGATACTGGTGCAACGGGTGCGGCTGGTGCTGCGTTGTTCTCTGCCATTTTAGAAGTTCTCCCCAAGGATAGTACGCGCTCTCTCAGCGACATTCGTAATGTCACGAGTAAGCGCGTCCATTTTTAATTTATGTGCGGCCAGAATAGACCGCATCTCTATAATATCTTCATCTCTATTTTTGCGCGTTAGAACTGACTGTGCAACCTGCACTCCCCATAGCACAACCGCAGATATAGCTACCACTGGTGAATGAAGATATATAGCTTCTCCCAATAGTGCGATTGTGAGTAGATAAATAGCTATATACTCTTTCATAGAAAGACCTCTTTGAAAAAGGCCTCTGGCTTCTGTTCAATCTCATTGAATGCCCACCCATCCATAAGGTCATCGGCGGCGGCAATGGCATGACCGAGCGTTGTGCCCGGCGTATGTCTAGTAGCTATAACCACATTATTTGATAACATCAATATCTCTGCGCCGAATAGACCATCATCCATCGGCTTTACTCGAAACGCAAGAGAGATTACTGCTGGTACAACGGCTGCTATCTCTTCCCCGACTTGTGTTTTTTGCATTTGTTTCTCCTTTTTAGACATGTGATAGCGTTTGAACAGCAGTGCCATCATAATATTTTAGCACATGAGAAGTTGTATTATACCAAACTGTTCCTTCGGTGGGGCTAACAGGATCAGTTGCAACACGACTAATAGTATTCAATGTAGCGGCAGCAGTGTTGCCATTTAGTTTATTTACAGCCTGAAGAAGAGTATCCGTTGCAGCCACTACACCAGCTCCAGATACATAACCTGTCAATAATTTACCTGTGACAGTTGCCGATGAAATCAAAGCAGAAGCACTGCCCGGCCCAGATGCCGTAACATCTCCTGTTAGAGCTGTAATCGCATTATTATCAACAGGAATGCCAATGGAACCTACAGTTGGCAAAATGTAAGATAAACCGTTTTGTGTGTCATACACTACTGGATAAGGTTGGGGGCCTAAAGACATTGTAATTTCTCCTTTTAATTATATAAAATTAGTTATATAAAATATAAAAAATTGTACTATTGCCAAGAATAGTGAAAATACTAACGTTAGGATTATTGTCTAGCCATGCTTGAAGTTCTATAGGATTCGCAGGATCAAGAACGGTAACCGTAGCAACTGTCATTATCGTTCACTCCAAACAATTTCACCTGTCAAACTCTGACCAATTACTGCTGCTCCATTGAGTTTTATACAAAATCCTTCGCCAATTCCTAATATTAACGCTATTGTATCACGTTGATATTTTGTAGTAGTAGCATCCGTGGCGGGACAACCAATAGTACAAAACGGGGGATTGAATACTGCACCAGTAGTTGTTAGACCCGTGTCAAGAAATCTCACATCAGACACTTGTGTTCCAGTATCTCCACTATACATCTGGGCCACTGATACGGTTGTTCCACCTGTGGGTGTTGCGGTTGAAAATCTAACAAGATCATATAGTTGAAGGCTGCGCGTCAGCGGTGTTCCTGAGTCAAACGCGAGCAAAAGTTCAATCCTTTCTATAAAAACTGTTACAGTTGATGATGCAGAATTACGCATAGACCAAACAGTAGCTCCACTACCTGTGGAAGCCGACTGGCGAATTTTAATGGGGGCTGAATAGTATCCGCTTAACATAACTATTTTTCATACCCTCCAAAATTTGCGGCCCATGTAAAACTACTAGTTGTGGCTGGCGTTACAACAACCCGTATAGTTGTACCAGCCGCAACGGGGATTGGTTCTAAAAAAGGGATTAAAAGACCCACAGGATCAATTGCTGCCGCTCCTACACAACGTTTTGCTATTACTTTTGTTCCCGAAGGGATTTCAAGGCTTATAATGCCTAAATTTACTGCTGATCCCCCGGCCGGAGTTGTTTGAATTCCGTTCATCTCTATATATTGTACATAGAAGATTTTTCCTGCTGTAACAGTATAGGTCAATACGACTTGATCTACCGTTACTGAAGTAGTAGTTAGCGTTCCTGTTTTTAAAACATTGGTCTTACCGAGTGTTGTACCCAATGAACTTGTTACCCGTAGGCCAGTATCGGTATCGGCAGGTATCTGCACATATGTTCCACCTGCATTTTTCCCGTAAAGAATGGCCCTTTCATTTTGTGCCAATGACACATCGAAAACTGGATTAGAGAATGGAACCTGTGCGGCACCACCAGCGACGGGACGATAAATTGTAGTTAAAGAAAACTGTGTTTGGAGTGTGGCACCATTGATATATCGCACTCGTGCATATGCCTGACTGCTTGGTGTGCGAAAAAATGTACTACCAGTTGAGGTAAATGGGAAAGACGATAAGACATTAAGACCATCTACACTAAAGTCTAAATAGAGTGTGCCGCCCACATCTGATGTACAAAAACAGCTAAGTTCTTGATACTGAAGAACATTCTCAAATACTCCAGTGAATGTAGCATTCGCCGCGAGGGGGATCGTACTTGAGTTATTATAAGATACTATATTCTGTTGTATAGCCATATTAGGTTTGGCCTAAAATTGTTACTATAATATTTGTTGCAGAACCCAAAGCTAATGCAATAACCCTAGAACGAATATAGATAGATGGAGCAGTTAAAGTACTTCCCCATATAACACCCTGACCAAGTAAATGCGTCGAAGTAAGAATTGTAGAGAAGTTAACACCGTCTAAACTTGCCTCCAGAACGACATTCCATAAGGTAGTAGTAGCGGTACCAGTCACTTGTATTTGTAAAGCGTATTGATCGAACGAAAGCGGTGTAGTTAAAGCCGTTCCGGTTCCTGTAGATGTAAATGTATTTGCAGTAGAACTTGTATCTGTTTGTCTTGCTCCTAGCGGTTGATTGGCTGTAGGTTTGTAATTAGTTTCAAAATCAGTTTGATTACTACCGCCATCTTTTAGAACTCTTGTTTCCCATGAGATGTGATATTCAATAGCAAAAATATCATAACTATCAGGATTTTCAAGATACTGAGCATTTAGATCATTAGAAGCGAGAATACTTTTCCACTGAGAGTAGGGAATATTTACAATTCGCATTTAAACTTCCTGCCATATAACAGTAAAAGAATAATTCATGTTATTAGTTGAAGGTTCGCCAGTAATTAATAGAGCGTGGTTTGCTGATATTCTTATAAGCCCATCTAAATGTAGCGGCATACTTCCAGCAGTAGTCACATTCCCCGATCCTGTATTTATAGCGAATAGAATAGACCCGTTCGCAGAGGCCGTTGGGCCAGAAAAGGCGGTCATGACAGAACTGGCTGCTCCACCACCTACACTTGTAGAGGAGATCGTTTCTGACGTTCCATTGCCAGATGTCGTTGGATCACCGTATACTCGAATGACTCCAGCTCCATTTGTCGCATCTTCGCAGGAGGCGGATACTATCTTTAATATCAACGTCTTGCCAGAGCCACTAGGGTTCTTGATATAGACCGCCGGGGACTCAATGCCATTCGTTGGAAGATTGACCTCAAATGACGTAACGTACACTTGCCCTAGGGCCGCAGCCACTTGGCTTGGTGAGGCAATGGCAGTTACGTCCAATCCTTGCTTTGCGCCTAGCGTTGTGGAAGTGACAGCCGTCCCCGAACCGTCCGTTACACCAATCTTCTGTATTCCCGCCGCTGCTGTGGCAACAGCCACACCTGCTACAGTCGTCCGATCTGTTTTTAGAGCACTGGATGAGTTTACTCCCGCTACATTTGCTATTGTAACAGGATCATTTATAACTACAGGTGTAGCTCCTTCATCCGATGTTATTGGCAGATCAGCCATCTACTCCCCCGATTAATGCGTGAAGAATGTAACGTATAAGTCCTGCGCCGCTGTATCGCGGTTTTTAAGTGTAACTTTCACAGATTGACCAGAAGGAATAATATAAGCGCGTCCTTCAAAATCCATCTGAGTGTTTTGATCGGAAGCACTAGTGAAGCTATTCCAATAAGTGACTTCGCTCCCAGTTGTTCCAATAGCAACTGTCAATTTAATTTCACCAGAACCAGAAGCGGATACCTTGTCCAAGTTAATAGGGCCAGCCACAGAATGAGTAGTAGTGGCACCACTTGCCACAGCAGCATCTGTGAAATATGTTAAAACAGATGTTGGTGAAGCGAATGTAACAGGAACAGCAGATTGATCGGAGGCTATAACAACAGGAACAGAAGAGGCAGAAACTTTCTGTCCTAATGAAGTTGCAGTTCCACCATACTGAGCAATATTCTCATTCCAAGGCGTAGCATTCGGAGTACCTTGGTTGGCTGTGACAGTACCAGAGACAGGCTGTGTAACACTAGAGCCATCCACACGAAGATTTCCTACGGTCGTGAGGGAAAGCGGATTAGTAGTACCTGTAGTATAAGTCGGGGCAGCGGTTGTTACCGCACCCTGATCTAATACACCATTCTGACCAGAGGTGGTGCTTCCCTGAGCCCAATCTTCTGCTGGATTGATCGTTGCGCCAATAGAATTAGCTACTTCTGTAGTGAATTCTGTGGCTAATGCTCGTACCGGTAACTGCGCGTCGAAATCTGCCATTTTAGCTCTCCATTAAGACTTTTTGGATTTCCCCTATCCGTTTATTAGATGCCTCTACATTTTCTGCTATCTTTATTTTCTCCTCTTCTATTTCCATCACACGAAGTTCAAGACGTTTAAGATTGAGCTGAAGTCCGAATGCCTCAATCTCTAACCGTTTTGCATTAAGTTTCTTATTTGGGTCATTGTCGGACATTTATTCTCCCAAGAGATGAACACGAAATTGTTGCATTCCGGGACCATACTCTAATATTGTCACTGTGATGATATCACCAGTTGTAGCAGGAATTTGGGCATCTCCATATAAAATATTTAAAGTACGGGTTGCCGCTGAAGTTCTTCCGCCGCTAACGATGGTACCATTCTTACGAACAAGAAACTCTCCGTCATATGTTCCCCAACCTATAACCTGACTGATATGAAACGAAGATACAGGTACCGTATAAGATAAAATTGTTGTTTCTACGCCATTCGGTACTGTATCACTAGATGCAAATAAACTTACGCCATTTGGATTGGGGACTTCTGCTACTATCCAAGGGCTTGTTCCTTGAGTAACTACGGTGGTTGTGCCACTATTTGCTTCGGGCTTTCCCCAATCTATTAATAGGCCATGTTCACTTGTATTTTCTGCAAATTCTACAAGATATCCTAAACTGTCTAGATATATCCTAAGATTGGAAGTATCTACGGCTGTGAATAATGAACAATCTACAGTGGTATTAAACTCTCCCGCCGCTGTAGCAGTAGCTATAGCACCATTAACTAAAGCTAAAAGTCCAAATGGAACGGTAAAGGCTGTTTGTGCTGCTGTCTGTGTAGTTGAATATGTGGGGACAGGGCCAGCCATCAGCTAAACTCCTTTAGTTAGAATCCTAAATCAGCGGCACTTGGCTTAGTAGCAGGATCATCAAACCAAATAAAATTTGAATACAATACAGTATTTAAATCAGGAAAACCAAAATTCCATTGGGCCGTGGGATAATTAGTGCGTAGTGTATTTAAAACCTGATCATGCGTGGGATTTGCCATTACACAATCTCCGCTAGAACAATAGTTTGAACGAAAGTACCAACGTTAAAATCATACCCGTTCGCACCACTTTGGTTCGCTAATTGAATTGCATATGTAGTACTACCTGTTGCCGGACTATCTATATAATCTACAGCTATATTCATTTCAGACGTATTCGTAGTTTGTACTTCGCCTAGTTGAGCAATTTGAGTTGTGCCATTAAAAATAGCATACGTAACACGGACGGTGGTAGCAGTAGAACCTCTAATAGTAAACGAAGATGTGATTCGTACCCGATGACTATTTGTGGTGGTAATCGTGGCAGAAAGAGTAGTACCACCTGTACCCGCCGTTACAAAACTAGCAGAGGTACTGCTATTTGTAGATGTGGTAGTACCTTGAACAAATTGAAATACTTTATTCTGACCAAAAGCTTGTGCATCTGTCGCGGCAGTTCCATTCGTTAGATTGGTGATCTTATTAGAAGCCATCGACAATGTTCCACCAGCGGTCATTGCACCGGGGAAAGTAACTGGATTGGCTATAGCAATAACAGGTGTATTTCCACCTGTGGAAGTAATTTGATTGGCAGTACCACTGACACTCGTAACTGCTGTACCGTTGGAAGCCGTTGTAATTCTTCCTTTAGCATCAACTGTTAAATTCGTGTTAGTATAAGAACCGGGAGTAACTGCCGTATTTACTAGATCAATAACAGGTGTAGTGCCACCTGTAGAGCTGATGTCTCCGGCTGTGCCTGATACACTCGTGACAGGAGCAGTACCAGAGGAAGCGCCTGTTAAACGGCCTTTGGCATCAACTGTCAGACTTGTGTAAGTATAACTGCCCGGTGTGACAGCAGTATTAACTAAATCAATTATAGGCGTTGTACCACCTGTGGAACTAATATCACCTGCTGTTCCACTTACACTTGTAACCGGAGCGGTACCAGAAGAAGCTGCGGTAATAAGCCCTTTCGCATTTACAGTGATGGTAGAGTTTGTAAAGGAACCAACATTACTATTGACTGTGGCAAGAGTGGCGACTTGGGAACCACCTCCCGGCCCAGCTGTTACATCTCCCGTAAGTTGCGTCAAATCATTTGTATTACTTGCTGCTGCCGTAATACGGCCTTTTGCATCCACAGTAATATTTGCATTAGTAAAAGAACCCACATTTGCATTAACTGTTTGTAATGTAACTACTCCAGTGTTTGAGAGTGTAACATCGCCAGATATAGGCTGCGCAGTTGCTACGTTGGAACCGCTTCCTATAAAAATATTGGCGGAAGGTAGCACTGATGTTAGTTTCGCATTAAAAGTCATCCAGTCAGCAGAAGATAGGTAACCATTACTTAGATTTGTTGCTTGCGTAATCGAAAGAGTACGATCTGCTGTTAGATTACCGCCACCTTGGAGAGGAGCCGTAGTATTAATAAGACGAGTCACCGGAACTTGCGTGGGATCGACATTATTTAATGCCACGAGAGTCCATTGGGGAGAACCACCCCCAAAAGCTTCTAGATTACTCGTGACTTGATTATAGCGTAGGCTATATAAACTTTTATCTGTATCAGACATGTATATTTCCTATTAGGAAGCTACAATAACTGGCGGCGGAAGAATAGTAACATCATCGTAATCGGCATTGTTTCGTGCGTTGATGGTAACTGTAAGATTCATACCATTACTTGTCGCGGTATACAGAATCTTATAGTAGCGGCTGAAGATCGGATTGATATGCCAAATGGTCGTACCACTCATACTGATTGCTACCGTGAGTCCAGTGACGGCTACATAATTAACACCATCCACTGATTCATAAACCGCTAGAGTACCAGTACCACTACTCACAGGAACGTATGTTCCAGAAATAGAAATAAGATCAATAGTGCTCAAGTCTAAAATAACACCAGAAGTAGTTGTCTGATTTGTGAAATTTATTACGGCTTGATTAACGGCTATTAAACTCATATTTTTAGCTCCTCAATTATTTTTTCGGTAGAGCAGCATTTCCCATCTGGGCTGCTGCATTAACGACTGGTGTTGGTGTAGCTCGTGGCAAAATCGGCCCATGGGGCGGCTTTATATGTCCCGCTGCTTGCAACAAAGGTGGTGTATTATTCATCACTGGTGCCGATCCGGCTGGCATCGGATTAGGTACTGCACCCGGTGTAGGTTGTTCTGGTTGAGGCGGGGGAGGTGGCCCCTGCACATTATTGCCCATTAATGCCATAAGACGTGGATCAGTTAAAGTGGTGATACCCGGAAATAAAAATCCAGCGTGGGACATGACATGCTGTGTTACTGCGATAAAAATAGGATCATTTTGTTTTTGTCGAATCTCGGGATTCATCATAGTAACAAAATGTTGTGTTATATGATTAGCATGATTATCCCACGGTGCGGCCACTTGAGGAATTCCGCGCCTAAGTTGTTCATTTTCTTTGACAATCAGCATATTTTCGGCTTCCGGCCCTTCTACCATTGGATCAATCTGTCCAGTGGTCAACACTTCAAAATACTGATTTGTGTCTTTTATTAATCCTTTAGCCATAAGGTCTTGCGCGATTTGGAGTTTTCCTGCTTCTGAGCGCGTGGCTGGATTACCCGCAGATACAATAACACGAGATATATTTGACAGATCAGCACCAGAGAATTCTCCCATGTATGGCGACTTGCTCGCTCCAGCGATTGTAATCATACGCTTACTATTAGCGAATGACTTTAGCATATTAAATAGTCCAGTAGCGGATCGTTCCAAAAAGGAAATGTACGCTTGCTGTATAGGGCTATTGAAAACAAGTGCTTGCGCTTGTAAAAAAGCCATTGCCGTACCAGACTCCACACCAGTAGGCGGCTGGCCGCGCAGGATAGATGGCAGGCCGGATAACTTCTCCATCTGAGACTCTAACAGTTCCAAGAAGTCAAATACTTCCTTTGGAGTCTTACAAAGCTCTAATCCAACTGGCACCCCATTCTTTAGATTAGTTTTTATGAAATTCAAACCTTCGATTACTTGTTCTGGTTTAGTCTGAGTAGACTCATCGATGACAATGTTAGTAATGGCGAAGGCTTGCTGATTGGTGACGATAACACTTAAAGTTTTATCGTAGGCATATTGGAGTTTGACTAAAGAAGTCATAACCGTACTGCCAAAATTATTGAAAAGAGTTTGGTCTGGCATCATAGGATATAACGGTATCTCATCATACGGAAGAGCCGTATCGAGTATCCATGTATCTGCATCTACATACTGAGTAATCCGTCCCTCTGGACAAGCAGCAGTTTTTCTATGAATAAATGTATATACAGGAATTAAATCAGAATTAGAAGTTTGAGCATCTACAATATGCCCGAATCGGAACCGCTGGAGAGTCGTTGGTAAGCTATAACCTTTCAACTCATCCGTTAAATCCGGGCGTTGCGCAATTAAATCCCACTTATTAAGATACTCACGCACAATGTACCAGTCATTATCAATATCCATGCGAGTGTAATCGCGGATAACATCCATAGGCCCTAGAATAGTATATTGAAAATCCCCTTCTTTAACGGGGACTTGCTTGCCGGTGGGATCGGAGACAACATCTACAACCGAACCAATATCCGCATTCCATTTCTCGAACATCCAGCCTTCACCAGTAACTAGTCCGTATGTAAGAGCCGTTTTATAAGCATCTTCCATATGCTTCACTTTAAGATAATAGTTGCTTACAGAATCAAAGATGATATCCTGAGACATCGACTTATGGTCATCATTGATAGCCTCTGGTTGGAAGCTAGGACGTTGGTTAGCGATTGTGCTGACCAGACCTGTGACGATAGAACGGTAAATGTTTGATTCGATAAGTTTGTACTGTCCACGATCCCCCCCAAAGCGAATCCCTATCTTCATTTCTGATCGCATCCACATTTCCCAGCCGGTTCGCCATGTCGTCAGTTTTCCGGTTCTAAGAGCGTAGTCTTGGTAATCATTCACTCTGCGTTCACATTCTTGTAGTAGTTCTTCTACTGGAAGTGTAGCAAAATACTGATCAGGTTGCCCGCGAAATGTTGTACTACTCATCGAACTAGATGCCATAGCGGTTTCCCTTTTTCATATTTTCCTCGGGCGTAAGATATTGAAGATTCCAGACGACGTGAAGGCCTGACACTAGCTTTCCTTGGAGCGGTATGACATGATCTACGACCATTCCAGTTGGGCAGTTCTTATAAAAGTCACCTATGCCTTCCTGTCCGAACTTTGGTATTCGTAGTTTTCTATTCTTCTTACATACGGAATGCCACATTCGCATTAGTTCAGGATGCTCCTGTCTATATCGTTTCTGGATATCTTTTACAACTGTTGATTTTTGGTAGTTCTTATACCACTCTGAGTTGCGAAATTCTCGATTATAAGAACTAATATAACGTTTATAATCTGGGGTTTGTTTATAGAGCCGCATATAAACTTCATTACAGGCTTTACAGTTGCTACTCTTGGTGATACCAACCACTTGGCGGTCGTGGCCATAGCGACAATAATCTCGTTTAGCAATGACCGCCATTCGTTCTCCTCTGGTTAAATTCTGTAATAAATCGAGCTTTGATACGGCGTTGACAATCTTGGCACGTACTTACATGCCTAAGAAATGAAGCAAAATCTTCTTCGCGCACCCATCCTGCCTTTACATTCTCGCAATGCTTAGTCATAGCTTTCGTTATGATCTTTATAGTTGAATGTTTGATTCAATGCTTCATCCATACCAGCTCCAACAATGTCTTGAATCCGAGCTTTGTCGCCTTCGAGTAGCTGTTTGGGAACAAAAGTATTCTCTATATTGTGTCTATATTCTGGCGGTAGAGGGTTTGTTGTCATATCAATGCTACGGATAAGATACATCAACATAGCAAAGCCATCGTAGTGCCCGTATGTCTTAGAGCGGGAGAATTCCTTGCCCCTAGCCCCGCCCTTTGTCTTTGTCCATACGCCATTACGTAAACAGCCTACAGTTTGAACACATTTAGGGCTAATAAATACACGCCCTTGTTTAACCAATTCACGAACATCAGACACCATTACGTCTAGATAGGTCTTGCTTTCCACAGGAGAAAAGTATAGGTGGTGCCGGAGATTGAAGTCCTGAAGTAAAGATGGGGTATTGTTATCCGCAATCCTTTTCTTAATTTCGGCTTCCGCAAACACTTCTTTTTCCTTTGCAATGATGCGCTCCGCAAGTAAGTCCGTAGTTTGCTCTGGGCTCTTCATACACACTTCATCACGAAGCACTAGCACGGATTTATAGCCACGCCTATCAAAATCAGGCATCCACTCTACCGTAGCGAAGCCACAAACAGAGTTATCAGTCCAGCCTTGATCTAAAGCATCATACTTATACCAAAGTTTGAAGTTGTCTCCCTTCGGCATTTCCCGCTCATATTCTGGCTTCCATTCTGGACAAAGCTGGAAGTCTGTATCTATAACAAACTCGCAGAAGAACTCTCTGCGTACTTTATGAGAGGTAAGACCCCCCAAGTCTTTGATGAACTTCTCTTGCCGCTCCAGCGAATAATGGCTGTCGCGGATGGTGAGCTTCATGTAAGCCCCATCCATCTCGGCCTGATCACAATAGCTTTTAAAGGCATGATCTGGGGTTACAGGCGGCGTGGATAGCAGAAGCATGTTGCCATTACGCGGGATAAGGGTGGATAGCAGAGCCCCGTCTACTATCTCGTCCAGATTCGCACTGAAACCTGCCTCATCGAGGATTATCAGGTCAAACGCGAACGAACGAAGATTGTTATAAGATGAGCCTACCCCTTTGCCTACCCCTCTGAAAAGTATCTTAGACCCATTCCCGAAGCGTATTTGTGTTTTGCCAAGTCTTGGCTTTAGAGGCTCAGGACAGGTGGCAAACACTACATCATATAATTGTCGGACATATTCTTGTACATCGTCTACTGTAGGAGCGATAAAGGCTACCAGTGCATTCTTATTGGCTATACAGGTTTCAACACCTAGAAATAGCCCTAGTACACTCTTGCCTATCTTTCTACTACAATTAACAATGAACTTTGAATTCGTGCCTTTACTGGCTTTAAATGCATCGTATATCTTTCGCTGCGATGGATTGAGGTGGACATATAGCCTACCTACTTGCCATGATGCCTCTATTGCCTTCTCAGCATCAGTGGACATGAAGTTGGCATTGTTGCCCTAGCAAACAATAGCAGGGCGGATATAAACCACTACTAATTATGGTATCGCCACTGCATAAATGTTGTTGATTTGTCGCCCCGCAATAAACGCAACGGTATTGTATCGGTGGAGGTTCTTCTCTTCCCCTTAGCTGTGTACATCCGTGACAATCACATCTAGGATAATTACCCGATATATCCATTAGGCTTTAGGTGTCTCAGGAGCTAACACTGCCTTTGTAGCCGCTTTAGCTGCTTCAACGTCCACTTTGCTTAATTCGGCCTTCGCTTCGTTCTCTATTTGCTTTGCTAGGCCCTCAGCTCTCGATTTAAAGTCCGAATAATGGAATTTGAGGAAATGCATCACCTGATCCACTTTCGCGCTTAAATGGCCGGGATGCTGCGCCTGTGCGATCATGTCATGAGCCGCAGCGAACAAATCTCGTACAGCTTCAAGATTCTGTAGATTCTGCTTTGGCGTTGGTTGCGCCGGATTTGGCGATGTTACCGTTTCTTCCGGTGGTCTTACGTTCTCGATATTACTCATTCTATTATATCCCCCGATTATATTTTATACCCTCTAGGGTATAATTGGTATACTTTGCTACAAAATTGTTAAGTGTGGTGAGTATTTGCACCTACAAAACAGTATTTATACCCTATCGGTACTATTCTGCATATCCTTGGGCACGTCCCATGCGCCATCTGCTATACCCATGCTAGCTAAGCCGCCTTCTCTTTCACACCAGTATTCACCACGTAAATTCGGATCAGTATGTGGCCTGAGCCAATGATCCATTATCTCACGGCCACAGCTTAGATTAATGCACTTACGGCCTGTAAAGCGCAATATAGCCTTGGGATTGAAATCCCTAAGAAGCATAGGGCCTGATTCTAGCAACAGCTGAGGCTCTGTATTTGCACTAGATCGTGTTTGATCACTCATAGGGCTTTATCTTCGATTCTAGGGGCCTGTTTTCTTGGATGGCGTCTAAGTACGGTTTTAGCGAGATCGTTAAAATTAGACCCCTTAGCGTTCGCGACAGGGCATTCTACAGGGTCTTGCCAATCGCAATAGGCACATCTCGTGGGATGGCGATTATGCCAAATTGTGGTGGTGTCACAGGAATGTCCACATTCACGTTGTCTTATCATATCTTATTCGCTAACACATGCTCAATAAATCCATTCTGTATCATGAGTATCATTCCTCTTCTACGCAATTTACGTACCGTTGTACGCACATCGTCGTTGTCTTTTGGATTTAATGCTCCCACACGTATTGTCATTGGCGGCATAGGCTTTAGGAAATCATTTCGTGTATCCAAGGCGAATACATCCGTCTCATTCTGTATATCGAATGGCAGCGTGTCCAAGCTAGCCCCTATCATCTCATACCCCGTGAAATTCTTTCCCTTGCGTTCTGCGTATAGCTCGCCTACATAAGAGCCGTTCGCGTCTGCATAACGCCGCACAATAGCGAGGCGCACTACCCGCCGATTGCATAACGAGAAGAAAAAATCTAGAAGGTTATTAATCATCGGTTCTTTGATCAATCAAAATATAAATTACAACGTACGCTAAGCTAAAGCCTAAGCCAAGACCTAATATCATGCCTAGCAATAATGTTGTATCGTTCATTGTATAAAATGTGCATTGACCAGACTTACACTGGCTAAGTTCCCGTTGTATAGGGGTCGCTCGTTTCTTTGCGTTAATGCTTAAATCTACCTGCCTTCCATTGCTTCCAAGGCCGTTATAGCCGCCTTGCTTGCTTTGCCTTTAAATTTCTTCACACGCCTGTGTCCCTGTGTCACGACGAGGTACGGCAATAGCTTCATCCATATGTTAATGCGTGTTAGGTCATTAGCTTTAATAGCGTTGGCTAGGTCCACCACCCAGTCAACACCGGCGCGTCTTAGCCGCTGAGCTATGCCGCTAGGCTGCTTAGAATGCAAATTAACGCTATTCTTGGGTCTACCGCCTTTATTCAGAGGATGGGCGGTAATAAGTGGGGTAGGGGGATTAGATTCTATACTCATACTTATAACCTACCTATTTGCAAGTAAACGCATTATATTAGTTTATTAAAGCAATATAACGAAGATGTGAATAGCGTTAAGCGTTTCAACGCCGCTATTAAAAACTAGTATGCTATTCATATTGAATTCTAGCAACATAATACACTAGTTTATAAGCCTGTTAGAACGGCCATCTACAAGCTCGCTAAAGCAGCCATGTGCAAGCTCGCTATCGCTTCGCTTGAACGTCAACACCATCCGCATTTAACAGCTATGTAAAGCCGTGGCGTCATGGCGTTTTCGGCAAAGAACAAGCCCCCTAGACGTATAGTCTAGGAATTATTATTCTAGGCCTCAGCCTATGCACCTGTGCGGTGGGGGAGTGCCGCCGGGTTGCCAATCTCTAATCTATTGAAATGATGATAGTGCTTCCCTGTATACCCACATACCCCCACAAACGTAATACAGATAGTGAACGCCTAAATAATAAATCGGATATCATTTTTTGTGGTAAAATCAACAAATTCAGCATGGCGGGGCTTGACAAGATACTGTTTTGGGGGTATACTAAAGCATGACCAACACAAAAGACAGTTTAAAGCTAATGCAGTTCTTAGAAAACTATCCTAATCAGTGGAATAGCCTAGCCAAAGATGCTCGGACGGTTCGAGCGTTCAAAAGGCTACAGGCCTTATACGGTAGCCGCGTATTCGAATTCAGCGAGGCTACAAATCAAATGCGGTTTGTTCCTAGCGAACTATTGAAATAGGAGGAATGCATGACCACTCTAACTATGGTGTATCAGCTCCAAGATAAGATAGACGTAGCCCATTTCCTAGAGCTTGAATTCACTGACATAGCTTGGATAGAATGTAGCCAATGGAATGACCTACGTTATTATGCAAAGAAGGGTGGCTTAAGGATATGAAGAATCTAGAGCAATTATATGGTGAAACGGTCAGGGCTTATGCGAGCTATTTACAGGAAGATAATCGACTATTGGCAGAGATTTATAACAATCGGTTAGCTATGATATTCAAAGCAGAATTTATGATAGAAGAAGCGGGAGGGAAGGTATGATGTATACCTGTATTTGTGGGACAGATAACAAAATTTATAAAAAGCAATGTAGAACATGTGGCCGCAAAAGACGCCGAATAAAGTGGGAAAAACAACGACCGATAAATTTCCATGGTGGTTTACATCCAATGAAATGCCGGGCATAACTGTATGTTTCGGTTGTGGACATGGCCCGGGGCATCATAAACATGCGGATGCTTGCCGATTTGAAACGGGCCAATGCAAACAATATGAATAACATAACAGACCCATATATGCTCAAGCCTTGTTTAACCTCAGAAGGTAAGCCATGGACACAGCGTTGTTTCATATGTGGCAAGATAGTTAACTTCCTGAAGCTCCCGCAATGGGCTAGAATACGCGTGGGGGAGCTTGTCAGGCATGCCAAATGTAAGAATTATTTATATTTGGGCCTTGACAAATAGGCGAACTGGGGCTATACTTAAAGCGTAGCAAGCCTATGATAGCACGAGAGGAGATAAGACAATGAACCTCAAACCACTAGCGGCAAATATGACGGAACTCGAAATCAGTGGATGGAAAATTCTTTTTAGCTACAGCACTCCCGTGGCGGCAATGCATATCGGCCACCATCCGGGAGTATTCAGGACTTCGTATAAATGGAGTGTCACCACTACGCGGCATATCAATAAATGGCTAGACGGGCGTGAGGATGTATATTTAAGGCCTCAAGAATTCTTTGACAATCTCATTGCGGAGGTGAAATAGTTATGAATAATAAATCCCCTCACACCCCGATGCTAGAACATTCGCATGACTACACGCGTGTTTTAAATTGTAAACGGTGCGCCTATGAAAGCCGCGCCGTCAACGCGCACGAAGCACTTCTAAGGGCCGCTCAAGATATTCGTGATATCGGAATCATGCCTAAAACGATAAATGCCCTGCACAAAGCCATCGCCCAAGCGGAGGGAAAATAATATGCGTACTATTGAAACAACACTTTATCAATATGATGAATTGCCAACTGAAAAAGCAAAAGAGAAGGCACGCGAATGGTATTGTGAGTGGGCTCTAGATTATTACTGGTGGGAGTTTATCTATGAAGATGCAAAAACAATAGGACTAGCTATCAATACGTTTGATTGCTATCGCCATACCATAGAAGGAAAATTAACAGATACGGTTAATGATGTATGCTCCATGATTATCAAAGCGCATGGAAAAAGCTGCGGAACATATAAGCTGGCCAAAAGCATTGATCGGCGGAAAAGTAATGACCAAGATGAGATTATCCGTGAGTTTAAACACGCATTGTTAGAGGAATACCTGGTCCTATTAAACAACGAAGCAGATTATAGAACCTCAGACGCAGGTATAGAAGAGTATATCAAAGCGAAGGAATACGAATTCACTGTCGATGGAGAGAGGGCCTAAAATGAATAAGCATTTTCAGGTATGGTATGATGGAAAGCTTGCATCTACCCATCTTACCCGGTTAGGAGCACAATCTACAATAGGACGTTTAGTGCTCAAAGGCTGGGATAAGCATTTTGAACTAAAGGAGGGATGCCAAAATGTATAGACTGCCCAATACAGACGCATTCTATTTCTTAGGGTGGCAGGAATACCCCGGCGGTAAAATTGCTTTGTATAATCTGCATGAGGGTAACGAGTATCATCCAGCAGGATCTACAGTGAGCGAGGATACACTAAAAGAAATGAGACTTATATGAAATCATCTATTAATGCTTGTAGTTTATGTGGGTGTGTGGGCTTTAAAACTTGGGCGCAATACCATGATCATATGGAGTCTACCCATAATCCTGCCATGAAAGCAGACTTAAAGGGGGTTACATGGCAATCTAATGATATCACAGGTGTTACTAGAGGATTTCTTGAACCTATCCCAGTGCCAACACGTAGCAAAGAGGCTACCATAGAGCTTGTCGAAAGACATATAGCAAGTATTTTTGAATCGGTGGGCCTAGAAAGTCCGATAATCGGCTAATGAAATACATAAACTTCACTACTCTATTCGTTGTTATCGTGTGGGCTATGTTGTTCTATCTTATTTTTCAAAGGAGCCAATAAAATGAGTATATGCCAGACTGGAGACAATGGCTATCATCGCTGGGGGTACCATAAAACAATGGACGGTGGCGATATCTATGTATGTATGAATGCCAATTGTGGGGAAACACTTATAGAATATCTTGATTGTTTTGGGGGTTGATAAGATGACCTATTGGAGATGCCGCCTATGTCTAGATGAAATACCGGGAGTAGTGCCTCTGGAGGATGTTTGCAGGGTGTGTAGAATCAAACGAGGAGATAAAACACGATGACTGTTGCAATGATGACGGAACATGATGATGACAAAGAGCCGCCCGATTGCAAAGTCTGCAAAGGTATGGGCGGTTACGATGCTTCAACTGATTGTGAAGTATACGACGATTGGCAACCCTGCGAAGCATGTGAAGGGACGGGCAAAGAAATAGAATGGAACGGCTTTATACCCGAAAGAGATGCCTTCGGCCCAAATGACTAGAGACTGGAGGGCTTATCATCGTGCATTTGGCGAACATTCTTTGATTCCTAACTGCTGCATTGAATTCTTTGTTAATGAATGGGATAGCAAAGAATTATGGCGGCAAAATAGTTTGCCTATTGTAAAAGCAAATAATGAAAGACCAACACAGTATGTTATGTGTCCAGAATGCTTAGTGAACAATAGAGAAGTAAAAATACATTTTTGCGATGATAGGTGCGTCAAGGAATATAGGAAATGGGGGATAGAATGATAGTAAAATTAGTTTTAGTGGGGACATTGGTTGTTACTGCATATCGCCCAGTTAGTTGGCAAACAAAACCAGAATGCACAAACCGCTCTAACTGCCGCACATCGATAGGAGATAATACCAGTGAAACAGGCATGGCGATTTCTCAAGATTTGCTCGCTAATGGGACTGTACATTACGGGGATTGTTTGTATATTCCTGATATTGGTTATAGGGTGGTTAATGATACTATGGCTAAGCGGAATAATAAAGCTGCGGATATACTTGTTTTCACAAAAAACGAGGAAAGAAAAATAGGGGTCAGACATACGAAAGTATATTTAATTCGAGTGGAGGAAAAATGAATTACAAAGCCTATCCAAAAAAGAAGGATACTCTTCAACGCATGAGCCGCAAACATGCCAGAGGAGGTATATTTGTAGCCAATGGAAAAATGGCACGACTTCGGCGCAAAGCACGACGACTAGCGAAGCAAGAATTAGAACAGAGTGAATAATCACGCGGAAATTGACCTGTCTTACGTTGATGGGGATAGGTGACTACATAGGGAGATAGACGATGAAGGGATATTGTTTCTTGCATGATCAAGAATATAAAATAGAAAGCTCTGATGATGTCTGTCCCCGCTGTCTAAAAAATAAAGAGCTAGATTTAGAATGGAGAGATGAGGAAAATAGTAATGAGTGATAGACATTTTGTAAAAAAGCATAAGCTAAAAGAAATCAAAGGCCCAAATGATGCCTACGGGAAGTGGTGCGAGAAACATCCTACATTTCATACAAACGGCAAACTAGGCGATAGATTTGATGTTGTCAAGGAAGATACTAGAGCAAACCCTGATAGTTTGCGTGAAGATGAAGCAATGTATGATAGCAGCCAGCCATCAACTCCACATTTTCTTATGGGAGAAGCCGTTGCGCATCTTCAAGGAAGGCAACTAGAAGTGTATTTTTTAACAATGCGAGAAGGCAAATCGTTAGCAGAGACAGCAGAGATATTAGGAATAGAGAAGGGTTCAGCGCAAAAGTATAAAGAGCGAGCCATAAAATTTATATCTCAGTATTGTAAAGCGGCTATGGAAAGAGGGCGCATCTAATGAATATTGATCGAGCGTGGCTAGAAAAACATGGGGCATGTAAAACTGGTAAAGAATGGTTTTTAAGCGAAGGAATTCTGGATTTAATTAGCGGGATAAAAAACCTTTTGGCTAAAGGTCATTTCGATTGGGCTTGTTGGTTGGTCGTTCAGGTGTTTACCCATAAACAAAATGTTCGTTTTGCTGTATATTGTGCTGAAAGAGTCATTCATATTTTTGAAAAACAGTATCCAGAAGATAAACGTCCCCGTAAGGCAATTCAGGCCGCGAAAAAATGGTTAAAAAACCCAAGCGAGAAAACCGCCTATGCCGCCCATGCCGCCGCCAATGCCGCCTATGCCGCCACCAATGCCGCCGCCTATACCGCC